>Ga0182744_1000154_pt1 | contig 78158 bp, 73 predicted proteins | sample eDN3rd30CKraftMG_FD_128525 | JGI IMG/M metagenome (GOLD analysis project Ga0182744, IMG submission 128525) | Enriched Miracle-Growth compost microbial communities from Emeryville, California, USA - eDNA 3rd pass 30_C Kraft MG (version 2) (version 2) ... | reverse complement strand
CGTCGCGTATCTTCCACTCCCCAAAAACCCAATAAATCACAGGACTCCAATGCCAATGACTTGAAGCGCTCAATCAATCCGCCTCTTCTTGACACAAACCCCCATACAAGGATGAGGGCTTCTTGAGTGTTAGTGCCGCTCCGTTGGATCGGAAACGCTTCAGCCGCTCAACTGCCGCGCCGCCTTGCGCAATCCCTTGAGGCAGCGTTCCGCGAGCGCCGGTTCGATCCGCCCGGATGGTATCTGGATGGACAGCGCAGCATGCGCGTTGCCGTCGCTATCCACGATGGCAACGGCCAGCGTGCGGTTGTGGATGGCTGTCTTCTCCGGAGGCTTCGCGATGCTGTCGCGCAGCGCGCGCGCTTCGGCAGCCGTCATGCCGGAACAGTATTCCTTCATATAGGCGTCGAGCGCATCTTCGTTGAAGGTCGACAGCACAGCGAGCCCGGCGGAAGATTCGTGCAGGGGAGTATAGACGCCGATCGTCGGCGCCTCGATGATCCCCTGGCGGGTGAGGAATTTGTCCAGGTTCAGGATGAGATTGCCGTTGCGGATGGAAAGGACGATCGTCTCGTTCAACTCGTCGCGCAACTGCCGCATGATCGGAGCGGCGCGCTGCCGGATGTCGCTGGCGGCATGGATCGTGTCCGCGCGTTTCAAGGCGAAGAAACCCAATTCATAAGTGCCGCCCGCGTCCGGCTGATCGACAATGCCGGCGTCCACCAGGGTCGCCAGCAGCCTCAGGGCCGTCGCCTTATGGATGCCGGTGCGGTCGGAAAGTTCCTGCAAGGTCGCCTTTTCATGCGTTTCATCGAAGCACTCGAGAATATCGATCGCGCGGTCGATGACCCTGACTCTGGACGGAGAGGGGACTTTTGCCGGGTCCGTCTTGCGACGGCTCTTCGCTGTCTTGGCCAATGGCTGATCTCAGGCGGTTGGATTGGAGGCTGGCGCATAACCGAGGCGGCGGGATATCCGCTGAGCCCCCTCCTGAACCAGGCGGATGGAGGTGTTGCGCAGATCGTCCGTCAGTCGCGACAAGGGAAAGGTGATTGTCAAGGCCGCAACGACCTCGCCCCTGTACGAGCGAATGGGGGCCGAACTCGAAAAGCTTTCCTTGGTGATCTCCGCCTGGGCTGTGAGATAGCCATCCCGGCGCGCGCTCTTGATGTCGGCCCATATGCGCTTGGGATCGGTCATTGTGTCGTAGCCGTAGTTGATCAGTTTCGCCCGTGATAAATACGCGGAGACATCCGCATCGCTGAGTCCGGCAAGAATAGTGCGGCCGGACGAGCCGACATGCAGGGCAATCTCGTCGCCGGCTCGGCTGACGCGCCGGATCGGCTGCGTGCTGACCAGACAGTCGGCGATGATCCTGCGATCGCCGTCGCGCACGCCGAAAATGAATGTCTCGTTGAGCTGTTCCCGCAACGAATAGAGAATAGACGTTGCAGCCTCTCGGATGTTCGTTCGGTTGCGCTTGTAGTCGGCGATCTTCAGCCAGTTCGGCCCAAGCGACCACTCGCCGCTCTTGCCGCTCGACGACAGCAGTCCCCTTGCTTCAAGCGTGCTGACGATTTTAGCAGCGGTTCGAACAGGGATGGACGTCAGGCTCGCGATCTCCCGCAAGGAAAGGCTTGAGTGCTCCGCCGAAAACAGTGCGCAGATCTGGGCGACCCTTTGCACCGCCTCGACGCTATAGCGCTCCTTGTCGATATCGTCCCGCATCTGCTTTCCCATCATTGTGGGCATTGGCACACCGTCCCATGGCAGCAACACAGGCGTCGGGCGCAACTTGACATTACGCAGCGTAACGCTCAGATTCTCTAAATAAGATATGGTTTCATTATACGACATGTTCGTCGGGATGGAAATGCGAAAGATATATTGATGCGGGAGGAAAGCATGTCCGGGCAAGCAATGACGCGCAAACCATCGGCAACGACAATGGCCTTCCTCGGCGCGGCCTGCCTTGGACTCTTCGGCGTAGCCACGGCGCATGCCCAAACACCGGCATTGACCGGCATCGTTCATGCTTCAGCGGGTGACATTCGGGGATCGCGCGCCGATGGGGTCGCGAAATATCTGGGCATTCCCTATGCGGCGCCTCCCGTCGGCGATCTGCGCTGGAAGCCGCCGCAGGAGGCAGCCAGGTGGACGCACACCCTGGCCGCGACGAAGTTCGCGAATTTCTGCCCGCAACAGCAACGCGGCGTCTTCGCCGCTCCCAGCAGCACCGAGGACTGCCTCTATCTCAACATTTTCGCGCCCGATGCCAAACCGTCCCGGCGCGCCAAACGTCCGGTCATGGTATGGTTCTACGGCGGCGGTCTGTTCAGCGGTGAGAGCAACGATTACGACGGCAGCAAGCTGACGCGTCGCGGCGATGTCATCGTCGTCACGCTCAACTATCGCATCGGCGCGCTCGGCTTCCTGTCGCATGCCGCGATCAATGCCGAGGGGCATCCGTTCGCGAACTACGGCATCATGGACCAGCAACTGGCGCTGAAATGGGTTCAGCGCAATATCGCTGCCTTTGGCGGCGACCCGAAGAATGTCACCATCTTCGGCCAATCCGGCGGCGGCACCGCCGTCATGTCGAACCTCGCCTCGCCGCTGTCCAAAGGGCTCTTTCAGCGGGCGATCAATGAAAGCGGCACGCGTATCGCCGTCACCAAGCCGGAGACCGCGCTGAAGGCCGGCGAGGATTTCGCCATCGCGGCAGGCTGCACCGATCAAAGCGCAAAATGCCTGCGCGCCTTGAGCGTGGACCAGGTGCTCAACAACCAGACGCCCATCGTGCGCTATGTGAGCGATTTTCCGTCGATCGACGGGACGGTCATTACCCGCACGGCGCTCGATTCGTTCAGCCAGGGTGCGTTCAACCGCGTGCCGATCCTCACCGGCCTGGTGCAGGATGAGCAGAGTTTCTTCATGCCCGAGCTGAATACGAAGAAGCCTCTGACGGCGGAGGAGTTCAATCGTTATGCGGCGTCCTTCGGCGCAGCCCACACGGAAAAGCTTCTGCAGAAATATCCGATCTCCGCCTATCCGTCGCCGAGCCTTGCCGAAATCGCCATGGCGCAAGGATCGAAGGCCTGCACGGCGCGCCTGCTCAATCGGCAATGGTCGAAATACGTGCCCGTCTTTTCCTATGAGTTCCGCGACCAGATGGCGCCGTCCTACTTCCCTGACGTCAGCTATCCCATGAGGGCCTACCACACGTCGGAGCTGCAGTTCCTGTTTCCGATGTTCCGCGGCGGCCAGGGCACGGCGAAGCCTCTGAGCGCGGCGCAGGAAAAGCTGTCGGATCAGATGGTCGATTATTGGACATCCTTCGCGCGCACAGGGGTTCCGAGCGGAAAGCCGGCAAGTGCGGCTACGCGCTGGCTGCGCTATGCCGAGGCGAAAGACAACGTCAAATATCTTGATCTCGCCGGATCGAAGGTCATCGATGGATATGGCGAGGGATATGGTTGTGGGCTTTGGGATGGCATTCTCTCTTATCGATGAGGAAGCCTGGACGGCACGCAAAACAAAAGTCCCGCTTCGGATTTTCCGAGGCGGGACTTTGCTGAAGCGCCGGACGGTTTTCAGTGCGTCGTCAGCCGGGAATAGTAATCGAACGACGGCGTATTGTTCCCGCCATCATTGCGGATGAGGTCTTCGAGCTCATAGGTCGGCGCGCCTTCGAGCTGCTGCCGCGACAGCTTGATTACATAGCCGCCTTGCTCGGGCACATAGTCCAGCATGGCCCATGGCATGGCGTGATATTTCTCGCCGATGCCGAGAAAGCCGCCGAAACCGAGCACCGCGAACAGGACTTTGTCCGTGAGCTTGTCGAGCACGATATCCTCGACATGGCCGATGGCCTCGCCGGCGGTGTTATAGACGTCGGTGCCCTGCACCTTCGAGGCTGCAATGGCGCGGGTATGACCTGATGCTGTTGGCATTGGCGTTGTTCCTTCCGGTCTAAATGATGTTGGCGCGGGACAAACGTCGATATCCCTGGATCGTTCCAGCCGGTCGCGCGTGACGCTGCCGCGCAAGCCGGCCTGGCCGGTGTTGTCGTTGCGAGGCAGGGAATCACGTGGCCCGATGGTTCTGGAACCTAGGCGCCGGTTCAGCGTTAGCATTGCGGTTGGTTTCGCCCAGCCGGCGCTCACTCCCAAGCGTGGGAGGTATCAATGGCCGAACAGGTTCAGGTATTTTTTCTGGCGTTAGCGGCGGCTTCAGCCCTGATTGTCGGCGTTTTCGGCATGTATTGATCGGGGAGCTGTCAGTTCGCGGCCGCCGGCGGCTTGCGTGCCGGCGGAGCTGTGTTCTTGGCCGGCACCGGCTTTTTGGCGCTGGCCGCAACAGGCGGTGGAGCAGGGGGAACGGGAGCCGCTTGTGCAAGCGCCACCGTGAGACCGAACAACCGCCATTGCCCGTCTACCGGCGCGAAGACGAGTTCGAAGTTGATCTGTGCCGGCACGGACGGAAAGAAGCCGGCCATTCGCATCAGGTTATTGGCCCCAAGCTCCGGCATGACGGTGAGCTGGGGTCGCGGTCGGCGAGCAGCAGCCGGAAGACGGCGTCGGAATCGATCCAGAACAGATGCGTGAATTTTTCGTCGGAGAGAAATTTCCGCACGATGTTGTTGCGCGCGCGGGTGATTAGGCTTTCGCTGTGCATGTGCAAAGTGCACGGCAAGCCATAGTGGCCGGCATCGAGCGTCATGCTGAACAGGCTCGTCACATAATTCATCGTCACCGCCGAAATGTAGCAAGGCGTCGCGAACAGGACATTCATCGACTTCAAGGCGGTCTGAGGAAGCATGGATGCAGGACTCCGGTATGGGCAAGGTATCGTCAGGCTGACGATGCTCGCCGCAGTGCCCGGGATCATTCACACGCCGGCGCAGGTCGTCAACCGAACCTGGCGCGTGGTGTGGAGAGTGATATGCCGCTCGAAATCAGCCCTTCGACGTCGCAGTCTTTCGGCGTGCGGTCTTCGGCGTGCTCGGACCGCTTTTGTCGTGTTGCACGCGCAGTCCGTCGACGAAGACGTCGACGAGGCGCACGACCGTGTGCTGCCAGCCGGGCTGCCCGGGCGCGTAGCACATGCCGATGACGGCGCGCATCATGTCGTCCGGCGTGATGTCGTCACGGATCTGGCCGGCGGCCATGGCTTTTGTCATCAGGTCGCTGATGGAGCGTGTCAGCCGAACGGTTGAGTCAGCGTAGAGCTCTTTCGAACTGCCGGCGGCGGGCGACAGTGCCGTCAGCATGCCCTTCTTTGTCGCGACCATGCCGATAAAGGCATGCAGCCAGCGGCGCAGCGCCTCGAACGGGGAACCTTCGGCGGCAAGTGTCTCGACGAGATCGACAAGCTGGTCGACTTCACGGCGATAGACAGCCTGGAACAGGGCCTCGCGTGTCGGGAAATGACGGTACAGCGTGCCGATGCCGACGCCGGCCGCACGCGCCACGCCCTCGAGGCTCGCATCCGGGCCACCGGCGCTGAACACATCCCGCGCCGTCACCAGCAGCCGCTCGCGATTGCGCAATGAATCCGCACGCGGTTTGCGGCTTGCTGTCTCGGACGCCTGTCCCATTTCTCCTCACTTCAAAAAATAAACGGAAGCACCCTCCGTTTCTTCTTGCCAAACGGAGGCAGCCTCCATATAGTACATTTCAGGCGCGCGGTGCAGCTTTTCTTCAAGGCGACCGCCGCTCTGCATTTGAAAGTCCCGCTGCCTGCGTCGCACAGCGGGCCCAACCATGTCGACAAAAATCCAGATATTTCGGAACGGAGCACCCATGCCTCTGTCAATAAGCCTTGTCGTCAACGGCGTTCGCAAGGACGTCGTGCTTGAAGATCCAAGAGTCACCTTGCTCGACCTCCTGCGCGAGCGGGTTGGCCTGACAGGAACCAAGAAGGGCTGCGACCGCGGCCAGTGCGGCGCCTGCACGGTGCTGGTCGACGGCCGGCGGATCAATGCCTGCCTGGCGCTGGCGGATCAGCTCGACGGCGCGAACGTGCTCACCATCGAAGGCCTCGCACAAGACGACAGGCTCGATCCGGTGCAGGCAGCCTTCATCGCTCACGACGGCTTTCAATGCGGCTTCTGTACGCCCGGCCAGATCATGAGCGCCGTCGGGCTGATCCGCGAGGGCGAGGCAGGCGATGATGTCGAGCGCATTCGCGAAGGCATGAGCGGCAATCTGTGCCGCTGTGGCGCCTACGCCGGCATCATCGAGGCGGTGCGCGACGCCCAGAAACATCTCGTCCATTCCACCGATGAAGACCGGAGGGTCGCATGAACCTGTTCGACTACGTAAGGCCCGCGTCCGTGGCCGAAGCCGTCGCGGCCGGCTCGCAACCCGGCGCCGCTTATCTTGCCGCCGGCACCAATCTCATCGATCTGATGAAGGGCGGGGCGCTGCGCCCCGGCCGCCTCGTCGATGTCACGAGGCTGCCGGGGTTGGATCGCATCGAAACTCTCAGCGACGGCGGCATGCGCATTGGCGCCATGGTGCGCAATGCCGATCTCGCGCGCGATCCGCGCTTTGCCGCCGCCTATCCTGCCGTGGCGGAAGCCTTGCTCTCCGGCGCCTCGCCGCAGTTGCGCAACGTAGCGAGCGTTGGCGGCAATCTGATGCAGCACACGCGCTGTGCCTACTTTCACGATGCCGCCAGCGCCTGCAACCGGCGTGAGGCGGGCTCAGGCTGCGACGCGCGCGGCGGCGAGAACCGCAACCACGCCATCCTCGGCTGGAGTGACGCCTGCATCGCCACGCACCCATCGGATTTCTGCGTGCCGCTCGTCGCGCTCGACGCAATCGTCGAGATCGAGGGCCCGGACGGTCATCGCGATGTGCGAATGGAGGACTTCCATCGTCTTCCAGGTGACACGCCAGAGCATGAGACCGCGCTGCGCCCGGGCGAACTGGTCACGGCTCTGCGCCTGCCGCCGGCAGACAATTACAGCGCCCATGCCCGCTATCTGAAGCTGCGCGAGCGCACCTCATTCGCCTTCGCCATCGTCTCGGCCGCGGCCATGTTGCGCATCGAGGGCGGGGTGATCTGGTCGGCGCGGCTCGCCCTCGGCGGCGTTGCCGCCAAACCATGGCGCGCGCGCGCGGCCGAAAATCTGCTGGTCGGTGAGGCGCCGACGGCCGAGGCGTTCGGTCGCGCAGCAGACGCAGCGCTGACTGAAGCCATGCCGTCTGGCGACAATGCCTACAAGATCGAACTCGCGAAACGGGTGCTCAAATGTGCCTTGCTGCTCGCGGCTGACGGAACGCCGCGCCGCATGCCGGCCCTGCCTGCCTCCGTCTTCAACTCCGATACGGGATGCCACACACATGCCTGACGATAATATTCTCTTCCCCGCAACACCGCACGCAGCCCCCCATGTCCGTCTCGGTTCCAGTAGCGGCCAGCCGCTGACCCGCCGCGACGGTGTTCTCAAAGTCACAGGCCGCGCGACCTATGCCGCAGACAACCGTCCCACCGGCATGCTGCATGCGGTCCTCGCCGTCAGCACCATCGCGCGCGGCCGGGTCGCCGCGCTCGATGTCGCGGCAGCCAAGGCCCATCCAGGCGTTGTCGAGGTGATCACGCCCGCCAATCGTCCGCCGTTGGCGCTGGACCCGGATGTCAAGCACGGCATGTTCGGCTTCCGCTTCGATGCCCTGCAGAACGATCGCGTGCGCTACGCCAAACAGCCCATCGCAGTCGTCGTCGCGCAAACACTGGAAGCCGCGACCGAGGGCGCGCGCCTTCTTAGCCCCACCTATGATGTCGAACGAGCGCGGATCGGCTTTGACGGCGGTGAGCAGTACGATCCGCCCGTGGTCAGCATCGGCACGCCGCCCAGCTTCGATCGCGGCGATCTCGCCGCCGGTCTGAGTGCGGCCACGCATCTCATCGATACCCATTACGAAACGCCGGCCCAGTATCACAATGCCATGGAACCCCATGCCATCGTCGCCGAATGGGACGGAGATCGCCTGACCATCGACACGCCCAACCAGGCGATCGTGATGATGCGGGGCGCCCTTGCGGATTTCTTCGGCATTCCGGCCGAGAACGTTCTTCTGCGCAGCCCGTTTCTGGGCGGCGGCTTCGGCTCGAAGGCGATCATGACCGGCCCGCATATCCTGTGCATTATCGCGGCGCGCATGCTGCGGCGGCCGGTCAAACTGGTGCTGTCCCGCGACCAGATGTACGGACCCGTCGGCCATCGCGGCGCGACGCAACAGCATCTGCGTCTCGGCCTTGATGCAGACGGTCGGCTGACGGCGCTGGAGCATCACGCGCTGTCGACGACGAGCAGCTTCGATGATTTCATCGAGGCCGCCGCCAACGCCTCGCACAACCTCTATGCCAGCCCGGCCATCTCGACCCGGCACAGGGCGGTGCGTGTCGACATCGGAACGCCAGGCCCGATGCGTGCACCTGGCGAAGCCTCCGGCTCGGCAGCGCTTGAATGCGCGCTGGACGAAGCTGCGGCGGCGTGCGGCATCGACCCGCTGGAAATCCGCCTGCGCAATTACGCGGAGACTGATCCTGCCACCGGCAGGCCATATTCGGCCAAGGCGCTGCGCGAATGCTATGCGCAGGGCGCTGAAAGGTTCGGCTGGGCCGGGCGGCCGCTGGCGCCGCGGCAGATGCGCGACGATGCCGGCCTTCTCGTCGGCTGGGGCATGGGCTCGGCGCTGTTCCCTGCGCCGATGTTCCAGGCGCAAGCCCGCGCCACTTTGCGCGCTGACGGCACTGCACTTGTCGAGACAGCCGGCGCCGATATGGGGCAGGGCGCCTGGACAGCGCTGGCGCAGATTGCCGCCGATGGACTGGGCCTCGATATCGAGAAGATCGAGTTCCGCTCCGGCTCATCGGACTTGCCTGATGGCGGCATTGCTGGCGGCTCGGGGCATACGGCGACGGCAGGCAGCGCGCTCCACAATGCCGGCACCGATGCGATTGCAAAACTGGCGGAGATCGCCACCAGTGATCCGGCCTCGCCGCTGTTCGGCGCCGGCAATGCCGGCGTCGAGGCGCGGGACGGGCGGCTCTATCATCGCGGTGATGCTTCACGCAGCGAAAGCTATGCGGAGATCCTCACGCGTGCCGGCATCGCGACCATCGAAGGGAGCGGCAACGGCGGGCGTGATCCGGCAGCCGCCGAGGCACGTGCCATGTTCTCGCACGGCGCGGTCTTCGCCGAGGTCAAAGTCGATCCTGATCTTGGCCAGGTGAAAGTCTCGCGGCTCGTCGGCGCTTTCGCCGCCGGGCGGATCATCAACCCGAGGCTGGCGCGCAGCCAGCTTTACGGCGGCATGATCTGGGGTCTCTCCTTCGCCCTGCATGAAGAGGCGGTCCATGATCGCCGCTCAGGACGCATCATGAATGCCGACCTCGCCGGCTATCACATCCCCGTCCATGCTGACATACCGGAAATGGACGCGTTGCTGATCGATGAGGACGATCCTTATGTCAACGGGTTGGGCATCAAGGGCGTCGGCGAGATCGGTGTCACCGGCACGGTCGGCGCCATCGCCAACGCGATCTGGCATGCGACAGGCGTCAGGGTTCGGCGTTTCCCGATCCGGATCGAAGACCTGCTGACCTGAGGCATTCCGGCGTCGCGCAGGATTATGCAAATGCGCGACGCCGGCCATGCATAAAACGTGCGGGACGACACATCATTCCGGCCTATGCTCAGTCACTCTAGCCTCGCGAAAGACGCAAGGTAGTTAGAGCCGTCAATAGGAGCTATTGACAATGACAAAGCAAGCCGACCTGGCCGTGTTCATCGGCCGGTTTTCCCCGTTCCATCTGGGCCATCGCAGCGTCGTCCTTCAGGCGCTTGATCATGCTGAGATCGTTGCCGTTCTCGTCGGATCCTCGTTCGAGGCACGGGATTTCTTCACCCCATTTGAATTCAAAGAGCGCGAGCGCATGGTGTATGCCAGCGTGCCGGCGGATTTTCATCCGCGGCTGCGCGTTCGTCCCGTCGTCGACTTTCTGTACAACGATACAAAATGGACGATCGGCGTTCAGGACACGGTGAATGCTGTCATCAGCGAAATCCAGCAGGGCGACAGCAAGCGCCGCTGGGATGCTGATCCGGTGCGCATTTCCCTGATCGGACACGCCAAGGATCACTCATCCTTCTATCTGAAGAAGTTCCCGCAATGGGCGAGCATCGAGGCGCAGAATTACGCGGGCCTCTCGGCGACACCCCTGCGCAGCGCCTTCTTCTCCAAAGCGAAAGACTGGCAGGAGCTGGTGAAGCCTGCGGTGAGCGAAGGCGTTCTCGAATTCCTCGAAGGGTTCAAGGGCACGCCCATATACAAGCATATGGTCACCGAGTTCGACCATATCCGCCAATACCGTAAGCCTTACGAAGACCTGATCGAGCAGGGCCTTCTGCATTATCCGCCGATCTTCTCGACGGTGGATGCGGTCGTCATCCAGTCGGGGCATGTCCTTCTGGTAGAGCGGCGCGCCGCCCCAGGCAAGGGCTTGTGGGCGCTGCCGGGTGGCTTTCTCAACCAGGGCGAATGGGTGATGGATGGCGTCATCCGCGAGTTATACGAAGAAACGAAGATCAAGGTGCCTGAACCCGTGGTCAGAGGAAGCTTTGTCGATCAGCGCCAGTTCGACGCGCCCAATCGTTCGGCGCGCGGACGCACGATCACGACTGCGGCTGTCTTCAATCTTGCGCCACGGACCGAGCTTCCCAAAGTCCGGGGCGCCGATGATGCCAAACGCGCCCGCTGGTGGCCGATTGCGGATATCCGCCGTGATCTTTGTTTTGAGGATCACTACTCGATCATCGATTGGGCGGCGGACGTGATTTCACAACAGCGGCCTCTGGTTCGCTGAACCCATTCCGGCCGATAGACGGTCGGATTTTTCAAATATCAAAAGGAGATTTTGATATGTCGAACATTGCAAGCACAAATTATTATCCAGCAAGCCCCGGCGACTACAATCCAATTCTGGATACCGACAGCTATAAAGTCGGCATGTGGAGAATGCTGCCGCCCAAGGCGGAATACAGTTATTCCTACATCGAGAGCCGCGGCGGGCGCTGGGACAAAACTCTTTTCTTCGGGCTTCAATATCACTTGAAACGCTATATGAGCGAGCCTTTCGTTACCGATCAGGCCATCGCAGAGGCGGAAGAGTATTTCGCCGAACACTTTGGGGATAAGACGATTTTCAACCGGAGCGGTTGGGAATGTATCCGCGACGAACATGGCGGCTATCTTCCGCTCACCATCAAGGCGGTTCTGGAGGGCAGCCTGGTGCCCAGCCACAACATCCTCGCGTCCGTCCGCAACACGGACAAGAAATGTGCATGGCTCACCACCTATGTCGAGCCTGCGCTCCTGCGCGCCATCTGGTATCCGACCACGGTCGCGACCAACAGCTTCGAAGCAAAGCTCACCATCAATGAGTTCCTTGTTGCGACGAGCGATATCGCCGACGTTCTGCTGCCCTCGCGGCTGCACGACTTCTCGGCCCGTGGCAATACTTGCTTCGAAGCTTCCGGCATCAGCGGAACGGCGCACCTCATCAATTTCAGGGGCACGGACACGGTCAACGCCTTGCGCCTGGCCCGCCGCTATTATCGCGCCGGCATGGCGGGAAACTCCATACCGGCCAGCGAACACTCGGTGGTCGGATCGTGGGGCGGACCGGTGGGCGAGCCCGCGTTCATGGAGAATATGATCAATGAGTTCGCCAGGCCCGGCGCATTCTGGGCCTGCGTGAGCGATACCTATGATCTCTGGAACGCCGTCGATAATCTCTGGGGCGATCGGTTCAGGCAGAGGCTGGTCGACAGCGGTTCGACGCTGGTTGTCCGGCCTGACTCCGGCGACCCGACCGTCATACCGATCGAGGTGGTCGAACGCTTGGGCGCCAAATTCGGCTTCTCTGTGAACCAGAAAGGCTTCAAGGTCCTCAACACCGTCCGCGTCATCCAGGGCGACGGCATCGATGGCCAGACCATCCGGATCATCCTGCAGAAGCTGAAAGACCAGGGCTGGGCGGCCGACAACATCGCTTTCGGCATGGGCGGCGCCCTGGTCCAGAAGGGCATCGATCGCGACACGTTGAAGTGGGCAATGAAATGCTCGCACATCACGATCGATGGCCAGGGCAGCGACGTCTACAAGGATCCCGTCACCGATCCCGGTAAGCGCTCGAAACGCGGTGTCATGGCCCTCGTCCATGAAGCCGGTGTCTGGGAGACATTGCCCCTCGACGGCAACGGCTATCGCGATCAACTGCACACGGTCTATCGCAACGGAATGATCATGCGTGATGATCCATGGGATGACATCTGCGCCCGTTCCGTCGCTTCATTCGCGGACGAGTTCGCTTTGCGGACGCGTGCGTGACATCTGAATGGTCGGTCAGGCTTTCACAGGACATCGGTTTCGGGTTTTAGCGCCGGCCGGCGGACTGGAGCTGACGTAGCGCTGCCCAAGGGGTTCCGAAAGCGATTTCGAAATCTCCTGGGCCGCTTCTTTGAGCGCTGCCAGGGAGCGCTTGTCCGGCGCGGCCGATACATATTGTATCGATCCCACGATGGCGATCGCGCCGATACAGGCTTGCGTCTCGTTGAAAATCCCGACCGCAATGGCGTTGAGGCCCAGCAGCATCTCTTCCGCTGCGGATGCATATCCGAGCCTTCGGATCTTCTCCAACTCGGCCATCAGCTCACGGCGTCCGGTCTTCGTCTTGGAGCTGAAGGCGTGGAGAGGTTTTCTTAGCTCGCGATCCTGGAGGGCGGGCGGAGCGAATGCCAGGAGGACTTTGCCTTGGGCGGACGAATGAAAGGAAAGCTCGCTTCCAAGCCGCACGACAATCTCGATGGGAGACGATCCAACGAGCGTTGAAAGCACCAGGGCGCCTCGTGGCGACATCTCCGTCAAAGCGACCGTCTGTCCCAGAAGGTCACGCAGCTTTCGCATTGGCCCATCGGCTGCCCGCATGAGGTCCAGCTCCGGACTGAGCCGCGACAGCAGGCGGCTCTTGGAGCCAAGATGATAGCGGGTCGTTGCCGGATTCTGCGCCAGGTATCCGCGATCGACGAGGGTCTGCAAATGCCGGTGCACTGATCCCTTGGTCAGACGCACGCGCTCGGCAATCTGCGTCACGCCCGCGCCGTCACCGTAAAACGCAATGGATTCGAGAATGTCCAATGCCGTCTGTACGGACTGAATGCCGTTGCCGTCTTCAGGCATAATGAAATCCTCGCAGTCAGATCGCGTTCCGCTGTACGAAACGCTTATGCATTTAGCATGGCCGACATTTTCCTTCAAACATTGACTCTATGATATAAAGCGTTTTGTATATCGAAAAATCGGTTTCGCCAGAAAGAACGGCGGTTCTCGAAGCCGAACATTCCCGCCAGGTCAGCGATGCGGAAATCGCCGGGGAGGCAATCAATGGCTGCAAACGCGGTGCGGTTCGTTGACACGACGTTTAGAGACGGTGCGCAGAGCCTCTGGGCGATGAACATGCGCGGCGGCATGATGGCCGCCGTTGCAGCCGACCTCGATCGCACAGGCCTGGATGTCATCGAGATTCCGGGCAATTCGATCAATTTCAAGAAACTGATCCGCGATCTGAAGGAAAATCCCTGGGACCTCATGCGGCTGTTGGCGCAAAAGATGCCGAATACGCCGAAGAGCTGTATGGGCGGTGGGTTCAATCTCAACCCGCTCGGAACACCGACGCCGCCGGAATTGGGAAAGCTGTTCTGGACCTTGCAGGCAGAGATCGGCGCGCTCAATCGTATTCAATTGACATCCAATACGTCCGACCAGATCGCGCGGATGTTCCCGACCTTGCTGCCGTTTCTGCAGGGCATCGGCATGAAAGTCGCCTGCGCGCTGTCTTACAGCATTTCCCCGCGCCATACCGATGAGCACTACGCGGAAAAGACACGCGCACTGCTGCCGTTGAAGCCGGACGTGATCTACCTCAAGGACCAGGGCGGTCTTCTGACGATCGACCGGCTGCGCACCATCATCCCGACCATTCAGCAGAATGCGGCAGGCATCCCACTGGAGATTCACTCTCATTGCACCACCGGCCTTGCGCCGTCTGTCTATATGGAGGCGTTGAAGCTCGGCGTGATGACACTTCACACGGGCGTGCCGCCTCTGGCTGACGGCTCGGCGCAGCCGTCCGTTCTCAGCACTGTGAAGAACGCCCGCCTGCTTGGTTATTCCACCGGTCTCGATGAGAAACTGCTGACGTCGATCTCGGAGCGTCTGAAGGCATTCGCCATTCAGGACGATATGCCGCTTGGCCAGCCGCTGCCGTTCGATTGCTATCAATACGTGCACCAGATTCCGGGTGGCGTCATTTCCAACCTGAAATTCCAGCTCGGTGAGCTGCATCTGGCGCATCGGCTCGATGAAGTGATCGCGGAATGCGTGACCATCCACCGCGAACTCGGATATCCGATCATGATCACGCCATTCTCGCAGTATGTGGCGACGCAGGCGATGATGAACGTCGTGACCGGCGAGAGGTACAAGGTCGTCATCGACGAGATCATCCGCCTCGCCCGAGGGTTCTACGGGGAAGACTCAGGCTATCGCTCCATGGATCAGGACCTCAAGGATCGATTCCTGAGCTCGGCCAGAGCCAGAGAGCTTGCGGACATCGATCGTCGCGCCCAGCAGCCTATGTCCCTCAAGGAGTTGCGGGAGAGCCTCGCCGGCCCCGGCGTCTCCGACGAGGAACTGCTCATGCGCGTCATCATGCAGGGAACCAGCGAAATCGACGCCATGCGCGCCAGCGGCGCGCCGCGGCGATATGACAGCAACATGCCGCTGGTCACCCTGCTCGAGGAACTGACCAGGCATAGCGGCGTACGTTCCGTCCACATCCGGCGCGGCAAGGACCAGATCTCCTTGCAGAATCGGTCGATGAATGAGGCGATAGGGCCGCCGCCAGCACGGGAGCTACGGGCGTGAGCAATGATTTGAGTGCGCTGAACGAAGAACATGTGCGGCAACTGGGGCGTATCATCGAGACGCTCGAGCGCTCGACCTTCGATTTCATCCAGTTGGAGGTCGGCGATCTCAAAGTGACGGTCGGGAAGGGCAATATTCCTGCGCCGGATGCTTCGTCACCGTCGGCTCGCGCCGCTGTCAGTGCGCCGGCGGCTATGCCTCCTGCCGCCGCAACCGCTGCACCGGCCGTTCGCCACGAGCCGCCGGCAGGCAATGCGCATCCGGGCGCTGTCGAAATCAAATCGCCCATCATGGGCCTGTTCTATGCGCAGCCCGAGCCGGGTGCGCCGCCGTTTGTGACGGTGGGCTCGACCGTTGGCACAGACACCACCGTCGCGCTTGTCGAAGTGATGAAGACCTTCAACGCGGTCGGCGCCGGCGTGCGCGGCAAGGTCGTCGAGGTCTGCGTCCAGGATGCCCAGCTTGTCGAGTTCGGGCAGGTGTTGTTCCGCGTCATGCCAGAATAGAAGCGGGGGACGACGTGGCGATATCCAGGGTCCTGATTGCCAATCGCGGTGAAATCGCCCTGCGCATCATCCGTGCCTGCCAGGAACTGGGCATCGAGACGGTGCTGGCAATGTCCGAGGCCGATCGCGACAGCCTGCCGGCAAAGCTGGCGGACCGCGCGATCTGCATCGGTCCGGCGCGTTCGACACAGAGCTACCTGAACCACCGGGCTATCGTCGCGGCTGCCATCGGAGCCGGCGCCGATGCCGTTCACCCCGGCTACGGCTTCCTGGCGGAGTCGCCGGACCTGGCCGAGGCTTGTGTGTCGAGCGGCATAAGGTTTGTCGGGCCGAACGCCGACCATATGCGCAAGATGGGCAACAAGATTCAGGCTCGGCTGCTGGCGCGCGAGGCGGGTGTACCGACGCTCGCGGGATCTGAAAAGATCGGGTCTGCACAGGAAGCCCTGGCCGTCGCCGAGCGCGTCGGTTTTCCTGTGATCCTGAAAGCCGCGGCCGGAGGCGGCGGGCGTGGCATGAAAGTGGTGACGAGCGCCCGGAACCTGGAACAGACGTTCGCGGCGGCGTCCGCCGAGGCAGGCTCAGCCTTCGGCGACCCGACGCTCTACATCGAGCGCTATATCCCCAATGCCCGGCACATCGAGGTGCAGCTCCTTGGCGATCGCTTCGGCAATGTCGTTCACGTCGGCGAGCGGGATTGTTCGCTGCAGCGGCGGCATCAGAAGATCGTCGAGGAAGCACCGGCGCCCGCGATTGCCGAAAATCTGCGCGACGATATTCGCAAAGCCGCTGTTAAACTGGCGCGTAACATAGCGTACGAGAATGCCGGCACGGCCGAATTCATCTACGACGAGGACGAGAAGCGCTTCTACTTTCTCGAGATGAACACGCGCATCCAGGTGGAACATCCCGTCAGCGAGACGATTTCGGGCATCGACCTGGTGCAGGAACAGTTCCGCATCGCCGATGGCGAACCCCTGCGCGTGTCCCAGTCCGATATCGTATTTCGCGGCCATTCCATCGAATGCCGTATCAACGCCGAGATACCGGAAGAGGATTTTCGCGCCAACGCCGGCTTGATCGAGGAATGGGCGCCGCCGATCGGTCCCAATATCAGGGTCGATACCCATTGTTACGCCGGATACCGCGTCCCCATCTTCTATGATTCCATGCTTGCCAAGCTGATCGTCTACGGCTCGACCCGCGCTGAAGCGGTGCAGCGGATGAGGAGATCGCTCGAGCGCTTTGTCGTGACCGGGATCGGCACGACGATCCCATTCCTGCGCTTCATGATGCAGCGCGAGGAATTCGCGAACGCGGCTGTAACGACACATCTCATCGAAGATGTGATGCCGCAGTTTGCCAGGTCGATGAGGTGAATGGGGTCAGACGTCACAGCAATCGTCAGGAGGGGACAAATGATGCAACTCACGCGACGTGATTTCGCATTCGGAGCGTCCGCGGCCACTGCGCTCGCAGCCGCGCCATCGGCCTTCGCGCAGGCCTATCCATCGCAGGATATACATCTGATCTGCGCATTCCCGCCCGGCAGCGGAGCCGATGTCATCGTCCGCTTCTTCGGCGAGAAGCTGCGCGCGATGACGAAGCGAACGGTGCTCGTCGACAACAGGCCGGGCGCCTCAGGCAGCATCGCCACCGAGGCGATCGCGCGCGCCAAGCCGGATGGCTATACCATCATGATCCACGGCGGCACGGCGCTGTCCGCCAACATGCATCTGTTCAGGAAGCCTTCGGTGGATGTCGCGAAAGCGCTGCAGATTGCCGCGACCTTGAACCGTCAACCGACAATGCTTGTCGTCGGCACGGAAAGCCCCTGGAAAACCGCGGCTGACCTTGCGGCGGACATGCAGAAGAAGGGCGACAAGGCCTCCTATGCAACTTCCAACACCGTCGGCAAGGTGATGGGCGCGACGTACAAAAAGCAAGCCAAGCTTGAAGCGGTCGAAGTGTCCTACAAGGCGACGTCAGACAGCTACAATGATCTGCAAAGCGGCGGCCTCGATTTCGCCTTCCAGGACAATATCTCCGCCATCGCCATGGCGCGCCAGGGCAGGATGCGCATTCTTGGTGTCAGCACGGCCGCCCGCCTGCAGGCCGCTCCCGAATATCCGACCATGAGCGAGCAGGGCTTCCCCATGGATATGGTCGGCTGGTGGGCGGCGATCGTCCCGATCGCAACGCCGCGGCCGGTCATCGATCAGATCAACGCCTGGATCGGCGAGATCATATCGAGCAAGGATGGCAAAGCCTTTCTCGACAGCATCGCCAGCGATCCATGGCTGAGTACGCCCGAACAGGGACAGGCCTTCTTTCGCGAGCAGATCGGCCAATGGGCCGTCTGGGTCCGCGAAGCGAACATCGAGCCCTTGGGCTGAGGATATCGAATCCATGAGCCAATCATTCGACGTCGTCATCGTCGGCGCCGGTCTTGCCGGGCTCTCGGCGGCATTGGCCGCGCGGGAGGAGGGCGCTTCGGTCTGCGTGCTGGAGCGTGCGCCCGAAGCGGAGCGCGGCGGCAATTCGCGCTTCTCCAACGGCGCGATGCGGGCGGTCTATTCCGGCTTCGACGAGATCGTCGACCTAGTCGGCGAGATCAGCGAAGCCGAGCGTGCGCGCGCCGATTTCGGGCGCTACAGCCGTGAGGAATATTACGACCATATGGGGCGCATCACGCAGTATCGCACCGATCCTGCCATGTGCGAGCTTCTCGTCGAGCGCAGCAGCGAGACCATGCATTGGCTGCGCCGCCAGGGCGTGCGGTTCCTACCGCTATATGAGTGGCAGTTCAAAACGGCGGAGGGCAGGATCATCTTCTCCGGCGGTTCGGCGCTCGAGACCTATGGCGCCGGCGACGGCCTCTCGTCAGCCCTCTTTGCCATGGCCGAGCGCGCCGGCGTGACAGTCAGATATGAAACACGGGCATTGGGCCTGTGCCGGACCAATGGTGTCGTCGATGGCGTGAAGGTCTTTGCGCGCGGTGCGGGCGGCGGCCAAGAATTCGTCATTGCCGCGAAATCCGTTGTCGTCGCCGCCGGCGGCTTTGAGGCCAATCCGGAATGGCGCACGCGTTATCTCGGCCCAGGCTGGGAACTGGCCAAGGTGCGCGGTTCAAGATTCAACACCGGCGACGGCCTGCGCATGGTGCTTGAAGCCGGCGGCAAGCCCTACGGCAACTGGTCTGGCTGCCATTCGGCAAGCTGGGATCTCAACGCGCCAGACGCCAACACGCTGGAGTTCGGAACCGTCTTCAAGCGCGACGACTTCGCCAACGGCATCATGGTCAATGCGCGGGGACGCCGCTTCGTCGACGAGGGCGCCGATGTCAGCGCCCTGACCTATGCGAAGATGGGCCGCGCCATCCTCGCCGAGCCCAGCCAGATCGCCTGGCAGATCTATGACGCCAAGGCCCGGCCATTCATTCACGGCGAATACCGCATCAGGCAAGCAGCACGCTTTCAGGCCGATACGATCGAGGAATTGGCGGCGAAGCTGGAGGGCATCGAGCAGGCAGCGTTTATCGATACGGTCAAAGAGTTCAACGCGTCGATCCCCGACGACATCCCCTTCGACTCCGGCAAGAAGGATGGCCGCACGACGCGCGGTCTGCCGCTGCCGAAATCCAACTGGGCGCGCGCGCTTGATACGCCCCCATACGAGGCCTGGGCGGTGACGTGCGGCATCACCTTTACGTTCGGCGGCGTGCAGATCGATACGACAGGCCAGGTGCTGGATGTCGACGACATTCCGATCCCGGGCCTTTTCGCGGCAGGCGAAATGGTCGGCGGCATCTTCTATTTCAATTATCCCGGCGGCGCCGGCCTGATGTCGGCGGCAGTCTTCGGCCGTCTGGCCGGGACGGCGGCGGCAAAGGCCTGCGCCGCGAAGCCTGTCAGGGCTTGATCTCGAAGCCACGCGACGCAAGCCCTTATGCGCCCCGGCGCAATTCTCAGTCCAACGGCAAGCCAAGGGCCTGGCGGCAGAAGGACTTGACCGAAGCGGCCAGAACCTTGCGGCTTGTTTTCTTCGGCGCGGCGATCGCATCGTCGACGGCGCCATGAAGGGCGCTGAACAGCATCACCGCTGTCAGCCGCGGCTGCTTGACAGTCCACGCCTTGGCGCCCGCGCCACCCTCGATGAGCGCCATCAGGTGCACGATCACCGGATTGTCCTGCTTCATGCGGCGATTGGACGGGCGGAATTCGTGGAACACCAGGTCATGCAGCTCGAATTCGTCGAGATAGCCGTTGACGCCGGCCTCTATCCACGCATCGAGCCTGCCGATCCAGTCGTCGGCTGCCGGGCCTTCGACGGCAGCTTCCAGGCGCGCGCAGAACCCCTCGATGAACCGCGCCCGCAACGCCTGCAGGACATCGTCCTTGGTCTTGAAGTAGACATAGAACGTGCCCTTGGCGACATCGGCCGCTTTGACGATTTCATCGACGCTTGTCGCATCGAAGCCCTTGCCGAGAAACAAAGCCTGCGCCGCGCCGATGAGCTCCTCGCGGCGGACCTCCGCGGGTTTGGTGCGCTGGCGCTTGAGGGGCATCGTCACGTTCATCTTGTGAATTAGTCTCATTAGCATCTGGGACGCTAACGAATGCTCCGCGACCGACCACAAGTCAATGGGGCAGTCGCGCCGGTACGCGGCTTACTGGAATGCATCCGGCGAGGTCACAAGGCCGGCATAAACGCCACCCTGGCGGATAAGCCCGTCGTGCGTGCCTGTTTCGACGATCCGGCCGTTGTCGAGAACGAGAATCCGATCGGCGCTGCGGATGGTGGAGAGCCGGTGGGCGATGACGAGAACCGCGCGGTTGCGGCGCATGTCGTCCATCGCGGCCTGCAACGCCTGCTCGTTCTGCGTATCGAGGCTCGACGAGGCTTCATCGAGCACCAGGATCGGGGCATCGACGAGAAGCGCGCGTGCAATGGCGATGCGCTGGCGTTGGCCACCGGAGAGGCGGGCGCCGCGCTCTCCGCAGATCGTGTCGTATCCGTCCGGCAGAGCCGCGATGAAGTCGTGCGCCTGGGCTAGTCGCGCGGCGCGTTCGACGGATGCCGTCAGGGCGCCTGGCGCACCGAGCCTTATATTGTCCGCAACGGTCATATTGAAGAGATGCACGTCCTGTGGGACATAGGCGATGAGCTTGCGCAGCACGCTCACCGGCAGGTCGCGGATGTCGCGTCCGCCGATGCTGATGCGGCCTGCGCCCGTATCCCAGAATCGCAGGAGCAGATTCGCGCAGGTGCTTTTTCCTGCGCCGGAGCGGCCCACCAGAGCCACGGTCTCGCCGGGCCGCACGGTGAAGTCGATGCCGTTCAGTACCGAGCCGCGGCCGCCGCCGTCATAGGCGAAACCGACATTTTCGAAGCGCACGGTCACGTCCTGCGGCCGTTCGTTGCGGCCTCTGTCGGCGATGGCGGAGCGTTGGTGGAAGATGGCGAGGACGCGCGCTGCGCCGGCGCGCAGTTCGCCGAGCTTGCGGGCGGTCTGCGTGACCTCGACGATGGGGGCGAGCGCGCCGCCGGCCAGCACGATCACCAGCGGAAACAGGGCGCGATCGAGACTGCCGTGCGAGACGAGAGCGATGGCGACGATCGCCGCTGCAAGCACCGCCAGCGCCATCAAAATGTCGACGGCGGCCTGCTCCAGCCCGGCGCGCGATCCATAACGCCGCTGGGCTGCCGCGAGCGCCTGCGTGCGCCCCATCAGCCGGGTGAGAAAGTCCCCGGCGCGCCCGAAAATGGCAAGCTCGCGTTGTCCCTGGATCATCTCCACAGTCTCGGCATTGAGGAGACCAAGCTTTTCCATCACCAGTCTGCCCTGTTCACCGGCGCGGCGCGCCAGCCAGAACGGCACCGAGGCGACCAGAGGCAGGAAGGGCAGGAGCGTCAGCATCGCGAGCGGATGAATGAGGAAGAGCACGACAAGCGCCGCGAACGGAACCACGATGGCGCCGACATAGTCGGCGAGCGTATGAGCGTAGAAGAACTCCATCAGTTCCGCGTCGGTGGTCGCAACAGACGCCAGTTCGCCGGTACGCCGGCCCAGCACATAACCGGGCGCCGCGCGCTCCAGCCCGTCATAGATGCCGATCTGCAAAGTCTCGATCAGGGCGAAGGCGAAATCGTGCGAGATATAGGCCTGCCACCAGCGCGCGCTCGCGGCGACGACGACCACGATGCCGAGCAGCCAGAAGCCCGGCACGAGGCTCTCGGGCGCAGCGCCCGTGACGGCGCGGCCGGTAAGCCAGGCGCCGACGCCGAGGCTTGCCAAGGTGCCGGCCTGCGCGAGGATGCCGGACAGGATGGTCAGCATGAGTACGCCGCGGCGGCTGCGCACCAGCGGGATCAGCCCGAGGATCCCGCTGCGCCCTTGCGGTGCGGCGGTTGTAAGCGTGGCGTCGGTCATGCGGCTTCTCCTTGCGCCCGCATCAATCTGGAATAAAGCGCGCCGTTGCCTTCGAGGCTGAGATGGTTGCCTTCCTCGACGACGCGGCCGCCGTCGAGCACCAGAATGCGGTCGGCCTTGCGGATGGTGGAGAGCCGGTGCGCGATCACCAACGTGGTGCGTCGGCCGACGAGCGCATCGAGCGCCTCCTGGATCGCCCGTTCGCTGCGCGGATCGACGCTGGACGTCGCTTCGTCGAGCAGCAGAATGGGCGCGTCTTTCAGCAGCGCGCGCGCAATCGCCAGCCGCTGGCGCTGGCCGCCCGAAAGATGCGTGCCGCGCTCGCCGGTCTGCGTGGCATAGCCCTGCGGCAGGCCGTCGATGAAGTCATCGATATGGGCGGCTTTCGCCGCCGCGCGGATCTCGTCCATCGTCGCATCGGGCCTGGCGATCTTCAGATTGTCGGCGATCGTGCCGTGGAACAGATAGGTGTCCTGCGACACCACGCTGACGAGGGAGCGCAGCGTTGCAAGCGAAAGGTCGCGGATGTCCGTCCCGCCAATGAGAATCTTGCCGGATGTCGGATCGAAGAGGCGCAGCAGCAGCGACACGATGGTGGATTTGCCGGCGCCCGACGGTCCGACCAGGGCGACGAATTCTTTCTCGCGGACATTGAAGGAGACGGACGCCAATGCCGGCGCCTCGCCGCCGTCATAGGAGAAGACGACATCTTCGAAGGCGATCTCGCTCGTCATGGGCTCAGAGGCCGGCTGTGCCGGCTCACGGACCGCAGGCGGTGTCGCCAGCAGGGCGGCGATGGGAGCGGCCGCGCCGCCGGCCGCCCAGGCGGTGTGAAACTCCTTTTCCAACTGGCTGAGGGGACGGAAGGCTTCACGGGCAAGGAACAGCGTGGTGAACAGTACGACCGGCGCCAGCTCGCCCGAAGCAACCCGCCAGGCATTGGTGCAGAGAACCAGCGCGATGCCGCCAAGCGTGATGAAGCCGGTCAGGCCGGTGCGCATCAGGGTCACCGACAGCGTCGTCATCGCTTCGCTGCGCAGATCGGCGGCACGTTCCACGAGACTTCGCCGGCGCGCCGCCGTGGCGTCGAACGCTTTCAGCGTGACGATGCCTTGCAGGCTGTCGAGCAGATAGGCGCCGAACGCGCCCATGGCCGCGAACACGCCGGACGACTTCGGCATGCGCCAGCGCAGCCACAGCCGGTCAGCGACGGGAAACGCGATCACGAAAGCGCCGAGCAGCAGGGCCGATGTCCAGTCCACCCAGGCGAGATAGGCCAAGACCCCGAGACATCCGAAGATCGCCACGAAGATCGAAGGCAGATAGCGGCTGTAATAACTCTCCAGCGCCTCGACGCCGGCAACGATGGTCGCCTGCAGATCGCCGGTCTGGCGTCGCAAGGTCATGCTGGGGCCAAGCTCGATCAGGCGCCTCAGCAACCGCTCGCGCAGATGCATCTTCGTGGCCTGCGCCGTTGTTTGCGCGGCGATCTCGGCGAGCCAGACCAGCACGCCGCGTATCGCAACCACGACGGCGAAGGCGACGACCCATTGAATGACGTCGCTCAGCGGCGAGCCGGCGAACAGGGCAGTGAGCGTGAAGGCGAGGAAGATGCTTTGCAGCACATAGCAGGCCGTCACCATCAGCCCGACGGCGGTGCTCGACGCGATCCGCCACCGCACGGGGCCTGCCAATTCCAGCATGTGTCTGTTCATCGAGAGGGTCTCCAAGGCATCTTTAACAAGATTGACTGACCGTCGGTCAATTGTCAATGGTCGATGAACGCATGGCCGTAGCGGCAGCCAAAGCCATCAATCATGCTCGGCGAAACGCGGCAGCGGCGCGCCTGAATCAGCCTTTCAGCGTCTCGGTCTTCCGGCGTGCCGGCTTGGATGTACTTGCCCGGCTGGCGGCATTGCTGGCCGGGTTGTTGTGCAGAAGCTCTTTGATAAATGTCAGGAACACTTGCAGGCGCGGCGAGGAATGGCGCCGGCGCGGATAGACCACGTAGATGGGCTGGCCGATGAACGTCGCTGCGGGCAGGACATGTTCGAGATCGCCGGCGGCGATGTGATCGAAAACCATCACATCCGGCAGATAGGCGATGCCCGCGCCCGCGACCGCCGCTTCGACCAGCGCGCCCATGTCGTTGACGTTCAGGGTTCCCGTCACATCGCTGGTGATGTGTTTGCCCGCTTCGTTGAAATTCCAGCGCCGATAGCGGCCTGTCCCGGCAACGATGTAATTGATGAGCCGGTGATCGTTCAGGTCGCCGACGGTCGCCGGTACGCCGTGGCGCCTGAGATAGGCGGGCGACGCGCAGGCGAAATAAGTGACGCCGCAGAGCTTTCGCGCGACGTGGAGAGAGTCCGCCGGCTCGCCGTAGCGGATCGAGACGTCGATGCCTTCTTCCTCGAGATTGAACGACATCGCGTCGAGCACGATGTCGACGGACACTTCGGGATAAAGATCGAGGAAGCGCGTGATTGCCGGCATAACGATTTTCTTGCCGAGACCGCGCGGCATCTGAACGCGGATGCGGCCGCGCGGTCGGCTGCTCCGCTCGGCGATCATCCCTTCCGCCTCGTCGAGATCGTGCAGAATCTGCTGGCAGCGGGTGAAATAGGCGTCGCCCTCATCGGTCAGCTTCAGCCGCCGCGAGGTGCGGTTGAGCAGACGCGCCCCAAGCCGTTCCTCCAGGCGCGACACCGCCTTGCTGACGCCCGACACAGACATCTGCAGTTTCTGCGCCGCCGCGGTGAGGCTGCTGCTGGTGCCGACGGTCACGAAAATGGAAAGCGCCGCGAATTTATCGGTCGCGGCCCGGATGTTTGACATGGTGTCAACCTTCATTGGATCGAAAGCCACTATAAGCCCTGAAAGAATGGAGTAGAACTGCCGTTTGAGATCACGGCAAACACAGAAGGCGCAGGGGGGATATCGCTCATGCACGGCACACCGCCGAGGGAAGACGCCGCGGTCGCGATTGCGCGTCATCTGGCTGCACTCAGGTATGAGGCTCTGCCGGGCAAGGTCGTCACCGCGGTCAAAGCGAACATTCTCGACCAGTTCGGCTGCATCCTGTCGGGGACCGGCACAGCCGATGTGCTGCCCATAGCCAGATTGGTGAAGGGCTGGGGCGGCGCGCCGGTCTGCACGCTCATTGGATCGGGCGGCGTCCGTCTGCCGCCGAACAATGCCGCCCTCGTCAACGGCGCTGCCGTCCATCAGTATGATTTCGACGATGTTCACGACAAGGTGACCTGTCATCCGACCGCATCCGCGCTTGTCGTGGCTTTGGCTGCCGCCGAGGAACGCGGCGGTGTCTGCGGCAAGGATCTGATGCTTGCGGTGGCGGCCGGCAGCGACATCACCTGCCGTGTCTCGCGCGCCATCGTCGGTACCCACGGCCATCCGTGGTATCGCGCTCCGGTCGTCGGTATGTTCGGTGCGACGGCGGCTTCAGCCAAAATCTTCGGCGCCAGCGAAGACCAGTATCTGCAGGCCTTCGGCCTGGCGCTGCCGCAGATCGGCGGCACGTATGCCAGCCTGTTGCACCACGGCTCCAGCGTGCGGTCGATCCGCGACGGCCTGAGCTATAAGAACGGTCTTCTTGCCGCCGAGCTGGCCATGCACGGCCTCAAGGGCGATCCGGAGGTTTTCGAGGGCAAGTACGGTTTCTACAACGCCTACTACAAAGGCAGCTACGACAGGAACCGTCTGGTCGGCGGCCTTGGTGAAGAGTTCGAGACCTCCAATGTCTCGCTCAAACCCTGGCCGTCGGCGCGGCATCTGCACACCACGGTCACCGCGGTTCTCGATCTTCTCGGCCTGCACAAGCTCGGGTTCGATGAGATCACCAGCGTCACCTTCGATGTCGGCAAGGTCAATCGCGAGCGCTGCCAGCCGATGCCGGAAAACGCGGCGGATGCACACATCGATCTCCTGGCGAACCTGCCTTACGCGGTCGCTGCCGCGATCCGCTTCGGCAACGTGACCCTGGATGCCTATATCGATCACGCCAATGTAGGCGATGTGATTGCCCGCGCGATACCAAAGGTACACTGGCGCGAAAATCCCGAGCAGGACGGTGAATGGCGCTTCGAGCCGGGGCGGGTGGAGATCGTGACGGCATCGGGCGCGGCCTACAAGAGCCTGGCCCGAACGGCGCTCGGCCATCCCGACAATCCGATGAGCGAGACGCAGCAGCATGACAAGTTCATCGCCTTGGCGGCGATGGCCGTGCAGCCGCGCGACGAGCGTACATCGCGACAGGTCATCGACATGGTTGGCCGGCTTGAAGAACTCGACGATATCGCGTCGCTGCTCAAACTGATCGCCTAGCGCATAGCAATGGGGGACAACCGTATGTCTGACCAGACAGCCATCAAATGCGTCATCATGCGCGGTGGCACCAGCAAGGGCGTGATGTTCAACGAGGCCGATCTTCCAGCGAACATCGCCGATCGCGAGAGATTGCTGCTTGCCGTGATGGGCACGCCGGATCCGCGCCAGATCGACGGCCTCGGCGGCGCCGATCCTTTGACCAGCAAGGTCTGCATCATCGGCTCGCCGAGCGTCGCCGACGCCGACATCGATTATACCTATGCGATGATCGGCATTGAGGAGACGATGGTGTCGTGGTCGACGAACTGCGGCAATCTATCCGCCGCCGTCGGCGTCTATGCCATCGAGGAGGGCCTGGTCGAGGCGCGCGAGCCGGAAACCGCCGTTCGCATCTACAACACCAATACCAGACAGATCTTCCGCGCCATCGTGCCGGTCAGGAATGGCCGGCCCATCGTCACCGGAGCCTATGCGATACCCGGCGTGCCTAGCTTCGGCGCGGAAATACGGCTCGATTTCTCCAGGACGACGGGTTCGGCAACGGGGAAGCTGCTGCCGACCGGCAACCGCCGGGATCGCCTTGAGGTGAAAAAGCTCGGGCTGACGCTGGATGTGTCGATCCTCGATGTCGCCAAGCCGACGGTCTACTTCCGCGCCGCGGACGTAGGCCTCACGGGCATCGAGAGCCCGGAGGAATTCACGCCGGAGATTCTCGGCCGCCTCAATGAAATCCGCGAGGCGGCGGCCCTGTTCATCGGTCTCGACAAGGATTCACGCGTGCCGACGCCGGTGACGATCGCGCCGCCGACGACCTACACCAATTTCATGACCGGCAAGCCGGTCCTTGCCGAAACGATGAGCTTTGCCGCGCGCCGCGTGCTTGGCGTGCCGCCGAAGCCACATAAAGCCTTTGCCGCCACCGGCGCCGTCTGCACCGCCGTCGCCGCCATCCTGAAAGGTACGATTGTCAACGAGGTCTATGTCGATCGCGGCGACGGCGTCATCAACATCGGCCATCCCACCGGACTGTTTCCGGTCAAGGCGAAACTGGCGGCCGATGACAGCGTCGAGGAGGCGTCCTATTCGCGCACCGCGCGGCGGCTCATGAGCGGGGAAGTTTACGTCACCAATGCGTCCATCGCGGCACGCGGAGAAGTTTAATGCTGACAGGGAAAAACGAGATCTGGGACGCGAGCCGTTTCATCGCCGCGAAAATGGATGTCGACGAGAGCGGCTACGACAAGCTGGCCTCGCCCGTCGCAGCGCTAGTCATGGTGACGACCGTCGATGCGGACGGAAGAGTCAATGCCGCGCCGATCGCCACTTGCCTGCGCAACAATCACAAGCCGACCTGCTTCGAATTCACCGTCGATGCCGATAAGGACACGGGAAAGAACGTCCTCGCCACCGGCGAGTTCACGGTCAATACCGTGCCGTTCGATCCGGAGATCCTGGAGAAGGTTCACCTGACGGCGATGCGGCTTCCGGAAGGCGTCGACGAACTGGCCTATGCGGGATTGACGAGCATTCCCGCCCGTATCGTGCGGCCGCCGCGCATCGGCGAATGCCGTAGCCATTTCGAATGCGTCGTCGAGTGGACGAAGCAATGGTTCGAGACCCGCATTACCGTTGTCGGAAGGGTGGTGGCCGCCTCCGCCGATCGCGATTGCATCGACGAGCGCGGTTTCGTGCGCCATGAGCGGCTGCTGCCGTCGCAATATGCGGGCCTTGCCTACGGCGGCAGGTATTTCGGCGTCAATCAGACCTATGACATCATCAAGCGCGCCAAGCCGGAAGCGGCTTCCGCCAAGACAGGCCACTAACGGCATCAAGATAGGCCACCGGTGGCATACAGGTTCAAACATCAGGATTGCGCCACATGAACGAAACCAAGACATTGGCGGCCTATGCCGCGGGCCTGCGCTACGAGGACATTCCCGAGAGCGTGCTCCAATGTGTGCGCAATTCGATCTGTGACACGGTCGGTGCGATTGTGTTTGGCTACGACCTGCCGTGGAGCCGGATGATCAACGATTATGCGATGACCTATAATCAGGGTGGCCGCAGCCGCATCCTCGGGCTTGGCGGCCAGTTGGTACAGCCGCCGATGGCGGCGCTCGTCAACGGCGCGCTGGCCCATGCTTTCGAACTCGACGGCGCGGCGAAACCAAGCTCGGGCGCGCATCCGGGCGCGACGATTGTTCCTGCGACTCTGGCCGTGGCGCAGGATCGCGGCATCGGCGGCCGGGAGCTGATCACCGCGTTCGTCGCCGGCACCGAAGTTCTCGTGCGCATTGGCCCGGCCACCACCAAGTCGAACGAGCGCCGCGGTTTTCACAGCCCGTCGACCACCGGGCCGTTCGCCGCCGCCGTCGGCGTCGGCCGTATGCGCGGCTTCGATGCGGCGCGGATGACGAATACGCTGGGCATAGCCGCATCGCTCAGCTCCGGCCTCGTGCAGTTCGCGCGCTCGGGCACGGGCGGCATGGTGAAGCGTCTCCATTTCGGGCGCGCCAACGAGAGCGGCGTTCTCGCCGCCGGCCTCGCCGAGCGTGGCTTTGAAGGCCCGCAGGATATCCTCGAAGGCGAACTCGGCTTCCTGCGCGTGTTCTGCGACACCTACGACATGGAAAAGCTGACGGAAGGTCTCGGCGAGGCGTTTTTCACGACGCGCATCTACATGAAGCGCTATGCCTGCCACGGCACCTGTCAGGCGCCCTTGCAGGGCCTGGAAGAATTGCGCGCCCGTCGCCCCGTCGCGCCCGAGGATATCGAGCTGATCGAAGTCCATGGCACCACCGAAACGGTCAAGCGGCACGATATTCCCAGCCCGCCAGATCCGATGATCGGGCAATACAGTGTGAATTTCTCGGCTGCACTGTCGTTCTTCCGCAACCCGAAGGACCCGCGTTCGTTCGACCAGTCGGCGATCGACGACAAGGACATTATGGCGCTCAGCCGGCGCGTCCGCCTGATCGAGGATATCGAGGCGGGCAAGACCGGCGCCATTATCAGGATAAAGCTGAAGAGCGGCGAAATGCTGGAAGAGCGCGTGACAGTCATCAAGGCGACGCCCTCGAGCCCGGTCACCAGGGAAGAGGTTTACGAGAAATTCTCGCTGCTGACCTCCCATTGCAACAAGGCCCGGATGGACGAGATTTTCGAGCGGCTTCAGGGCATCGAGAACGAACGCGATTTCAATTGGCTGGCGATCCAATAGCCCGTGTGACAGGACCGGCCTCGATCAATAAGAAGGTTCCAGGGAGCAAGACCATGTCCATTGCCAGCAAGACCTCCACTGTTCTGCTCACAATGCTCGCGCTGTCCGCCGGCGTTGTGGGGGCGCGCGCGCAATCGAACTTCTTCGAAGGCAAGACCATCACGATCACCGTCGGGTTTGGAGCGGGCGGTGGTTATGACGCCTATGCGCGTCTGCTGGCGCAGTTCATGAACAAGTATATTCCCGGCAATCCATCGATCATCGTGTCAAACCGCCCGGGCGCCGGCGGTCTTGTCGCCTACAATCAGGCCGCGCGCACGGCGCCGAAGGATGGCACGCTCATCCATCTCACAAGCCAGGGTCTGCTGCTGACGGAGGTGACGGGCGGGCCGGGCCTGCAGGCGTCGCTGACCGAGTTTCAATGGCTCGGCAATATCACGCAAAGCAACAATGTCACCGCTACCTGGTTCACCTCGCCGATCAAGTCCATGGATGACGCCAAGGCGCGCGAAGTGACCTTGTCGTCGAGTGGCGGTGGCTCGACCTCCAGCCAGATGGCGCTTCTCTACAATCATCTGCTCGGCACCCGCTTCAAGCCGATCATGGGGTATGAGGCAGCGGGGCTGAAAACATCGCCATGGAACGCGGCGAGACAGAGGGACGCGCCACCAACACATGGTCGAGCTACCATTCGCTTTATGCGGACCCGAAATCCAAACTGCACATCCTGGTGCAAATCGGCATCCATCGCGATGCCGACCTGCCGGACGTTCCGCTGCTGACCGATCTCTTCAAGCCGGACACCCGCCAGTATGCGGTGGCGCGGCTGGTGTCTCAGGCCCTGGCGCTGGCCAAGTGCTTCGGCGTGCCGCCGGGAACGCCGCCCGACCGTGTCGCCATCGTGCGCCAGGCCTTCGACCAGGCAGTCAAGGATCCCGACCTGCTCGCCCAGGCCGACAAGCAAAAGCTCGAGATCAGCCCATTGAGCGGCGATGAAGTCAGTTCCGTCATCAAGCAGGCGCTGGCCGCACCAGCCGACATCAAGAGCGAAACGAAGGCCGCGCTCGGCGTTGCGAATTGAGGGGCCTCTGCAGGAGAAACAATCACAGCATACGTCCTCATAAGGCCGTGGTTGCGAGTTACAAAGTCAAGGTCTTGTGAGTCTCACCTAACGTCGATGGAAGCCACCCCCACGGCCACCTCCAAAACCACCGCCGCCTCGAAAAGCTCCGCCGCGAAAGCCGCCGCGGCCCTGAAAGCGTCCGCCTCCGATTGCATGGCGTTGGAAGCTTGCTCGGCCACGAATTGCAGGCCTTTGATGGAAATTGCTACGCGGCCGAATAGCTCCAGATCGATTTCCCGCACGCGCGGGAGAGCGCTGCTTCATTGTGGATTTGCTGCGAGGGGCGATGTTGCGTTCCGCACGATTACCTCCAGGCCGATTGGTCGCTGCCTGACGCGCATTGGGATGAAGGACTTGCTGGCCGTTGCGCCCGCGGAAATCCATCTTGTCAGTTCGGCCGGACAGATTTCGGTTTCCTGAAAACTGCTGCCGCACAGATGCATTGTGATACGGCACGCCACGGCGATGATTGGGGTCGTGATGCCATGTTTGGCCGCTGATGAAGCCATTGCGATTGTTGATATTGATCGGGCGGTTGAAGTTGATGTTATCGTAGCCCCATGCAAAGCCGCCACCCCAGCCCCACCCTCCTGACGCCCAGCGGCCAATGGCGTATGCCGTTCCGAACGCAACGCCGGTCGCTATTACGGCTGCGGCGATATAGCCTGGGGCCGCCCAATAATAGGGCGGGTATTCAGGATAAGGCCATGCGCCAAAAACCACGGCTGGGTCGTAATAAGGCACGTAGATCGAGTCGGGCGTTGCTGGCTCGATGACGATAACATCTCTATTGTTTTCTTTGGTCTTGATGACCCTCTGCTGCGGAGTGTCTGCCAGTTTATTGTTTGCAGCAGCCCGTGATCGCAGCCGTTGAATGGCATCCATGACGTCGAATCTTTGCGCCAATACCGCGTCGCCCAGTTTCTGTGTCCAATCCAGCCTCTCATTCATCATTTCCAGAACGCTCGATGTGACCGTGAGCGACTTGATGCTTGCATCCCAGGATTGCTTGTCGACAGCCTGCTTGAGGGCGTCACCTTTTAGATCTGGATTTGATTTGAGCCATCGAGCGCCTTCGACAACTTCCAAAGGATATGTCGAGGCGATCAACACTTGTGACAAAAGAGCATCGGGATAAAGCGCGATCGGCGCAACCAAGGCTTCAATCTGCGCGGGTTTCAAAACATCCGAAGTTTCCTGGGATGTTGAGCTTGTTTGTGGGGGTGTTGCGCTTGGTTGTGGCGTGGTTGGTTGTGGCGCTTGCTGCCCCCACGCCGCCCCGACAACCATCTGGAGGGACAGAACAAGCAGGAACGTCAACCGACAAGAGTTTTGCATGAGACCCATCCTTGCGAGAGCATCACAACGGCCGCCGGGTTCTTGACGTAGGTCAGATATCTTTATGCTATCTATTGTCGAGGTTAGACGAGAATATGAGGATAATCCTGCGCCACATCCTGCTTCTTATGCAATGGCACTAACTTGGAAGATTGGTGAGCGGTTCCGTCGGTCCCGCCGAAAAATTGATTGGGTGGTTGTGCCGTCGCATGGGCTTCCGAGAAAAGGAAGACACGGTGCACCTGCAAGCACAGATCGTCGCTGTCGCGGAGCAGGAGGCAGGAAATTGCACCGAATGTCTTTGAGTGGAGTCAAAGGGTTACGTGTGGTAGAGAGCCTGAAAATGCCGCCACGCACCTTGACGGCAAAATGGTGCCATTTTGGAATATCATGAGTAATCAATACTATAGTGGAGAAAAAATCTTCTCCGTAGCCCCAATGATGGACTGGACGGACCGGCATTGCCGGGCGTTCCATCGCGTCTTGTCGCGCCGCACGCTGCTCTATACGGAGATGGTGACGACGGGCGCGATCCTGTTCGGGCCGAAGGAGCGCCTGCTTGGCTTCGATGCGAGCGAGCATCCCGTCGCCCTGCAGCTCGGCGGCAGCGAGCCCGAGGCTCTGGCGCGCTCGGCCGCCATCGGCGCGGAGTTCGGCTATGACGAGATCAATCTGAACTGCGGCTGCCCGTCCGACAGGGTGCAAAACGGCGCCTTCGGCGCCTGTCTCATGCGCGAGCCCGAACTCGTTGCGCAGGGCGTCGCGGCGATGAAGGCCGCCGTGTCGATTCCCGTCACGGTGAAATGCCGCATCGGCGTCGACGATCAGGAGCCGAGCGAAGCCTTGTGGGCGATGGCGCACGCGGTGCGTGATGCGGGCGCCGATGCGCTCATCGTGCATGCGCGCAAGGCCTGGCTGAAGGGCCTGTCGCCGAAGGAAAACCGCGACGTGCCGCCGCTGGATTACGCGCTCGTCCATGCGCTGAAGCGCGATTTCCCGGATATGCCGATCTCAATCAATGGCGGCATCCGCACCATGGACGAGGCGCGTGCGCAATTGCGCCATCTCGACGGCGTCATGGTGGGCCGCGAGGCCTATCAGAATCCCGGCATGCTGCTCGATGTCGATCCCATGCTGTTCGGCGAGGCGGCGCCTGTGGCTGATGGCTTCGAGGCGGTCACCGCCTACGAGCCCTATATCGCCGCGCGCCTGGCGGAAGGCGTCAAGCTGTCGGACATGACGCGCCACATGCTCGGCCTGTTCGCCGGCATGCCCGGTGCGCGGCTGTGGCGGCGTCATCTCGCCATGGAAGGCGTCAAGCGCGGGGCAGGGCTTGAGACATTGCACGCCGCGCTCGCGCATGTCGATCGCAGCGGTGAGCGTTACGCCGCTGCGTGAACCTCATCATTCACGGCGGTCCGCCGCTGACGTTGAGCACTTCGCCGCTCATGTACATCGGCGCCTCCAGCGCCAGGTAGACGATGGCGTTGGCGATTTCTTCGGGGGCGCCGAGACGGCCCATGGGAATGCGCTCGGCGCGCCGCGTGGCCGCATCCGTGCCGGCGGGAAAAGCCCGTGTTGCAACGCCACCGGGCGCGACCGAGTTGACGATAATGCCGTCGCGGGCGTGTTCGCGCGCCAGCGACTTGACCAGCGCCACGACGGCTCCCTTCGTCGCCGCGTAGACGGCAATGCCGGGCGCGCCGACGACGCCCGCCACGGATGACACGAACACAACGCGCCCGGAACGCCTGGCGATCATGCCAGGCAGCACGGCGCGCGCGAAGTTGAGGGCGCCATAGAAATTCAGATCGATGATCGGCCGCCAGTCCGCTGCGTCCGATGCGTGAAACGGTTTGAACTGGCCGGCGAGTTGGCCTGAAGCCACGAGGCTGGCGACGCCGCCGGCGTTGTTGATGGCGGCATCGAACGGCCCGAGCTGATCGATCGCCAGCGACACAGCCGAAGCCATCGCGGCGGGATCAGTGATATCTACCTGCCTGGCGAAGACCTTTATGCCATGTGCGCTCGACAGCCGATCCGCCAGTTGCGTCAGTCCCGGTCCATCAATGTCAAAGAGTGCGAGGGCGCAGGATCGCGCCGCGAGCTGCTCGGCAACGGCGAGGCCGACGCCTTGCACGCATCCGGTCAAGAGAACTGCTGGTTGGCTCGCCATGATATTTTCTCCTGATGATCGGGTTTCAGGCGACGGCGAAAAGACGACCTAGCGGAAGCCGGTCATCGATCCGCGCTTTCCGCAAGGTCGACCACAGGGTCGCCTGGTTGCTGCTGACGACAGGCAGGCCGAGCGCCGCCTCAAGCTCCGCGATCATCTCCATGGTGACCAGGTTGGTTCCCGACAGGATCAATGCTTCGGCCGCTTGCAGGTCGAGACCCATCGCATGGGCTGCCACATCCTTCGGTGGGATAAGATGAATCGCGAGCTTGCGGCCTGGCGCATAGGTTTGATGGCCGAGCGAATGGGTGGCTACGATCTCAAGACCTTCGCCCCGCATGAAGCTGGCCTCGTGCTCCGTGAGCGCACCTGAGAACGGCGAGAGCAGAGCCGCTCTCCTGACACCCAAAGCCACAAGCGCATCGACGACTGCGGCTGCCGCTGTGACGCAGGGCTGCTTCGTGATCGCCTGCATCCAGGTTTCCATGTCGCGGCGCGGATTGATGGCCGAGGGCGCCGTACAGCCGAAGGCGATCGCGTCGAGATCGGCTTCGGCCAGCAGGCCACAGGCGCCGGCGAGGCCTTGCTTCAGCGTGGCGATCTCCTCGCTGGAACGGCTCGCCGGATTGAGATGAAAACGGGCGCAATGAAAGCTGACGCCCGGCGGCATGAAAGCGGCCCATTCCGCCTCGTTGACCGTATTGTTGGGCGGGACGATCAAGCCCACGCGGGCGCGTGACGACAGCGCGACGGACATCGCAAACTCCTCAGGTCAATCGAATGGATGGCGGCCGGGCACCGGCACGAAATTGTCGAATATGCCCTCGATGGCGATACGGCCCATGGCCAGACGAGCCTCATAAGCGCTGCCGCCAATGTGCGGCGTTCCGAAGAAATTGCTTTCGCCGAACAACGGCGACTGGAACGCCGGCTCCGAACGGAACACGTCGGCGCAGGCGGCGAAGCGCGGTTCGCGGCGCAATCTGTCGAGCAGGGCGGCCTCGTCGACGAGCTCACCGCGCGCCGTGTTGATCAGCACCGCATCCGGCCGCAGCCGCGCCAGCGTGGCTGCGCCGTAGAGATCGCGCGTGGCGGGAAACAATGGAATATGGATCGACAGCACTTCACTGCGCTCCAGCAGTTCGTCGAAAGTCACCATTTCGACGCCGAGTTCCTGGCTTGCGGCTGCGCGATCGGCCACGTCGCAGGCGATCACCCGACAATCGAACGGCTGCAGCAGGCGGGCGACGGTCTGGCCGATATGACCGAAGCCATGCAGGCCGAACACCCGCCCGCTCAACAGCCGCCCCATGCGATGGCGCGTGTCGCCGCCGGCGCGCATGGTGATGTTGAGGGCGCCCATGTGCCGCAATGCCACGATCGCAAAGCCGATGACCAGTTCGGCGATCGACAGGGCGTTGGCGCCGGCGCGCCAGCCGAAGCGGATATTGCGTCGGGCGAGCGCCACACCGTCGATCATGTCGACGCCGGTGCCGAGCTTGGAGACGATTTTGAGATCGGGCAGGGCATCGATGACCTCGGCGGTCATGTGCTCGAGGCCGACGATGGCGACATCGCTGTCGCGCAGGAAGTCGATCAAAGCCGCCCCTTCCAGCCGGACAAGGCTCCTGTTGAGCTTGGCTTGCGGAAACCGCTGGAGCAGTTCGTCACACAGAACTGGATGCTCACAGAACGACGGCGACGCGGCCGCAACGCGCAAATCTGGCTTCATTTGTCTCGACATCCCAAATATTCCAAGGCCATACTGTATACATAACTGTGGCGGGAACAATCGGCTATATTTCAGTTTTAGCGGTTTGGCGCGCATATAAGCGCCTATGTCCATAAAACAGGCTTGTCGGAAATCAAATTTAGTATACAAAACCGGGCAAGAAAAATAATCCAGATGTAGGTCCAGACTTGGGGAATGACATGCGCACCGTTTTTCATCGGCTCCTGCTTCGCTGTCTCGCCGGGGCCGCCCTTGGGCTGGCGTCATCGGTTGTCGCCACGGCTCAGGACAGCCGGCCGCTTACCCTTGTGATTCCCTTCGCCGCCGGCGGCAGTTCCGACGCCATGGCGCGCATCCTGGCCGAACGGCTGGGGACCGTGCTGGCACGCTCCGTCGTGGTTGAAGCGCGGGCCGGCGGCAGCGGCCTGATTGCTTCTCGCTATGTGCTGCAGCAGCCGGCGGACGGCCGCACCCTGTTGCTGACATCCCCCACCGTGCTCATCATTCTTCCGAAGATCACCAAGATCGAGTTCGAGCCGACCGATGTCTTCACGCCGGTTTCCAACATCGGCGCAAACCCGTTCCTGCTGGCGATCAACGCGGGTCTTCCGGCAAAGACGCTTGTCGATTTCATTGCCCTGGCCAGGCAACGCAAGGGCGAACTCAACTACGCCTCAGGCGGCGCCGGCACCTCCACGCATCTTGTTGCGGCCCTGTTGTTCAAGACCGCCGGCGTCGAGCTGACCCACGTGCCTTATCGCGGCGGCGCCCCCGCGGTCATCGATCTCCTGGCCGGGCACGTCAATGCCTATTTCGGCAACCCGGTTGATTTCGGCGGCCAGGCCTCAGGCGGCTCGATCCGCATTCTCGCGACCTCAAGTGACAAACGCTCGGCTGATCTGCCGGATGTGCCCACAGTCGCGGAAACCTATCCGGGCTTCCGCCTCGTGACGTGGAATGGCCTCGTCGCGCGCACCGGAACGCCGGCCGACGAAATCAATCGCATCTCGATGGCGATCCAGAAAATCTCCAAGGAGCCAAACTACATCGAGCGCATGAACACGCTCGGCTTCGATGTGCTCGGCAACAGCCCGCAGGAATTCGGCGAGACGATCAAGCGCGATCGCGTGCTGTGGGATGACGCCATCACCTCGGCCAACATCTCGATGCAGTGATTGCTTCGGCGACAACGTCTGTTTTTCCGGTTTCATCGATTGTTGGAGAGGAAGAATGCGCAAGCCCACCAGATGGCCGATTTTACTCGGCGCCGCGTTCGCGAGCGTGCTGGCCACGCTTTCTGTTCAGGCCGCCGATTATCCGCGGCAGAATGTGCGCATCATTGTGCCCTTCGCCGCCGGCGGCAGTATCGATTTCATCGCGCGTGTCGGCGCCAAAGGCCTCGCCGAGCAGACGGGTGGATCATTCACCGTTGAAAATCGTCCCGGCGCCTCGGGCAAGATCGGTGTCACCGCGGTCAAACAGGCTGCGCCGGACGGGTATACCCTGCTGCTCGCGACCAGCCTGACGCACGGCATCAACCCCGCCCTGATCGATGACGTCGGCTACGACGCCGTCAAGGATTTCGCGCCCGCAGTGCTTCTCGGCTCCAACCAGATCAACGTCTTCGTGCGGTCCGACCTGCCGGCGAAATCGGTCAGCGAACTGGTCGGGCTGATGCGCGACAAGCCGGGCTCGCTCAACTACGGCACCGGCGGTTCGGGTTCGGCCAACCAGATGATGGTCACGGTCCTGCTCGCGCAAGGGAAGCTGCCGTTCACCGCCGCCGTTGCCGTGCCCTACGGCGGCGAAGCGCCGGCCTTCGCCGACATGCTTGGCGGCCGCGTCCAGTTCATGATCACAAGCGGCAACAAATCCCATGTCGACAGCGGTGCGTTGCGCGTGCTCGCGACGACCGGGCGGAAACGTTCTCTTGTCTATCCAGATTCACCGACCATGACCGAGCTGGGTTTCGATGACGTCTATTATGCCGGCTGGTACGGGCTTGAGGCGCCGCTTGGCACGCCGAAGTCGATCCTCGACACGATCAATGCGGCGGCGGCAAAATATCTGGCTCGGGACGATGTCAAAAAACTGCTGGCAGACAACGGGTTTGAAGCCGGCGGCGGCGGTATCGACAGCTTTCAGAAGATCATATCCGACGATGCCGCGCATTGGATGCGCGTGGTCAAGCAATATAATCTGAAATGATGCGCAACCTGGCGGCGTGGCCGACGCTTCCGGCGCATCGTTGCTCATAGCTGATCGGGGAGATGAGAAATGACTGCCACGACCACTCCCGCAGATGCGCCGCGTCTGCCTCTGCGCGTCGGCGTCGTGGTTCCCCGCAGCAATACGACATGCGAGGCCGAGTTCGCCCGTCTCGGCGCATCCTCGCTGGCCTTTCATTTCACGCGCATGCGCTTCAAGGCCGGCGAGCGCGACCCTGACCCCGCCGCGCAGTTCGGCGGCATCCTCCGCGAGCCTCTGCTCGATCTCGCCGCCTGCGATGTCGATCTGCTGGCGCTCGGCTGCACCACCGTCTCGATGGCGTGCGGCAGCGCCATGCTCGACACTCTGAGTACAGAGCTTCTCGGCGTGCCCGGCGTCTATGTCTCCGATGCGATGCTTGCTGCCTTCAGGCGGCTGAACGTCAAGCGGCTCGCCGTATTCACGCCCTACACCGATGAGACCAATGCCGAAATCGCCGGGTTTCTGGAAGCCAACGGCCTGACCATCACGGCGATGAAAGGTCTTGGCCTGAACGACACGGCCGAACGGTTCAAGGCTGTCTCGCGCCTGCCGGGCGACGTGCTGCTGGCGCAGATCCGCGAACTCGATCTGACCGGCGCCGATTGCCTGCTGCTCTCCTGCACCGACATGCCGACCTTCGACCTGATCGAACAACTTGAGAAGGAAACCGGCCTTCCTGTCATCAGCTCCAACCTGGCGCTGTTCCGTCAGGTCGTCGACCGCCTCGGCGCCGTCGCTTCAGCTCCCGGCCGCCTGTTTGCGGACATGCTGTTCGCGGACCCGGCGAAAGCACCAGCGACGGCGTGATGAAAGCGGCACGCCACGCATCCCATCTGCCGCGCGAAATCGCTGACGGAGTCGTCTGGTTCAGCACCTGCCTGCACGTACGCTCGGGCGACCGGTTGCTGCACAATCACAACTCCTGCTTCCTCATCATCGGCAGCAAACGAACGGTCCTCATCGATACGGCCATGCCTTACGGCTGGCCGACACTGCAGAGCGAGCTGCGTGAGGCATTGCAGGGCCGCAAGCTGGATTATATTTTCCCGACACATCCCGAACTGCCGCATATGGGCAATATCGGGCCTCTGCTGGAAGACCATCCCGATGCGCTGATCGTCGGCGATCTGCGCAACTACAAGCTCTACTATCCTGAAGCGACCGCGAGCTTCCGCACCATGCGTACCGGCGACATGCTCGATCTCGGCGGTCGCCGCATCGCATTGGTGCCGGCCGTCATTCACGACCTGCCGAATTCGCTGTGGGCCTATGAGCCGGATGCGAAAATCCTCTTCGTCAGCGACGCCTATCCTTTCACGCACGAACACGAGCCGCATCAGTGCGGCCTGCTGGCGGAAGAACTGCCGGCGCCGCCGCAGCCCGAGGATTCCCGCATCGTGATCGAGCGCGCGCTGAGCTGGACACGTTTTGTCGATCCCGAGCCGGTCATCGCCGCCCTGCATCGCTTTCTCGAAAGCCATCCGGTCTCGATCATCGCGCCGGCGCACGGCGGCATCATCGCCGACCCGCGGGGCTTCGCCGGCGTGTTTGAAGATGGCCTGCGCCAGGTGAGAGCCCATGTCCCGGCTTGAGCAGCTAGCGCCTGATCTTCTCGTCTTGTCGGATCTCGCCGAGGCCGATGGCCAGGTCAGCTGGCTGCCGGCCGATGCGCGCGGATGGGAGCCCTATAACGAATATCTGTTGCTGGAGGGCGAGCGGGCCTTGCTCGTTGACAGCGGCGTGCCGCTGCACGGGCCGTCCCTCATTGCAACCTTGTCGGAAGTTCTCGGGTCGCGCCATCTGACTGTCTATATGACGCGCATCGAGGTCGACTGCCTCGGCAATCTCGCCGCATTGGTCGATGCCTTCGACCGGATCGGTGTGGTCACCGCCAACCCGATCTCGCCGATCACCCTGGTGCATCCGCGCCGCTCCCGCGCCTCGGTTCCGGTCCGGCATCTGGCCTTGGGCCAGACCATGGAAGGCGCCGGCTTCCCGCAAATCGACGTACTCGATCCGGTGCTGCGCACATTGGGGACAAGTTGGCTCTTCGACAGGCAAAGCCGCACCTTGTTCAGCTCCGATTCCTTTTGCGGCGATCTCCTCGCCGATCCTGCCGAGAGCATCGTTCACGATCAGCCCGGCCGGCTCGATCGTGGCTGGCTGCGCAACGTCACCGTGTCGAAGTTCGACTGGATCGGGAATGCCGTTCTGCCCGACCTGCATAAGCGCTGGCGCGATGTGTTCGACATCATCGCTCCCGACAATCTCGCTCCGATCCATGGCCGTCCTCAGCGCGGCCGCGCCGCCACGCAGGCGACGATAGACGCTTACGAAACCGCTCTGTTCGAATAGGAGTTCGCGATGTCAAAACGCATGATGCACCTGGGCGTCTACGTTCAGATTCCCGGCAACCACATTTCCGGCTGGCGGCGCGACGATGCCGCCGTCGGCGGCACCAACCTGCCCCTGCTGCAGGGCATCGCCAGAACGGCGGAAAAGGGACATCTCGATTTCATCTTCTTCGCCGACAGCTACGGCTATCGTCCCGATGGCCATCCCGCCATGAATGCACGCTTCGAGCCGACCACCCTTATCTCGGCGCTGGCCATGAGCACGAGCCATGTCGGTCTGGCGGCCACCGTCTGCACCACTTATTCGGAACCCTTCACCGTCGCGCGCGCTGTCGCCTCCGTCGACCATCTCAGTGGTGGCCGCGCCGCCTGGAATGTCGTCACGGGCTCTGTCGCCGCCGATGCCGGCAATTTCAACAAGGGCAGCTATCCGGAACACGACCAGCGCTACGAGATCGCCGAGGAATTCGTCGATGTCGTGCGCGGCTTGTGGGACGGCTGGGAAGAGGGCGCGCTCGTCGCCGACAAGGCCAGCGGCCAATACCTCGACACGACGCGCATTCATCCTCTCAATCACAGCGGCCGCTTCTATTCCGTGCGCGGGCCGCTCAACATGCCGCGCCCGCCGCAGGGCAATCCCGTCATCATCCAGGCCGGCTCGTCAGGTCCCGGCCAGGCGCTCGCCGCCCGCACGGCCGATGTCATTTTCACGGCGCAATTGGAGAAAGCTGCCGCGCAACAATTCTATGCGGGCTTCAAGTCGCGCGTGCGAGAGTTCGGACGCGACGCGGATAATGTGAAACTGCTTCCAGGCCTCGTCCCCTACGTGGGGCGCACACGCCAGGAGGCGCGCGACCAACTGGCTGCGTTGCAGGACCAGGCCGAGCCATCGCAGGCTTTCGCCGTGCTGGCCCATCGCCTGGGCCACGATGTCTCCGGCTATCCGCTCGACGGCCCCGTGCCCGACCTGCCGAAGTCGAACGGCCTGCAGTACAATGCCACCGTGCTGCTGCAGATGGCGCGACGCGACGGCCTCACCTTGCGCGACCTCTATCATCTCGTCGTCAGCGGCACGGGCATGAATGTCGTCTGCGGCACACCGTCTGACATCGCCGATCTGATGGAGGAATGGGTCACCGAACGCGCGGCGGACGGTTTCATCCTGATGCCGCCATGGTATCCGGGACCGCTGGAAATGTTCGTCGCGGAGGTCGTGCCCGAACTTACCCGGCGCGGACTTTTCCGCGCGGATTACAACGGACCGACATTGCGCCATCATTTGGGAATCGCCGGAAAATTCGATCGGCGCGAACTCGCTGCCAACAGCTAGCGGCGCTCCCGTTCCACGTCAGGTTACGTGTGCGTCGCGGCCTCTGCCGGCGCTTCGAGCAGTTCGAACAGAACGCCGCCGCTGCTCGCGGGGTCGATGAAGGCCACCCTGGTGCCGTGATGGCCGGGCTGCGGCTCTTTCGTTCTGAACCGCAGGCCCTTGGCGGTCAGCTCCGCCATGGCGTCGACGATATCATCGACCTCGAAGCAGACATGAAACAGCCCGGCGCCGCGTTCGGCCATGAAAGCAGGCACTGACGATCCTGGTCCCGTCGGATGCAGAAGCTCGACACCTGCATTGCCGGCCGCGAACATGGCGATGTCGAGATTTGAGCTCGGGCGGGTCTCCAGATATGGCGTACCCAATCCAAGATCGCTCGACAGGAACTGCGTCAGAGGTCCCATCTCATCGACGGCGATAGCGACGTGGTGAATCCTCAGAATGCGCATGGCGAGCCCCTCGCAGAGAAATCAATCGATCTTCGCCACATCGCGCAACGAACTGATCATCGACGTGCGCATGAGATATTCCTTGTGGGTCGCCTCATTGGCGACCGTGCGCCGCAACTCGTCGTAATAGGCGGTGCGCGCGGCAGGATCCTGCGTGTTCAGGATTGCCCGGTTGCGCAAGGTGGTCTGCTGCACGACATCGAGCGCCACCTTGCGGCGCTGGCGCTCATAGCGGCCCAGCACGTCGCTGGGCTCCTTGTTGAAGAAGGCCTCGATGGCGGATGCAAGGTTGAAGGCATCGTGAATGCCGCCGTTCAACCCCATGCCGCCCAGCGGATTGTTCACATGAGCGGCATCGCCCGCGATCGCGATCCGTCCCTTGGTATAGTAGCTCGCGACGCGCTCATGCACCCTGTATCCGGTGCGATGGCTCACCTCGTAGGGCTCCGGCTTGCGCCAGACCGTCTGCAGCAACTGCCGCGCCGCTTCGGGATCGGTCACCGCCTCGTCGTTGAGCTCCGGATTGACCGGGAACAGGGCGCGCCAGACCTTGGCGGTCCGGATGAGCACGTACCACTGCGTCGGATCGGAGATATAGGCGATGTTCGAGACATCGGGCATGATCTGCGAGAAATCGAACGTGGTCGAGATCGTCAGGAAAATTTCCGGGATGGTGCGGCCGGCGAATTCCGCGCCGATCGTCTGGCGCGCGATGCTGCCGATACCATCCGCGCCGATGCAGAAATCGGCGCGGAACGTCTCGGGCGTGCGATCGGCGAAAGTCGCCTTCGCGATCACCTCATTGTCCGTCTGCTGCAGTTCGGTAACCTTGGCGCCGAAGACGATGGTGACCAGGGGATTGCGCTGCAACCGTTCGAGCAGCATTTCGCCGAGGCGCCACTGCTCGCACTGCAGGCGATAAGGATGGTTCGTCTCACCTTTCAGCAGGCCCAGTTCAAAGGTCGCGACCACGCCGTCGGTGCGGTCGCGGAATTGCCAGTCCGGGCAGATGAGCCCCTGTTCGATCATCGCCGGCACCACGCCGAAACGATCGAGCATGTCGAGGGTCGGCGGATGGAATGTCGATGCCCTCAAATCGTGTGGCAATGACGGCGCCGTCTCCAGCATGGTAACGGAAATTCCCTTTTCGGACAGAAGGGACGCGGAGACCAGCCCGACGGGGCCGGCGCCTATGATCAGCACATGTTTTTGCATCGACGTTCTATGACCAGTTCAGGTTCGGACAGGTTCAGTGCGCGGCCACCGTGTTGCCGTCAGCCGATATGGTCTTTGTGGTTCTTGAGATACCAGTCGGCGATCTCCTCACGCGTCGCGAACCACACGTCGTCGAAGCCCTTGGCATAGTCGAGGAAGTCACGCAGCGCCCGGATGCGGAACGGCTGTCCGATGACATGCGGATGCAGGCCGATATTCATGAACCGGCCGCTCGTCTTGCTCTCTTCATAGAGCCAGTCGAACTGCTCCTTGAAAACGCCGAACGCGCCGTTCACATCCATGCCCTGGCGCATGAAGACGGTGAAGTCGTTGACTTCCGACGTATAGGGGATCGACACGATCGGCCGGCCCGATTTCGTCTCGACGAGGTAGGGCTGGTCGTCGTTCAAAAGGTCGGTCGTGAAGATCAGGCCTTCTTCCGCCAGGATATCGACGGTATTGAGCGTGCAGCGCAGGGAGCTCGACAGCCAGCCCTTGGCCGGCTTGCCGCAGACGTCCTTGTAGACTTTCAGGGTCTCGCGGATGACTTCGCGTTCCTTCGCTTCGTCGAAGGCGTAGTCGGCAAGCAGTTCGGTCTGGACGTAGTTGTGCGCGACGATTTCCCAGCCGCGCTTCAGCGCTGCGTCGATGACCGGCTTGCGCTCCAGCGCCATCTTGGCGTTCATGGTGGTGGTCGAGGTGACGCCGGCCTGATCAAACAGGTCGATCATGCGCCAGACGCCGACGCGCTGGCCATATTCGCGCCAGGTAAAATTCGGGTTGTCGTAGACGTTGCCGGGCAGGTCGCCGCCGACAATGCCGGGTCCACCGGGATAAAAGGGCTTCGGCGTATCTTTGGTTTCGTCCCAGTACTCGAAATTGGTAGTAATCATCACGGCGAGGCGCTTGCCATTGGGCCAGCGCAACGCCTTGCGGAAGGGCATTGGAACGAACGGATATTTCATGGAGCCAACCTCTCGAATTTGCCTGAGCATCCTACCGGAAGCGGAATTCTTGTATACAAAAATATTGCTATATATGGGCAGAAAATTGCAGAACCGAACATAATAGCTATAATTTGATCACATCAGGAAGAAAATCGCATAAATCGTATACAGTTTTGGATCAGCAATGATGGATGAACCGCACGCAGACATCGATACGCTGGACACGTCCGGCGAGGCCGGCCGCCCGCCCGATCGTGTCTACGAGGCAATCAGATCGCAGATTCTTTCCGGCACGCTCAGCCCCGGCAGCCATCTGGGCGAGGAGCAGCTCGCCCTGCTGACGAATTCAAGTCGGACGCCGGTGCGCGAGGCGCTGCGCCGTCTTGTCAGCGAGGGACTGGTCATCACCGGCCAGAACCGCAGAAGCTATGTCGCCGAATTCGATCCGAAAGAGGCTGACGCGGTGTTCGAGATCAGGGCCCGCCTGGAAGCCTATTCGGCATCGCTGGCGGCCAAGCGGATCACCGAAGCCCAGATCGACCGGCTCTGCGCCTTGTCGGACCAGATCGAAGCTCTCGGTCCAACAGTGTCCCGCGACAGCCTGAGCAAATTCCTGAGGCTCAACGAAGCATTTCACCAGACTATATTGGCGGCGGCGGGCTCCCGGCAGTTGTCTCTGGCCGTCGGCGCCGCCATCCTCATCCCTTTGCCTCTGCTGAAACATTATATATGGGATGCGCAGGTTGATATCGTGCGGTCCAACCTTCAGCACCGGGAATTGATCGAAGCGTTGCGCCAGCGCAATTCGCGCTGGGCCGGCGAGTGCATGGCCTCGCACATCAATTCCACAAGACCGCAAAACGAGCCGATCACCTAGAGTATCGTGCGCGATCGTTCGATGGCGCGTGACTTCGGTTCCGGCAAACGGCACACGTTCATTCAATCATCACGACCCGCATAGTTGTTGAAACACTTCGGCGCTTCGCGGTAGCATCTTCCAAATTTCGGCTGTGTCGCCGGTAAATCCGGTGGCCGGGAACGGAGCTAAGGGGAGGAAGATGCGTACGACGCCTCGCGAAGTGCTGCTTGTGGGCAGCGTACCTCTGACGCCAGCCGACGATGTGTTCAAAGTGGTGGCGGAACATCTCGGCACGCTTACGCCGCGCATTCCCGATGGTGAACAGATCGGCTGGGTACTGTCGGCGGCAAGAAGCTTCGCGCGTCATCCCCATCTCAAGCCGGCCGCCAAAGTGCTTCTGGACACCATTTCGAAGGTCACGCTCGATATCTACGAGCCTGATACCGACACGTTCGAACTCGGCCCCTACGGCTTCGCCGACAATGCGATCAAGTCCTATCAGGCGTTCAGGCGCCTCAAGGAAGAAGCGGTCATTCCGGCAGGCACGCGCTATCAGGTGACATTGCCCGGGCCGGGTACGACGGCCTACGCAATCCGCATGGATGCCGACAAGCTGCTGCCCATCGCCCGCCAGGCGTTGCTCAAGGAAGTTCAGCAGATTCTGAAGGCCGTCCCGGCGGCGGAACTGGCGTTTCAGCTCGACATCGCCATGGAGGCGGAACACGAGGAATATCGCCGCAGGCCCGATGCGTTCGATCAGCCGATCCATAAGGAATTCAGTTGGACGACGGAGCAGGTCGCCACCTCGGTCGCCTGGCTGGCCGACAGGATTCCGCCGGAAGCCGATCTCGGCTTTCATATCTGCTCCATCTGGCATCACGATACCCGCGCGGGACAGGACAACACGGTCCTCGTCGACGGTGCGAATGCGATTGCCGCCCGTGTGACACGCCGGATCGATTACCTCCACATCCCGGTCATTCCGGAGCACACGACTGAAGACTTCGAGAAGCTGGGGAAGCTGCAACTCAAGCCCGGCACGAAACTTTATCTGGGACTGATCAATCTTTCAGACGGGCTCGAAGGCGCAAAACGCCGGATCGAAATGGCGTCCGCCGTGGTCGACGATTTCGGCATCGCCATGTTCTGCGGTCTCGGCCGTCCGCCGTTGCCGGGGCTGCCGCCATATAAGCCGAAAGAGGTCCAGTTGACCCGGGCCACGCCCGAGACGATAGGCGAGGTCCTGGATCTGCATCGCGAAATAGCAAACCTGTGAGGAATTCTCCTTAAGCGCGATATCCGGCACTTGTGCCGCCATGCAGGGGAGGTTGCATCAATGCTAACGCTGTTCCGCCTGTTGCTGTGCTCCGTCATCCTCAATCTCCCGCAGCTTGCAAGGGCTGACGACTGGCCGGCGCGTCCGATCAGGCTTGTCGTTCCTGTCGCAGCCGGTGCCGGTCTCGATATTCTGGCGCGCAACATCTCCGACTCCATGTCGAAGCAAATCGGCGTGACGGTCTTTGTCGAGAATGTTCCAGGCGCATCAAGCATGATCGCAACGAGCACCGCCGCGAAGGCAAAGCCTGATGGGTATACGCTGCTGATGTCGACCAATACGGCGTTGTCCGCCAACATGGTGCTGTTCAAAAGCCTGCCATATGATCCCGTGAAGGATTTCGTGCCGGTTGCGATGATCGCCGATGGATCCGGGTTTCTGGTGTCCGCCAATCCCAATATGCCGTTTCAGGATATGCCGTCGTTGATCGCCTATGCGAAGGCCAATCCCGGAAAGCTCAAATATGGTGTCGATGCGAGCAGCAGCTTCGCGCCGATGATCGGCCGGGCGCTGGAGCGGCGCGCCGGCATAAGCCTGCAGATGGTTCCATACAAGAACGGCGCGCAAGCCGTTCAGGACGCGGCGGCGGGCGATACGCAATTGCTGATCGGCCCGAACGTTCAGGCCGATCCCTATTTCAAGAATGGTCGTCTGCGTCGCATCGCCATGGCCGGCGCCGATCGCTTCCCCGGCGCCCCAACCGTGCCGACGATCGGTGAAACCCTGCCGGGCTTCAAGTTCGACGGCTTCACGGCGATCGTCACGCGCACCGGGACCGATCCGGCAATCATCACGCGGCTCAACCGCGCGATGACGGCCGTCATGAAGGAAAGCGAAATCATCGCGCGCGTCACCCAACTGGGTTTCACAACGTCAGGCGCGAGCACGCCCGAGCGGATGGAGACTGTTATCCGCGAGGACAGGGAGCTGTGGCGACAACTGGCTCAGGAGTTCAAGATTGAACCGCAATGAATCCTTGAGCTAATAGCCCACGCGTCGTTCTGTGGGCCTACTCCCCGACGCATCCTCCGTCGAAACCTGCCCATTCATGACGTCATGCATCGCGTTGACACGTGTCTGATGGCGGCTATGCTTCCGCATATAACAAAGCTGGATCAAGCTGCCTCGCGCATGCATTGCTCCGCAAAAAATGGAGGAACGCCATGAGCGATGTCAGCAACGACATCAGAACTGTTCGCGTCGACCAGATCGGCAGCCTCGTCAATCCGCCGGCGCTGCTGGAGGCGTTTCGCGCCTTCGAGGCGGGATCGCTGTCGGAGGAAGAGCTTTCGCAGGTCCAGGATGAAGCCATCATCGATACCATTCGCAAGCAGGAGAGCATCGGCTTTCCCGTCATCACCGATGGCGAGATGCGCCGGCGCAATTTTCAGGACAATTTCGGCCATTCCGTTTCCGGCTTTGATGTGCCGAAGGCGCTGTCCTATCAGCAGGCGTTGTCGGGCATCACCGAACAGGTGCTGGCGCGCGCCGAGCAGAACTTCGCCGCCGCCGGACCGGCGATCCTGACGCGGCGGCCGGTGGTTGAGAAGCTGAAACTTGTGCGCAATATCCCGCTCGAGGAATATCGCTTTGCCGATAAACACACGAAACAACCGATCAAGGCGACAATCCTCAGTCCCGATCGCATCGTACAGCGCTTCGCCTACGAGGACTCGCGCAAGGTCTACGCCGATCGCGAGGCCTTCCTCGCCGATGTGGTCGCCATCAGCCGCCAGATGATCCGCGACCTGGTCGATGCCGGCTGCCGTTACATCCAGATCGATGCGCCGGGCTATACGGCCTATGTGGACGATGTCTCGCTGGAGCGTATGAAGGCGCGCGGCGAGGATCCGCTGGCCAATATGGACATGTCCATCAGGGCCGACAATGCGATCATCGAAGGTTTTGATGATGTCGTGTTCGGCATCCATCTGTGCCGCGGCAACGCGCGCACGCGCGATCCGCAGACCGGCAAGGTGGCGCCGCAGTTCCATCGCGAAGGCGCCTATGACGCAATCGCGGAAAAGCTGTTCAACTCGCTCAACCACGATCGCTGGCTGCTGGAATATGACAGCGAGCGGGCCGGCGGCTTCGAGCCGCTGAAACATATGCCCAAAGGCCGCATTGCCGTGCTGGGCATCGTCACCACCAAATCGTCGGACATCGAACCGGCGGATTTTCTCAAGCGCCGGATCGACGAAGCCGCGCGTTTCATCTCCGTCGATCAACTGGCCATCAGTCCGCAATGCGGTTTCGGTGGCTTCGGTCATCCGACGATTTCGCAGGACGAACAATGGCGCAAGCTTGAACAGCTCAGGAAGGTCGCCCAGACAGTCTGGGGCTGACGGCGTTCTCTTCAATTGAAGTCGAGGGGCATGTCATGCTTGCTTCCGTCCGTCATTCGGTTCTGACGCTGCTGTGCGCCGCTGCCACGCTGGTCACACTCGCATCGGCTTCGCCGGCGCAGGATGTGTCTTTCGCCGGCAAGGTCTTCGTCATCAACGTCGGCACCAGTGCCGGCGGCGGCTATGATCTTTATGCGCGGTCGCTGGCGCGTTATCTGCCCAAACATCTTCCCGGCAGCCCGACGATCAACGTGCGCAACATGCCGGGGGCAGGTGGGCTCATCCTTGCCAACTACCTCTATAATCTTGCGCCGAAGGACGGCTCGGAGATCGGCGCGTTCGAAAGCGGAACCGCCTTTGCGCCGGTGCTCGTCGGCACGCCGGTCAAATTCGACCCGCTCAAATTCGGTTGGCTCGGCAGCCTCGATTCCTTCGTGCCGATTGTCCTTGTCTGGCACGACAAGCCGATCCGCTCGCTGGAGGACCTGAAGACGCGCGGGATGACCGTCGGGGCATCGGGCATCGGATCGAACACGGCTGGCTATCCGTTTACGATCGATGCTCTGCTCGGGCTGAAGATAAAGGTTGTTAATGGCTATCCCGGCAGCGCCGAGATAAACTTTGCGGTCGAGAAGGGCGAGGTGGATGGCATATCGAGCTGGTGCTGGGACTGCCTGAAGAGTCAGAAGCCGGATTGGCTTGCTGAGAAGAAGGTGAAGGTGCTTCTGCAGCTGTCAATCAACGGCGATCCGGAGTTGACGGCCATGGGCGTGCCGACGGTCATGCAGCTTGCGACGACCGAGGAACAGAAGAAGCTCCTGGCCGTGGTTTTCGCTTCCGCCCAATTCGGCCGCCCGTTCGCTGCCCCGCCGGGGCTCGATCCGCAGCGGCTGAAGGCGCTGCAGGCGGCCTTCGCAGCGACGGCCCAGGACCCGGAGTTCATTGCCGACATGACGGCGCGTAAGTCGATCGTGCGTTTCTCTCCGCCAGCTGTCGTCGAGAAGCTGTTGGAGACTGCAGGATCGCTGGATCCGGCGACGCGGGACAAACTGCAGGAAATCTATTCCGGCCGCCGGCAGTAGGCCGGACCCAAAGGCATGGCGGCGCGCGCTCGCGCACCGCCGCCAGACCCTCAGATCATTTCTCGGCGAAGCAGTAGAGCTGGCCGGCGCCGCCGGTGCTCTTCAGATTGTCCTGGCTGCAGCCGCGCGAGGGATGCGAGGAATTCCATGACTTTGCCGGTGGGTCGTCGGTTAGTCCCATCCGGTCGGCATGGCCGAGCATGGCAGAGCCTTCGCCGCTCTTGGTCCAGTTGCCGCAGGTGGTGTCGGCAGTTCCCGTTATGGCGCGACCCTCCGGTGTCGAGCCGGTGAGGACATCGTGTTGGTTGACCGGATCGCCACGTCCAGGATTGACCTCGCCCTTTTCCGTCAGCGCGGTCTGCTTGGTGATCTTGTTGGCGGTGTGAAGCTCTTCGACATTAAGAGCGATCAACTCGCCCTTGGCATTGTGCCAGGGACCTGCACCGATGCGGTCGCGGGCGTTCGTGGCGGCGCCGCCGGCAGCAGCGGTCGTGCTCAAATAGGCACGCCATGTGCGCGCACCGGCGCCAGCCGCTGCCGCCCGAGTCTGGCAGAGCTGGTCGGCGCCGGCCAAACCACCGAGATCGGCGCCTTTGCCGCTGCCCGCGCTGGTGACGAAAAATGTCATCTGCGGCGCCTGCGCTGAGGCAATATCAATGAAGGCCAGCGGTGAAGCCAGCAGGACGGCACACGTCAATTGACCGGAAATTCTCATCGGCTCCCTCCTTAAGTCGGTGATCTTGCGGGCAATCCCCATCGCCCGCGCCGAATGTCGGCATACGAGTATTGTCTGCCGGTAAGACGGCGTCGTGTCACATCCGCGTGAGGCGCAATCCGGGTTCACAGGCCGCCTTTTGCCTTGCGCGCACCTTCCCGATGCCGCAAAGGTCCAATCATAAGAACGGGCTGGGGACGTAAAATGACGATATTTGGAATGCCGCTGCACGAACTCGCCTTCATGGCGGGTGCCCTGATTGTCGCGGGCGCCATCACCGGCCTGCTCGCCGGCGTGTTCGGGGTCGGCGGCGGCGCCGTCATCGTCCCGGTTCTTTTTGAAATTTTCCGGTTTCTCGGTGTGGCGGACGAGGTGCGCACGCCGCTTGCCATCGGCACCTCGCTGGCGATCATCATCCCAACCTCGATCGCCTCGTTCCGGGCGCACAAGGCGCGCGGGCAGGTCGATATGTCGGTGCTGCGTGTCTGGGCGGTTCCGGTCGTCGTCGGCACGGCGCTGGGCGCTTTCGCTGCCCGCTGGGTGCCGACGGAAGTGTTCAAGATCGTCTTCATTCTGGTCGCCGGCCTCAGCAGCATCCGCCTGCTCAGCGGCTTTCCCTTCCGCCTCGGCGATGACTTTCCGCAGGGCCTACTGATGCGGGTTTACGGTTTCATCACCGGCATCCTGTCGGCGCTGATGGGCATCGGCGGCGGCCAGATCTCGTCCATGATGATGACGCTCTACAACCGGCCGATCCACCAGGCGGTGTCCACGTCGGCGGGCATGGGCGTGCTGATCTCGATCCCCGGCGCTATCGGATATGCCTTTTCTGGCCTCGGCAAGGCAGGCCTGCCGCCGTTCTCGCTCGGCTACATTTCGCTGCTCGGTATCGTGCTGTTCGCCCCCATCAGCGTGCTCACCGCGCCGTTCGGGGTGAAGCTGGCGCATGCCATGTCGAAGCGGACGCTCGAGGTGGCCTTCGGCCTGTTCCTGCTGATCGCCTCGGCGCGGTTCGTCATCAGCCTGTTGGGGTACTGATAAAAAGGAGTCACAAACCAGTCGCATGCGCCGCGAAGTTGAATCAGCCTGTGAACGACTTGAATCAGTTTCTGAAGTCCGCAACGTCATGGCCGGGCTTGCGCCAAGGCGGTCGCGCTCAGCTTCCGCGCAACACCAGTCGGTTCTTCTCGACGCTGTAGCCGGCAAGTTTGTCCATGAACGACTGCCCGAGCAGGCTCTCGCCGAGCGCACCCGGCCGGGCGACGAGGCCGCGCACCCGCCTCACGGTGATATTGCCGACGGTGATCGCATCGATCGTATAGGGCGCCGCCATCGCCGTGCCGTTGGCGGTCGACACCGGGATCGAATAGGCGAGCCTGGCTACGTCCACGCCGAGGCGGACGGCATCCTCCGCCTTCAGCACCACGCTCGAGGCCCCGGTGTCGAACATCATCATGACCGGCCTGCCGTTGACCACGGCCTCGAAGGCGAAATGGCCGTCGCGCCGGCGCACCGCCACGGCTTCGCCGGGCGCAGCCTGGATGGTCCGGCCGGGCACCAACTCGTCGAGCATCCGCGTCGCCACGCCGGAAAATTCCTGCCGGTAGGTGTAGCCGCCCATGACGATGGCGAAAATGCCGATCCAGGCGAGAGCCTGCAGCAAGGTCGTGCTCAGCTTGCCGCGATGGGTTGCCAGATACCAGGAGAGGTTGAGGAGCGCGAAGGCCGACAGGGCGAGGACCGCGCCGAAAGCTCCGGGCGAAAGACCGAAAATCAATTGATCGCCGAACAGCGAGGAGCCGGCGGCCATCGCCAGCGCCAGGAAGATCAGGAATACGGCGAATTTCATCGAGTGCGGTCCAGCTTCGGTTATCCAAGTTTCAAATGGCGATTTATGTCAGAAATACCAGAAGGAAGACAATTTCGGCGACCTGCTGGGCAGCGCCCGCCACATCGCCGGTCTGGCCGCCGATCTGGCGATGCGCCAGCGCCGTGACGGCCAGCGCGCCGGCAAGCGCCGCGGCGCTCGCCGTCAGCCACAGGCCAAAGCCCGCATGAGCGAAGTCCACATGCGCCAGGGCCAGCACGAGCGCGATCAGCGCGCCGCCGGCAACCGATATTGAAAAAGCGTCCGTCGGCAGCGACCCGGCAGCCTGGGCTGCGCCATCCACGCGGGCGGCAGGCAGCGCGAACAGCGGCGTCAGGCCCAGCGGCCGCGACAGGGCGGCGGCGGCGATCAGGATCAGCACGGCGGCTTCCGTGCCGCGCATGTCGATAAGGGCGGCGAGCGCGGTCCAGCGCAAGCCAAGCGACAGCACCAGCGCGGCCCCGCCGTAGGTGCCGATCCGGCTGTCTTTCATGATCTCCAGCTTGCGCTCGCGGGTCACGCCGCCGCCGAAACCGTCCGCCGTGTCGGCCAGTCCGTCCTCGTGGAATGCGCCCGTGGTCGTGACCAGCACCGCCAGCGCCAGGCCGCTCGCCGGCGAAGCCGGAAGCCCGGCGGCGCTGACCAGCGCCAGCACCAGGGCCGCGGGCAGGGCGATGATGACGCCGGCGGCCGGCAGCACCCGGGCGATGCGCGAAAAATCCGGCATGACATGAGGATCGTGCTCGAAGGCGAAGGCCGGCACCGGCAGGCGTGAATAGAACCGCAGACAGGCGAGGAGGTCGGCAGCGAAGCCTTTGAAGTCGATCATGCCGCACCATCGGCTGCCGGAAACGGCTTGTCGAGCCTCGCGGGGTGAGGTTTTGCATTCACGCCAGCGACGGGCTACATCCGGCCCGCAATTGGAAACAGACATGTCTTACACGCCCACCGGTCTCCCCTTCGACGATATCCGCGCGCTGCTGCCGCAAATGCCCCAGGCTTCCGACACCTGTGTCGAGATCGTGCGCGCGCGCGATCAGGAGCTGGTCAAGCCCGCCGGCGCCCTCGGTCGGATGGAAGAGATCGTCGAATGGCTGGCCGCCTGGCAGGGCCTTTCGCAGCCGGCCGTGCTACGACCGATGGTGGCCGTGTTCGCCGCCAATCACGGCGTCGCCGCGCAGGGCGTTTCTGCCTATCCGCAGGCGGTGACGCGGCAGATGCTGGAGACGTTTGCCGCCGGCGGCGCGGCCATCAACCAGATCTGCGCCACCTATGACATCGGACTCAAAGTGTTCGACCTGGCGCTGGATATTCCCACCGGCGACATCACCCAGGAAGCGGCGCTGGACGAGAAGGCCGCCGCCGCCACCTTCGCGTTCGGCATGGAGGCGATTGCCGGCGGCGCCGACCTGCTGTGCCTCGGCGAAATGGGCATCGCCAACACCACCATCGCCGCTGCCATCTATCATGCGCTGTATGGCGGCGAGGCGCGGGACTGGGTCGGGCGCGGCACCGGCGTCGATGATGCCGGACTCAACCGCAAGGCCGCCGCCGTCGCGCAGGCCGTGGCGCTGCACAAGGCGCATCTTGCCGATCCGCTGGAAGTCATGCGCCGGGTCGGCGGCCGTGAAATCTGCGCGCTGGCTGGCGCCATCATGGCGGCGCGCATGGAGCGCATTCCCGTCGTGCTCGACGGCTATGTGGTGACGGCCGCCGCCGCCATCCTGCATGCGCTCGATCCGTCCAGCATCGATCATTGCATTGCCGGCCATCTGTCGTCCGAGGGCGCCCATGGCGAGGTGTTGCGTCGGCTCGGCAAGAAGCCGTTGCTCGATCTCGGCATGCGGCTCGGCGAAGGCAGCGGTGCCGCGCTCGCCGTCGGCCTGATCAAGGCGGCCGTCGCCTGCCATAACGACATGGCCACATTCGAGCAGGCGAAGGTGGCCTCCAAGCCGAACTGAAGGCGGCAGTCGGCCTCGGCCAAGATTGCAGTGTGCATCTTCAGCATGACAGGCTGAAAGCATCGACGCGTTTGCACGGACGCACTAAGCTTCTCACAACATGGGGAGGGGCAGATGCGTATGATCGATTTCACGCGGGGAATGTTGGCGTCGGCGGCGATGGCCATGTCCAGCCTGCCGATGGCGGCGAATGCACAATCGGGCAACCTGCTGACTATCGACCGGCTGATCGATCACACCTCAACCGTTCCCGCCATTGCCGGCCAGAAGATCGATCTCTTCGTGCGCGAGAAAATCGGCGCGAAACTGCTCGAGGCCGGGCAGGGCGAGGCCTTCGATCGCAAGGTCGTGCTGTTCGTTCACGGCGGCTATTCGCCCGCGACGCTCGCCTTCGATGTGCCCTATCGCGACTATAGCTGGATGGATTATCTCGCCCGCGCCGGCTTCGATGTCTTCGCCATGGACATGACGGGCTATGGCCGTTCCGGCCGTCCGATGATGGATGATCCGTGCAATCTCTCGCCCGCGCAGCAGAAGCTGGTCATACCGAAGACCCTGGCCGGGCCTTGCGAGCCGAAATACAAGTTCGAGCTCGTCAACTCCGACAGCGAGACGGCGGATGTGAACGCTGTCGTCGACTACATCCGCAAGCTGCGCAAGGTCGACAAGATATCCCTCATCGGCTGGTCGGGCGGTGGCATCAGGACCGGCACGTTCGTCTCGCGCTTTCCCCAGAAGGTCGACCGCTACGTCATTCTGGCCTCGTCGAACTATGACCGCAAGAATCCGGACACCGCGCCGCATTTGCCCAAGCCCGGCGTGCCGGTGACGATCCAGACGCGCGCGGTCGGCATCGACCAGCGCTGGCTCGGCACATCGAAATTTCCCGATACCATCGAGCCCGGCATGCCCGATTATATATGGGCGCTGAACGGCCCGGCCGATCCGTTGGCTGCCACCTGGGGCAGCGGCGCCTTGCGCGCGCCGACGCGCACCTATTGGGGCTGGAACGCAACGGCGGCAAAGAAGATCACTGTGCCGACCTTGCTCATGGTCGGCGAGCAGGATGAATTGACGAAATCGAACGTCGATCTCTTCGCCGATCTCGGCGCGACACAGAAAGTGTTTCTCGGCGTCGCCGCGGCCACGCATTTCGTCGTCTGGGAAAAGCAGCGCCGGGTGCTGCACCGCGCCTCGCTCGACTGGCTGCGCAACGGCAGCCTCGGCGGCAAGACATCGGGCACGTATCGCGCGGATGAAACGGGGCGTATTACCGCGCGATGAGATTCATATCTGAACCATGTCGGTGAGCTGCGCCAGCACCTCGGCCAGAACTCTCGCCCCGGCGGCGAGGTCCGCGCGCGATACGGCCTCCGCCTCGTTGTGGCTGATGCCCTTTTCGCACGGGATGAAGATCATTCCGGCCGGCGCGACAGCATGGACATTGCGCGCGTCATGCCCCGCCGCGGATGGCATATCCATGTTCGATATGCCGAGCTTCGAGGCGCTGTCCTTGATGAGATCCTGAATCGCGGCGGGAAAGACGAGCGAGGGGGCATCGACCAGGCGTTCGATCGTCGCGGTACACGGCGCCGCCGAATTTTCCACGATTTCGACAAGCCGTTTGCCGAAGGCTTCGAGAGATGACTGCAGCGGATGCCGAAGGTCGACGGAAAATGTGACTCGTCCTGGTATGACGGATGGAGCGTTCGGGACGACTGTCAGACGCCCGACAGTGAAGCGGACCTGGTCCGCATCATCGCGAATTTCGCGATGAAGCGCGTGGATGATGCCGGCGGCGCTCGCCAGCGCATCTTTTCGAATGCGCCGCGGCGTTGTGCCGGCATGGCCTTCCTCGCCCAGGATCGAGATGCTGAACGTCTTCTTGCCCTGGATGCCGGTGACGACGCCGATCTGGCGCTGCGTGATTTCAAGCTCCGGTCCCTGCTCGATATGCGCCTCGATGAAGGCCGCGACCGGAAATCCCAGCGGTCGCTGCGGCAGGACGAGACGATGTTCGAGCGCGTTGGCGACGGAGACGCCCTCACCATCCCTGACATCCAGGATCGCCTGCAAGGGGCGCACGCCGGCGAAAGCCTCAGATCCCATCATGCCAGGCGCGAAACGGGAGCCTTCTTCATTCATCCACGCCACGATATCGAGCGGCCGGAGCGGCTGTACGTGCGCTGCGCGCATGGCGGCGACCGCTTCGAGCGCGGCCAGCACGCCGAATGCGCCATCGTATTTGCCTCCCGTCGGCTGCGAGTCGATATGCGAGCCCGAAAGCACCGGCGACAGGCTGTTGTCGCGCCCTTCCATCCGCAGGAACAGATTGCCTGCCGCATCAGAGGACGGTGAGAGATCGAGCGCCTGCGCCCAGGCGATGAGCTGTCGCTGCGCCGCGAAATCAGCCTCGGACAGGGCTTGCCGGTTGACGCCGCCGCGCTCCGTCGCCCCGAAGCGGGCAAGATCCTCGTGTCGCTGCCAGAGCCGGTCTTCGTCGATGCAGGCAGCAACCCGGCCGAATGGAGTCATGGCTCGCCCACCTGCATGATCTGCTCGGCTCTGGCGCGTGGATCGCGCGGAGCCCAGCGGCCGGATTCAACCATTGCGAAAAATTCCGCGACGGCCTGATTGAAGATTGTCGGCTCTTCCAGGTTGACGGCATGACCGCTCTTGGGCACGACCATGAGGCCGCTGGCCGGAATGGTGCGCTTGAGAAAGATGCCGGGCTGCAGGCAATGATCGTCTTCATCGCCGACCACGATCAGTGTCGGGACCGGCATTTTCCGGAACCCGGCCTCGAGATCGTAGAGCGACGGACGCCGCGCCTGCACGCCGCGCATTGTATTGGCTGCTCCGTGGGAATCATGTTGCGCCAGGCGCGCGATGAAGCGCCGCCAGCCGGCGGGATTCTTATTCTGGTACTGAACGCGCGAAGCGCCTGAGCCATAGATGCTCGAGAATTCCTTGCTGCCCAGGGTTTCAAATCGTTCGGCGACCTGGTTCGAGACATCGCGGAAATACTGTTCGTGGGCCTTTTCCGCGCCGTAGCCCGCACCGGCGGCCACAAGCGAAAGCGCACGATCGGGATGGTTCAAGCCGAAATGCAGGGTGGCGAACCCGCCCATGGAACAACCGACGATATGCGCGCGCGGCACCTCGTGATGATCCATGACGGCAAGAATATCCAGCATGGCGAGCGCCTGCGAGTAGGCGTCGACATTCTGGGGGACGTCTGAGGGCGGATAGCCGCGCGCTGCAAAGGTAATGCAGCGATAGCGGCGGGAGAAAAACTCGACCTGATGATCCCAGGAGTGATAATTGTCGCCGAACTCATGAACAAAAACGATCGGTGTCCCCGAGCCGGTTTCTTCACTGTAGAGGCGCACGCCATCGGCTGTCGTCGCATAGCTCATGGCCGGTCTTTCCTATGAGGCGATAAGTTTCGTCTCGGCGTAGCCCATGCCGAAGGGCAGTGATGAAACAAAGTCGGCAAACCGATCGCCCAGCAGATTGACATGATCGCGCATCGCACGATGTGCCTCTTCGCCATCTCCTTGGCGTATGGCCTCGACCACCAGTTCGTGTTCGCGAACCGATTCAAGCATCCGACCAGGCTGATATGTCACGTAGCGCCGGTACGGCGATACGCGATTGCGAAGGGTTCGCACCGACTCCTGCAGGAACTGGCTGCCGGACGCTTCGTAGATCGATTCGTGAAAAACGCGATCTGCAGCATAGAAGGCTTCCGGATCGTTCGCACCCACGCGATCCGCGCAAGCCCGGTGGTGCTCCTCGATCTCCCGCAGCTTTTGGGGATGGCACCGCCGTGCGGCCAATCTCGCGCACAACCCCTCCAGTTCGGCCATGACTTGAAACATCTCGATCAACTTTGGAATGGGCAGAGTTGCCACCACAGCGCCTTGCCGCGCCCGCATCTCGACGAGGCCCGTGGAAGCGAGAAGCCGCAAGGTCTCGCGCACCGGCGTGCGCGACATCTTATAGCGTTCGGCCAGTTCCTGCTCTTCAAGGCGCGCGCCCGGCGGATATTCTCCCTGAATGATTGCCTCTTCAAGGATTGCCCGCAATTCTTCGCCACGCGTATTGCGGGGCTTCGCCGCCGCTTTGACAGACCCCGTCTTCTTTTTTGCATGCACCATCATCAAGACCTTATGCTTTGCCGCGCCCGGGAGGTTAAGTTTGGATTTGTTCGCCCCGAAGCGCAGAGAGCCGGCATTTGCAGGCCGGTCTCACGTGAAGATCAATACACCTAAATCGCCTGCACTTGTCCGCCATCGATATCCAGCATTGTACCCGTCACGAAACTGGCGCGCGCGGAGGCGAGGAACACAACGGCGGCAGCGACTTCTTCAGGCAGGCCGAAGCGCTTGACCAGAGTCACGTCGGCGAGGATGCGTTTCGCGGCGGGCTCGGAAATTCCAAGTTCGGTCGCTTTCTCCTTCACCAGATAGACCATCCGCTCCGTCTCGATCGGACCGGGATTGATGACATTGACGCGGATATCATATGGAGCCGCGGCTTCCGCCAGGACCTTGCTGGCGTTGATGAGCGCGGCATTGGAAACACCTGCCGTGACCGAATACGTACGAGGCTGCCGCCCATGTGTTCCGGCCATGAAGAGTATGGAGCCTGATCGCTGTTCCTTCATCACCCGGAACGCTTCGCGCGCGCAGCGGATTTGCGCAAGTATCTTTGTCTCGAAAGCCTCGCGCCATAATGCGTCGGTCATATCCTCGAACGGCGCCGTTCGCGGCCCGATCGAGTTGCACAACATCACGTCGATACGGCCACACCGCGAAACCGTGTCGGCGATCAACGCCACGATATCGCTTTCCACCGTGCAATCCGCAAGCTGGATCAGTGGAACGACACCTGTCTTTGCTGCGATCTGGTCGGCCGCGGCTTGCAACCGGTCCTTGTTGCGGGCCGCGATGACGACCGTCGCTCCTTCCGACGCAAATTCCTCGGCGATCGATCTGCCAAGGCCACCGCTTCCCGCGGTGACGACGACGACTTTGCCTTCATATCCCAGATTCATGTCGTCCTGCCTAACATGTGCGCATACATCAATTTAATGTACGCAAATTTAGGCTTGTGTCCATGCAAAAATCCTCATAGCGTACAGAAAATCAAATTGCTGGATCGCACGAATGCTCGATCTTCTTCCCCAGTTTGTCTTCAACGGCCTGCTTATTGGGATGAGTTACGCGTTGGTTGCGATTGGCATGACGATGATCTTCGGCATCATGAACATCGCCAATTTCGCCCACGGCGAATTTTATATGCTGGGCGGCTGCATCACTTATTTCATCGCCGCGAAGCTCAATGCCCCTTATCTCGTCGCTGTGCCTGTTTCCGTTGCGGCGGTTACGGTTCTCGGATTTCTCCTCGAGCGCACGGTGTTTCGGCAGTTGCGCCTGAAGTCGGCGATGTCCAGCGTTCTTGCGACGATCGGCCTTGGCCTGATCCTGCAAAACGGAGCGCTCATTTTCTTCGGGCCTCAGCCGCAGGCCATTCCGACATCGTTTTCCGCTTTTCCCCTCCAGTTGGGTCCAATCTTCACGACGCAAGCACGGCTTTTCGCCGTCGCTGTTACGGCGGCGACGCTTGTGTCGATGTATGTGTTTTTGAACCACACGCTCTACGGAACGGCGATGCGCGCGACGTTCCAGCAGACGGAGGCGGCGGCCTTGGTCGCCATTCCGATCGATCGCATGCGCGGCCTCACCTTTGCTCTGGGCGCTGGCCTTGCCGCATTGGGAGGGGCGCTTCTTGGCGCGATTTTCTTTGTTCAGCCGGCCATGGGCGCGACGGAATCGCTCAAGGCTTTTATTGTCGTCATCCTTGGAGGTCTTGGCAGTATTCCCGGCAGCATCGTCGGCGGAATCTTTTTGGGCGTGGCCGAAAGTCTCGGGACGCTTGTATCCTCGGCCTATAAAGACGCGATCGGCTTCGTCCTCGTGATCATCGTCATGCTGTATCGTCCCGATGGCCTTTTTAAGAAGTCCTGATCCGCGCACCGGACTGTATCTGCGCTGGCCGCTCCTTGCGGGCGTCCTGATCGCTTTGCCGTTCATTGGCCTGACGGGCTACGAACTGCATCTGTTGATCATCTCGGCGATCTTCGTCATCCTGTCGTCGAGCCTTTCGTTGATCATGGGCTACGGGGGGCTTCTGTCCCTCGCTCACGCGGCTTTCTTCGGCATCGGCGCGTATACGTCCGCGCTGCTCTTCATGAATTTCCGGCTTTCGATGTGGGTTGGCTTGCCCGCCGCCGGAATCGTGAGCGCAATCGCCGCGATCTGTGTCGGCTCTCTCTTTCTCAAGGTTCGGGGCCATCGTTTCGTTATTACGTCGCTGGCGTTTGTCGAGATCATGCGTCTGATCGCTGTGAACGCGGTGGATCTGACACGCGGGCAAATGGGATTGCCGGGCATTGCGGCTCCCATCCTCACCATCCCCGGCATCGGCACGATCGACTTCGCCTCCAAGACGGCCTTCTATTTCCTGGCGGTCGGTGGCGCGGCCATCTGCGTCTGGACGGTCGCGCGCATCGTCCATTCCCCGATCGGCTGGGGATTGCTGGCGCTGCGGGAAAACGAGAACCTGGGCGAGTCCGTCGGGGTCAGCGCGTTTCGTCACGCGATGATCGCTTTTGTCGTCGGCGCATTCTTCGCCGGCATCGCGGGCTCGCTCTATGCCCATTACACGGGCTTCGTCAGTCCCGACCTGTTTTTCTTTTCCTACACCGTGACGATGCTGGTCATGGTGGTGATCGGCGGCAAGGCGACGATTCTCGGCCCGATCGTCGGCGCCATAGCATTCACGTTCCTGCCCGAGTATCTGCGTGTCGTCGCGCAATATCGACTGGTTCTCGTGGGCGTGGTCTTGCTGGCAACCGTGCTGGCTTTTCCAAATGGCCTTGTCGAATTGTGGTCGCGCTGGCTGCGTCCGGCCCTTCTGCATCTGCGTACCCTGCGGAGCCGCGACAATGCTGCTTGAGGTCGACAGCATCTTTATGAATTTCGGCGGCATCGCGGCCCTGAAAGGCATCTCGTTTTCGGTGCCTGAAGGACAGGTCGTCAGCGTGATCGGGCCAAACGGTGCAGGGAAGACGACGCTTTTTAATATCGTGACCGGGTTCCAGAAGCCGACTGCGGGACAAGTCCGGTTTGATGGCGCCGTCGTCACAGGGTTGTTGCCGCACGCCATCGCGAAACACGGCCTGATCCGCACGTTCCAGAAAACGGAAGTGTTTCCGGCGCTGACCGTCATGGAATGTGTACGCATCGGCTTGCTGAACAACTTCCAGCCAAGCCTTTTCAGCGTCCTGATCGGCAAGGCCGAGGTTGCTGCGTTCGTTAAGAATTCGGCCCTGGACGTTGCCTATATTCTTGAAATGGTCGGCCTGCAGAGCAAGTCCGAATATCTCGCGCAGGAGCTTTCCTACGGCGAGCAACGGTTGCTCGAAATCGCGGTCGGGCTGGCGGCGCGCCCGCGCCTGTTGCTGCTGGACGAGCCGTCCAGCGGATTGAATGCGGAGGAATCTGCCCGCTTCTCCACATTGGTGCGCCGATTGCAAAAGCAGAAGATCACCATCGTCCTGGTCGAGCACAATATGAATGTCGTGATGGGAGTGTCGGATCAAATCATCGTCGTTCATCATGGCGAGAAGATCGCGGAGGGGACGCCGGAGGCCGTGAGCCAGAACCGCGATGTCATCCGGGCTTATCTCGGACGCGAATGGGTGACCGATGCTGTCGGTTGAATCCCTGAGTTGCCGGTATGGCCGCGTCGTGGCCTTGCGACAGATCTCCCTGACCATCGCGGCGGGAGAATTCGTCGCTCTCATCGGCGCCAACGGCGCCGGGAAGACGACTTTGCTGCGGGCCATCTCCGGATTGACGCCGCCATATGAGGGCAGGATCAACTTCAATGGCCGGTCGATCGAACGCGCTTCATGCGCGGAGATTGTCCGCGCCGGAATTGCCCATTGTCCTGAGGAGCGCAAGATATGGCCTCATATCACCGTTCAGGAACATTTGCGGCTGGGGGCGTTCGGCCGAAAGGACACAAAGGAAGTCGCCAGGGACATCGATCGCGTCTACGCAATTTTCCCGAAGGTGCTGGAACGCCGGAAGCAAGTATGCGGGACGCTGTCTGGCGGCGAACAGCAGATGGTTGCGATCGGCCGCGCATTGATGTCGCGGCCCAAGCTTCTGATGCTGGACGAACCCAATCTCGGACTGGCGCCGCTCGTCGTCGATCAGGTGATCGATGTCATTCGCGCCATTCATCGGGATGGAACATCGATTCTCATGGTTGAGCAGAGCGCGGCGCTCGCGCTCCCTCACGCGGACCGCGCCTTCGTTCTTGAAAACGGGAGCATCGCCAAGCAGGGCCGCGCCCGCGATCTGTTGCAGGATCCGGATGTGAAACGCGCCTATCTCGGAGAAGAAAAGCAACGTCGATTGATACAGGATCCTTTAGCCAAGGACCCCTTAGCTACCACACGATAAACAGGAGCGTCGCCATGGTTTCTCTGCGTTTTTCCTCGCTGCTTCTTGCCTGTACCCTCCTTGCTCTGCCGGCGCACGCGGACGACGATATCGTGATCGGCACGATCTATCCCCTGACCGGAGGGTTGGCGCTCGATGGCCAAAGCAATCTCAATGGCGCGCGGCTCGCCGCCGACGAGATCAACGCCGCCGGCGGCCTGCTCGGCAAGAAGGTCAAGGTCCTTTCCGAGGATGGCGCTTGCAATCCCGCGCAATCAGTCAGCGCGGCGGAGAAATTGCTGACAAAGGATAATGTGGTCGCTCTGTTGGGCGCCAGTTGCAGTTCGGCGACGGGTGCGGTCGCCGAGACCGTCCGGAAATACAATCGTCCTCTGATAACCGGCGTTTCCACCGCGGAGCGACTGACCGAGGAAGGCAATCCGTGGTTCTTTCGCGCGACGACGACAACCAAGCTGAACGGGATGTCCCTTGGAAAGACATTGATGGAGGTGACGAAGGCCAAGAAGGTCGCTTTCGTCGTCACCTCCGATGATTGGGGACGCTCGGCGGCGCCGGCCTATGGCGAGGCCTTCAAAGCCCTGGGCGCCACCGTCGTTGCGACGGAGTTTTTCGACAGGGCGCAAACAGACCTCACGGAATATCTGACGAAGGCCCGCGCGGCGGGCGCCGATGCGGTCTTCTCCGTGGGAGGGTTTCAGAACGCGGGCAATCTCACTTCGCAGGCGCGCCAGATCGGCTTCAATGGCCCGATCATGGGAGAGGGCGCTTTTTGTACCGAGCCCTGGGCGAAGCTGGTGGGCGCCTTTACCAACAACGTGATCGGCATTCTCGAATGGGTGCCCGGCATCGATGACGCTGCAAACAAGACATTCACGGAAGGGTATAAAAAGGCCTTCAAGGAAGCGCCCACCAAATTTTCCGCGGCCGGATACAATACCGCGCATATCCTGATGGCCGCAATCAAGCGCGCCAACAGCGTTGAACCGGAAGCCTTGCGCAAGGCGCTGGCGGAAACCGACTACACCGGCATCATGGGCAACTACAAGTTCGACCAGAAAGGTCAGGGCTATAACTTCAACATGTTCCTGGTGAAATGGCAGAATGGCGACAGCGCCGTTTTGGAAGCTACCAAAATCGCCAAGCAATAAGCGGGAGGAGACGAATATGACCATGGAGAACGTACCGGTCATTGACCTGAGCCCCTCATTTTCGGGCGGTGACGAGGGACGCCAGAAAGTCGCCGAAGCCATTCGCGCTGCTTGCGAGGACATCGGCTTTTTTACCGTCGTTGGCCACGGCGTCGCGGAAGAGACGATCGAAGCCCTTCGCAGAAACGCACGGGAATACTTCGCCCTGTCGCTCGCGGAGAAGGAAAAAGTCCCGCAGCCGGTGGAAAGAATCAGCCGCGGCTACAGTCACGTCTGCAGCCGTGGTCTTGCCTATTCCACGGGGAAGGAGACACCGCCGGATCTGCAGGAAAGTTTCGCGATGGGTCCGATTGACGAGCCGCCGGACGATGTTCGCGGCACCCTGGCGGAACGTTATTTCTTCCGCCGCAACACATGGCCGCAGGTGCCCGCCGGCTTTGCCGCTGCCTCGGAAGCCTATTACCGGGAGATGGAGCGGCTGTCGCTTCATATCCTGCAGCTTTTCGCCAGGGCGCTTGGTCTCGACGATCACTATTTCGACGACAAGCTCGATCATCACACCAGCACGATGCGAACGATCTATTATCCGCCGCAGACCGAACGGCCGCAGGAAGGCCAGCTCAGGGCGGGCGAGCATACCGACTATGGAACGTTGACGATCCTGACCGGCGACGATGTGCCCGGCGGCTTGCAGGTCAAATTGCGCAACGGAGGCTGGGTGGATGTTCATCCGCTTCCGAACGCTTTCATCTGCAATATCGGCGACCTCATGATGCGATGGACCAACGACAAGTGGGTGTCCAATCCCCATCGGGTCGCAAATCCTCCCGCCGAATATGCGCATATCGGCAGGCTCAGTATCCCCTTCTTCCATAACCCCAACGCCAATGCCGAGATTCGATGCATTCGCGCCTTCTACGGCGAAGCGGAACTGGAGAAATATCCGCCGGTCAAATTCGGCGAGTTCTATCTATCGAAGCACCTGAAAGCGCAGAACATGACTGTCGAGACCACCTAGAGATGACAGTCCCAGGACATAGGTTTGCTCGCGAGAGTCGCCATGAATGATTTCGAGATCCGGAACCGGTATTTCGATCGTCTCGTCAATACGCCTGGGCTCAGGTGGATGGGGCAGAATACCAACCATCATCCTTTGCCTGACGTTGTGCGGCAGGCCATGATCGACTGCATCGCCGCCGATGAGTTTCGGATTTACGCTCCGCCTCTGGGCTTGGAGGACTTGCGTTCCGCGATCATCGCGGACATCGGGTTGCCAGAGGCCGTCGCGATGGTGACGGATGGCGGCGTGGAGGCGCTCTATCACGTTTGCCATACATTCCTGGCTGCGGGAGACCGTTTCGTTACGACCGATCCCGGATGGAAATGGCCGCCGTCCTTCGCGCGCGCCATCGGCGCGGAAGTCGTCGAGATCCCCATCTATGATCCCGCCTGCAACTACAGACTGGCCGCGGCGCAACTCGAAGAGGTTGCCGACGCGCGCATGAAGATCATCTATCTGGTCGATCCAAACAACCCGCTCGGGACATGCATCGCGGCCGACGAGATGAGAGACATCGCGCAAATCGCCCGCAGGTACGGCGCCATCATCATTCACGATTGTACGTACAGGCATTTTGCTGAAGCGCACACGCTCGCCGCCAACTTCTATCCTGAAGGAACGTTGACGATATACAGTTTTTCCAAATGGCTCGGCCTGGCCGGCCTGCGTGTCGGTGCTGTGATCGGCCTGCCTGGTCTCATCGCCAAACTGGCTGGGGCGCCGCCCAACAATCTGGGCTCCAATGTCATCTCGCAACGCGCCGCGATGGCAGGTCTCAAAGTAAAGGACACCTGGTTTCCCGACGTGCAGCGCGTGCAACGCCGGAACCAGCAGAAAATCAAGACAGCGGCGGAAGAGCTCGGCCTGCATGTGCCGGTGTATCCGTCAAACGGCAATTTCCTCGTCGTGGAATGTATCCAGGCGGGTATCCAGCCCGAGGCGCTCGTTGCGGCCATGCAGGAGCACAATATTATGATACGCCAGGGGGTGTATCATACGCCACGGTTTGGCAACCGCTTCATCAAGGTCAGCACTTCGGTGCCGGAACTCTGGGCTGACGAGTTCTGCGCCCAGCTCCCCGATGCAGTCCAACAAGCCAAGACCAGGCCTGCAGCCATGAAACTGTTCTGATTCCCGCTTTGTCATTGAGGTGAGCCATGGCAGATACATCGCGAGTGGAAGCGTCCCTGGATTCAATTCCGATTATCGATCTTGTGCCGCTCTTCGAAGGAAGACCTGAAGCGATCGGGCATCAGATCCGGGATGCAAGCAGGGATTACGGATTTTTCTTCATACGAAATCATGGTGTCGGCCAGGATGTGGTCGATGGCGTTTTCGCGGCGGCCGAGTCATTCTTTTCGCAGCCGGATGCCGACAAATTGAAGCTGAAGATCGACGGCAACAATATCGGCTTCATGCCCTTCAAGGGCAGCACCTTGCGGACAGAGACGCTCAACAACAATACCAAGCCGAATTTGAATGAATCCTATTTCATCATGCGGGAGCGCGATCCCGCCGATCCGGACGTGGTGGCGAAGAAGCCGTTTCGCGGCCTGAACAAGTGGCCGGACAATCTGCCGTCGTTCCGGGACTCCTTATTGGGCTACACGGGCGTCATGGAGGCGCTGGCGAAGCGGCTGGTTGAAGGCTTCGCTGCGGCGTTTGGCGTGTCGATGGGTTATTTCCGGACGCCTTTCGCCGACCCGCAGATCAGCCTGCGTCTTGCGCACTATCCGGATCAAAAGATCGTCGGCAACAATGAATTCGGGATAGCGCCGCACACCGATTTCGGTTTTATGACGATACTTGCCCCGACCAAGGTGCCGGGCCTGGAGATTCGTCCCAAGGGTAAAGACTGGATTCGGGCGCCGGTACTGCCGGATTGTTTCCTCGTGAACACGGGGGATCTCCTGCAGCGCTGGACGAACGATGTCTTCATTTCCACCCCGCATCGTGTCACCAACAATACCGGCAGGGAGCGGTACAGCATTCCCTTCTTCTTCAGCCCGAATTCGGAATATGTCGTCGACACGATGGACGTGTTCATATCCGAGCAGAGCCCGAAGAAATACGAACCCATCACCTACGCCGAACTTTATGGCAGGGCCATCCGCAAGAACTACGATCATTTGAACGACAACCAGGGCGTAAGAGTGGACGTCGCTTAAGGCCGTGCCAGTCGTCGCAGGCGATCGGTGCCGACGTGCCCGCCTTCAGGCTAACGCTTGAATTCGGGGATCTGCGACAGCAGCACTTTCAACGGGTCCGGCACCCAGGCCCTGGTGACGAAATCATTGTGCTCGGCGTTGCCGGCGTCGAGAAACCAGATGCTGCCTGGTGACAGGACAGTTGGCCGTCCGTCGCGCGGGCGAAGGCCGCGCTGGGCCAGCATGCGCTTCATCGTGGCGTTCTCGGCGCGCGATGAGGGGCCATAGGCGCTGACGAAGAAGGCGTCGTTACGCCTGTTCACCAGCCAGTTGACGAAACGCTCGTGCTCGCCAAACAGCGCATCGAGCAGGATGACGCCGTAGAGGCGCCCGGCCGCGCCGCCGATCTGCAGCGCATAGGCCGCGGGATTGTAGCCGCCGCTATAGGCGACCAGGATGACCGGCATGGACCGGAACACCGATCCGCTCATCTTCGTCATTTCGCCGAGACGCGACGCCGCCTCATTGAGGAAGTCGGTGAAGAAGTTCGGCTCCCAGAAACGTCCGGCGCTTGAATCCAGCGCGTCGAGCGCAAATTGTGGTGCGACCAGCACGCCGTTGATGCCCGACGCATCGAACTGGGCCGGCACGCGCTGGCGGTTGCGCACATCGCGCATCAGCGTGGCGCGATTGCCGTGCAGAAAGACGACAAGCGCCGCGGGCTTGGAACTGTTGAAGCCGGCGCCGATATGCAGGAGCACGCGCCGGTCCGTATAGGTCGGGCTTTCGGGATAGAAGCCGCCGCGCGGCGAGGTGTGGCCACGCCGGCCGTCCTTGGTGGCATCGTAGAAGGGCGTATCGCGATCGGGCACCTTTCCGTCATAAGGAAACGGCGAGGCGAGGAAATCGACGATCTGCGTCCGTCCCGCGGGTACTTTGCCGGGCGGCCCTTTCGCAGCCGGTGTGGCCGCTTGCTGGCGGCGGCTCTGCGCGCGCGCGTCGACGCCCGCTGCGAGCAGCGGCGCGCTGGCCAGCAGCAGCCCTGCCATGTCGCGGCGTGACAATGTCGTGCCAAGCTTTTTCAAGCCAACCTTTGTCAAGCGACCCGTTCCCCTTGCAAGGGCCGCAGTACCGCAAAGAAAGCGGCAATGGCAACCAGATAGGCGACACCGCTGACGGTGAGGACCGTCGCCAGGCCGAAGGAAGTTGCAAGGACGGGCACAAGAGCCGCGCCAATCACCGAAAAGCAGCCATTGATGCCCCAGGCCCACACGAACATGTGATCCTTGCCAAGCCGTCCGAGAGTCGTCATGGCGACGGGCATGGGAAAGCCCATGAGGAAGGCGGGCACGGAAATGAGGGCGAAGGACCAGCCCAGACGCGCCAGATAGGGCAGGGTGCCGATGGCGTCGAGCGCCCGGTCGATGAACAGGCCGTAGCCGATCAGGATGACGCCGATCGCCAGAAAGATCGCCGGCATGGCGCGCCGCGCCACCGGCAGCACACGCTCGGACACGAAGCTGCCAAGCCCGGAGAAAATCAGCATGCCGGTGATGAGCACGGAGGCCGATATGGTCGCATTGCCGAGCGCCAGGATGAAATGGGCGATCAGGCCGACCTCGACCATGATGTAGCCAAGGCCGAGACAGGCGAAATAGACGATGGTGAGCGACTTGCCGGGATAATGGCTGAAGATCGCGCGCCAGCCGAAGACGACCGGCAGCAGCACAAGCGACATGGCGGCGATGCAGGCGACGCCGAGTGTCGCCCAGATCAGGAGATAGCCCCATTCGTCCTGCAGCAGTTCCAGCCGGTCGGTGACCCTCGGCAGATCCTTCGGCTTCACGTAGGCCGCAAAGTAAGGCTGGGCATTGGTGAGGACGCGCGTGTCGAACACATATTTCTGCGCGATCTCCGGCCAGGTGCCTTTCACCAGCGCCTGCCAGGCGAGACGTCCCAGCGCCGTTGCCGGCAGCACCGATGGCGCCGCGGTTTCCGGCGGTGGCGGATCGATCGGCATGTCGGCTGGCAGATCGGCGGGCGGATCGCCGGCGGTTGCTTCCGTTGGCGGCGGGTCGTTCGGCGCCGTCGCGTCGATCGCACCGCTGCCGAAAATCTGGTTGTGATAATCGCCCAGCAGTTGATCGGCGTCAGTGACGTCGGGCGTAAATCCGGGCGAATAGATTTCGTCGAACGACATCGCCTTCGTATGCGCGCGAAGCTTGGCGATCTCATCCTGCGAAAAGCCGTCTCGCTTGTAGAGCACGGTCGCCGTCGACAGATAGCTCGAGGCAACGAAGAACTTGTTGGCGATGTCGCCATTGTCCACGCGCTGCGCGGCGGCGGCCATGGTCGCATACAGTTTGAGGATCGACTTCGGCGGCTCTTCCTTGTTCCACAAGGTGACGGCGAGAATGCCGTCGCGCTTCAGTGCCTGCATGTAGTGGGCCATCGCCTCGCGCGTATAGGCGTATTTCTCGACGATGGCGAAGCCGCCGGGGTTTGACAGGCCGGCTGAATCCGCCAGGCTGAGATCGATGATGTCGAACTTGTCGCGCACACCCGCCACATAGAGGCGGCCGTCATAGTCGACGACCGAGACATTCGGCTTGTGCAGGATGTCGCCGGTGAAATCCATCAACGTCTTGTCGGTGCGGAAAGCATCGAGCAGCGCGCGGTTGCCTTCCGCCACCGTCACAGTCTTCGAGCCGGAGGCAAGCGCCAGCGACGTCGAAATGCCACCGCCGAACTGCGCGATGAACGTATCCGGGTTCTGCTTCAACACATAAGGGTAGAACATCGGCAGAAAGCGGAAGTAGGCGATCTGGTCCTTCGGCAGGTCGCGGATGATGCCGCTCGGGCCGTCGCCATCGATGTAAAGGCCGAGATAGGCGTTGGCCGGCATCTGCGGCAGGTTGAAGGCGGCATTGTCCGACAGGCCCGGCGCGAAGTGTAGATAGGAACTCGAATAGACTTCGATGAAACCGAACGGCGACCGGCTCTCGAACACCTTTTTCGCATCGGGAAATTTGCGCGCATAGGCGACGCCTTTGTAATCAGACACCGCAAGCTTCGGAATGCCCGTGAGCGCCGGCAATCCCAGATGCGCGCCGAGCGTCGCGGCCGCCACGATGCACACGAGCATGATATTGCGTGTGCTGCGCTGGGCTGCAAACCATAGCACGGAACCGCAAAGCCAGAGCGCCAGCGGCGCCACGATCATGTCGTCGGGCCGCAGCAGATACATGGCGCCAAGCGTGATGAGGCCGCAGGCGCCCGAGCCCGCGAGATCGGCGAAATAAACGCGGTTGAAACTGCGCTGCGCCTTCAGAAACACCACGCCGAGAAACAGCGCGCCGGCCAGGAACGGCAGCAGGTACAAAACGAAGTTCAGCGCCAGCCGCCATTTCTGCGCCGGGTCGGAGACGATGAAGATGGCATTGAATGGAAACTGTTGTGCCAGCAGATTGGTGCCGACGGCGAGCGGGCCGAACAGCATCAGCGCGGTTGTCGCCAGCCCGCGCCAGTGGCGTTCGAACCAGCTTTTGGACACGCACATCACCGCGCTGGTCAGGCCGAAGCCGAGCATTGCGAGACTGACCACGAGCGAGCCGAAATGCGCCCAGCTTCCGACCGAGAAGACGCGCATGATCGCGATCTGCAGGGCGATCACCGCGCCAGCCACGAGCCCGATGGACATATAGAGCGCGAGGCTCGGGCGTTCGGTCAGATCGGCCCCGCCCGTTGCGGGGGCGTTCACTGGTTGTGCGTTCCCTTGATCGCGTCGCCTTCCAGCTTGGTGAACGGCACGAACGGCACGATCTTGCCGCCATAGATATCGGACCGTGCAACGGTGATCGTGCCGTCGGCGGCTTTCTCCTTAGCGACCTTCAGCACGCGCTGGGCCCCCGGCGGACCAACGGGGATGACCATGACGCCGCCGGGCTTCAACTGCTGCAGCAGCGGCGGTGGAATATGGTCGATGCCGCAGGTGACGATGATCTTGTCGAAGGGGCCGGCGTCTTCCCAGCCGTAATAGCCGTCGGAACTCTTGGACGTGATACCCTTGAACTCGGTGTAGCCCTTGCCGATCAGCTCGTCGTAGGTGGCGCGGGTGCGCTCGGCCAAAGGCTTGATGATCTCGATCGTCCACACCTTGTCGGTGAGATAGGCGAGATAGGACGACTGGTAGCCGGAGCCGGTGCCAATCTCGAGCACTTTCTCGCCGTCCTTGACGTCGATCGTGCTGGTCATGCGGGCGACGAGATGCGGGCCGGAGATCGTCACGCCATAGCCGATGTCGAGGAAGGCGTGATCATAGGCGCGGCCAAGATTTTTGGCGAGCACGAAGCTCTCGCGCGGCGCCAGCAGAAAGGCGCGCTGGTTGCGCTTGTCCCAGAGGTCCTTGTTGGCCATCAGGGCGCCGTAGCGGGCCCAGCGTTCGCCGAGGAACTTCGGGTCCTCGCCACGGTTCTTCGCCATCCAGGCAATATAGGCGTCGCGATTGGTCAGCGGCGGCATCACCTCCTTGTCGTAAGCCGCCGGCACGGCGGCCCAGGCGGGGGAAACGATGGGGGAGACGGCCGCGGCGCCCGCCATAGCGGTGGCGCCTATCATGAATTCGCGACGTTGCATGCTTACCTCGAGACGTGGACTGGGAATCAGCAAGCTTTTTTATGAGGTTATGATGCCTCAACCGTAGCGCCGGCGCCAGCCCCTGCCTGTGCGAAGCGTCACGGCGCGGCCATCATGGTCCTGACATCATCGCGAAAACGCTTCCGTGAGTCATCGCGCGCGTAGAACATATGGCCGCCGGCAAAGACGTCGAAGCGCAGGCGTTCCGGCGCGCCGATCTCCGGCATCTGGTCGAGCACCATCTGGGTCTCGAAATAGGGCGTCACCAGGTCGGTGAGCCCGTGGGCGATGAGGACGCGCAGGTGCGGGTCGAGCGCCAATGTGCGCGACAGGTCGCCCACCGCCTCCTGCTGCCGGTTGCCCCAGTCCCATTGCCGTCCGGCCTGCTCGCTCATGAACTGATAGCGGCCGTTCTCGACCACCCAGCCGAGACGGTTGTGGTAGAGGTCGACCATGGCCTGGGTGATCGGCGCGTGCAGGCCGAGCCGCATCTGGTCGTCGGCGTCGGATCGCGGCGATGCGGGAAACGGATCGAGGCCCAGGACGCTGCCGTCATAGGCGCTGGCGACCTTGCCCTCGTTGCGGCCATACTCGGAAGCGAACATGGAAGCTGTGATGCGAGCCTTGCGCCGCGCCACGAAGCCTGCGTCGAGACCGGTCAGCGCCGTGACGCGCTGCGTCAATCGGGCCTGCGCGCCGGCGTCCTTCGGGCCACGCATCAGATCGGTGAGGAATTCGCCGCGCGCATAGTCTTCCACATCGCGCATCGCGGCGCGGTCGATGGGCCCCTTGGCCTCCCGCGCGGTCGCTGCCATCGACGGCAGGCCGGCGACATATGTGAGAAGGTTAGAGCGCGCGTTGAACCGGCGGAAATCCAGCACCGGCGAAATCAGCACCAGGCCGTTGACGCTGACGCCCTGGTCGGTGGTCAACTCATGAGCGATCTTGGGTGCGCGAAATCCGCCGTAGCTTTCGCCGGCCAGATATTTGGGCGACTGCATGCGGTCGTTGGCCTCGACCCAGCGCCGGATCGTGGTCGCCAGCGAATTGATGTCGCCGTCGACGCTCCACAGCCTCTTGCGCACGTCGTCGCCGCCAAGCACGCGGCTGTAGCCGGTGCCGGCCGGATCGAGAAACACGAGGTCGGTGAATTCGAGCCAACTCTCGGCATTGTCCACCGGCGTGGGATTGGCGCTGGGGAAGGCGGCTTCCGGATCCATGCGCAGCCGCCACGGCCCCAATGCGCCCAGATTGAGCCAGCCCGATGCATAGCCCGGCCCGCCGTTGAAGGCGAAAGTGACCGGCCGCGTTTTCTTGTCGGCTTGCGGAAGCTGGTAGGCGATGAAGGCGATATCGGCGATGCTGCGACCGCTCTGCGCGTCGGACAGTCGGATGGTGCCGGCGGTGGCGGTGAATTCCAAGATATTTCCGCCGATCTGTATTTTATGGGTCGTCGTGCGGTCGGCGGGCAGCGGCCTCGGTTCGGCCGGGCGTTCGTCGCGCGCCGTCGCGGCCGGGCGGCCCTGCCCCTGTCGCGCTGTATCGGGTGCGGCGGTCTGCGCCGAGGCGCCGCTCAGGCCGGCGGGGAGGAACGCGAGCGCTGCGGCTAATAAAGCAATGCGGGAAATTGCGATGGGGGACATGAGGCACCAGGTTTCCAACCGCGCGCCAAAACGGCGCCGATCGCGGAAGCCGACTGTATCTGGCGAATGTGGCGGCGCAAGCGCGCCTCCCAGCCCGCTGCTCAATCAGGCGGCCGGGCGGCGAACAAATTTGCGCGGGGCAGGCTTCGCATCGCTGCTGGCGACGCTGAGATGCGGCAGCGCATCCATGATGCGTTCGGGCGGGAAGATGACGATCACTTCGGTCCCGACGCGCACTTCCGACTTGAGCATGAAGGTGCCGCCGTGCAGTTCCACCAGCCCCTTGACGATGGGCAGGCCGAGGCCGGTGCCTTCCTCGGCGTTCTTCTGCGCCATCGAGCCGCGTCCGAACGACGACAGCACGACGGGAATTTCCTCGGCTGGAATGCCCGGGCCTGTGTCGCGAATCGAGATGTACTGGCCACCCGCCGCCGTCCAGCCGACCTTGATGGTGACCTGCCCGCCCTGTGGCGTGAACTTGATGGCATTGGTCAGCAGATTGAGGGTTACCTGGCGGATGGCGCGCTCGTCGGCCCAGATGCGCGGCAGATTGGGCTCGATGGTGTTGATGACGGTGATTTCGCGTTTTTTGGCGCGCAGGCTCAGCAGATGCTGGCAGTCTTCGACGATATGGGCAATGGCGATCGATTCCTCGCGCAGTTCGACACGGCCGGCCTCGACACGGGAGAGATCGAGAATCTCGTTGATCAGTTTCAGCAGATGCTCGCCGCTGGAATGGATGTCGTTGGAATATTCGCGATAGGCCTGGACGCTATGGTTGCCGAACAGTTCGTTCTTCATCACTTCGGAGAAGCCGAGGATGGCGTTGAGCGGGGTGCGTAATTCATGGCTCATGGTGGCGAGGAAACGCGATTTGGCGAGATTGGCCTCTTCGGCGCGCCGCCGCGCTTCGTCGGAATTGAGCTTCGCCGTTTCGAGTTCGGCGATCAGATCGTCCTTCTCCATCGCCAGCGACAGCGATTTGAGATTGGACGTGTAGAGCCGTTTCGCCAGGACGGCGAAATAAACCGGTGTTGCTGCCGCCAGGATGGTCAGGGGCAGGGCGCCGATGCCGCGCGACGTCTGCATGAAAACGATGATGGCGATCGTCACCGGCAGCAGGCCGCAATAAACGGCCATCGGCAGCGACGCAGACAGCATCGCGCTCATCGCCGCCACCAGCAGCAGCACGAACAGCACGAACATGCGCGCGCTCTCGTCGGCCACCGGCAGCAGGATCACGACGATCGCGGCCCAGGCGAAACCCTGCAATGTCTCGGCAATGATGAAGCGGCGCTGCCAGCTGTGCAGCCGTGTCTCCGGCTCGCTATCGGCCAGAAACTTCATCGCTATGCCGTAGCTCAGGGCGGAGGCGCTGGCGACGAAGGTGATCCAGCCGAGGATGCTGATCGGCGGCACCCAGATATTGGCGACGACCGCGATGACGATGGCGAGCGCCATCATCGCGGGAATGGCGGCCTTCCGCGATTGGGCGAACTGGCGCATGAGTTCGAGATCGAAGGCCCGGTGGCCGGAACCCGACGACGTGATGCGTTCCCGGGTCTCGCGGATTTTCGACGCGATCTCGCGCCGCTGCTGCGCAGTCTTGGGATCGAGGCCACGGCCTCGTTCGATCATTTCGGCAGTGACCTGACGCATGAACTCAACGCATCTGACTGGAAAGCCCGCATTTCGCGGCTGACGCATGTTCGAGCAAAAAACTTAACGTTCGCCTGATTTTGCGGAGTGAATTGATTGCCTCATTTCGGCCCATCGATGGCCGCAGAGGCCGATTATGACGTTTTCACTGCCCGCTTCGTTTGCAAGGGGGCAGCCGCGTGCTATTTTTAAGTAGCTGATAACAAATATTTTTTATTCCTGATAGACGGGGCAGGCTGCGCGAGGAACCGCGCGCTGAAGCACAATTTTCGGGAAAAAAGATGTGCGTTTCGGCACAGTGCCGCGTTTCAATTTTAGGCGAAATGGCGTCTTTCCCGGAAGGATTCCGGCTGCCGTTCGCCGCATGCCAAATTCAGGAACCGGAATCCAGGAACTGGAAAATTTATGTTTTCATCGGACCAGTTGAACGATATTCGCACCGCACATGAACATGGCGTCAGGCCCGAGGGCACGCCGGTCGCCAAAGGGAAGCAGATGCAATTGACGGTCGTCGGCAGCGGGGATGCCTTCGGAAGCGGCGGCCGTTCGAATACCTGTTTCAAGCTCGACAGTGACGGCCATACGTTGGTGGTCGATTTCGGTGCCTCTGCGCTCGTCGGCTGGAACAGGCTCGGCCTGGCGACGGCTGACATCGACGCGGTGGCGGTCAGTCATCTTCATGGCGATCATTTCGGCGGCCTGCCGTTTCTGCTGCTCGAGTGCCAGTTCGTCTCCGCCCGTACCAAGCCATTGACGATCGTGGGGCCGAAGGGGCTGCGCGCGCGCCTCGAAATGGCGTCCGAAGCGCTGTTTCCCGGCATGTGGGCCAACCGCTGGTCCTATCCTCTGAACATCGTCGAAATGGGACCGGGTGAGATGAGAGAGACGCCGGGCTTTCAGGTCTCGGCGCTGGAAGTGAAACATCCGTCAGGCGCCATCGCCACGGCGCTGCGCGTCGGCAACGGCACGAAGGTCTTCGCCTATTCGGGCGACACCGCCTGGGTCGAGAACCTGGTGCGGATTTCCGATCACGCCGACCTCTTTGTCGTCGAATGCTATTCGGGCGACAAGCCCATCCCGAACCATATCGATTGGCCGACGCTGAAGGCCAATCTGCCGAAACTCAACGCCCGGCGCATCATGGTCACACATATGGGGGTGACGGCGCTGGCCCGGCGCGACGAGATGGCAGCAGCCGGTCTCCAGATCGCCGAAGATGGCAATATCCTCCGCGTCTGACACGGCGCTCCAACTCGACCGTCTGGTGGCCAGGGTTCGCGCCTGCCGCATCTGCCGCGATGAACCTGAGGGATCTCCATTGCCGCATGAGCCGCGGCCGGTGCTGCGCGCCTCTTCGACGGCGCGGCTGCTCGTCGCCGGCCAGGCGCCGGGCGTCCGCGTGCATGCCTCCGGCCTGCCGTTCACCGATCCCTCGGGCGACAGGCTGCGGGCCTGGATGGGGGTCGACAAGGAGACGTTTTACAACGAGCAGCGCATCGCCATCGTGCCGATGGGCTTCTGCTTTCCCGGTCACGACGCCAAGAAGGGCGATCTGCCGCCGCGTCGCGAATGCGGCAGGCATTGGCACGCCGCGCTGATGGAGGCCATGCCGCAGATCGAGACCATTCTCACCATAGGCATCTACGCCCAGACCTGGCACCGGGCGCGCCTAGGCCTGCCGCCATCGCGCCCCGGCGGCATGACCGAACTCGTGCGTCGCTGGCAGGAGGGATTCGCCTCGACGCCGAAAATGATTGCGCTGCCGCATCCCTCCTGGCGCAACAGTGGCTGGCTGAAGCGCAATCCCTGGTTCGAGGATGAGGTTCTGCCAGCATTGCGCGCAGAGGTCGCCCGGCTGGTCTGATCCGGCCTTGCCAAAGCTGTGGCTTGCGCGCCAACCTGGGCTCGATTTGCGTTCATCTTCCGGTCATCATGAAAAGTGCGTTATATCCGGCGCGGTCTGGGACCAATTTGGTCGGAGGGAGTCGCATGCGCAATTTGTGGTCCTTGTTGTTGGCGCTCGGCTTCGCCGCGGCGCTTGCCGCGCCCGCGCCGGCCCAGGCTCCCGCTCCGGTTTCTCCGTCGCAGCCCGCCGAAGCCCGTTTTGCCTTTGTCATCGGCAATGACGGCTATGACGAGGCGCCGCTGCCGACGTCGGCGAACGACGCGGCGCTGGTGGCCGATGCCTTCAAGGCGGCCGGTTTCGACGTGACCGGTGCCCGCAATCTCGACGGTGAAACCTTCCGCGCCTCCTATCGCGAGTTTCTGGAAAAGGTCGCCGCCGCCGGTCCCGCCGCGGTCGCCGCGGTCTATTTGTCGGGCTACGGCCTGCAATCGGAGGGCGAGAATTATCTGGTGCCGCCGGGCGCGCGCGTCGCGCGCGAGAGCGATCTGGCGCTCAATGGCGTGCGCATTTCCGATCTGCTGCGGCCGCTGCAGGGCCTGCAGAACCGCGGCAAGATCGTCCTGCTCGATCTCGCTCACGCCGGTCCGTTCGCAAAGGAGGGCCAGCCGTTGGCGCCGGGTCTCGCGCTCGTCGATCCCGATCCCGGTTCGCTGATCGGCTTCAACGCCGGTCCGGGCGAGGTCGCGCCTGCCGCCAAGCCGCCTTACGGTCCCTATGCCCAGGCGATCGCGGAAATGATCCGCCAGCCCGGTCTCGACGTGAACGAAATCATGACCCGCGTGCGCGGCAGAGTGGCTGAATTGACCAATGGCGCCCAGGTTCCCTGGCAT
>Ga0182744_1000149_pt1 | contig 80331 bp, 70 predicted proteins | sample eDN3rd30CKraftMG_FD_128525 | JGI IMG/M metagenome (GOLD analysis project Ga0182744, IMG submission 128525) | Enriched Miracle-Growth compost microbial communities from Emeryville, California, USA - eDNA 3rd pass 30_C Kraft MG (version 2) (version 2) ... | reverse complement strand
CACGTCAAGCATCCCAAGCCGGTATCCCAAGCAGGTAACCTCGGGCGTACCAAACGCGGCACGCACGTAGGGGCTAGGATTGCGGACCTCGCGGGACTGCGTTGGCACAATCCGCCACACTCCCTCCATGCGCAGGTGTGTACGCACTGAAGTGCCATCTTCAAAGCGGAAGAACATGTGCTTTGCGTAAGCATCCACCTCGAGTATCCGCTGACCGGCTCGCCCAACTGGTGGTGCTGACGGCCAATTGAGATCGCCGCGAGTCAGTACCTGACCCGCAAGCACACGATGAAGGTTATTAGCGGCAGCTAGGACTGTATCGCCCTCAGGCACCGTCACCACCACCTTGAGACGACCACGAATCCACAGTGTTACCCTGAGTGCTTCCCGCATAGCGCTTTACGGGACTTGGCTGGTATCGCACACCTGAAGGCGTGACGGTAAAGCCGGCAGAGCGAAGAGCTTCAAGCGGTTCTGTGCCGGCTGTTGCGCGTACGAGGGATAGTGCGTCGCCCCCATTGATTTTGGCTATACGAATCTTTGACACCGACCCTGCATCGACCGCAGCGACGAGAGCGTGTGCGGCGCACGTAAGTCGCTCAAGATCACTGGTAAACGTAAGCAAGCTCTTACCGCCTTTTTCCACAAACATGACCAATTCCCCGTTCACAAGCACTACGCTAGAGCCCGTTTTACGCCCCGGCCGGTGCGTGTTCGTTGTGTCTGGAGCCTGTGGCCAGTCAAGAAATGAACCATACGGATTGGCTGGATCCATTGCCGCGAGCACAACCGCATTAAATCTGCGGTGCTGCGCAGCGCTAGCCAACTGCGAATCTATCGAGCGCAACAGATCTACCGCCCCGTCGCGCGCAAACTGGGACCCGCCTAAGTGCTCGATGAAATAGCCGCGCCGTATCTTACCCAGGGATTCAGCAGTGGATAGAACTCGGTAGACCTGGGCAAATGGCTCTTCAAGTTCTTCTATCGTTGCGATGGAGCGTGTTACCACGCCGTACCTGTCCAGTAGAACAGTCGCGCTGGCGTGCAGGCGCCGCGTGGGATCGGTGTCTCGCTCACTGAGCGCCGACCACCTTCCTGCGGTTAAAGGACGCTGGGGCTGTGTTACTGAATGTGGCCGGATGGAGCCAAAGCGAGATCGGCTCATTCGTGGGCGCGCGGGCGCCCGGGAAGTAGGAGCCGATCCTGTAGATCCAAGCAGAGCGCGTAGGGGCGTGAAATTATCATTTGTGATATAGCCAGCCCAAACTAAATCCCACAGGATCGTTTCAACCCGAGCTTCAGACAGCCCCAACGTAGCAGCAATCTGAGAACTGAAGAACGCCCCGTGCTGTGCGAGAAGTTCAAACACTGAGGCGTGTTCTTGCGAGGACCCGAGTTCCTCGTGGTCGCTAAGCTTTTCCACGCTCGGCAGGGTAAGTTCGGCGCCATCGGCCAGGTGAAGCGACACTATTGCATCGCGCCCTCCTCTAGGGCCCGAGGTAAGACGATGTCCAAACCACACAACCTGGCCACTTGCAATGAGTTCATCGAGCATAGCGGTGCGGTATCCGCTCACACGCAAGGGAAGGATCTGTGATTCGAGGGCTGAAACCGGAAGTGGTATTCCCGTTAGTTGTTCAATCGCTTGGTAGAGACCATCCATACCGTGAAGCGAGCCAATATGCTGCCAGTGCGTCAAAAACTGGCCCAGTGCGCTCGGGCTTACCGGTTCAACCTCAGCACGTAATGCTGCCAGAGAACGCCTTCGCAGCATGCGCATGACGTCTGCGTCGCAGTATTGCTCGGTGTAACCGGCACCATTTTCAAACGGAGAATTTGGATCTTGTATCGTCAACTCGCGCGGCATGAGCCGGCCCTGAACCAGTAGTCCACGTGCAACCAACCTGCGCAGCACGTCGTTGACCACAGCGATCCCCAAACCAAAGCGCCGGGCAATGTGCTGCGCAGTGAAGGGGCCGTGAGTGCGAGCATGGCGCCGCACAAGATCACCTAGAGGATCTGGCACAAGCTGCGTGAAATCTTCTGGGACTCCTACCGGCAGTGCAACACCAAGTGCATCTCGGAGTCGTCCAGCATCCTCGATGGCAGCCCACTGCCATGCTTCGGAGGGCGGCAACCCGGCTAGCCTTACTCGGATGATTCTTCTGGCTGCTTCAAGGTGCTCCACAAAGCGCAGGGCGGTCACTTGCGCTGTGTTGGACGCTTCGGCAACTGGATCCTCGGAATCAGGGTGAGGCGCCGATTCAAATTGATTGTCTTGTGAGTGAATGCGAGTTGCGATGTCTTCAAGAGTTGCTGGACCCCAGCGGGAAAGGAATTCCCAAAGATACTCGGCGGTGCGAATCGCACGTTCGGGTGATCTATGTTCAAGTTCGTCAATTGAGTCACGTACCGCCTGTGGGTCGAGCAGATCCGCCAGATCGGAACCCTGTGCTCCGAGGAGTTCCGCAAGCAGAGTGGGATCGAGAGTCAGTGCGGCCGCTCTTCGTTCTGCCAAGGGTGCATCGCCGTCATAAACAAACTGCGCCGTGTAGCCAAATAGGAGCGTCTGGGCAAAGGGCGAGGGCGTTGAGGTGGTTACCTCGACAATCCGGATTGCTCCTTCCTTGATGGCGCGCATGAGTTCTACGAGTGCTGGAACATCAAAGTCATCTTGAAGGCACTCGCGGACGGCTTCGAGCACTATCGGGAAGTCGGGGAAATTTGAAGCAACGGATAAAAGCTGTGCCGAACGTTGACGTTGCTGCCACAGTGGCTGACGCTTGTCGGGACGGGCACGCGGCAGCAGCAGCGCACGGGCGGCAGCCTCGCGGAAACGCGCACCAAAGAGTGTTGAGTCACTGACCCGTTCCCGTACTGCAGCCATGACGTCGTCGGGATCCAAAAGCAGGTCATCCGCTGAGACTACGTCTCGACGCTGGGGCGAACTGTTTTGTCGAAGTTCAGCGTTAGTCGAATCAATTTCACTGTGATCGCCTATGAGGTCTAGAGTAAACGGATCCTTAAATGGGTCTGAAAAATCGAGAGATTCGTCGAGGTTGGGAATGCGTAAGACGATTCCATCGTCTGCGTGCATAACCGATGCATCAATCCCATAGCGCTCGCGAATGCGGTCCGCGATGACTAGCGCCCACGGCGCATGGACACGTGCCCCAAGAGGGGAGTGTATGACTACACGCCAGTCTCCGAGCTCATCACGAAACTTTTCAACCACAATGGTGGTGTCACTCGGTAAAGTGCCCGTTGCAGCCACCTGCTCATCGAGGTAGGCACTGAGGTTTGCTCGCGCATTCGGTTCCAGGCCGAGCCATGTGGGATCACTGTGACGCGAATTGACCGTAGTACGAATCCAGCGGCCTATCGCCTTACCTAGCTCGACCGGGCGCCCTAGTGAATCGCCCTTCCAGAAGGGAAGTCGACCAGGTAAACCTGGTGCGGGGGAGACCAGCACGCGGTCCGGAGTGATCTCCTCTATGCGCCAACTTGAGGAACCAAGCGTGAACACGTCACCAACGCGTGATTCATAGACCATTTCCTCGTCGAGTTCACCTACGCGCTTGCCGCCCTTAAGGCGGACGTTCTTGGCTGAAGGCGCGACTCGTGGATCGATGGCAGCCGCGTCCTGAGCACTATCTGTAGCAAAGTTCGTGGGTGATGCGCTGTCAACGAGAAAGACGCCGTAGAGCCCACGGTCGGGGATCGTTCCTCCGGACGTGGTGGCGAGCCGCAGCGCGCCGGGTCTACTGGAAAGTGTGTTCGTTACGCGATCCCACACTATCCGTGCACGTAATTCTCCAAAATCCTCGGAGGGATAGCGTCCTGACAACATGTCGAGAACCGCAGTGAGTGAAGCATCGCCTAGCCCTGCAAAAGGAGAAGCGCGACGCACCAGCTGGGAGAGTTCGTCCAGCGTCCAGTCATCAACCGCAAGCATCGCAACGATCTGTTGGGCAAGGACATCCAATGGATTGGATACGCGATGATAGGGTTCAATCTTTCCTTCGCGCATACGTTGGGCAATGACTGCGGTGGATGGCAATTCGCCACGATGGAGAGGGAAGATCTTTCCGTGTGAAATCGCGCCAACTTGGTGCCCGGCCCGGCCTACGCGCTGCAGACCGCTTGATACTGAAGGTGGCGGACCTACTTGAACTACAAGATCAATAGCTCCCATATCGATGCCGAGCTCGAGTGAGGACGTGGAGACGACCGCAGGTAGCACGCCATTCTTCAAGTCAGTTTCAGTGCGTGTGCGCTCGGCGCGGCTCATCGAACCGTGGTGTGCACGGGCAATGACTGGTTCTACGCCAGCGGAAGCGCCCGATTGAGCCTGAATCTGAGCGGCGTGACGTTCACCTGGTGGCAGCACTTCGAGGCCTTGGCGCTGCGCCCAGATCTCATTCATATGCGCAGTGAGGCGCTCTGCGCCGCGCCGCGCATTCGTGAAAATTAGTGTGGACGAGTGGTCTTGAACCAGATCAACTATTTTTTCTTCGACGTGTGGCCACATGGAGGAACTGGGAGGACGAGAAGCTTGCGCAGCATCCGCCGAAAATGGCAGATCAGAGGCGTTGGGATTGTTTGATAGGTCGTTCATATCCTCAACCGGAACGACAACCGAGATATCAAACTCTTTGTCAATAGCGGGCTTTACCACGGTTACTGGGCGGCCGCCCTGACTGGGTAGACGTTCGCCCGCAAGGAACTGCGCAACCGCTGTGACTGGTTCGACAGTTGCGGACAAGCCAATCCTGCGTGCTGGGGAATCAAGCAGGGCATCAAGTCGTTCCAGCGAAAGTGCGAGGTGTGCGCCACGCTTTGTGCCCGCAACATAGTGAATTTCGTCGATGATTACCGTTTCGACTCCGGCTAGCCCACTGCGAGCCGCTGAAGTCAGCATTAGGAAGAGGGATTCAGGAGTAGTAATCAAGATGTCTGGTGGCGTTGTGGCAAACCGCCTACGTTCGGCTGCCGGAGTATCTCCCGTGCGGGTTCCGACTGTGACTTCTCGAGGTATCTGGCCTAGGCGTAGAGTCGCTTGCTCGATCCCCCGCAATGGAGAACGAAGATTTCTTTCCACATCCGCCGCAAGTGCTTTTAGCGGGGAAATATAGAGTATTTTGCATCGCGTCGTAGCGCTGTCGGGATCGATTGGTGATTGAAAAATCTGATCAAGCGCCCAGAGGAAAGCAGCGAGCGTTTTGCCAGAACCGGTAGGTGCTACAACTACCGCATGCTGATCCTGATCAATGGCGCGCCACGCACCGGCTTGCGCGTGTGTCGGTTGTTCGAATGCCCCTTCGAACCAAGCGCGAGTAGGTGCCGAGAATAGCTGCAGGACCTCAGTGGTATCTGAGATCTGCGAGGCGTGAGTGTCTGCCGGGTCATTCTCCTGCAAAGTCATCTCACTATTGTCTACCGTGGGTCTGACAACTGTGTCTTAGCGGATTGAATGTGGCACCCTTGGAACGTGCGTATTCGAGAATTCTGGCAACTGGTTGATGAAGTCTTCGGGGAACGATACGGCCGCACCCTTGCAGCCGATCAAGTTCTCACGGAACTTGGGGATTTAACCGCTGCGCAGGCTATTGAAGCGGGCCTCGAACCTCGTCTTGTGTGGCATGCGTTATGTGACGCACTAGATGTGCCTGACTCGCAACGTTGGGGTATCGATAGGTTTCGACAGGCACCGCCGCGGTCCTAGGCGTGCGACACGCCGCATAAATCTGCATTCGAACATGTGTTCGGTTATGCTGTATCCACACGTTGAAAAGCTTCGCGCTTATCCACAGACTTGAGCTAATTCCATGCCAATCGATATTGCGTGTCAGTGGGTGCGTCTATGGTGAACATGGAATTAGACAGCGAGCACGTGCTCACAAACCAAAGGTGAACTTATGCCAGTTTCAGCAGATCGCGAGAAAGCACTCGAAGCGGCCCTCGGGCAGATTGACCGCCAGTTCGGTAAGGGATCGATCATGCGCCTCGGTGATGACAGCAGGCCAAAGGTCGAGGTGATTCCTTCGGGCTCGATCGCACTTGATGTTGCACTAGGTATTGGTGGATTTCCGCGTGGACGCGTCGTTGAGGTCTATGGCCCTGAGTCTTCAGGTAAGACGACGATTGCTCTGCACGCTGTTGCGAATGCGCAGCGCAACGGCGGCATTGCGGCGTTCATTGACGCCGAGCACGCACTTGACCCGGAATATGCCAAGAAGCTGGGCGTGGACACGGACGCATTGCTCGTTTCGCAGCCAGATACCGGTGAGCAGGCGCTTGAAATCGCGGACATGCTGATTCGCTCGGGTGCTATCGACATCATCGTGATTGACTCCGTTGCGGCCCTGACACCGAAGGCTGAAATTGAAGGTGAGATGGGAGATTCTCACGTTGGTCTTCAGGCGCGCCTGATGTCCCAAGCACTGCGCAAGATTACCGGTGCACTTTCGGCAACCGGCACCACGGCAATTTTCATCAACCAGTTGCGTGAAAAGATTGGTGTGTTCTTTGGTTCACCCGAGACCACAACCGGTGGAAAGGCACTTAAGTTCTACGCCTCGGTGCGGTTGGATATTCGCCGTATCGAGACGCTGAAGGAAGGCTCCGAACCGGTTGGTAACCGTACCCGTGTCAAGGTTGTGAAGAACAAGATGGCGCCGCCGTTCAAGCAAGCGGAGTTCGACATCCTCTACGGTGTCGGAATTTCACGTGAAGGCTCGCTAATTGATATGGGAGTCGAGCAGGGATTCGTGCGTAAGTCCGGATCGTGGTTCACCTATGAAGGTGATCAATTGGGCCAGGGTAAAGAAAACGCACGCAAGTTCTTGCGCGACAACCCAGAACTGGCCAACGAGATCGAACGGAGAATCAAGGAGAAGCTCGGGATCATCGCCGCTGAAGAGGTTCCGGGCACTGCTCAGGCGGAGGGTGAGGGCGTTGACGTTGCCGCGTCTCCCGCAAAGGCTAAGGAACCAGCAAAGACAAAGGCGTCGGCCAAGTAGCTTCGTGCCATGAACATTGTTGAATATGACGAATCCGCGATTCCAGAGGAGTCGCGGATTCGCCTTAATGAACCGCTTGAAGCTGCCAGAGAGACCGCGATGCGTATCTTGGGTGCAGCTGCGCGTAGTAAACGTGAACTGCAGGATCGCTTAGAAGCAAAAGGGCATGACCGCGCGGTTTGTGAGGAACTGGTAGCTCGCTTAGAAGCGGTAGGGCTCATCGATGAATGGGCTACAGCTGCGGCGATTGTGCGAACGCGATTCGCTGAGCGTAGTCGTTCGCGGCGTGCCATTGCGGATGAACTTAACCGCAAGGGATATGAGAGTGAGGCAATTGCAGCGGCGCTGGAACAGATCGATGCAGACGATGAATACCGTGCTGCCAAGGAGTTGGCACGGCGTAGACTTGCGCGAGACCGAAATGCCGAACGGCAAGCAAGGATTCGTCGGGCTGTCGGCCACATTTCTCGCAAGGGATATTCGCCGGCATTGGCGCTGCGCTGTGTTACTGAGGCACTTGCAGAGGAATAGCACGATTGACCGCCTAAGTCGCGCGTTGCATAACGATTCGGCTTGATAACGTATTGTCATGCTCTTGGTGCAATGGCCTTGGTGCCATTCGGGCCAACGTGCTTCTTTAACCTCAACGGGAGGCACCACAACTATGACCTGGACAGAGTCCGGCTTCATAATCGCCACACTACTGATTGCGTTGCTTGCACTGGTGTTGGTGGTCGCTGCCCGCCACGATGCCGGGGTTATCCGTCGAAATGCCGAAAAGGAAGCTAAATCCATTGTTCGGGATGCGGACTATGAACGATCTCAACTGGATGCTCGCGCCCTAGAACTGCGTGATCTTGGACTCCACCTGGACAGAGAAGCACAAGAGTTGACGAGCGCACGTGCGGCGCTCTTGCGCGAAAGCGAACTCGCACAGGCAAAGCAATCAGAATGGGATCGCTCGCGTCAGGAACTTGAGCGCCAGGCTCGACTTCGGTTGGAACGGGCGGTAGGAGTTAACCCTGAAGAGGCCAAGGAACTGCTTCTAGGTCAATTGCGTGAAGAGGAACAAGAACTCGTTGCCGCTGCCGTCCTTGAGGCGTCACGTAAAGCTAAGGAACAGGCCGAAGCAGAGGCGCGCAGAATACTTGTTGATGCGCTGACCCGTGTATCGGTTCCCACGAGCGCCGAACTTGCGGTTGAGACTATTGAGTTATCTTCATCAAGTCTTAAAGGACGCATCATTGGCAAAGACGGGCGGAACATCAAGACCTTCGAAGCGCTTTCCGGGGTCGATGTGCTACTAGAAGACGATTCAGACGTGGTGCGGTTGTCCTCGTTTGACTCTCAGCGGCGAGACGTTGCAGCTACTGCGCTAACTGCTCTGCTTGATTCTGGTGTGATCACGCCTGTACGTATTGAGCACGAGCTTGAACTTGCGGCAAATAGCGTGCTCGAACGTACCCGTAGTGCGGGGCATGACGCCACAGTAGAAGCAGGAGTTACAGGTCTGCCGCAGGAACTCAAAGAGGTCTTGGGTTCTCTGCGGTTTCGCTCGTCATACTCGCAAAACGTGCTCGAACACTCGATTGAGACTGCCCAGATCGCAGGCGCACTTGCTGATGAACTTGGACTTGATGGCGCATTAGCGCGACGCGCTGGCTTACTCCACGATATCGGCAAATCGCTCACACCAAAGGTGGAGGGAAGTCATGCTGATCTCGGGGCGAAGTTGGCACAGAGCCATGGTGAAGGCGATCTGGTTGTCAACGCGATCGCAACTCATCATGGAGACGCAGCCCCGCAATCTTTGGAGGCTGTGCTGGTTCAGATCGCCGACTCGATCTCGGCGGCACGTCCTGGCGCACGTAAAGAGGACGCAAGCAAGCTAGTTGAACGGCTCGAATCACTTGAACAACTTGTTCGCGCGTTCCCCGGGGTTGACACTGTGTTTGCGGTTGCCGCTGGACGACAGGTGCGAGTTGCGGTCTCGCCAAATCAAATTTCAGAAGACGAACTCGGCGGGTTTGCTCGTGATATTGCCCACCGAATTCACTCCGAACTTGTTTATCCCGGTGAGATAGAAGTGACCGTGGTGCGTGAAGTTAGGGCCAGCGCAAAGGCAGGTTAGTCGCGGCATACCTTGCGATGTGAGGAACGAGTAACAGCACGAGATTGGTCCGCATGCCCGTAAGCAAAGTATTCTGAGGGCACGATGTCTGCACAACTACCTTTCCCTCATTTGCCCGGAGCCGTAGCGCTCGATGCCCCAGGTATTACCGCGATGGACTTTGATGCCGCGCGCGCCGTTGCACACAACGGTGAATCACCTAGCGGCTTGCAGCAAGGCGCTGGCGACGGCGATCGCACGTATGTGATCAAAACCTTAGGCTGCCAGATGAATGTCCATGACTCTGAGCACATGGCGGGAATGCTCGAGCAGGCCGGATATCGCAAGGCAACACTCGATGAAGAAGCCCGCAACGAGGCTGACGTTATCGTCATCAACACGTGTGCAGTGCGCGAGAACGCGGCAAACAAACTCTATGGAAACCTAGGCCAACTTGCCGCGATCAAACGAGTGCGCCCCGGTATGCAGATAGCAGTGGGCGGTTGCCTTGCGCAAAAGGACCGTTCAACAATTGTGGAGCGTGCACCATGGGTGGACGTGGTCTTTGGCACTCACAACTTGGATGTCCTTCCTACGTTGCTCGAGCGGGCGCGGCACAATCAAGAGGCACAGGTTGAGATCGCCGAGTCTTTGCAGGTGTTTCCGTCTACTCTGCCAACCAAACGTGAATCAGTGTTCGCAGGTTGGGTCTCCATCTCGGTGGGCTGTAACAACACCTGTACGTTCTGCATCGTGCCGCATCTTCGGGGCAAGGAACGTGATAGGCGTCCAGGACAGGTTTTGGCTGAGGTGCAGGCGCTTGTTGAGCAAGGCGCCATTGAGGTGACTTTGCTCGGACAAAACGTAAATAGTTACGGCGTTGAATTTGGTGATCGCGGTGCGTTTGCAAAGCTGTTGCGTGCGTGCGGCCAGATTGACGGCCTTGAACGCGTGCGGTTTACCTCGCCTCACCCAGCGGCATTTACCGATGACGTCATCGACGCGATGGCTGAGACGGAAAATGTTATGCCGCAGTTACACATGCCATTGCAGTCGGGCTCTGACCGGATCTTGCGGGCAATGCGTCGCTCGTACCGCTCAGCTAAATTCTTGGGGATTCTCGAGCGTGTGCGCGAAAAGATGCCGAACGCATCGATCACCACTGACATCATCGTAGGCTTTCCGGGCGAGACGGAAGAGGACTTTCAAGAGACACTGCGTGTGGTTGAAGCTGCGCGCTTCTCATCAGCCTTCACCTTCCAGTACTCACCGCGTCCGGGTACACCTGCCGCAGAACTTGAGAATCAGGTACCCAAGCAGGTGGTACAGGAGCGCTACGAGCGCCTTATGGCTTTGCAGGATGAGATTTCGGCTCGCGAATCTGATGCGCTTGTGGGTACCACAGTAAACGTATTGGTTACTGAGGGTCCTGGCCGTAAGGACGGCGAGACACATCGTTTGACTGGCCGTGCAGAAGATAACCGGTTGGTGCACTTGGCCGTTCCTGCCCACGTTGCATTCGCGGCTGCAGGCGAGGTTGAAGGCGCGGATGACCCTCGGCTTGCCGATGAACTCATCGCAGATCTGCCTCGTCCAGGTGACGTTGTAACGGTGACCATCACCAAGGGCGCGCCGTATCACCTCGTGGCCGATTCCGCGCTTGAGGGTGGCACCTATACAGTGCGTCGCACGCGTGCAGGAGACGCTTGGAGCAAGCGGGAGAAGACTCGTCTGGGCATCATCGCTGAAGAGCATTCCCACGGTGAGAGCGTGCAACGCACCGAGGCCGGTGCGGTGTTGTTGGGAATGCCCAGCCTGCGCGGCTAGTCAAGCGGTAGATCCTCCCAATCGGGAGTGACACGCGTATTCATGTATTCAAAAAACTGCATGGTGGTATCCATGGCGTACCCAAATGCGTATTCGAGTTGGGGCCTGCTGGCACCTGCCGTGAAGTCGAATGATACTTCGGCGTGGACTTGAAGTCTGCGGGTAGCGTCATCAATATAGATTGCTGACTTTGGCCAGATTTTGTCTCGGTTCCAGTCATTGACTGCATAGAGCACACTGCGGCGCGCATCGGGATTGAATTCGCGCTTCCAGCGCGACCGGATTTGGAATACCGTATCGTCTTTGCCGAGGAAGATGAACCAAAATGGGTTGCCATCCCAGATGCCAAAAAGGTTCGAGTTGTCATCTAGCGTGAACTTGTATTCCTTGGACGTGAGAAACCGCGCGACGCGGTCTTGATTCACCGGGGTTGGCGGCTCGGTTCCAAAGCGTGAACGGGGGATTTCCTCACTTGCCGCCATTGCGGCGGTCAAATGCCGAAGCACCTGAGCGTGGGGGTTTTCATTGGTGGGCGTTTGATTGCGTTGCGATCCGGTTGCTGTTGGCGTGCTCGATCCAGAGGGTTCTGCCGCGCTAGGTTGCCTTGGGAAGCCTGCTTGTTCATGTTCTTTGCCGTCTAGCGGCGCCGCGTTCCCGTCTGTTTTGTCGGTTCGTTTGGAGAACCATTTCAGCGGGTTCATGCGGGTGCTCCTAGTGGATCGGGAAAGTGCGCATCTAGTTTGTCAAAGAAGTGATCTGCGGTGCGTAGCCCGCCGATGAGGAATTCGCCGAGTTGTTCAATTGTGGCGCCGAATTCAAAGTCGTGCGAGAGTTCGGTGAATACCGAGATGATGCCGTCGTCACGTACTCGGTAATAGGCCTTGGGCCAAACCATGTCAAAGTTCCACTGATTGCAAAACTCTAGGATTTCGCCGGCGTGGTCGATTGTTGCGGTGCGGTTCCAGCATCCGCGAACTTGAAGGACTTCACGTTGGGCTCCAAACCGCATGAAAAGGAATACTCGATTGCCCACGATGCAGCCAATTTCACCTTCACTGTCCACAAAGAAACGAATGTTTCGGGCCGTCAACGCCCGTGCGATGAGGTCCGCGGTGACCTGTTCGGGGATGGCTTGTGCCTCCATTGTGCTCCCTTTCGAGCCCAACCGTGCGCGCTGCGCCTCGGCTGGCGAACGGCATGGGCAGGCAGAGTTCGGGTGTCGTTACAAGCCTACTCGGGAATATTGCTGTCTTTGTGTTTGTCTCGGGCTGCGGCGGATTTGTTAAGGCAATGGGACTGTCAGCGCTGCTCGAGTTCGGTTCGGTGATAAGTACGTGCCTAGGATGAAGATCTTGACGAGACGCTTTAAAGGAGAGTTGTGTGGCTGAATTAGTTGTTCTACCTCACCTGCGGTGCGCGGTGGCGGATTCGGCGCCGATTCTTGTACCGGGAGTCTCCGGCCGCGTAGATGTTGGCGCTGAGGACCGCGGGCGTATCGTTGCTGACTTGGCGGATTTTTTGTCTGATGCCAAGGACCTGTTGGTCATTGCGGAAGCTGGTGGGCTCACTTTGCGTCATGTGGACGTGCATGGAGCATTGGCGCACCACTCATTGATTTTCGACGAATGGGTCGCCCAGCCCTTTGACGCACTGTTCGCAGCACTGGGAGTTTTTTCCAAGCCGCCGGTACTTGAAGCTCCCGTGCGGCTGCAGGCCAGTGCTGGCGTGTCGCCCGATGAGTTCCTTGCGGAGGGTGATAGGCGCTGGAATAAAAGTGTGGGGCATGGCGTCGTGCGTTATCTGTGCGGGCTAGCTGCGCAGCAACATCAAGCTGCACGTCAGCGTACAGATGGCGGGGCAAACTTATGGGGGATTTCGGTGACCTGCGTGAGCATTTTAGGTCGGCTCTCACCGCGAGATCATGCAAACCTAAGTAAATCCATGGCTGGTAGTGATCGGATCATCATTGCCTCGTCAAGGCGTGAGGTGCGCGGAGCCTTGCCAGACTCACTTGCCGGAGACCGGCTGGACGTACAACGCGAGATAGACCACATCGTCGAAAATTTGGGTGTGGTCTTTAGCGGTGAACGATAGCCTTTTGCGGTGAACATCGTTGCAGTAGTAGGGCCAACCGCCACGGGAAAATCGGATCTTGCGGTCGAGATCGCGCACGCCTTGGGCGGACCCCAGAGTGCCGAAATCGTTAATGCGGATGCATACCAACTGTATCGAGGCATGGACATAGGCACGGCAAAGGTCACCATCCCTGAACGGCGCGAAATCATCCACCACCAGTTTGATGTTCTCGACGTCCACGAGGACTCTTCGGTTGCGGCCTACCAGCACCACGCGCGCGCCGACCTCGCAGCAATTGCAGCGAGATCGCGCCGCGCGATCGTAGTAGGCGGCAGCGGATTGTACGTTCGCGCACTTCTTGACCACATGAATTTTCCAGGTACAGACCCGCAGATTCGTGAGCGACTTGAATCACGTGCTCGCGAGGTGGGAACCCGAGCACTCTACGAGCAACTCGAAGAACTAGACCCAGCAGCTGCGCACGCCATAGGACACCGAAACGAACGCAGGATCGTGCGTGCCCTCGAGGTCATTGAACTGACCGGGCAACCGTACTCAGCCAACCTGCCAACCCAACAGTACGTAACACCAACAGTGACGATCGGCCTTGACTATGACCGGGCCGCACTCGACGCACGAGTTGAAACGCGGGTGGAACGCATGATGGAACAGGGCCTCGTTGACGAAGTAGCAAGCCTCTATGAAGCCGGGATGGGGCGAACAGCCAGTCGCGCCGTCGGCTACGCGGAGATCATTGAGCACCTCGAAGGCACGATCACCTTGGCCGAGGCACAAGAACAAATCACCGCAAATACCCGGCGACTCACACGTAAACAGATGGGCTGGTTTGGCCGTGATCCACGGATCGTATGGCTTAACGGCGCGGCCCCGAACAGGTTGGAACAAGCGCTAGAGGTCATTGCACGCGCCGACCAAGGCTTGATCGAACCAACCAGTCATGGGCCAGTACGCCGTAGTCTTGGTTCATGACCACATTGCACTTCACCAAGGGCCATGGCACAGAAAATGACTTCATCCTGCTGGACGACCGTCACAACACCTTGAACCTTGATGCATCGCTTGTGCGCGCGCTAGCTGATCGCCGCGCTGGAATTGGCGGTGACGGGGTGATACGCGTGGTCAAATCCGCTGATATTCCCGAAGGCGACCACGTACTCGCGCTTGAGCCACAAGCGCAATGGTTCATGGACTACCGCAACGCGGACGGCTCAATTGCCCAGATGTGCGGCAACGGCGTAAGAGTATTCGCGGCCTTCCTTGAACAACTCTCACTAGTTACCTTCACGCCCGGTGCTCGCGTTCCCATCGGTACCCGCGCTGGTGTACGAACCGTTGAAAAAATCGGAGACTGGTTCCAAGTGGGTATGGGCGAATACACGCTCACAGGTGACCCAGATCAGATTGCAGTTGGCGCCGATTCAATCGTCGAACTGGTGGGGCTCAACTCGGCAGGACATGGCGGCGCAGAACAAAATGCGGGGAACTCCGACTCCGGAGAATCGTCCGTAGGCAAAGCCAGCACTCTACACGCAACGCGACCCGCACTCTCAATCGACATGGGCAACCCACACACCGTAGTTGCAGTGCAACAACTCGACGAACTCGCCGCACTAGACCTCACCCACGCGCCACACGTCCAGCCAGTTCCGCCGCAGGGCACAAACGTAGAAATTGTCGTTCCACTTGGAACAAGTCACGACGAAGCCGGACAGCCGCTTGGAAAGCTCGCCATGCGTGTCCACGAACGTGGAGTCGGAGAAACTCGTTCGTGCGGAACCGGAGCTTGCGCCGCTGCGCTCGCGGTGCGCCACTGGATGACGCTCGCACAGGAAGGCAGCGCATCGATCGCGGATTCGATAGTCAACATTCCCGATGCTTGGCTGGTCCAAGTCCCTGGTGGAACAGTCAAAGTTGAAGTCCGCGATCGCACGGTATATCTCTCGGGACCTGCCGTGCTCCTAGCGCAAGGGGAAGTGGAACTCGAGGCGCTCGTCGGAAAATAACTGAGTAAGCGGTGGTCTAAACGGCACACCAACTACTTCTACTCAGTCCTCCACGCGGATAGTCTCAAGCACACGAAACCCCTTAGACGACGCGATCCGCACGGTGTTTGCGTGCATTTTTGCTCTTGGATCAACTGAACTAAACGTGGAATTGAGCCAAGCCTGAAGCGAGTCTGCACCAAGGTTCTTTTGGACCACCTGAAATGCGCTAGCGCCCGGAACAAGGCGTGGCAACCACGTAAGTTGCAAATCATGGAGCACACTCTTACCCACTCGGATCGGCGGATTCGACCAGATTTCCGAGAACTGAATATGCGCTGGAACCTGCTGTGGAAATACCGCACGAACATTGGATAAGCCAAGCTTTTGCGCATTGCGGCGAGTGAGGTCTAAAGCGCGCTCGTTCACATCAACCGCCCAAACCGTAGCGCGAGGAGTCAAACTAGCCATCGTGAGTGCAATAGGCCCCCAACCGCAGCCAAGATCGAGCAGATCGCCAACCGGCGGCGCACTCAATTCCTTGAGCAACACTCTGGTGCCAGCATCAATATGTCCCGGAGAAAAGATGCCGCCGGCAGTCTCAACCTCCACAACACGACCGGCGATCTCGACCTCGATAGCGCGACGCTCATCCGACGACGCTGGAACCGCAGTGAAATAGTGCTCTGTGCCTGATTGATTGGTCTCGGTACTCACGTACTAAGGGTAAATGACTTGGGCGCTCGCAACGAAGCGTGATGAAATGCGAAGACGAAACAAAGTGGGGCCTGCGAAGACCAAGGCGTTGGGCCGACAGCATAAGCGCCGGTCGTATTCAGACGAGCGAACTAGAATGATAAGAACCGCGACTCGCGCACTCAGGCCAAACGCGCGGTCACAACAAAGAGGAATGCATGCACAACGACTCGTACCCCGAGCACGACCACTCGCCAGAACCCGAGTGGGAATCAGACACACGCTCGGAGCGCGATATCGCACTCGACGTGGTGCAACGCGTGCTGGCACGCGCAGGTACCGCACTTGACGAAGGCACCACACGTCACTCAAGCCACGATGGTGATCAACTAGAACTTGAAGAACGAAGTGCGCTACGCCGAGTCGTGGGGCTATCAACCGAACTCGAAGACGTTACTGAAGTTGAATATCGCCAGCTGCGCCTCGAAAAGGTAGTGCTTGTTGGTTTGTACACCCGCGGCACCACGCAGGACGCGGAAATTTCCTTACGAGAACTTGCGGCGCTCGCTGAGACCGCAGGTTCCGAGGTGCTCGACGGGCTTTTGCAACGCCGTGCAAATCCAGACCCTGGAACCTATCTAGGATCAGGTAAAGCGCGCGAACTCGCCTCCGTTGTGGCGCAAGTTGGCGCCGACACAGTCATCGTTGACGGAGAACTAGGACCATCGCAACGGCGCGGACTTGAAGACATCATCAAGGTGAAAGTGATTGACCGTACTGCCTTGATCCTGGACATCTTTGCGCAACACGCCAAATCGCGCGAAGGCAAAGCCCAAGTGGAACTGGCGCAACTTGAATACCTACTGCCGCGACTACGCGGTTGGGGTGAATCCATGTCCCGGCAAGCCGGTGGCCAAGTTGGTGGCGCAGGAGCCGGTATGGGTAGCCGCGGACCCGGTGAAACCAAGATCGAGCTCGATCGGCGCCGAATTCGTGACCGGATGGCGAAACTCCGGCGCGAAATCGCGGCGATGAAACCCGCGCGTGACACCAAACGAGCAAGCCGCAAGAAGAACGCTATCCCCGCAGTGTCGATCGCGGGATATACCAACGCGGGAAAATCGTCGCTACTCAATGCCTTGACAGGGGCCGGAGTGCTCGTAGAGAACGCGCTGTTTGCAACTCTCGACCCAACTGTACGCAGGACACAGACTCCTGACGGCAGGGTATATACGCTTGCAGATACTGTCGGATTCGTTCGAGCGTTACCCCACCAACTCGTGGAAGCCTTTCGCTCGACTCTTGAAGAAGTGGGGGATTCAGATCTCATCCTCCACGTGGTCGACGCATCGCACCCAGATCCCGAGGGACAGATCGCGGCAGTGCGCCATGTTCTTGCCGACATCGACGGCGTCAGCGAAATTCCAGAAGCGATCGTACTAAACAAAGCGGACATGGCCGATCCCGAGGTCATCGCACGCGTCAAACTCCACGAACCAAACGTATTCGTTGTCTCCGCACATACCGGAATGGGTATCGAGAACCTACTGGAGTACATCTCGCAGGCACTACCTCGACCAGGTGTATCCGTCGACGTTGTGGTGCCCTACAGGCGCGGTGATCTAGTTAATCGAATCCACCTCGAAGGGGAGATTGAATCACTAGAACACGTGGCAGATGGAACAGCCGTACGCGGACGGGTTGACGGTGAACTGGCTACCGAGTTGGCGCCATACGCTGTGCGCAACACCCCGGCATCGTGAGCGCGTCTACAACGGCACGCCAACACTCGGTTGAAAATCTACTGGAGACCGCAGTTGGGGCACTAGGGGGAGCACCCCGACAGGGCCAGATACAGATGGCAAACTCCGTAGCCGAGGCGCTCTCGAGCGGTAATCATCTCCTCATACAAGCGGGTACAGGTACCGGAAAGTCCCTAGGCTACTTGGTGCCTGCAGTTAATCAAGCGGTCTCAGCGCAGGAACGCATCATCGTCTCAACCGCGACTCTTGCTTTGCAGCGCCAGATTATGACCCGTGATCTCCCGCTTGTTGCCGATGCGCTAGCGCCAAAGCTTCCTCGTAAGCCGGCGATCGCGTTACTCAAGGGCTGGAACAACTATGCGTGCCTGCATAAGGTCAACGGTGGTTACCCAGCGGACGAACCTACCGCGCTATTTGACCTCTCCGATACTGGTAGTTCCACTGAGCCGGTTAGCGGCGCAGCAGATAGTGCGGACGGCACTGAAGAAGAAGCGGAAGCCGGAGCGCCTGAAACGTTAGCTGAACAAGTCAGACGACTCCAAGAATGGGTTCAGGCCACCGAAACCGGCGATCGCGACGACCTCGTACCCGGGGTAAGTGAGCGCGCATGGCGGCAGGTGTCGCTATCCAAGCTAGAGTGCCTTGGTAGCGGTTGCCCCCTCATCGATGAGTGCTTTCCAGAAAATGCGCGCCAAACCGCATTTGAAGCGGACATCGTGGTGACAAACCACACCATGTTGGGCATCTTCTCCACGGGGTCCCCAAACGTCCTGCCAGAATTTGACTCAGTAATTATCGACGAAGCGCATGAGTTAGTGGATCGGGTCACCTCCGCTGCCACCGCGGAACTAACTATTGGTGCGATCGATCATGCCGCGCGACTTGCCCGCCGAAATGGTGGTGTCACAACCGGTCAACTTGACCACGCGCTGGAAAACTATGGTTCGGCACTTACCGAACTACCCGAACAGTCTTTCCCCAACGGCTTGCCAGAAGAAGCACAGTACGCTGTTGAAGCTGTGCGCGATGCAGCGCGGGAGATCTTGACGCAGCTCAAGCCAAAGAAAGAGGGCGAGGCAACGGATTCGGGGCTCAAAGTAGCCCACGCAGCAATGCTTCAGATATTTGAGATTGCAGAACGCATAGCCGCCCACGAAAGCGGACGTGACGTGCTGTGGTGTTCACGCCCGCGCTTTGGTGGGGAAGAGGGAATGCAACGGCTTAACGTTGCTCCGCTCGCGGTCAACGGACTCCTCAGCACAAACCTGTGGTCAACCCACACGGGAATCCTAACCTCCGCAACACTGAGTTTGGGGCACTCGTTTGACCCAGTAGCGCGGACACTAGGAATTGACCACAGCGTAGATACCGAAAAAGGTGTGACGCGTTCGTGGACAAGCTCTGACGCGGGAAGCCCCTTCGACTACCCCAAACAGGGCATCCTCTACATTGCAAAGGACCTACCAACTCCCGGACAAACACCTACAACCGATTCACAGCTCGATACCATCGCTGAACTGATCACGGCTGCCGGTGGGCGCACACTAGGGCTGTTTTCATCCCGACGCGCGGCGGAAGCCGCCACGGAGGCGATGCGCTCGCGGTTGAACTTCCCGATTCTGTGTCAGGGCGAAGACCAACTGCCAACTCTAGTACGCAAGTTTGCACAGGACCCTGAGGCATGTTTGTTTGGGACTCTGTCCCTTTGGCAGGGAGTTGACGTACCAGGACCCTCGTGTCAATTAGTAATCATGGACAGAATTCCATTTCCTCGTCCCGACGATCCCGTAAAATCAGCACGCAGCCGGGCAATTGCGGCGGCCGGCGGCAATGGCTTCATGCAGGTATCTGCGAGCCACGCTGCACTCCTGCTCGCTCAGGGTGCAGGGCGCCTCGTGCGCACCGTAACGGATCGGGGAGTTGTTGCAGTTCTCGACCCACGGCTTGCGACAGCCCGCTATGGCGCGTTCCTCGTCGGCTCGATGCCAGATTTTTGGCAGACGACCCAAAAGAACGTTGCACTCGGTGCGCTCGAACGCCTCAACTCGCAGCACTAAGCAATAAGATCAGTGGTACAGACGGGGAAGTGGCTTTAGGGCCACTATTGCAAAGGACACTGCATGTATTTTGAGAACACCGGATTTGGCCGTGCCCAAACGCTGCCAGAGCCTGGGCGGAAAACTTCAAAAGTCGCCATTGTTGGTGCAGGCGCTGTGGGTTCGACAATGGCATACGCAGCGCTCATGCGCGGTGCGGCTCGAACAGTTGCGCTCTATGACATCAACGCTGCAAAGGTTAAAGCCGAGGTGTTTGACCTTGCGCACGGTATTCAGTTCATGCCCATGGCTGAGGTCATAGGCTCGGACGACGTTGAGGTATGCCGTGATGCTGACATCATCATGGTGACCGCTGGCGCCAAGCAGCGTCCCGGACAATCACGCTTGGAGCTTGCGGAGGGCACGATTAATCTCGTGCGTAACGTGCTGCCAAAATTGCTCGAGGTTGCCCCGCACGCAACCTATGTAATGGTGACTAACCCAGTAGACGTGGTCACATATGCAGCGTTGAAAATCTCTGGACTACCAAGTAATCAACTCTTTGGGTCCGGAACCGTCCTCGACTCCTCACGCCTACGTTATGTTCTTGCGCAAGAGACTGGAGTCGCCGTGCAGAACGTGCACGCTTACATTGCAGGCGAACACGGCGATTCCGAAATTCCACTGTGGAGCTCTGCTTCGATCGGCGGCGTCCCGCTATTGGACTGGCCCGGTGTCCACGGTAGAGGCCCATTAACCGAGGCCCGCAGGGCTGAAATTGCCGAGGAAGTTATCAACTCGGCGTACCAGATTATCGAGGGTAAGGGTGCAACAAACTACGCAGTTGCGCTGGCTGGATCTCGGATTATCGAGGCAGTGCTCAACGATGAAAATCGGGTCTTGCCGGTTTCGACACTGCTGACCGACTACTTCGGAATGAGCGACGTTTGCCTCTCAGTGCCTTCGATTGTGTACGGCGGCGGCGTCGCAAATCAGTTGCCGGTTCCGTTAAGTGACTCCGAATACGATGGGCTCAAGCGTTCAGCACAGTCCCTCAAAGCGGTGGCCGCACAATTTGGCTTCTGAGCTATCTCTCGATCAAATGCCAAAAAAGGGCGAGGAGTAACACACCGCTCTTACTGGTCTAATGCCTGCGGGGGTCACCAAGTCGACGGTGGCCCCCGCAGATTCTTCTGAGGCTGCGCGTAACCTACAGGCTGTGTAACACCTACAGACTGCGTAGTACCGAGACTACGCGTCCGAGTATGACTGCTTCATCACCCAAAATGGGGGAGTAGGCTGCATTGTGAGGCAGCAACCAGACGTGGCCATCCTTGCGCTTAAACGTCTTTACTGTGGCTTCCCCATCAAGCATGGCTGCAACAATCTCACCATTCTCCGCAGTTGCCTGCTGGCGAACAACCACCCAGTCTCCATCGCAGATCGCGGCGTCGATCATCGAGTCACCGGACACCTTGAGCATGTAGACGTTGCCATCTCCAACTATCTGGCGTGGCAGCGTGAAGACCTCTTCAACGTCTTGCTCTGCAAGGATCGGCGCACCAGCAGCAATGCGACCTACAAGCGGTACTTCGCGACTTGCGGATGATTCGTAGAACGTTCGATCGAGCGCGACTACTGAACCTTGGCTCGACCGTGCATCTTCTGCAGAATCACGTTGTTCAACGGGCACCTGCGAGTTGGGTAAAGATTCTGTAGCTGCCACGATTTCGATTGCGCGCGGACGATTAGGATCACGGCGCAGGAACCCACGGTCCTCGAGCACCTTAAGTTGGTGCTTCACGCTTGAGGGGCTGTTGAGCCCCACCGCTAGGCCGATCTCGCGCATTGTGGGAGGGTAACCGCGGGATGCCAGGCTCTCTTCGACGGTGATCAGGACGGCTCTTTGCCGCTCGGTCAATGAGTCCCGGTCAAGTTGCGCGATGGCGACCATAACTTCGCTCCCTTTGAATGTCAGTGGCTCGTGGTGAACTCACTGTTGTAGTTCAAGAGTAGGGAAGAAAGCCACATCATTCAAACATTTGTTCGAGTGAGTCGGATTTTGCTCTTGGCAATTAGAACAAGTGTTCGTACACTTGTTCTAACGAACATATGTTCGAATCAAGTGATGGTGACTCAATCCGAGGTCAAACTCGGCTTGGTTAACACAGCTGGAGGAAATGATGTCGGTTAGCGTGAACCCTGAGCAGGTGTTGCTTTCGTTCCCCATGACCCGCAGGATGGAGAGGCGCGTCTTTCGCGCTCACTATGGTGTCACAGGGCTGCGTGGCCTGAGATTGACGCGTCGCGGCAAAGTGACATTGATTTTCCTCGCACTGCTTGCCTCGGCAGTTGCTATCTTTGCAGGTAGTTCAGCAGCTGCGCGGCAACCTCTAGAGGCGATTCCAGTAGAGACATATCCGGTTGCAGCGGGGGATTCGCTCTGGTCTATTGCCAGTGCTCTCGGCACACACGGTGATGTGCGCGACGTGGTTGATGACATTGTGGAACTTAACCATCTTCCAAGTGCTTCAATCCAAGCAGGTACGGTAATACTCCTGCCTGTTTACAACCGGTAGGAAGTATAGTCCTGACGGGGGCTGGGTGATTGCATACGGTTCATTCGGAGATTCTCAGCGTGACCGGTAAAATCACTGGGATCAGCATCAACGTTGGGAGATCCCATGCACTGTCCGTTCTGTAGACATCCCGATTCGCGCGTAGTGGACTCGCGGACCTCGGAGGACGGTTCTGCAATTCGTCGTCGCCGACAGTGCCCAAAGTGTATGAAGCGATTTACAACGGTCGAAACTGCGTCGCTGTCCGTAGTAAAGCGTTCTGGCGTCACTGAGCCGTTCTCGCGTGAAAAAGTGATCAATGGTGTTCGCAAGGCTTGCCAGGGGCGTCCCGTATCGGATGATGATCTTGCGGTATTGGCACAGAAGGTCGAAGAAAACATCCGTTCAATGGGTATCGCAGAACTCGAAGCCTACGAAGTCGGCCTTTCGATTCTCGGTCCATTGCGAGAACTTGATGAAGTGGCGTACCTGCGTTTTGCCTCCGTCTATCAAGCTTTTGAGTCACTTGAAGACTTTGAGGATGCCATCGAACTCCTACGCAAAGAGCGTGAAGAACATGAGCGTCAGGTTCCTTTGCCGGCGCAAATTAACGACGAAGCGGGCGAGCCAGCCGGGGAGTGACTAACTCACCCGCTATGCGCGGGTGCTTTGCTCTGCGATGGTGAGGTATCGCCTAGTGCAACACCACGGCGGGGAACTAGAGCGTAACCACCAGTTTTGTGGCCCTGTTAAAGGTCACTGGACCGAGGCGCCCACAAGTTGAGGCCGCCTTCGACACAAGAATTGTCGATTTCAGCCAGTTCACTTGCAGTAAACGCGAGGTTCTGCGCAGAATCAAGGTTCTCGTTGAGTTGGGCGATGGTACGTGCACCAAGAACAACGGAGGATACAACCTCATCACGCAGGGCCCATGAAATTGCCATTTGCGCGAGCGATTGACCTCGACGCATAGCAATATCGTTCAAGTTTTGCAGAGCAGTCACGTTTTGCGCGCTGACAAAGTTCTTACTGAACGATCCATCTTGCGCTGCCCGCGAATCCTGCGGGATTTCTCCGGTGAGGTATTTTTTGGTGAGTAAGCCTTGTGCAAGTGGTGAGAAACCAATGACACCAAGCTCCTCTTGTGCGCAGACTTCGAGCAATGACAGGCCCGAACTATCTGGCCGCTCGATCCAACGGTTGAGTAGGGAGTAGGACGGCTGATGAATGAGAAGATCTAGCCCGATTCCACGCGCGATCTTCAACGCTTCAAGTGTGCGCGAGGCTGAATAGGATGAGATACCGGCATACAAAGCCCGACCCGATTCAACAGCAGTTTTGAGTGCTCCTATTGTCTCTTCCAGCGGGGTTTCTGGATCGAAGCGGTGGGAGTAGAAGATATCAACGTAGTCTAGGCCTAATCGACTGAGCGACTGATCGAGGGAAGCGAGCACGTACTTGCGTGACCCACCCTCCCCGTAGGGCCCTGGCCACATGTTGTATCCGGCTTTTGTTGAGATGATCAGTTCATCGCGATAGGGCTTGAGGTCAGAAGAGAGCATCTTGCCGAAGCTTGCTTCGGCGCTGCCTGGAGGTGGCCCATAGTTATTTGCAAGATCGAAGTGTGTAACGCCTCGATCAAACGCGCGCAATACGATACTGCGTTGCAAATCGAATGCCGTATTGTCACCAAAGTTCTGCCACAGTCCGAGCGAGATGGCGGGCAACGTAAGTCCGCTGCGCCCAACTTTCCGGTAAGGCTGGGTTTCGGGTGTGTCGCTATAGCGATCTGGGTTCGCAATGTACATGTACCCACCGTACCGTTCAACGCACAAAGGTGGGGTGCCGAGCGTAAGCTCAGCACCCCACCTCTGTATTCACATCGCCAAATGTTTGGTGAAATGGAGTTCTACTAATACGACCAAACTGTTGGCTTCATACCAGTTCAGTGCTTTGCATGAACCGGTGGCAGCACCCGAATGCGAATGTACTGCTCCATGGACTTCAACGCTTCAAGAGCCTCGATCTCAACAGAGGAATCGGTATCTGTGACCACATAACCAATTTCCCCCCTTGTGGCAAGCAGCTGACCTTCTACGTTCGTACCGAACTCCGCCAGCGTATTGTTGACAGCCGCAAGCACACCGGGGGTATTGCGGTGCAGGAATGCAATGCGGGTCACGCCGGTTGTGGATTCGAGTGCCAAGTTCGGCAGGTTGACCGAAAGAGTGGTTGAACCGGTACGGACATAGTCCTTCAACTTGTTGGCCACAAACTCCCCAATGGACTCTTGTGCTTCAAGAGTGGATCCACCGATGTGAGGAGTGAGGATTACGTTTGGAAGGCCGCGGAGTTCGGACTCGAACTGTTCGCCGCGTTTCTTAGGTTCTACAGGGAACACGTCCACTGCCGCGCCCGCCAGGTGCCCGGACAAAATTGCAGAACGCAATGCTGAGTTGTCCATGACAAAGCCGCGTGACAAATTGAGGAAGATCGCACCAGGCTTCATTTTGGAGAACTCGGTCTCGCCGAATAATCCGGCGTTACCAGGTCGTCCATCAACGTGAATTGTGACGATGTCAGAAACGCGCAGAAGTTCGTCCATCGAGGTCAACCGCTGAGCATTGCCCAGAGCCAACTTCTCGGCCGTGTCATAGAAGACAACCGACATACCGAGATTCTCGGCGAGCACAGACAACTGGGTGCCGATATTTCCGTAGCCGATGATGCCGAGGGTGCGGCCACGTACCTCGTGCGAGCCGTCAGCAGTTTTATCCCAAACGCCGTCGTGCAAAGCCTTATCGCGTTCAGTTAGGCGGCGGGTAAGCGCGATGATTTCTGAAATCGCGAGTTCAACAACCGAGCGCGTGTTCGAGAACGGCGCATTAAATACCGCCACACCGTGCTGAGCAGCAGACTTAAGGTCAATCTGATTGGTACCGATACAGAACGCGCCAACGGCTACGAGGTCTGAAGCAGCCTCAATAACCTTTGCCGTGACATGCGTCTTTGAACGGATCCCGAGTAGCTGGACGCCTTTAAGGGCCTCAATCAGCTCATCTTCGTCAAGAGCGCCAGAGCGGGTCACAACTTCAACACCGTTTGCGGCCAGGATCTCAACGGAAAGCGGGTGGACATTTTCTAGGAGCAGCGCCTTTAACACACCCCTATAGTCCACCCGCTGTGGCGCATTCTCAAAACGGGTCTTGCACCTCGGACGTGCGTTAAACGCCTGACATCGGCGATGTCACAGTGTGGAACGCATGATTGGGCTCCTGCAGAGGCTACGAGGTTCACGCCCCTTGGATCAAATTAGAGGCCTCTTGGCAGGTCGTCAACGTGAAAGAGCGTTACTCGCTGGGTCGCGCGAGTCATCGCAACGAACAGATTGGAAACACCATTTGCACCCGCAATGATTTCTTCAGGTAACGCGACGCTTACAGCATCGAACTCGAGACCCTTAGCCTGAACGGGGTCTAGTAACGTCACAACAGGGTCGGAGCCAGTCAACAGCTCGCTGTCTGTCGACAGCACTTCTCGCACCTGCTGGAGCGTCGTACTTGGCCCCACCAAAGCAACACGTCCGCTGCCTTGATGTACAAACTCAGCCACATCGTCGCGAATTTGCTGCGCAAGCTGGAGCGCAAGGCTTTCAGCAGTGCAGCTGACGTATCGAAGTGCACCGGCAACATCACGCGCTGAAGTCAGAGGTGACACGGGAAGGGCATGAGCAATGGCGAAATCAATTGCACGATCAGCAATCGACGCGGGCGTGCGGTAGTTCACGGTCAGCTCACGTAATCGCCACTGGTCGCGGAATATTGGATCAAACATCTGCGCCCAACTTGAGGCACCGGCAGGGTTCGACGTTTGTGCCACGTCACCAACGATTGTGAACGATCGAGTTGGGCATCGGCGTAACAGCATGCGCCAGTCCATAGGCGAGAGTTCCTGCGATTCGTCCACAATCACATGTGCGTAGGTCCACGCGCGGTCACTCGCAGCGCGCTCCGCTGTAGTTAACACAGGTCCCGAATCAACAAACCTGCCGGCCAACACATCCGCTCCGACAATGCCATCGCCGCCAGAACTCTCCAGAACCTGACGTGCATATTCCAAAGCCTGTGCGTGAGCTTTTTGAGCCTGCCTAGCCTGATGTTGCGCTGCCGAGTCATCGGCGCCTAGAAGCTCAAAAGCTTCATCCAATAGCGCGATGTCAGATTGCGTCCACGGTGAACCAGCAGGCCGAGCGAGTAGAGCTCGCTCATCTTGGTTTAGTTCAGGCGCGGCCTGTTCCAACCGGTGTGGCTTGGCATACAAGTCCTCAAGCAGTTTCATAGGCGTAATGGGGAACCAAGCAAGGTTCAGAGCAACTCGCACCTCGCGATTCTGGCGAATTTCCTCGGTAATCTCATTACGATCCTCCGGCGCTACCTCGTACGGCATATCGGCAACATATTGTGCTGCCAACTTAGTCAGCATGTCTTTGACAAAAACCCTGCGCGCTTCATTATGCGGCTTGTTTGTACGTCTCGCACGGAACATTGCGTCCCTGATATCCCGGCGCCGTATCACAAGGTTGTGGCCGTCGATCCGTACTCGCTGATCGTGCGCAGGCACACGCTCACGTGCTTTTACGGCACGTTTAATGAATGTTGCGAACCGGGGATCACCTTTGAGTTTCTGCACCGCTGGTTGTTCGATCGCTGTGGCTGTGATGTCCGGAAGTAATGTTGCCAGCGTCGCAGAAACTACACCGGTCTCGCCAAGCGCAGGAAGGACCTGGTCTATATAGCGCAGGAACGAGGTACTCGGTCCAATTAGCAGAACGCCTGAACGCTCCAATACCCGTCGGTGTGCATAGAGAAGATACGCAGCACGGTGGAGGGCTACCGCGGTCTTTCCTGTGCCGGGTCCTCCTTGAACCACTAACGCGCCGGTCAGCGGCGCACGGATAATTTCATCTTGCTCGGCTTGGATCGTGGCTACTATGTCATGCATCTTTCCAGTACGGCCGGCAGACAAGGAGGCGAGGAGAGCGCCCTCGCCCGACAGATTGAGATTCTCAACTTCGGAGGTAGACAGTGAGAGGTCGAGGATTTCGTCTTCAATAGACGTCACCTTGCGCGCCTGGGTAACGAGGTGCCTGCGCCGCTTAACCGCATCGCGGTGTGCAGATGTTGCACGGTAAAAGGGTTGTGCAGCTGGGGCACGCCAGTCGGTGAGTAGAGAGACCTGATCTGCGTCGTTGAGTCCGATGCGACCTATATACCTGCGTGATGCGTCATCAAAGTCGAGTCGACCGAAAACGAGGCGATCTTCAACGGCATCGAGCAGGGCTATGCGATCCTCGTAAAGGGTGGCAAAGGAGTCCCGTTCACTACGATTTTGTGGGGAACCGGTTGGACCGGCGCGCCTGACCGCAGCAAGACGCTTACGCGTCGAGCGGCGCATCTCATCGAGGCGTTCGTAGACCACATCGAGACGTTCTTGTTCGAGGTCCAGTTCGGGATTGTGTTCGGACACGCGCATTCCTGTTCACACGAAAAAAGCGGGCCGTCTATTATCACTCTTTTCATGGAAAGATGCACTCGGTGGCCACTTCCTAGGATGTAGCCGGGTGAGATGAGAACGCGTTTGCGCTCATCGCTGAAACTCCCAGTGCTGAACAGGCCGGTGTGGCAACTCGGGGAACAATTGAAGATGATTACTGGTTGACGAACAAGAGAACTAACTTGGGAGGACTACGCAATGCGCGACCCGCGAGACCTGTATGAACTCAATGATCAAGTGGCCAACGCACTGATGGAACGTACCCAAGCCCAGGAGATTGGCCCTGTGCTTGTTGTTTCACTCAAAGGGTTTATTGACGCGGGACACGTGGGGGATATCTCGGTTGAGCACCTTTTGGAATCGGGTAGCGCGCAGCGAGTTGCAACGTTCGATCACGATCGACTGGTTGATTATCAGGCTAAGCGCCCCACTATGATCTTTTCTCAGTCGCGTTGGGCGCAGTATGACGCTCCCCAGATCGCCATGGATCTATTGCAGGATCAAGAAGGCATGAGTTATCTCCTGCTACACGGTTCCGAGCCAGACCGCTACTGGGATGCCTTCGTTGCTGCGGTGCTTGGTCTGATCAGTGACTTCAATATTTCTCTAGTTGTTGGCCTCTACGGGATCCCAATGGGCGTACCCCACACGAGGCCAGGTGGAACCGTCTTGCACGCCAGCCGGGATGGACTTCTCGACGACACTCCCGAATGGATGGGAAAGATGCAAGTCCCGGCATCGGTCAGTAATCTCTTGGAATACCGTTTAGGTCTTGGAGATAGGGACGCAATTGGCATTGCCGTTCAAGTTCCCCACTACCTCGCCCAGTCCCAGTATGCGCCCGCAGCAATTACCGGACTAACAAAGCTTGAGGGAGTTACTGGACTCAACCTTCATACCGACGGACTCATGGAAGCAGCGCGTGAAGCACTGGCGGAGGTTGACCGCCAGGTGGAAAATTCAGCCGAAGTTGCGGAGATGATCAAGGGGCTGGAAAACCAGTACGACGCCTTTGTCATGGCTCATCCACAAGAGTCTTTGCTGGCGCAAACTACTAGGATCCCTACTGCAGAAGAACTTGGCGCCCAGTTCGAACAATTCCTGTCTCAACAACAAAGAGACGGCGAGGACTCATAAGTCCCCAGTGACGGTCCATGGTGGCTGAGTCCCCAGTGACGGTCCATGGTGGCTGCCCACTGTGACCTATGGTCTCTAGTCATCTGGCCTGTGCCATACCTGCGTCTCGTATTACTTCGACTCACTCTTTCGAATCAAGTGGGTCGTGCAATACTCGCGCTGTACCTGCAAACAACGCCATCTCGTCGCCTACGATGATGTGTGCGGGGATAGCGAGCGTGCGGAGGGCTCGAGCGAAGGCTGCGGATTCGACATCGTAGGCCTGGTAATCCTCACCTTCACGGATACCTTTAGCAAGCAGAAGTACAAGATTGCCGAACCTGCGACCCTTGAGAACTGCTGTCTCCGATGTGAGTGCTACTGCACTCCGCGTTGTTACCTGTGCGAGGTCATCGAAGGTCGATGCAGCGCTGAGCATCGTAGCGATTTCTTGACGTGCTATCGATAGCGGTGGTTTATCGGCGCAATTAGCTAGGTAGATGCCTCCTGGCCGAAGCTTTGTGAGAACTGACTTCATGAATTCGCTGGTGGTGAGGTGTCTTGGCGTTGAGCCACGTGCAAAGACATCGCGAATAATCACGTCCTGACTCGAATCCCGCAATGTTTCTAACTGTGCTCGGGCATCGCCGGCACGGAGCTTGAGGGCGGGGGATCTTGGCAGATCAAACCATGTCCGTGCGAGGTCGATGAGTTCACCGTCGATATCAACGCCTATTTGTCGTGAACTAGGGAACTGCATGTTTATCGCTCGTGCCATCGTTGAACCGGCTGATCCAAGATGGGTGACGTTAAGAGACTCCTGACCAAGATGGTTGAGCGCGGCGAGAAAGATGTTCATATATTCAAAACCCACGTTGAGTGGGTCGTCGAGGTCAATGAACGAGCTTGGCGCATCGTCGAGAAATACGGTTATGCGGCGTGGATTATCTCGGTCTGCTTCCAAGCGGACGGTTGAATACGCAGTGCTGATGGGTTGTGTGGGCAACTCGTTGGCCCGTGATGTCAGAGGGTTGCGTGAGGATGATCGGGAAGCACGATGGGACGCCATGACACAAGCCTAGCGGTGAGCCTGGCGGTGAGCGTGCAACCCGATGCACCATTGACATCTTCGAACATGTGTTCGAAACTGGAGAGGAGGAGGATAAGAAAATGGCAAACGCAACTGTTGTAGGAGTACTCCCAACTTCGCAAGCGAGTCGAGGTGCGGTTGGGTCGTTTTCTGTGGCGGGAGTAGAAGTAGTTGGGCCGTTGCCAGAGCCTGACCTTGTGGAAAGGTGCTCTCGTCGTTTTGATGTCGTTCCTTCGGCAATAAGTCTGTTGCGCAGCGCAGATGCGCAGTTGGAACTCGCAGCCCTTGCAACGGATGGTTTCGATCGCTTTAGCCACGCACACTTTGCTGCACTGCGGTTGGCTGGAAGCGTCGTTGAGTCCGTCGCAGGCGGCAAGCGGGTACGAAGAGGCGAAATGTTCTGGCAGCGGTTCGCTCGCCTCGCACCAGAGTTTGGGTTGTGGGCGGTGGTGTTTGAAGAGGGCGCGCGACTCAGAAGTGCGATGGAAGCAGGAAAACTCGACACCATCAGGCAGCCTGACTCTGAGTACTGGATCTCGCAGACTCGCGAATTTCGCACTCAGGTACTCCTAGCCTTTGGACTCGACCCGCGAACTGACTTCACTCGTGTTCTTCAGCGTGTGGCCTAGTCTGTAACCGTAGGTCTGCATCCAGGAGTTGGGATTGTTGAGTTGAGCAACGCACCTCGATCTCGGGCATCTCGCAGAGACTGGGGCGATGACGACTCAGGATGCTCCATTATGCACGTGGATATGGACGCATTCTTTGCCTCGGTGGAGGTCGCTCGACGCCCAGAGTTGCGTGGTCTTCCAGTGGTAGTTGGTGATGGTGAACGGTCTGTTGTCTTAGCAGCTACCTACGAAGCGCGGGAATTTGGGATTCGTTCGGCTATGCCGGTGGCGAGAGCTAAGGCACTCGCGCCAGGTGCGATTTATCTTGTGCCAGATCATGCAGCATATCGCCAAGTTTCTCGAGGTGTTATGGACATCCTTGCCGCAATAACACCAGAGCTCGAACAGGTGAGTGTGGATGAGGCATTTCTCGATATATCAGGATCGACGCGTCGACTAGGTAGCGCTGTAGAAATCGGGCGATTGATTCGTTCTGAAGTATCTCGAGCCTTTGGTATTACCTGCTCGGTAGGGATTGCGCGCAATAAGTTCATTGCGAAGTTGGCTTCGACTCAAGCGAAGCCGGACGGACTCATGCTCATTCCGGATGCTGTCAGTGTGGAGTTCTTGCATATGTTGCCGGTGGGCGCGTTGTGGGGTGTTGGTGCGAAGACTCAAGAAAAACTTGAGCAGTGGGGGATTCATAACGTAGTTGAATTGGCTCATACTGATCTGCCTGCTCTGGAGCGAGTTGTTGGTAAGTCAGCGGCCCGCCACCTTCTCGCGCTAGCTTGGGGGCAGGATTCACGGCAGGTTGAGACCTCTCACGTTGAACGCTCGATTGGTGCGGAGAGCACATTCTCGAGAGACCAGCGTTCTCAAGAGGAACTTCTTCGTAAGTTGCTTGACCTTAGCGATGATTGCGCCCGGCGCCTCAGAGCCCGGGGGCTAAAGGGTAAGACTGTATCAATCAAGGTTCGAGATTCCGACTTTATTACGGTGAATCGCTCGGTTACCTTGCGCTCGGCAACAGATGTGGGCGCGGTCATATACCGTCACGCTCGGGAACTTCTGACTGCGCTGCCACGTCATAAAGCTGTCAGGTTGATTGGAGTGCGAGTAGAGAATCTGGGTTCGTCACAAAGTCTTCCAATGCAAGACACTCTCGAAGAATCCGCGCAGGGTGCGGTGGTTGCGCTGAGTCGCTCAGAGCAGGTTATGGACGAAATTCAAGCCAAGTTTGGTCGTGGATCTATTGGGCGAGCAGTGTTACACTCGCCACGACTTTCAAGTCAAGATGACAGCAACTATTCTTAGTAGTACTAGAGAACCCTTCCAGAAAGCCGGGGTAGCAAGATGCCACTGTCCGAGCATGAGCAGAGAATTCTTGAACAGCTCGAGCGTGACCTATCGTCGCAGGACCCAAAACTGGCAACTGTGATGACCGGCGGACGCGCTGCCTCGTTTGGCCGTATCGCGGTTGCGATTGTCGGTGTAGCTGTGGGCATCTTGCTTCTCGTTGTTGGAGTAGCAAACTCGATGGCATGGGTGGGCGTGATTGGCTTTGTGATTATGTTCGGTGCGGTCCTTTTTGCGGCCTCGGGATCAAAACGGAAACCTGATTTGCGCGTGGTTGGCAGTACTGGAAAGCCTGGGTCAGGAAGGGCGATGAAGCAGGGCCGGAAGCGCGCTAGTTTCATGCAGCGCATTGAGGAGCGCTGGGAGAAACGTTCTTCAAACGATAATTAAGTTATGCGCCGCAGTAGAGCTGCGGTACAGATTTATCAGGGCGTCGACATAGTCGGCGCCCTTTTTGTTTGTCCCTCCACTTCCCTCCACCTCTCTGGTAAACGCCTGTCCAGAGAAAGTCGAGAGTGCTCAGCGCACCTCTAGGGCCCGACTCTTGCGCTAATTTCTGGCAGTCATACTCCGATCACAAGGGTTTGCGCCAACGCCGTGAACTGGTCTTGAAATTTCCCTCCACTCAATTTCGATGCACTGAACTGCAGTTTTGTACGACACGCAGGTGAAAATAGGCAAAAATCGCGAAATAGTGGGGAGAAGTGGAGTAACGTGGAGGTACTCGGAGCGAGAGGGGGATCAGACCTATGCAAGAACTGCTTGGCGGTATCCCCAGCTTGTTCTTGGGGACTTACAAACCTCGACTGGACGAGAAGGGGCGTCTCATACTCCCCGCCAAGTTCCGAAACCAGTTCGCTCCTGGTTTGGTCTTGACGCGTGGGCAGGATAGATGTCTTTTCTTACTGCCTCTCGATGAGTTTCGCAGGATGTATGACCACCTGCGTCAAGCCCCCGTCACCTCAAGCCAGGCACGCGACTACATGCGTGTCTTTCTTTCCGGTGCGAGTGATGAAGTTCCAGATAAGCAAGGCCGGATTTCGATTCCTGCCCCTTTGCGCGCATACGCGGGCTTGGACCGCGATATCGCGGTTATTGGGGCTGGATCTCGAGTTGAAATTTGGGACGCGGCTGCCTGGGATACCTATTTTGCGGAACGCGAAGCGGGGTATTCAGAAACTGCGGAGCAGATTTTCCCGGACCTGCACTTCTGACCTTTGTGTGGTTCTTGGCCTCCTCCCGCGGCTCTGACGTCACTTCCCCGGTGTCAGAACCCGGCGGTGGGAGACCAAGAACCATCGAAAGCATTTGTCAGCACCCCCACCTGCTGAAGACTCAGTGGTTACGCACGACGAATAAAGGGAGATCGATGGACGCGTTCACGGACACCTCCGAAGCATCGCGCAAGCACGTGCCAGTGCTTTTGCAGCGTTGCATTGATCTCCTTGCCCCTGCGTTGCAGCAGGAAGGCGCTGTTTATGTGGATTGCACACTGGGGATGGGCGGCCATACGCAAGGTGTGCTTCGAGCATTTCCTCATGTCACCGCAATCGGTATTGACCGTGATCCTCAGGCGCTAGAACTCGCCGGAGCGCGCCTGGCTGAATTTGGTCCGAGATTTGTGCCTGTACATTCCACGTACGACCGCATTGAAGAGGTAATTGCGCAGCATGGAGTAAGCGGTGTGCAGGGCATACTGATGGACCTTGGCGTTTCATCGTTGCAAATCGATGAAACTGAACGCGGGTTCTCTTACGCCAATGACGCGCCACTTGATATGCGCATGGATTCGACCGCTGAACTGACAGCGGCAGATGTCCTTAACACCTACTCGGAGAGTGAACTCGCACGAATCTTGCGTGAATATGGCGAAGAGCGATTCGCCGGGAAAATTGCGCGTTCGATCGTGGCGAAGCGTGACGCCAAACCTTGGACTCGTACTGCTGAGCTCGTTGACCTTGTGCGAGCATGCATTCCCGCGGCAAAGCGTACCGCGGGAGGTAACCCGGCAAAGCGGACCTTTCAAGCGCTGCGCATAGAAGTTAACGGAGAACTTGAAGTGCTCGATCGGGCACTACCGGCAGCCGTGAATGCACTCGCGATCGGGGGCCGGCTCGTTGTTGAGTCCTACCACTCTCTTGAAGACCGTGCCACAAAGCGCGAATTTGCGCGTGGAATTAACTCAAGCGCTCCTCCTGAGTGGCCGGTAGAACCTGAGACGCACAAGCCATATCTCAAGGCCATAACGCGAGGAGCAGAAAAGGCCGACGAAGCTGAACTGGCACGCAACCCACGATCGGCTTCTGTCCGCCTACGTGCGGTAGAACGTCTGCGTCCCACGCCCGAACACATGATCAACAGAAAGGAGCGGTAACGTGAGTGCGCTTTACTCAAACGCTGCTCGTGCCCTGCCGGTCCGTCCGCAGGAACGAGCGGTGCCGATCAGTGTTGACAAGCCGAAGCTTCGGCTTATTGCAGTTCCTTCCCAGGAACGCAGCGCAGCGGGCCTTGTGCGCCTGTGCATCGTTTTGCTCATGCTCGCTGTGGGCGCTGTGCTATTCATGAACACGGAAATGACCGACGGCGCCTACAAGCGTTCAGAACTGACAAAACAGCTGTCCGATGAGGTCTTGGCAACGGAACAGCTCACGGAACAACTCGCAGATGCTTCAACGCCAGAGAATCTAGCGGTGAAGGCACAGCAACTCGGGATGAAGCAGATGGTGAATCCGGAAGTTCTTCACATAGACTCAAGTACGTCAGCGCAGGACTAGTAGAGCAACAAAGGTGCAAGTAAGTGACTGAGGACAACCGTAAGGGACGTAAGACCTCCTCCCGGTTTAGCGACTCAGCGCACCGTATTCCCACTGATGACAAGCGTTCCACGTCGCAGGCCGGAAATTCAATGCCGCGAACGAACGGCAGCGCTAACCCCTCCGAAGGCCGCTCACGTTCTGGCTCTGCAGGGACGAACCCGCCACACACAGAGGCAAGGCAGATACGCCAAGGTGGACAGGCTCGTCGAGAAGCAACAGGCGGGACGGACCGCACTCAAGCAGGCGGACGAGCCCAACAACCTAGGCGTTCAACCGGAACTGCAAATATGCGCCGAGGCGATGCCACAGCGCATCAGCGGGACACAGTCAGAGTCCGGCGTACAGGTGAACCGCGGCCCATGCCCAAAGCTGGGACGGCACGACCCGCAGCCTCGAACGTTGCCCAAGCACGACAGCGACAAATAGAGCGCCGAGAACTTGACAGGTTGAGAGAACAGCGACGGCAAGAGCGCATTGCAAAACGCAACGCTGGCCCGATTGGGTTTCACTTTTCGCATCGCCGCGTCGTCGTACTGTCCGCAATAGTCATGGTCATTGCACTCGTATTCGTTGGTCGATTGGCGCAGGTGCAAATAGTCCAAGGTGCGGAACTTGCCGCCCGGGCGAAGGCGCTGCGCACCACGTCAATTGTGTTGACGGCGGCACGCGGCGACATCCTTGATCGCAATGGGCAGGCGCTCGCAACCTCCGTGACGCGCTACAAGATATTTGCAGACCAAGAGCTCATTGAGGCGTGGAAGAAAAAAGACCAAGACGGAAATATCGAGGGTGAGGGACCCCGCTATGCGGCACATCTACTTGCCCCTGTAATCAATGTTGATGAGGACAAACTCACCGAACTCTTAACCAAAGATCCCGAGCAGAAGAAATATAACAAGTACGTCACCTTGGCAAAGGAAGTTCCCACCGAAACTTGGAACGCAGTCAAGGAACTTCGCATCACCGGAGTTTTCCCTGAAACGCTTAACAAGCGCATTTACCCATCGGGTGATACTGCCAAAAACCTCATCGGCGCGGTTGGACAAGACGGTGGGTTGTCAGGGCTTGAGTACACTTTGAACAAGCAACTCGAAGGTAAAGACGGCAAGAGCACCTACGAACGTTCACTGGATGGCTATATTTTGCCGGCGGGTGATGTAACTACGCAGGAAAGCGTGGCGGGTTCGAATATCACCACAACTATCGATTCTGATATCCAGTGGCATGCGGAGCAGGCGCTTGATGCCCGTATAAAGGCTTTTGGCGCATCCGCCGGTACTGTCCTCGTGCAAGATGTTCATACATGCGAGATTTTGGCACTCGCGGATCGATCCACAACCAAGGACGGTAATACCGCAACTACAGGCCGTATCGGTGCTGTCCAGGACGTGTTCGAGCCGGGTTCGACGGCAAAAATCATTACGATGTCAGCGGCTATCGAGACGGGCAAAGCGACGCCGACGAGCCAGTTCAAAGTGCCGTATAAATACACCACACCAAACGGGCAGACATTCCAAGACTCGCACATGCATGCCACCGAGAAGATGACGCTTACGGGCATCCTTGCCGATTCGTCGAATACCGGCTCTGTGGAGGTCGGCTCCTTGATGACCAAGCAGGTGAGATATGACTACCTGAAGAAATTTGGGTTTGGTGAGAAAACGGGGATAGAACTCGGAGGTGAAACCCGAGGCATACTGCACCCCGTTGAACAGTGGGATGGACGCACTCAGTATGGCGTACTCTTTGGCCAAGGTGTCGCGGCAAATGCGCTCCAAGCAACCAATGTCTTCGCCGTGGTAGCAAATGGTGGCAAAATGTGCCAACCGCACTTGGTTAAGGGCGTCACGGATGCGCAGGGAGTGTTTACACCTTCGGACAAGTCGAAGCTTAAGGAAGTTGTTTCGAAGAAGACCGCAGATCAAGTGTTGTCGATGATGGAGTCCGTTGTTGTTGACGGCTCGGGTAAAGCCGGTGCGATTGACGGGTACCGAGTGGGAGGAAAGACAGGAACAGCACAAGCGGCGGGCACAGATGGCAAGCTTTCGTCGTATGTGTCTTCTTTTATTGGTGTCGCTCCCATTGATAATCCGCAAATTGCAGTATCTGTGATTATCCGTGACCCTAAAGCTGCAATTTATGGCGCAGAGGTATCAGCCCCGGTCTTTGCCGATGTGATGTCCTACAGCCTGCAGCGCCTCAATATCGAGCCTTCGACCACCAAGCCGAAGCTGTTCCCAACGCGTTGGGGTGAGTAGATGCCTATCCATCCGCTGCACAGTCCAGATTGGCTTCCTGTCTGCCTTGCTCTGAGTCGTGTGGTGTTAGGTGCCCAAGCGATATTCCTCACGCGCGCTGTGCTGCGCTAGCACAAAGCCAGATCAACTAGATTTATACATATGAGTAACGAGTCCGAACTGCTACGGCCGCATGTGCGTCCGCGCGTCCCCTTGGGAGCGCTTGCAGATGCATGCCAGTTGCGCCTCGTGTCAAGCCTTTCAAGTGACTTCAGCCCTGACCTTGCATCGGCGGAGATCGAGATTCAAGGAATTGCGATAGGCAGCAATGAGGTTTTGCCTGGTGACTTGTTTGTTGCGGTCGCTGGGCTGAAGACCCATGGTGCCCGCTTCACGGCCGATGCGCTGGCGCGTGGCGCAGTCGCGATACTCACCGACAACGCTGGGCTGGCTGAGATTGCGGCTCTTGATGTTCGTAGTGCACCGGTCTTGGTCAGTTCAACACCGGATCTTCGCGCTGTTGCTGCGCGGTGCGCTGCATATCTGTATTCCGCGCCATCGCACGACGTACAGATTGCAGGGGTCACAGGAACGAACGGTAAGACGACAACCTCGTTCTTCCTAGATGCAATTGCGCGTGCTACGGGTGGGGTGACAGGGTTGCTTGGCACTGTTGAAATCCGATTGGGCGAGCAGAGCGAGCCTTCGGTACGTACGACGGTTGAAGCGCCTGTGCTGCAGGGGTTCTTGGCGCGTTGTCGGGATGCTGGTGCACGTTTGGTCACCATGGAGGTGTCTTCTCATGCGATCGCACTGTCTCGTATAGCAGCCACGCAGTTTCAGGTTGTCGGATTTACCAACCTTCAGCATGATCACCTCGATTTTCACCACACGATGGAAGAGTATTTTGCTACAAAATCGCGGTTATTCACCGCAGAGTTTGCTCAGCGTGGCGTGATCATTGCAGACGACCATTGGACTCGCCGGTTAGCTGAGAATTGTGATATTCCAGTCTCAACTATTTCAACGCCACTGACTGATGACAATCAGTGGGTTGCAGATTGGGTAGTCAAAGAGGTGCGTCTAGCCCGCAACTCCTCGGGCCTCGATTTTGTACTTGAAAATCGTGATGGAACTCGTGTGGACTCGTACTCGCCACTTTTAGGTGACGTCAACGTATCGAATGCAGCGTTAGCAACAGTCATGGCACTCACATTGGGTTTCACGCAGGCACAGATCCGAACAGGACTGATGAGACTCGCTGTAGTTCCAGGACGGATGGAAGTGGTGTCTAAGCCGGGCCAGCCACTCGTAATCGTTGATTATGCACACACCACGGAAGCACTAGAACTCGCGCTTGATTCGTTACGAACGAGCCACCACGCCAACGGTAGCGGTCGCCTCATCGTAGTGACTGGATCGGCGGGAGAACGGGACACCACCAAGCGTCCGCTCATGGGACAGGCCGTCTTTGAACGCGCGGACGTATGTGTGATTACCGACGATGACCCATATTCCGAGGATATGGCGAGTATTCGAGCTGAAATTTTGGTGGGCATTACGTCCTTGGACAGTTACCAAAGTCTGTCCGAGTCAGAGCGCGAGCGACGTGTGATTGAAGTGTCACCACGAGAAGGTGCAATCTCTTATGCGTTGAGGATTGCACAGCCCAATGACACTGTTCTCCTAGCAGGCCGTGGGCACGAGTCGATTCAAGAAATTAACGGCGTGCATCACGTTCTCGATGATCGTGTCTTTGCTCGCCAGTTGCTCAAACAGTTGTACCCAGACCAGCCATGATTGTGAAGGTAGGGTGGGATATTCTTTGCGCCAGCAGGTTCCTACCGGATCCGTAAGCTATTCGATGGTTCAATAGATAGGTTGCACGTACTTCACGCACTCGGCGAGAAGCTAACATGCATCGTAACCAGACGATTCGATACCGAGTTTGGCTCGAACCGTGCAGATGATCAGGGAGATTTCCTAGCGTGTTTTCAGCAGAGCAGATTGCGTCCATCACGGGCGGACGGCTCGAGGCGGACCCTGAGGTCAAAGTAGTCGCCGAAGCGGTCTTGGACTCGCGTCACGCAGTTGCGGGTTCGCTTTTCGTTGCGATCAAGGGCGAAAACGCAGACGGGCATGACTTCGCTCAAAAGGCTGTCGACAATGGTGCATCGCTGGTGCTTGCTGCACGGTCCTTGCCGGGTCTGCCCACGGTTGTGGTTGACGATGTTCAGCTTGCACTGGGCAAGATTGCACGATCGCATCTGGCTGCGCTGCGCGAGTCGTCGAATATCAAAGTTGTTGGCATTACTGGTTCCGCGGGGAAGACCACCACCAAAGACCTCATCGGACAGATTTTGGCGCAGCATGGGAATACGATTTTCCCTGCTGGTTCGTTTAACAATGAGCTTGGGCTACCTCTAACCGTCCTTAAGGCGACATCAGATACGCAGTTCTTGGTGCTTGAGATGGGTGCATCGGCGCCTGGAGATCTTGACTATTTGACTTCTATTGCACCTCTGGACGTTGCTGTGGTGCTCATCGTCGGTGCGGCGCACCTTGGCGGATTTGGCAGCATTGAAGACGTAGCACGCGCCAAGTCGGAACTTGTGCGCGGGGTTGTCGATGGTGGAACGGCGGTGCTCAATGCCGACGACCTACGGGTATTGGCAATGAAGGACTGCTCAGTTGGTGAGGTCGTCACTTTTGGTGCGGTTCGTGAGACCACCTTCCAAGCTACAGATACGAGCATTGATTCCTTAGGTCGGATCCGTTTTACCGTACATGACATGCGCACTGATTCGTCTGCACGCGTGGAATTGGGCCTTGTTGGTGAACACCATATGACGAATGCGTTGGCCGCGATCGCTGCGGTCAACGTACTCGGGGTAGACCTAGCGGCAGCGGTTGAGATCGTTAACGGTGCGCAGGCGCTGAGCCCGCATCGCATGGCTGTTACCGAACGCCACGATGGAGTCACGATTATTGACGATTCGTACAATGCGAATCCGGACTCGATGAGAGCAGCGCTTAAGTCGCTCGCGGTTGTTGCTGGACGCAAGCGCCGCACTATTGCGGTTCTCGGAGAAATGTTAGAACTTGGCCCAACCTCTAGGGAGCAGCACGACGAGATTGGTCGTCTCGTAGTTCGCCTCAACATTTCTTTGCTCGTGGTAGTTGGAAAGGGAGCCGGGGGACTTGCTGACGGCGCACTCCAAGAAGGTTCTTGGGGCGACGAAGTCGTCGAAGTTGAGGATGCCGCAGCAGCTAGCGGACTACTGGATCGTACTTTAACTTCGGGGGACGTAGTCCTCATCAAGGCGTCACATGGCTCGGGGCTGTGGAAACTCGCCGACGAACTCGTTGGAAAGGCCTAACCCCAATGCTGCAAATCCTTGTATCAGCGGCTGTTGCACTTGTTGTTTCCATGGTGGGAACGCCACTTTTCATTCGGTTCTTGGTTCATAAGAACTACGGCCAGTTCATCCGCCAAGACGGTCCCACCGCGCACTTCACAAAGCGTGGCACGCCAACTATGGGTGGCGTTGTAATCATTGCGTCCACCATCGCCGGATGGCTTGCTTCGATTGTCGTCTCAGGAAGATTACCTACGGCCTCCGCTTCACTACTGATCTTCCTAATGGCAGGTATGGGCTTGGTGGGTTTCCTCGATGACTTCATCAAGATCACGCACCAAAGATCGTTGGGGTTATCGCCACGTGGCAAGATTATCGGCCAAGGCGTGGTTGGTGTCGTCTTTTCTGTGCTTGCGCTGCAGTTTGAAGACAAAAACGGCCTGACGCCGGCCTCTACCAAGATCTCCTTTATTCGAGACACAAACCTTGATCTTGCCTTTGCAGGTGCCGCTGTAGGCATCATCCTCTTTGTTATTTGGGCAAACTTCTTGATTACTGCGTGGTCAAATGCAGTGAATCTTACCGACGGCCTCGACGGACTGGCTACAGGCGTGTCCCTTGTCGTCTTTGGTGCTTATCTGTTTGTAAGTATTTGGCAATCCAACCAGAACTGTGCCTTTCCTATTTCCAGCGTCGCCGGATGTTACAACACCCGCGACCCACTCAGCCTTGCGGTGGTCGCGGCGGCCATTATCGGCGCTCTCTTCGGATTTCTTTGGTGGAATGGCTCGCCAGCACAGATCTTTATGGGTGACACAGGGTCACTTGCGCTCGGTGGTGCGCTTGCGGGCCTGTCTATCTTGAGTCGCACAGAGTTCCTTGCAGTTATTCTCGGCGGACTCTTCGTCCTAATCATCATGTCCGATGTCATCCAAATCGGATTCTTCAAAGCCACTGGACGACGTGTCTTTAAGATGGCACCACTGCACCATCACTTTGAACTCTCAGGCTGGCCGGAAGTCACCATTGTTATTAGGTTCTGGATTATTGCGGGAATCTTTGTGGTGTCAGGCCTAGGAATTTTCTACGCGGAATGGGTTGTGCAGCGGTGACGCAGATCGCGGGCGCGCGTATTTTAGTTTTGGGCCTAGGCGTTACGGGCGAGTCTGTAGTACGGGCGCTTAATAGTTTGCCGCATGAGCAGCAGCCAAACGCCGTATGGACACTCGATGTAAAAGCACCGAACGCCACCTTTGCAAGTGCAGACGAAGTGGATCTTGAGCAGGTTGATCTCATTATTGCGTCCCCGGGCTGGGCGCCATCGAGTGAGATTCTTGTATCTGCCGCGGTTCGACGCATTCCCACGTGGAGTGAGATTGAGCTCGCTTGGCATCTGCGCGTACCGAATGCTGTAACGGGCAAGCCAGCTCCGTGGCTTGGCGTAACGGGCACTAACGGCAAGACAACCACAGTGCAAATGCTGGAGTCGATCCTTACAGCAGACGGGCAAGAGACCGCGGCCGTGGGAAATGTTGGTCGCCCGGTCGTTGAAGCAGCACTTGACCCAGCGTTGGATATTCTTGCGCTCGAACTCTCAAGTTTTCAACTTCATTTCACACACTCGATGTCCCTTGTTGCTGGCGCAGTTCTCAATGTCGCACCCGACCATATCGACTGGCACGGCACATATGAAGACTATGCCCGCGCCAAAGGTAAGATTTTTGATCGCGCGCAGGTTGCCTGCGTCTACAACACATCAGATCCGCTGACCCGTACACTCGTAGAAGACGCGGATGTGTGCGATGGTGCACGCGCGATAGGGTTTACGCTTGGTGCGCCAAAACGATCCGAGTTAGGTATGGTCGAGGACGTGCTGTGTGATCGTGCGTTCCACTTGCCTCATGATCATCCAGAACGTCACTCTAGCGCTGCCGAACTTGCGACCCTTGCGGATCTTGCACATTTGGCCGGCCCCACGGGGCAAGTGCCACCACATGTGATTGCGAACGCGCTTGCTGCAGCCGCTCTGGCTCGTGCTGCAGGAGTTGACGCAAAAAGTGTTCGAGCAGGCTTGCGTTCGTTTAGCCCAGGTGGGCATAGGATCGCTCTCATTGCTTCATACGGTGTGCTCGCTGACGGTTCACTAGGCGCTGTCTCCTTTGTTGACGATTCCAAGGCGACCAATGCACATGCTGCGGCAGCCTCTCTCGATTCTTTTGCGGACAGTCATGTTGTCTGGATCGCGGGTGGTTTGGCAAAGGGCGCAACTTTTGACGAACTCGTGGCCAGTAGGAGGGACAAACTCCGTGCTGCGGTGATCATCGGTGTGGATCAGCAGCCAATGCTGAAAGCCTTTGCGCAGTATGCACCAGAGGTTCCGTTAACGGTCGTCGATCCTACCGAAGCCGAAAGTGTCATGCACCGAGCAGTGCAAGCAGCCTACAGGTATGCGCAAGCTGATGACGTCGTTCTGATGGCGCCCGCGTGTGCGTCAATGGACCAATTTTCCTCATATGCAGATCGTGGCGATTCTTTCGCCGCAGCCGTTGGCCTTGTTGTTGGAACAGCGAAGGTTGAGTAGGGCGGTGAGTTCTGTGAGTCGGATTCGTCGAGTTGAAGAAACCGGGTCGGGTCGCCGCGTGAACTGGGCTGGGGTGTGGAACTCGGCAACTACGTCCTATTACCTAGTTGTATCGACTACTGTCACCTTGGTTGTGCTTGGCTTGGTTATGGTGCTCTCGAGTTCGTCTGTTGAGTCGATGGGCCGTAATGGCACGGTGTATTCGATGTTTGTGAGACAACTCGAGTTTGCCATCGGTGGTTTCGTGCTTCTGGCAGTTGCGTCTCGGCTCCCAACGGCGTTTTTGAAGCGGTTTGCGTGGATGATTTTCACGGCGGCTGTTGTGCTGCAATTGCTTATTTTTACTCCGCTCAATGCGCGGTCTGGTGGCGTATTGGGAAATAACAACTGGTTCGCAATCCCCGGTACTTCTCTGACGGTGCAGCCTTCAGAGTTCATTAAGTTGGCTTTGGCCATTCTTTTGGGAACTGTACTATCCCGCACTCTTGCAAGCGCGACGTCCTGGTTGCATGTCCTTATTCCTGCGGGCGGTGCATCAGTTCTTGCCGTCGGCATGGTGATGTTAGGAAACGACCTCGGTACGGCTTTGGTAATTGCGTTGCTGATTGCTGCCTGCTTTTTTGTTGCGGGTATCCCGATCAAATGGGTGGCGTGGTGTGGTGGAGCGGGAGCTGTTGTCATTGCTGGTTTTGTGCTGTTTTCAACGAACCGAATTGACCGTATTAAGGCAGCCTATGACTCAACCTGCGATACGTCTGATCGTCTGTGCTATCAGGTCATTCGCGGAATTGAAGGGCTTGGGTCTGGTGGTTTCGCTGGTGTTGGTTTGGGTTCAGGTTCTGAGAAGTGGAAGTACCTACCAGAGGCTCAAAACGACTTCATTTTCTCAGTGATCGGTGAAGAGTTAGGTTTCATCGGAACCGTGCTGGTGATCATCTTGTTCTTGTTGTTGGGTGTGGGCATGGTTCGGATTGTGATTCGCCATGATGATCCCATGGTCAAGATTGCGACTGCGGGAATCGCGGCATGGATTGTCGGGCAGGCTTTCATCAATATTGGAGTGGTAACTAGGCTGCTGCCTGTTATCGGTATCCCATTGCCGATGGTGTCAAATGGTGGGTCCGCTCTGGTTGCAACGATGCTCGCTATGGGAGTTGTCATTTCGTTTGCGCGCACGGAACCTGGCGCTCGTGAGGCATTTGCGGCGAAGCCTTCTATGGTGCGTAGGACGATTGCAGTTATTTCACATTCTGGCCGGCGCATCGGCCGTAGTTCTTAGGGGAGAGAGCCGTTGCCTAAATCAATTCTTCTTGCTGGTGGCGGGACTGCTGGGCATGTTAATCCATTATTGGCGGTGGCCGATGTGGTGCGAGATCGCTATCCAGATGCCCGTATTAGTGTGCTTGGCACGCGTGAGGGCTTGGAGTCTGATCTGGTTCCCGTGCGTGGGTTTGATCTGCGGTTTGTGCCACGGGTGCCTATGCCGCGCAAGCCGACACCACAGTGGTTTGCGCTTCCTTCTAAACTGCAGCATGCCGTTAAGGCAGCACGGGAAGCTATTACTGAGATTGACGCCGATGTAGTTGTTGGCTTTGGCGGCTATGTTTCTACGCCTGCGTATTTGGCGGCGCGCAAGTTGGATATCCCGATTGTTATTCAAGAGCAGAATGCTCGAGCGGGGGTGGCGAACCGACTTGGTGCGCGCTGGGCTCGCGCGGTTGCCACAACTTTCGATTCCACTGCACTTCCGCACGCTCAGGTGACTGGCCTGCCACTACGCCGTGAGATTGCGCAGTTAGCTGGAGCGCTGCGCGCGCCAATGTCGGATATTCGCGTACAGGCGGCCCGCGAGTTGGGACTTGATTCTGCTCGCCCCGTCGTGTTGATCACTGGTGGTTCCTTGGGTGCGCTCCGAATAAACCAGACGATGACACAGGTTGCCAGCGAGTTACTTGACGCGGGCGTGCAAGTCCTCCATCTGACTGGTAAAGGCAAGTCCGCGCAGGTTGTTGAGGATTTGGCTAAGGTGTCTTTGGCTGGGCATCGTGACTATCATGTGCTTGAGTATCTTGCCCGGATGGATTTGGCATATTCGGTAGCCGATTTGGTTGTGTGCCGCTCGGGGGCTGGCACGGTTTGTGAACTGGCTGCGTTAGGTTTGCCGGCCGTTTTCGTTCCGTTGCCTATCGGCAACGGGGAGCAGCGTTTGAATGCGGAACCGCTGGTGCGCGCCGGTGGCGCTTTGATTATCGACGACTCCCAATTTACTCAGGACTGGGCCAGCACCAATGTGGTTACGCTGGTGCAGGATCGTGACCGCCTCGCCTCGATGGCTGCGGCTGCGCGTTCAGTGGGAAAACCTGACGCAGCTGAAAGAGTTTTGGAAATCGTCGAGCGTGCTGCAGGTTGGGTGAATTCATGACGGTTGCAAGGTACGCACAGTTGTCTAACCAATCCACTATCAGTGGATTGGGACGGGTACATTTTGTTGGCATCGGTGGCGCCGGTATGTCAGTTATTGCGCAGATGTTTCACTCTCTTGGCGTTGAAGTGACTGGGTCTGATGCTCTAGAGTCTGCCGTGGTTTCTGCATTGCGGGAACAAGGAATACTAGTTGGTGTTCCGCAAGCAGCGGAGAATGTGATTGGCGCTGGAACCTTAGTTGTGTCGTCGGCGATCAGGGATTCGAATCCCGAGCTTGTCCGTGCACAGGATCTTGGCATTCAAATAATTCACCGTTCTCAAGCATTGGCGTTGCTTATGCGTGACCGGCGGGCAATCGCTGTTGCCGGGGCGCATGGCAAGACAACGACCTCTGCGATGATTGCAGTGGCGGCACAGGCTTGTGGCCTTGACCCGAGTTTTGCTATTGGCGGTTCAGTGCGAACAAAACACGGCAATATCCCAGGCGGGTTTGTGGGCCAGGGCGAGGTTTTGGTTGCCGAAGCAGATGAATCTGACGGTTCTTTTCTCAACTATGAGCCCTACGTTGCGGTGGTTACTAACGTTGAACCTGATCATCTTGATCACTACGGTTCAAAGGAAGCATTCGAGCGAGCATTTGTTACTTTCGCGGATCAGATCGTCAGTGGCGGCGTACTCGTTGCGTGTGGTGACGATCCGGGTGCGGCATCTCTAGCTGAGGTGATTCGACGCGGGGAACAGCACGTCATTACTTATGGTCAGTCGGAGTCTAGTCAGGTTCGGATTGTTGATTTCCGGCAGGTCCCGGGGGAGGCCGAATGTGACTTCACACTGACGTGGCAGAGCCTTGAGTTTGCAGGATTTACCCTCCCGGAGGGCACTATCCACGTTGACTTGAATGTGCCGGGCATCCACAACGCATTGAATGCGGCAGGGGCGTTCATGGCGTTGCTTGCATTGGGGGCGGCGCCTACTCAGGTTGCGGAAGGCCTGGGGCACTTTTTGGGAACAGGCCGTCGTTTTGAAGAGCGGGGTTCGGTCAGATCTATCAGAGTGGTGGATGACTATGCGCACCATCCAACTGAAGTGGCGGCTTTACTTCGTGCTGCTCGCGTAGCAGCGGGTAGTGGACGCGTCGGAGTGCTTTTCCAACCCCATTTGTTCTCCCGAACCCGGATTTTCCAGGAGGAGTTTGCGCAGGCCTGCGATCTCGCTGACTTCACGGTTCTAACAGGGATCTATGCGGCTAGGGAAGATCCGGACCCTCAAGTAAGCGCAGACTTGATTGCCAAACACATGACCAGCGATGTTGAAGTGATTGAGGATAAGGTCAGTGCGGCACACAGAATCGCTGAACTTGCGCAGCCTGGGGACTTGATCTTGACTGTTGGCGCAGGTGATGTGACTCAGTTGGGTGAAGTTATTCTCGCGCAACTGGCGCAAAGGTTTGTGCAAGCATGAAACCGCCGATACGGCCGCGTCCACCGTCAAACCCATCGCCTGAAAGTGATGGCAGTGGGGAACACGATAGGGGAGATGGCCAAGGTGCTCAAAGTTCGTTTCCGCCTGTGGTGGAGCGGAAGCGAATCTCGTCGTCTGGGAAATCCACGTCGCTGCAGGATAGTGGACGAGTCTTTGATCTCGGTGAATCTAGTGCCGACCGGTTTGATCCTTCGGTGCGAGGACGTGGCGTCGAGAGTTCAGGACGGTCTGGCGGACTAGCTCAACTCGGGGGATCTAGCCTTGCAAAGATTGCTGTTCTGTCAACCGGCGTTGCTGAACGGCTGGCCGAACGCCGTGCGATTGAACGTCATGATCGCGCGCGGCGCGGCTGGATCACCGTAGTTTCCCTGCTGCTACTTTTTGTCGCGGTGTGGCTCTTTGGCTTTTCGTCGGTTTTTGCATTGCAGACCTCGCAGGTCCGCATCTCCGGCGTGGAAAAGTACGTAACGGAGCGGGAGGTGCTTGACGCCCTCGCACCCTTCGAAGGCACTGCTCTGGCGCGGCTCAACATGAATGACGTTCATAAAGCGATCACATCAGTACCTAACGTGAAGTCTGCGGTTCAGACGAGACGTTGGCCTAAGGGCGTCACGATTACCGTGGTGGAGCGTGACCCGGTGGCGGCAGTTCCGGTAGGGAAGAAATACGCCCTGCTGGATATTTCTGCAGTGCAAGTCGCACAGGTTGATAAAGCACCTAAAGAACTCCCGATCATTGAGATTCCGCTAAATGGCAAGAATCAGGTCACTCTTACAACTGTGCTTGAGGTGTTGCATGCAGTTCCGTTGAGCCTCCTTGGTGAGATCAAGTCGATCACAGCTACTTCACAGGACGATATCGAATTTGTGCTTCGTGATGGCCTGAACGTCCAGTGGGGTAACTCTGAGCAAACGGACCTCAAGGTCAAAGTGCTTGAGGTGCTGCGTAAAAAGGCTTCTGATCAGGGGAAGCACACGATCGACCTTTCAGCGCCAACTTTCCCAATCATTCGTTGAAGTAGTCATGAGTGCTGGCTCGTTACGCAAAGTGTGATTCTCTAGGGTCTCTAGTGATTGCTGAATCGAGCCATGGGCGCTGCGTGAGACGACACGGTGCGCTAAACCTCAAAGATTATTTATGGCGACACACTACGAATAATGTTGATAGCAGTGACGGTTCAACATAACGTTTCGATAGCAGTACTTGACAATTCTTTAACCTTCAACCTGAGGTTTAAGGTTGTAAGTTTAGGAATCGCATCGAATCGGAAGGCAAGAGCGTGACAACTCCGCAGAACTACCTAGCAGTGATCAAGGTGGTGGGCATCGGTGGTGGTGGTGTTAACGCCGTCAACCGCATGATCGAGGTCGGGCTCAAGGGTGTTGAGTTCATTGCGATCAACACGGATGCCCAGGCACTTTTGATGTCAGATGCGGACGTGAAGCTCGACGTAGGTCGTGAGCTGACCCGGGGGCTTGGCGCTGGAGCCGACCCAGAGGTGGGCAAGAAGGCCGCCGAAGATCACGAGGATGAGATTGAGGAAGTCCTGCGTGGCGCGGATATGGTTTTTGTGACTGCCGGTGAAGGTGGTGGCACAGGAACAGGTGGCGCTCCTGTCGTAGCACGTATTGCACGTTCACTTGGTGCTCTTACCGTAGGTGTTGTTACGCGCCCCTTCTCGTTTGAAGGTCGGCGTCGAGCAAACCAAGCGGATTCGGGAATTGACGCGTTGCGTAAGGAAGTTGATACGCTCATCGTCATTCCAAACGACCGGTTGCTTTCGATGGCGGATCGCTCCGTCTCTGCATTGGATGCGTTCCACTCAGCAGATCAGGTATTGCTCTCGGGTGTGCAAGGTATTACAGACCTGATCACGACACCAGGACTCATTAACCTAGACTTCGCGGACGTTAAGTCTGTGATGCAGGGAGCTGGTTCGGCACTTATGGGTATCGGTTCTGCACGCGGTGAAGATCGTGCTGTCCAGGCCGCAGAACTCGCCATTTCGTCGCCTCTGCTTGAAGCCTCGATTGACGGCGCCCATGGTGTACTTATTTCGATTCAGGGTGGCTCAGACCTCGGTCTCCAAGAAATTAACGAGGCTGCGCGTCTCGTCCACGAAGCAGCTCACGGCGAAGCAAACATTATCTTTGGTACCGTCATTGATGATGCTTTGGGTGATGAAGTTCGTGTGACGGTTATTGCCGCAGGCTTCGATGGTGGTAATCCTCAACCTCGTCAAGATATGCGCGGTTACGGCGCTCAAAACCCTCAGACCGCGGTAGCGCCGCGTGAAGAGCGTCCACGTGCAGCTCAAGCGGAGCCGCCAACTCATACAGCGGGACTACGTGGGCTAAACCGTCCAGTCGTACCGATCGAGGATGAAGTCCAGTACCGTGCAGACTCGCACGCAACTCAGAGTCAGTACACCGTTCCAGCTGCAGAGAAGCCGGTGCCACGATTTGTTGCCGAGTCAGCTGCTGAAGTCAGTGAGGAAACGGATACCGCGCCATTCCTTGAGGTGCCTCGGATTTTTGATGAGGAGCCAACTCGTCGTCGCCCAATTGACGATCTAGATGTCCCCGACTTCCTGAAATGAGTTTAACTCCGAGGATCCCGGTGACCGAGGTAGATCTCGGTCCCGGGATTCGTGCTTTTTTCACTACTCGAGAGGGCGGAGCCTCAACCGGCGCCTATGCCACGCTCAATGTTGGAGACGCGGTGGGGGATCAGCCTCTTGCTGTTTCGCATAATCGTGAGCTCCTTGCCCAAGAGGTCGGAGTGCCAATTCATTATCTTCGACAAGTGCACGGGCGAGACGTAGTTGATACCAATCTTGTGCAAGCCCGTGAGTCAAGAGGCTTTGACGCAGCTCGCTCGGCGGACGGTGCAACGTCTGTCGATCCGAGACTCGCGTTATGCGTGTATGTGGCGGACTGCGTTCCAATACTCCTTGCTGATCCTGTAGCCAGGGTAATTGGAACCGCTCACGCCGGGCGCCAGGGCTTGGAAAAGGGAATTATCGCAGCCACAGTTGCTCGCATGGTGGCGCACGGTGCATCTCCTGTGCACCTGCGTGTTGCGGTGGGACCGTGCATCTGTGGACGTTGCTATGAGGTTCCCAATGAAATGGCTGTTCACTTTGCACAGTTGACGGGTACGTCGGTGATCAACACGCGGTGGAACTCCACGGGGATTTCTCTCCGTGCGGCAACCAGCCTGCAGTTTGAGCAATTGGGTATCACTGACGTAACCCATATTGAGCAATGCACTTACGAATCTTCGAGTTACTTTTCACATCGCCGTGCCACACACTTAGCCGCTGAATCAGGCGGATTTTCAGGGAGATTTGCTGGGATCGTCAGGCTCCTTGACTGAACGTGTTCTTGAAGTTTTTGCGCAGAATGATGGTGAATAGTTGAGAATCATGGCGTGTCGTGCAAGAAGCGGTCCCGCTCTGCGCTAGCGTAATTTCATTGTCGAGCAGCATGAACGTAACTTCTGCCCATTGCAGAAGTGGCCGCTAGATGTTCGGCACCACGCAATCAGTGAGACCCTAGCGAATATCTAGGGTTGGCCCTCAATGGTTGGGTGAGCGGGACTACGACAGATCGGAGAAGGGTGATGGCAGGAGCCCTGCGCAAGACAATGAAGTATCTCGGTATGGCCGAAGGCGACCGGGAATACGAAGATGAGGTTTACGATGACTACTCGGACTATGAAGAGGTAGTTGAGGAGCCCATGGAATCGTATGACGCTCAGGTAACCCCGATCTCCCGTGCTTTCTCGCATCAGGAGAAGAGCGGCTTTGCCAACACTGAGTTGCGCCGTATCACCACGGTTCATCCACGTTCGTACAATGACGCCCGTGTCATTGGTGAAGCGTTCCGTGATGGCACCCCAGTCATCATGAATCTCTCGGATATGGACGATGCAGACGCAAAGCGGTTGGTCGACTTCTCAGCTGGAATCGTGTTTGGCCTTGAGGGCCGTATCGAGCGCGTAACGTCCAAGGTGTTCCTACTCTCGCCTGCCAACGTCGAGGTCACCGGAGAATCAGCAGAACAGAGCACTAACGCAAGCAGCACCCAAAGCTTCTATAACCAGAGCTGATCGTGTCATTTGTGTGGAGTCTACTTGCACTCGTGTGCTCGCTATACTTGCTAGTTCTGATCGGTCGGCTTGTTTTTAGTTGGGTCCAAGTGTTCGCGAGAGACTGGCGACCAAAGGGGTTTGTCTTGGTGCTGGCAGAAGTTGTCTACACCCTGACCGACCCGCCCTTGAAGTTTTTGTCTAGGCTCATTCCGCCGCTACGGATTGGTAATGTGGCACTGGACATTGGTTTTATGATTCTGTTTTTTGTAGTGGGTATGCTGGCGCAGATCTTTACTGTTGCGGCAAGTTAGATCCACCAAAGGTAGACATAAAATCGCCACCGTACTGGCCTCCGGTGCGGATAACCCAGATACGAACATCTAGACTTAGATGTCGATTGTGTTCCCGGATGGCGCATTGCGGCCGGACTGACAGCTAGAAAACGAGATGGAGACTACGGTGGAACTTCTTACACCAGACGAAGTCCTTAACAAAAAGTTCCAGGTAACCAAGTTCCGCGAAGGTTACGACATGATCGAAGTTGACGACTTCCTCGATCTTGTCCTCGGTACCCTACGCGCGGTCTACCTTGAAAATGACGAGCTTAAAGCAAAGCTTGAGCAGGCGGAAACTCGCGTAGCAGAGTTGAGTCGTGCTGGAGCGGAAGAAGCCGCGGACCAGGCACCTGCAACCGCTCATTTCGAAGAGGCTGCCCCAGAACCGACACCAGAGACTGAGCCGGAGCCAGAGGCCGCCACTCGGGTTACCGAAACCGCGCAGCCTGCTGCTCGAGAGCCAGAAATGGCAACGGGCATCATTCAGATGGCGCAGAAGTTGCACGATGACCACGTGCGTGCTGGTCAAGAAGAGGGTGAACGCCTCGTTAGCGAGGCCAAGTCCGAAGGCGAGCGCATTGTTCGTGAGGCGCAGGAAGTCTCCCAGCGTACGCTCACGCAGCTCGAGCAAGAGCGTAATGTTCTCGAGACCAAGATTGACGAGTTGCGCACATTTGAGCGTGATTACCGTCTCCGTTTGAAGTCCTACCTGCAAAACCTTCTGGGAGATCTGGACCAGCGCGGTGCTGGTTTGGGCGGAAGCGACAATTCAGGAATCTGAGTTGTTTCCCTGAACTCCTAAGCGTTACCACACACCGCCGCACACTTTTCACCCGCAGACATAGTCTGTGTGGTACTTGTGTGCGGCGGTCTGTGTGTTTATAGTCGGCTATTCCAACGAGAAAGAGGTGCGATATGCCATCGAGTAGCGCCCAAGCATACCCCCTTGCGCGTGAGCATTTTCCAGCGCTTACGGACGACGTCTCACAGTTTCCAGTCCGGGCTGGTGAAGACCCCTGGACACCTGATGAGGTTCTAGAGATTGCCGAGGCGCTCATAGAAGAGGATCTACGGCTCAAGAGCGAGCTTGAGGAATCGGATGCTGACTTAACGGAGTTCTTGCGTAACTCTGGCGACGGCTCAGGCGACGATCAGGCCGACTATGGTTCATCCTCACTTGAGCGTGAACAGGTCCTGACTTTGGTGAACAACACGCGTGACCTCTTTGAGCAAAACAATCGCGCACTTGCTCGTTTAGAGAGCGGCACGTTTGGCACCTGCGAGCAGTGTGGACAGGCAATTGGTAAGGCCCGTCAGATGGCGTTCCCTCGGGCCACACTGTGCGTGACGTGCAAGCAGAAAGAAGAACGTCGGTAGGGTTGGTTTGAGTCTGGCACGCGCGCCCGTTTCATAGATGAGGGGTGAGCGTGTCAGACTCTTCTATGTACCGCCCGCACGGTGTTCTGTTACTTTCCGACGCGGTGAGCAGATGACGCACAAGGAGCTGAAAACGCATATGACGAGTACGACGGGGAAAGCCCTAGGGTTGCGTACCGCACTGAACTACTTGATCCCCGTGGCACTGGTTGTACTCCTGCTAGATCAACTGACAAAGGTATGGGCGTTGCATTCGCTCGAACTGGGTGCCGAAGGCAAGCGGTTAATTGGTTCATTCATCCAGTTGCGGCTCATACACAATTCAGGTGCCGCCCTGTCGATGGCGAGTGGAATGACGTGGATTCTCACCGTGATTTCAGCTGCCGTTATTGTGTTCATTTGTATTTCGGCACGTCGTTTTGCGTCAAAGGCATGGGTGTTGACTCTCGGCCTACTGTTGGGCGGCGCCCTGGGTAATTTGGGGGACCGGCTATTTCGGGCACCCGGGTTCCCACAGGGGCATGTGGTGGACTTTATCGACTATGGTCCGTTTATTGGCAACGTTGCGGATATTGCGATTGTTATAGCCGCGATACTGATCGCAGCCCTTTCCCTATTTGGTGTAGCGCCATTTGAAGGGCGCGAGTCCGAGTGAACATCGTGCGTACTTTCCCGGTTCCGGATGGCGTAGTTGGAGAGCGTGTAGATGCTGCTCTGGCCCGCGTACTGGGGATTTCGCGTTCCGTTGCGGCTCAGATTGCCGACGACGGCGGTGTCATTGTGAACGGACGCGCGGTTGGTAAGGGGGATCGGCTCGTGGCCGATTCTATGGTCGAGGTTTCCCTGCCAGACCCGCAGCGCCCCACCGGGCTTGAAGTAAAGGCCGAACCGGTTGCGGGGATGAAGATCGTTTATGACGATGATGACGTTGTAGTGATCGATAAGCCCGTTGGCGTGGCCGCCCACCCCGCAGTGAGTTGGAGTGGGCCTACGGTTGTTGGTGCCCTTGCTGCGGCTGGGTATCGAATCTCTACTTCCGGCGCAGCCGAACGACAGGGGATTGTGCATAGGCTCGATGCTGGAACTTCGGGGTTGATGGTTGTAGCGAAGTCCGAATATGCCTACTCCGTAATGAAGCGAGCCTTTCGCGAACGGACGGTTGAGAAGGTCTACCATACCCTCGTTCAAGGCCACCCGGAACCTACACGAGGGACTATTGATGCACCAATTGGGCGTCACCCTAAAGCAGAGTTCAAGTTTGCAGTTCAGGCGGATGGCAAACGTTCCGTAACTCATTACGAAGTCCTTGAAATGCTCCCTGCGGCATCACTGGTTGAAGTTCATCTAGAAACGGGACGCACGCATCAGATTCGTGTACATTTCTCTGCTATGCGTCACCCGTGTGTTGGTGATCTTATGTACGGTGCTGACCCAAAGCTGACGGCCAAAGTAGGGCTCACCCGTCAATGGTTACACGCAGTACGCCTCGGTTTCACGCACCCAACTTCGGGTCAGTGGATTGAAGTAGAAAGCGAGTACCCAGAGGACCTCGCGCAGGCCCTTGATGTGTTGCGGGCACCGTACGCATGATCAGGTACCTTTGGCTGCCCGTTCGCTAACCGGATCTTTACCTTGAAGGTTTTATGATGTCTAACTCTTCAGCAATGAATTCTCAGTCTCCAAGTTCTCCTGCTGGCGTTGTGATCAAAGTGGTGTCCGACCAAGAGATGCTCGACGCCGCCTACGCAGTGCGTTTTGATGTATTCGTGGAGGAGCAAGCGGTTCCAATTGAGGAGGAATTGGACGCGCTGGACACCGATCCAACGACAGTGCACGTCGTGGCACTATATGAGGCTCAGCGTGATGCACCATTGACTGCTTTGGGAACAGCGCGATTACTGCCAACAAGGGGCCACACAGGTCATTTCCACATAGGGCGAGTAGCTGTGCGGGCGGAAGCTCGCAATCTGCATGTTGGTTCTGCACTCATGCGTGCGCTAGAGGAACGAGCGCTTGAGGATACTGCCTGCGGAGAGGTGGTCGTTGAACTTTCAGCGCAGGAGCAAGCAGTGCCTTTCTACGAGGGACTGGGCTACATTTTTGCGAACGAGAACAGGTACTTGGACGCAGGGATTTGGCACCGCGACATGAAGAAAGTGCTGCGCTCAGCCTGAAAAACGGGTGCTTGCGACGCTGAAGTGCGGTGCATCCCACATGGATGCGCACCGCAATTCACTATCAAATCTTGATCCTTAGGTTTGTCTGGTTCCACCCAGCACTCAGTTAGCGGAAGGTCTTAGACTCAAATCATGCCTGCATCGAACTCGGATTTCGTACACCTGCACGTTCATACGGAGTACTCCATGCTCGATGGTGCCGCTCGCCTTGATGATCTTTTTCAAGAGACAGCACAGCTCGGGCAGAAGGCAATCGCAACAACCGACCACGGCTATATTTTCGGCGCCTTTGAGTTCTGGTCGAAGGCCCAGGCCGCGGGTGTAAAGCCGATTCTAGGCGTTGAAGCGTATGTGACGCCTGGGACGAGTCGATTTGATTCGAAGCGGCAACTATGGGGCGATCCTTCGCAACGCGATGACGATGTTTCTGCACGCGGTGCGTATACGCATATGACGCTGTGGGCGAAGAACAACACCGGTTTGCACAACCTGTTTCGTATGTCGTCGCTCGCGTCGCTAGAAGGCCAAATGGGCAAGTGGCCTCGCATGGACCGAGATCTCCTGCAAACCTATTCAAGCGGGATGATCGCATCGTCAGGGTGCCCGTCAGGGGAGATTCAAACTAAGCTCCGGCTTGGCCAATTTGATGCAGCTTTGGCTGCTGCGGGCGAGTTGCAAGATATCTTTGGCAAAGAGAATTTCTATGTCGAATTGATGGATCACGGTCTGAGCATCGAGAACCGGGTGCGTTCCGAGCTCTTAGAGATCGCGCGGAAAATCGATGCACCGCTTGTAGCGACGAACGATTCACACTACGTACGTAAGGAAGACTCATCCTCGCAGGAGGCCCTGCTGTGCATTAACTCAGGTTCAACTTTGATGGATCCTGACCGATTCAAGTTTGACGGCGATGGTTACTACATCAAATCTGCCGCTGAGATGCGTGACCTGTGGCGAGATTTTCCAGAGGCCTGCGACAACACCCTGCTCATTGCAGAGCAGTGTGAAGTTTCGTTTGATACGAATGCCAACTACATGCCGGACTATCCCTGCCCTCCTGGAGAGGACGAAACCTCGTGGTTTATTAAAGAGGTGGAGAAGGGACTGCACTATCGTTTTCCGCAGGGGATACCCGACGATGTACGCAAGCAGGCTGAATATGAAGTTGGGGTCATCACGCAGATGGGCTTCCCCGGATACTTCCTCGTGGTTGCCGACTTTATCAACTGGTCGAAGGACCACGGCATTCGTGTAGGTCCAGGACGCGGCTCCGGTGCTGGTTCCATGGTTGCGTATGCGATGAAGATTACGGAGCTTGATCCGCTCAAACACGGGCTAATCTTTGAACGCTTCCTGAACCCGGAGCGAATTTCGATGCCTGACTTTGACGTTGATTTTGATGAGCGCCGCCGCGGTGAAGTTATTCGCTATGTTACTGACAAGTACGGCGAGGACCGCGTAGCGCAGATTGTTACGTATGGAACCATCAAAGCGAAGCAAGCGATCAAAGATTCTGCCAGATTACTTGGCATGCCATATGCGATGGGTGAGAAGCTGACCAAGGCAATGCCGCCAGCGGTGATGGGAAAGGATATTCCTCTTGGCGGTATCTTTGACCCTAATCATCCGCGTTATCCAGAAGCTTCGGAATTCCGTGAAGTACACGCCGCGGATCCGGATGCACAGCGCGTGGTCGAACTTGCCCGCGGTATCGAAGGACTGAAACGTCAGTGGGGTGTCCACGCAGCTGGAGTCATCATGTCCAGCCATCCTTTGATCGATATCATCCCGATTATGCGCAGACCGCAAGACGGTGCGGTGATTACCCAGTTCGACTATCCCACGTGTGAGGGCCTCGGCCTGATCAAGATGGACTTCTTGGGGCTTCGTAACCTAACCATCTTGTCTGATGCTCTCGAGAATATCGTTATGAACGGCAAGGATCCTCTTGTGCTTGAGGACTTACCGTTTGACGACCCAGAGACTTATGCTTTGTTGGCCCGCGGCGACACACTTGGCGTGTTTCAGCTCGATGGTGGCCCGATGCGTGCGCTGCTGCGCCAAATGCGTCCTGACAACTTTGAAGATATCTCTGCAGTTATCGCACTGTACCGGCCAGGCCCCATGGGTATGAACTCGCACACCAACTACGCGTTGCGTAAGAATGGTTTGCAAGAAATTACCCCGATTCACCCTGAATTGGAGGAGCCGCTTTCTGAAGTTCTCGACACCACGTACGGTCTGATCGTTTATCAAGAGCAGGTGCAAAAGGCCGCACAGATCCTTGCCGGGTATTCGCTTGGTCAGGCTGACCTGCTGCGTCGTGCGATGGGTAAAAAGAAGAAGGAGATCCTCGACAAGGAGTTTGTCCCTTTCCGCGAAGGTATGCGGGAACATGGTTATTCCGACGCAGCCGTCCAAGCAGTGTGGGATGTTCTAGTGCCATTCGCGGGATACGCCTTCAATAAGGCTCACTCGGCAGCATATGGGCTGGTTTCGTACTGGACGGCATACCTCAAAGCACACTATCCCGCGGAATACATGGCAGCTCTGCTGACCTCAGTGAAAGATGATAAGGACAAGTCTGCGCTCTACCTCAATGAGTGCAGGCACATGGGCATCACTGTGCTGCCACCTGACGTGAACTCATCTGCCGCAAACTTCACCGCAGTTGGCCACGATATTCGGTTTGGATTGACCGCTGTGCGTAACGTTGGCGCCAACGTGGTTGAATCGATCGTTGCTACTCGTGAAGAAAAGGAAAACTACACCTCGTTCACGGACTTCCTTGACAAGGTACCAGTTGTTGTTTGCAACAAGCGCACTATTGAGTCGCTAATTAAGGCTGGTGCCTATGATTCTCTTGGGCACCCACGCCGTGGTCTTCATCTTGTGCATGAGCAGGCTGTTGACTCGGTGATTGGTGTCAAGCGCAAAGAAGCGGAGGGGCAATTCGACCTCTTTGCTGATTTCGGTGGCGCAGATGATGATATGTCTTTCCACATCGACATTCCCGATCTTCCTGACTGGGATAAAAAGCAACGTCTGCAGTTCGAACGGGAAATGCTTGGACTTTACGTTTCTGATCACCCGCTTTCTGGGCTCGAGCACGTACTCGAGCAATCGTCGGATATCTCGATTGCAACGCTTATGGCTGATGAAGTTCGATCTGACGGATCCACAGTTGTCATTGCTGGCCTTGTAACGAGTCTGCAACGCAAAATGTCGAAGCAGGGCAACCCGTGGGCAGCGGTGACTATTGAGGATCTCGAAGGTTCTGTGGAGGTCATGTTCTTTGGGGAGACGTACCTTGCGTACTCGGGCATGCTCGCCGAAGACCAAGTTGTGGTAGTTAAGGGTCGTGTGAGACGCCGGGACGACACCATGCAACTCCAAGCTATGGAAGTCACTATCCCAGACCTGAGCTCTACTTCTGAAGCACCCATGCTCGTGACCATGCCTAGTTCACGATGCATCGAACCCGTGCTCGACCGCTTGCGTGACACTTTGCGAACGCACCCGGGTAAATCTGAGGTGCGATTGAAAGTCACGAGCCCCGGACGCGCCACGGTGCTGAAACTTGATGACCGGCTTCGTGTTGAGAAGAACCCAGCGTTGTACGGCGAACTGAAAGCGCTCTTAGGCGCCAACTGCCTGAGTTAACTCGCAAGGATATAGATGATTCACCTCACCCCGGAGCAGAGGGTATTTGTCACGGAGCGGCACTTAGCTACCCTGACCTCGATCCGTGAAGATGGCACACCACATGTGGTTCCGGTGGCATTCACCTGGGATGCAGAACGCGGTGTCGCCCGAGTGACTACTAGACGCAGTTCGATGAAGGCGCGTAATGCTCGTGGGTATGATGGTCAGCCGCCACGAGTCGCGCTGTGTCAGGTTGATGCTGGTCGCTGGATAACGATTGAGGGCACCTCGCAAGTAATTGAGGATCCAGAGGCGATTGCGAATGCGGTCGCGCGTTATGCAACCAGATATCGCCCACTGGAGTTTGACCCCCAGCGAGTGCTTGTAGAAATTACAGCTGACAAGATAATGAGTTCGGCGTATATGGCCCGCTAAGTAGAGTGTCTGCGGGTCTGCAAGTGCTTCGTCTTAGGCTACACGTGCCGTGATGATGCCACGCGGAGTGTGTAAGGCGACGACGTCGCCCTTGTTCAGTTGTCGGCCACGTCTTTCGTCGACTTCGCCGTTTACTTCAACTTCTCCAGCAGCGATTACTTCGCGTGCGTGCGCGCCGTTCTCTACTAGGTCTGCGAGCTTGAGGAATTGTCCTAGGCGGATCATGTCGTCTTTGATTTCGATGTCAATCATTCTGATATTTTCGCATGTCTAACTCCCAGCGCGGCAGGATCAGTCGGGGCGCGGATGAGGCAAGGCGCCAAACGCCCTGTGTAGAAGAGCAGCCATAGTGGACTATTTGCGGAGCGCAGCGTCCCACGGACCAAAATCCCACGCCATCTTTCCCAGTGCGTGGATACACTTGTCCATGTGATGAAACGTCTTGATTTTAGTGGCCAGTCGCTTTCGCCGCGCGAGTTGCTCGATGCGCTTCCACGCGCGGAAGTGAGCGTGGACGACGCAGCTCAGCTTGTGGCGCCAATTCTTGATGGAGTACGTACACGTGGCGCGGCATATATACGTGAACTCTCGGAGAAGTTCGACGGTGTATCACCGGAACATCTGCGAGTTCCTGCTACTGCGCTCTCAGAAGCGCTTGAGACGCTTGATCCCACTGTGCGCTCGGCACTTGAGGAAGCGATCAGACGAGTACGCGCGGTGCACGCAGCCCAACGGCCGCAAGATTTTAGCGTGGAGTTAGCAGACGGTGCGATTGTGCGTCAACGCTGGATCCCGGTGCAGAGAGTGGGACTTTATGTGCCGGGCGGGCTTGCCGTCTATCCCTCCTCGGTGGTCATGAATGTAGTTGCCGCTCAGGAAGCAGGGGTGCAACAACTTGCGGTGACTTCGCCGCCGCAGAAGGCCAATGGGGGTCTTCCGCACCCAACGATCCTTGCCGCGTGTGAGCTGCTTGGAGTAACGGAGGTCTATGCAGTTGGCGGAGCGCAAGCAATCGGCATGCTTGCTTATGGAGCACGGGGGAGTGAACCTCAAGACGGTCAATGGTTGTGTGATCCGGTTAATGTGATCACCGGCCCAGGTAACGTTTTTGTTGCGGCTGCCAAGCGAATGGTGCAAGGAACGGTCGGGATTGACGCCGAGGCCGGACCAACGGAAATTGCGATCCTCGCTGACGAGACCGCACAAATTGACCACGTGGTCTACGACTTGGTGAGCCAAGCTGAACATGACCCAAACGCAGGATCAGTATTAGTAACGACCAGCGCGAAACTCGCCGATGCGGTTGCAGAACGTATCAAGGAAGTTGCACAAGCCACCAAGCATGCGGAACGTGTGCAAGTAGCTCTCGGTGGGCCTCAGTCCGCGATTGTTTTGGTGCGTGACCTAGAGCAAGGCCTCGATGTGGTCAACGCTTATGGTGCGGAACACCTAGAAATCCAGACTCGGGATGCTTCAACCTGGGCGAATCGCGTGACGAACGCAGGCGCGATTTTTGTTGGCCCATATTCGCCAGTGTCTCTCGGTGACTATATGGCGGGTTCTAACCACGTACTACCAACTGGAGGCTGCGCGGCGTTCACGTCGGGACTTGGTGTGCACTCGTTCGTCAAGGCCGTGCAAGTAATCGAATACACCGAGCGTGGGCTGCAGGATCTGTCCACTCGCATCATCGCGTTGTCTCAAGCCGAGGACCTTCCGGCCCATGGTGAGGCAGTTGCGGCACGCTTTTCCAAGTAAATGCGCGTTTGATGTGGTGTTTGCGTACTAGCATGTGCATATGACCCCCGAATACACACGCCATAATTCAGGTGGCCGCGTCACAGCAACTATGGTTGCGAAACACGCCGGCGTGTCCGTCGCTACAGTATCTCTCGTAGTGAATGACAAATACCGGGGGAGGGTTTCTCCTGCCAATGTTAAGAAGGTGCGCCAGTCAATCGACGAGTTGGGGTACGTGGTCGACAGAGTTGCGAGTTCGCTCTCCAAAGGCTCGAGTGACCTTGTTATCCTGATCGCGCCCGACATTTCCAACCCGTTCTTTGCTGGAGTGATTGCGGGAATCAAGGAAGTAATCGCTGATCGGTTTCAGTTGCTGGTGTCGGTGACAGATGACGGTAACTTGCCTCGCGCACAGGAGATACGGGCTTCGCTGGAGTTTCGTCCTTCAGCGTTACTTATTTTTGCGCCTAACGAATCTTTTGTGGATGACGTCCGCGGGCACGCACCCATGGTGCTCATCGACGCGCCCGGTATGGAACACGTGGCGCCAACTATCAATATTGACATCGATGCGAGTGCACGGTTGTTGGGTGATCACCTTATCGACCTTGGCCACCGCTCCTTCGGATACCTAGACTCGACCACCGGTTCAAAGACCTTTGATCTGCGCAGGGAAGCCCTCATGGACCAGATTTCGGAGGGTGGGGGCTCGCAGTCGGTCTGTGTCTCCGCGCGATCAGTCGTAGAGTTCGAAGCCGCAGCGAATGCCTTTGTTGCATCTTGGCCGCAATGGCAGTCCGATGGAGTTACCTGCGTTATTTGCGCCACCGATATACAGGCGTATGGCGTCATTAAGGCAGCACGTGAGCTTGGCTTAGCTATTCCAGGAGACCTTTCGGTGGCATCATTCGATAACCTCTCCTACTCCTCGATTTCATCACCAAGTTTGACTTCCGTGGAATTGCCGTCGGTGGAACTTGGCCGTTCTGCTGCCCGGCACGCGCTGGCCCTCATCGATGGTGAGGCAGTACGTGTGACACACGAGGTTTTTGCTGGTGAGCTTTACATTCGTGAGTCGACTGCAGCGCCCGCAACCTCGTCCTAGTACTGAGCCAATACGAAGGGCACTACAGACTGCGCTCCAGCTTGGCGCAATAGACTTCCCGCGTACGCCAGCGTCCAACCTGTGTCGCAGTAGTCGTCAATAAGCAGGACACTGCGGCCCGTCAGGCCTGAAAGCGCAGCGGGGGAGAGCTCAAGCGTGAGTCGCTGCGCGATTCCCGCAAGCCGCATCGCAGAGTTAATGTCATGGCGACCCGGCGTTTCATGTCCCTGGCGCGGACCGACAGTTCCTACAAAAGGCTTGTTAAGGAACTGGGCAAGTCCACGGCCGAGGTGCTCCGTCATGGTTGGCCGAGTACTTGAACGAACGAGAACTACGCCATCAAGTTGGGATAGCGCTGACCATTGTGTTAGCGCCTGTGCTGCCGCATTTCGTAACGGTATAGGTAGCGGTGCATCCGTAGCATCTTGCGCGAAGACTTCACGGAGCAAGGTTGATAAGCCCAGTCCATCGATACGTGCAATCGCACGACCGCTCTCAATCTGGACACTGGCTGGAATTTTCCCGCTCACTTCGAGTCCTAGATCACTCATGCCAGCGGGCCACATTTTGCGGGCAGGAAGCGAAATCCCTACCGTTTGTGCAGTAGTCGTGGCAACGGATAGTGCTCGTTCGGAGACGATTGCGGGTAGGGAGATTCCCCCGCAGTTATCGCATCGACCACAGCGGTAATCAGCGCTCAATTCTGGATCGTCGAGTGCTGCGCGTAAAAATCTCAAGCGGCATCCGGGAAGGGATGCATATTCAAGCATCGCAGCTTGCTCGTGCTGACGCGCCTGCTCAACTCGCGCATAGCGTTCGCTATCGTAGGTCCAAGGCTCGCCAGTGCTCACCCAACCACCGCTGACGCGGCTCACCGCACCATCCACATCGAGTACCTTGAGCATCATCTCTAATCGAGAACGGCGCAGGTCTACCCGAGTTTCTAGTTGCGCAACGCTGACTGCGTTACCTGATTCAAGCCGAGTGTGCTCAAGGTATGACAGGACTTCATGAACCTGCGACTTTGGCGGGAAAGCCAATGAACCAAAGTAGTCCCAGATCTGCTGGTCCTCCTCGCCGGGGAGTAAAACAACACTTGCCTGGGTGACGCCGCGCCCTGCGCGTCCTACCTGCTGGTAGTACGCAATAGGAGAGTTAGGTGCGCCAAGGTGAAATACGAATGTTAGGTCAGGTTTGTCGAATCCCATCCCAAGTGCCGAGGTGGCAATTAGCGCTTTGATCTGGTTGTCTTTGAGGCGCTGCTCGAGATCCTCACGTTCTTGTGGTTCGGTTCCGCCCGTATAGGCAGCTACATCGTGGCCGGCAGCGCGCAACTGCTCGGTCACTTCATGCGCGGCAGCCACGGTTAAGCAATAGATGATCCCAGATCCGGGGATATGTTCCAGCGCGTCTATAAGCCATCCGACACGCGCGCTGAGAGTGGGCAGCTTAATTACTGCGAGGTGTAGTGACTCGCGGTCCAAGCTTCCACGTAGGACAAGAACGTTGGATTGTAGAGGATGCGCTGCCGTGCTGAGTTGCTCGGCTATGTCTTGCGATACGCGGGCGTTAGCCGTAGCTGTTGTGGCAAGAACTGGGATGCCTGGTCGTAACTGTTCCAGGAGGGTCTTAATTCGACGATAGTCTGGACGAAAATCGTGGCCCCAGTCTGAGATGCAGTGTGCCTCGTCAATGACCACAAGGCCTGACTCTTGGCTTAACTGTGGCATGACTTGCTCGCGAAAGTCCGGGTTATTTAGCCTTTCGGGCGAGCAAAGCAGTACGTCCACATTGCCGGCAAGGATCTCCGCATTGATTGAATCCCATTGCGTTGGGTTGGTGGAGTTTATAGTCACTGCTTTGATTCCGGCTCTCTGAGCCGCGGAAATCTGGTCACGCATGAGTGCCAACAGCGGGGAAATAATAATCGTAGGACCTTCGCCTCGCGTTCGCAGCAGTGCTGTGGCTACAAAGTAGACGGCAGATTTTCCCCACCCCGTGCGTTCAACCACAAGGGCGCGTGCGCGGTCGGTTACCAGTGCCTTAATTGCGGTCCACTGATCTTCTCGGAGCGTGGCATTTTTATTACCGACGAGTTCGCGTAGTTTCGCTTCCGCCTCACTTCGTAGGTCGGCCTCGTCATTAGCGGCTGCAAAGTCATTGCGCTCGGTTGGAATTGATAACGCGGCAGGGGCATCATGGAACGCTGGCGTTCCATGATGGGGGCTATCCGAGATCATGTGCTCGACTGCACCATCGTCGGCACTGGCCTTTTCAAATAGATCATTATCAGGCTGCTCAGTTTGAGTATCGATGGCAGGTGGATTAACCGCTCTTGCTGCGGTGTCTGGATTGAAGGCACTACGGACAGACTGTGTGGCCTGTGGATCAGGCGAAGTGAATGTGCCTTCGTCGGTTGGGATTAGTCCGGACATCTCGGCAGGACTGAAGAGTTCCCGGGCATCCACCTGGCTTACTCCCCAAGCTGGTTGGTGGGTATCGCTGGCAAATTTGGCCATGCGCTCTCGGGCGTTTGGGGGAAGCTTTGAGAGATCAGGCATTGCCGCAAAGCGTTTTGGGCCCTTGGCAGCAACAGGACCGAGTACTGGTGCTGAAGGCGTTTGTGCTACTGAATCTTGGTGAAACGGTTCAGCAGAACGCGCCTTGGTGAATTCATTGGCAGAGCTGGGAGTAGATGACTCGGTCATACTTCAAGCCTAGGCGCACGCGCGCCGAGAGCGCCGTAATTCACAAGTGCAATTGCGGTGGCGCGTGCCATAAAACCAGAACTCGGACGATCGGCTCGCTTGGCCGTCTTCCCAACTAGACTGGTCACGTGACATTTGTATCCAGCGCCGCCTCGCGGCAGAACTCGTTGCCTGTACGGCCCGGAATCGTCGGACAGATGCCTTATGGTGCTCCGCAACTTGATGTGCCTTACTTGCTTAATACAAACGAGAACCCATACGGGCCTTCACCCGAGGTAGTGGCTACCATCGCGCGTGAGGTGAGCGCCGCCGCCGTTGGACTTAATCGCTATCCGGACCGAGACTTTGTTCAACTGCGCAGCGAACTTGCTCAGTACTTGACGTCTGAATCTGGAGTCGAGCTTGGGCCAGAGAACCTGTGGGCGGCTAACGGTTCTAACGAAGTAATGGTGCATGTGCTGCAGGCATTTGGTGGTCCGGGACGCTCAGCACTCGCCTTTACGCCCGCATATGCGATGTACAGCGAATACGCACGCGACACACTTACTGACTTTTACGAGGTACCACGCCGCGAAGACTTCAGTATTGACCTTGAAGCTGCCGCTCAATCGATTGCTGAGATCAAGCCGACGGTCATCTTTCTCACAAGTCCAAATAATCCGACTGGGACAGCGCTAACTCTTGATGAAATTAGAGAAATAGCGAGGTGTGCGGGACAGGTCGATATTGACGGGTCAGCGGCACTCGTGATCGTCGACGAGGCATATGCTGAATTCCGCCGTGAGGGCACCCCATCGGCGCTCGAGTTACTAAAAGAATTCCCTCACCTTGCAGTGACGCGCACGATGTCGAAAGCTTTTGCACTCGCGGGGGGACGCCTCGGCTATTTGGCTGCTTCACAACAGTTTGTTGATACTTTGCGTGTAGTGCGATTGCCGTACCACCTCTCTTCGATAACTCAGGCTGTGGCGCACGCCGCCCTACAACACGCGCCCGAACTGCTCTCTCAAGTGGCGGCAATCCGAGCGCAAAGAGATAGCCTTGTCAATTGGCTCAGAGAACAAGAGTTTCAAGGTCGCCCGCTAACCGTTGCCGAATCGGACGCAAACTTTGTCTTCTTTGGACGATTCCCGGATCGGCATGCGGTGTGGAGCGGACTGCTAGAACAGGGAGTTCTAATTCGAGAATCAGGGCCCGAAGGTTGGCTCCGAGTCACCGTTGGCACCCCGTCAGAAATGGATGCGTTTAAGGACGCGCTAACCAAGGAGTTGAAGAAGTGAGTGAACTTACTGCCCCGCGTACCGCCCGCATTGAGCGTGCTACTTCTGAATCTACAGTTGTTGTGGAGATTAACCTTGATGGTTCCGGGCGTACAGATATTTCGACGACGGTACCCTTCTTTGATCACATGCTTACTGCCTTGGGGAAGCACTCGCTCATTGATTTGACCGTTAAGTCAAGCGGTGACACACACATCGATGCTCACCACACTGTAGAAGACACCGCAATCGTACTTGGTGAATGCCTTCGGCAGGCGTTGGGAAATAAGGAAGGCATCGGACGGTTTGGAGATGCCCTAGTCCCGCTTGATGAGGCGCTTGCACAGGCGGTTGTGGACGTGTCCGGACGGCCGTATCTAGTTCATGAAGGTGAGCCGGCGGGGCAGGAATACCACCTTATTGGCGGCCACTTCACGGGCTCTTTGACGCGGCATGTTCTCGAATCGATTGCACACCACGCAGGTATTTGCATCCACATGCGAGTTCTTGCAGGGCGCGATCCACACCACATTGTGGAAGCACAGTTTAAAGCTCTTGCACGTGCCCTACGTGCGGCTGTGAGCCCTGATCCTCGAGTCCAAGGTATTCCATCAACAAAGGGAGCACTGTGAGCCAGTCAGGTCTGCCCACAATTGCAGTATTGCTTACCCAGGTTGCAAATGCTGAAGCACTTGCCGCAACGTGTGCACTGAATAAAATCAAAGCATGGGCTGTGCCTTCACCAATTGGCGCATATGCTGTCGCTCAAGATGCTCGTCCGGCTCAGGTGGAGCACCTTGCAAAGTCAGTTTCGGCATTGGTTAAAGGTGTTCCTGCGATTCTTGTGGTCAGTACAGACGGACAAATGACTGCAACCCAGTGGCAGGATGGTGCAGCGACTGGAACGCTTCCGCCTGCGCTGGTCCTCGATGGTGCTCCGCATGAACTCGAGGATGTCCTATTAGGCCAGACCCCGGCTACACAAATTGCTGGAGTTGTGGACGCGGGTTCCATCGGCAGGTTTAAAGCGATGCGCATGCTCGCGTCGGCTGCCAAAACATACAACGCAAAGGCAGATTGATGTCTCGGGTATGCGTGCTCGATTATGGGTTTGGAAATGTGCGTTCTGCGGTTCGCGCCCTAGAACACTTGGGAGCGAATGTTCAGCTGACTTCAGATCCACATGTGGCCACCGAAGCTGACGGGCTGGTAGTCCCTGGCGTCGGCGCCTTTAGCGCCGTAATGGATGGACTACGCCGAGTTAACGGACCGAGGATAATTGAGCGCCGTCTAGCTGGTGGTCGCCCGGTCTTGGGGATCTGCGTGGGAATGCAGGTCATGTTTGACGCCGGAACGGAGCATGGACAGCGGGCGGAAGGGCTCGCACAGTGGCCTGGAATCGTTGAGAAGCTTGATGCACCCGTGGTGCCTCATATGGGCTGGAATACGGTGAGCGTTCCGGTGGGATCTCGGTTGTTTGCTGGTATTGAGTCGGAACGGTTCTACTTCGTGCACTCGTATGGGGTGCAGCGTTTTTCGCTGGGCGCAGATGAGCCGGAGGACTCTGCATTTACTCCGCCGCTTGTTACGTGGTCAACTCACGGCGCGCCTTTTGTTGCGGCGGTCGAGAATGGTCCGTTGAGCGCCACCCAGTTCCACCCGGAAAAATCAGGCGAAGCTGGTGCTCAGCTCCTGAATAACTGGCTGTCCACCCTGTAGTGGGGGCATGCCGCGATACTGCTGTACTCATCACTGTTCAAAGGATTGATTGTTAAGATGGCCAACCGCCTCGAGTTACTGCCCGCCGTTGATGTTGTGGGCGGGGAAGCTGTTCGTCTAGTCCAAGGCGAAGCAGGTTCTGAGACCTCCTACGGGGACCCACTGTCCGCAGCTCTTGAGTGGCAGGCTGGGGGAGCGGAATGGCTGCACTTGGTCGATCTTGACGCCGCCTTTGGTAGGGGATCTAATGCCGAACTACTGGCATCCGTTGTTGGTAAGTTGGACATCAAAGTGGAGTTGACCGGTGGTATCCGGGACGACGAGTCACTGGAACGCGCGCTATCTACTGGCTGTACGCGCGTAAACCTTGGGACAGCTGCGATTGAGAATCCAGAGTGGACTGCACGAGTTATTGATACTTTTGGCGACAGGATTGCGGTGGGGCTGGACGTTCGCGGCACCACTCTTGCTGCTCGCGGTTGGACGCAAGATGGTGGGGACCTCTGGGAAGTTCTAGAGCGTCTCGACGCTGCAGGGTGCTCACGATATGTGGTTACTGATGTCACTAAGGACGGTACGTTGCAGGGGCCGAACCTTGATCTGCTCCGGCAAGTCTGTGAGCGTACTTCAGCGCCGGTCGTTGCTTCTGGCGGTATTTCTGTGCTCGATGACTTGGTTGCGCTCAATGGTCTTGTTGCGCAGGGGCTTGAAGGAGCAATTATCGGTAAGGCGCTCTATACGGGAGCATTTACTCTTCCTCAGGCGCTTGATCTGGTGGGACGTCCATGAGTGGCAAGGCGTTACCTCCAGGTTCTGCTTTTGCTGGCGATGATGGTTCGGCGGATGCACAACTGTTGGAACTGATGCGTTCATATCAGCACGGTGAGGTGCCGCTTGGTGATGTGATTGCACGATTTGCCCAGACTCGAGTGTTGGTACCTGTTTTGGCATCGCTTGATAAAGAGGACCACACCGAGGACGGTCACGTTTTTGATAAGGAAGCCTCGGCGGGGATTGTTGCGTTGGAGGCACCTGATGGACGTATGGCGCTACCAGTATTTACAAGCGTAGAGTCGATGGCCGTTTGGCGTAAGGATGCGCGCCCGGTCCCGGTTGATGCGGTGAGGGCAGCCCTGTCTGCGGTTTCGGAGAACTGGGCGTTACTTGTTGTTGATCCGGGTAGTGAGCACTCTGTGTTGGTTCCTCGCCCGGCGGTCTGGGCTGTTGCTAGGTCGTTGCCGTGGATTCCTGCGGTCAGTAATGGGATTGTCGACGAAGCGGTCAGTTCCGAGATATCTTCCGTTCTTGCTCATATTCCGGAGGTAATCCAGGCTTCTGCTCAGGCTGGTCGTTCGGCGGAGGTTGCTGTGGTTCTCGGCATTGACGCGGGGCTAACCCGGGCTGGATTGGACTACGTGTTGGGGCAGGTCAATACTGCGCTTGCGGGTAGTTCCTTGATTTCAGAGCGGGTTGACTCTCTTGAACTCAGAGTGGGTCGGGCTTAGGCAGTTAAGCTTTGCACTGCTCTTTTCCTGAGCAGCTGGAGGCATCTACCTTGAACAGGTCATGGTTTGTTGCTCATCGAATCCGGAGTTGTCGTTCAGGATTCCAAGGAGTGATGAAACAGGGATGATGTAACTGTGCCCAGTGTTTGATTTGGCGTACACCACTCCAACGAGCCGCCCTTCAGTATCTAGGACCGCTGAGCCGGAGCTTCCGGGCTCCACCTCAGCGTCCGAAACCAAAACTTTGCCAACGTTTTCGTTGAGTGGGTCTTGTTTGTACGCCAGAGCAACACCTGAGGTGACGGTTAGCACACCACCTCCGGGGTAGCCAACTACGGTAAGTGCGTCACCGGGCTCTGGATCTGCGTCGGCGAGGATTGGGTATGCGTCAAGGTCCTCTTCGGTGTGCACGAGGGCTAGATCGGCTATGGATGCTACCGAAGAGTTGGTGACGTCAACATCTCGGCCATCGTAGGTGCTCAATTGCAGTTTTGTTGTGCCTTCGACTACGTGTCGATTGGTTATCAGCGTGCGTTCGTTTACGGCGAATCCAGTTCCGCGGGTTACAGAGCTGCAGCCCACGTTGCGTACTCGGACTGCCATGCGCTGGGCTTCGCTAAACCCGTAGGCGCTGAGGTTTCCTTGATGGGCCGAATCGACCTCTGTGAGTTGTGGCGCTGGTACGTAGTTTGCTGGTACCTCGGGTGGAAAATGCGGGATCGTTGCGCACCCTGAAATGGCGAGCATACTTACTGCGGTGAAACTCAAGAGGTAAGTGATTCGTGAACGCTTGCTGATTTCCCGCTGCTGTGCCTCTGAGTGCGCTGTTGTTGCAATCAACCTAGTCTTCCAACGAGTTAATAAGTGAATTGAATCGCTTGACGGCGTCTGCACAGGTATCGCTCGCGGCTGTTTGGCTCTCGAGTAATTCGCTACGTGATCGCGAGATGCTTTGGGTGATTTCGCTGATCACTTGGGTGTCACGCTGAGAGGGACTCAAGTTGTATTGCACGAGCAGCGAGTTTTGATCAGTGAGTATGTTCGAGAGTTGGCTGACCAAATCTGTTTGTTGTGACACGCATTGGCCAAGGTCTTGAGAAGTACTAAGTGCCTCATTGGCAATTGCGGCGGTATCTTGCGCGAGGATTCGCTGGTTTTCCCGGTCGTCGCCTACCTGGGCCTTTTCCGTAGCCAACTGTGAGATGCGCTTTTGAGCTGTTGCTAACTGGTCGCGTGTGCTTGAAAGCGAAGCTTTAGCGGAGTCTAGGTCAGCGAGTGTCTGTGAGATTTGCTCACCCAAGCGAACATTTGCTGCGTCGACTTGAGTGCTGTACTGCGACCAGCGTTGGGCCAAAACGATTGACGTGACCGTCCCCGCGAACAGTGCACTGATTAGAGCAACTGTTGCTATGCGAATAAACCTACTGCGCCGCTTGCGGGTCGGTGGTTTCGATTGCGCGTTACTGGGAACATCCGACCCAATGTGTGGCGTGTGGGCGTTCGCGGGCAGCGGTAATGGAGGCGGCGGAATCCTATTGCTGATGCCACCACCAAGATCGTTGGGGGATTGTGGCAAGCTCACCGAACTGGACCGGTGAATTTTTCGCCTGGGCCCTCTCCAGGAGCGTCAGGGATGACGGAAGCTTCACGGAAGGCAAGTTGGAGGGAGCGCAGGCCGTCACGCAAAGATCGTGCGTGCTGGTTTCCAATGTCGGGGGCAGACGTGACCACGAGCGCAGCGAGAGCATTAATCAGCTTGCGTGCTTCATCAAGATCAACGAGTTCCTCAGCGTCAGGCTCATTCGCTAGACCACACTTAACTGCCGCCGCGCTCATAAGGTGCACCGCCGCAGTGGTGATGACTTCCACGGCAGCAACCTCAGAAATATCACGGATCTTGTTCAACGTGTCATCGTTGGCGCTGTTGTGGGTGTCCTCAAGGATGGAATCAGCACTGTTCTGGGAAGTCATAGTTCTATTGTCCCAAAGATTTGCGCTTCGATACGACACTTTCACAATGTTCCACAATCTCTTCGAATAGCTTCGCCGGGTGGTCGCGCCGTAAACCGCACAGGGCGCAGCCCCCACCGGAAAGTAGGAGCCGCGCCCTTAACTGAGATCTTCAGCGATTCGCCGGTGTTATGCGGTTACTTGCGCGCGAAGCTGCTCACCTAGTGAGGCATCGACGTTAGTCCAGTAGGCGAAGAACCTCTCCTTGATCTGAGGCACAGTGATTGAGTTACCCTGGCCGGTCAGCGTCTCTAGGAAGCGAGCCTTCTCCTCCACCGTAAAGACGTCGCGGTAGAGCGAACCCGCCTGGCCAAAGTCGGAGTCCTCAGAACGCAGCGTGTACGCCGAGCGCACGATGTCACCGGCGCTCTCCCAGTTGACTTCACCAGCACGCGACTCATCCGCGGCGGGAGTACCAAACGAGTTGGTGTTGTGCACCGGAGTGTTGTAGTCGTTGAAGTCATAGCGCATGTTGCCCTCGTGCTGATAGTTGAACACCTCAGCAGCGTGTGGCTGGTTTACTGGAAGCTGGTTGTAGTTTGTGCCGATGCGGTACCGCTGTGCATCTGGGTAGGCGAACACGCGGCCCATAAGCATCTTGTCTGGTGAAATTCCGGTGCCGGGCACGAGGTTCGATGGCGAGAATGCGGCTTGTTCGATTTCTGCAAAGAAATTGCGGGGGTTGCGGTTCAAGGTTAATTCGCCAACCTTGATCAGTGGGTAGTCCTTGTGCGACCACACTTTTGTCAGATCGAATGGGTTGAACCGGTAGGTTGCGGCGTCCTCGAACGGCATAACCTGCACTTTGAAGTCCCATACAGGATGCTCACCGCGATCGATTGCTTCAAACAGGTCCCTGCGATAAAAGTCGGCGTCAGTTCCAGCTAGGCGCTCGGCCTCTTGTGCTGACATGTTCTGTACACCCTGACGGGAAATAAAGTGGTACTTTACCCAGAACTTCTCGCCGGCCACGTTTTCCCACGAGTACGTGTGCGAACCGTAGCCGTTCATGTGGCGCCAAGACCTAGGCAAGCCGCGGTCACCCATTACATAAGTTACTTGGTGGGCGGTCTCTGGGGAGAGGGTCCAGAAGTCCCACTGCATGTTTGCATCGCGTAGGCCCTTCGCGTTGCGCTTCTGGCTGTGAATAAAGTCAGGGAATTTGATTGCGTCACGAATAAAGAACACAGGGGTGTTATTTCCGACGATGTCAAAGTTGCCCTGGGTGGTGTAAAAACGCAGTGCGAACCCTCGTACATCGCGCCAGGTGTCCGGCGAGCCTTGTTCGCCGGCAACTGATGAGAAGCGTAGTAGCGTCTCGGAGGTCGCATTCGGCTGGAACACAGCGGCTTTGGTGTAGCGGGAAATATCTTCGGTGACGGTGAACTCACCAAACGCTCCGCCACCTTTGGCATGTGGGTTACGTTCTGGCACGCGCTCGCGGTTGAACGACGCCAACTTTTCTACGAGGAAGCGGTCATGTAGTGCCGTTATACCGTCGGGTCCGGTAGTTAACGAGTGTTGGGCACTTGCTACCGGTGAGCCGTTTTGGGCCGTGGTGAACTGCTGAGTCATTCTGATTCCTTTGATGGGCATTGCTCTTTGCCCCGGGTTTTCTTAAACGCGGATGCTTGATGTGCCTTATTAGTGCTGGCTGGTGTTGACCTTATTTACGACGAAACTTGTTGGGCTGCACACAGTGGGCACAGTCCCCAGTAGGTCACTTCCGCCACTTCGAGAACGAATCCATACTGTTGGGCCGGGGCCAAACATGGTGAGATTCCAACAGAGCAGTCGACGTCCTCGATGCGTCCGCATATGCGGCAGATCATGTGGTGGTGATTGTCGCCAACCCGAAGTTCATAGCGTGCTGGATGGCCAGCCGGCTCGATCTCGTTGACGATTCCGGCGTGTGTCAGTGTGTGCAAGGTGTCGTAAACGCTTTGCATCGAAGCTGTGCCCAAGCGGGAACGCACGAGTTCGAGGACTTCCTCGGCGGGGAGGTGGGCGTGATCCGTCAGCGACTCAAGCACGGCCATCCGAATGGCCGTAACCCGAAGTCCGTTTTCACGTAACACTTCAATGGGCGGCTTCGATTGCATACCTAGAGCATATGGCGTTTTCTGGAGTTACTCAAATCTTTGTATCAATCCACAATTCCTGTTAGTTGTGCGGTGCTCAAATGAAGTGCAGGTTGCTTCCTGATAGTTCAGAGATGGGCGAGATCGTGCGCGATGCCATGAGTCGGTGAGAGAGTGCCGGATAACCAAGGTCACATTCGCTACCTTCGGGCCGCGCGGTCCATTGTGGTAAAGTTTCAAACTGACCGACCTAGCCAGTTATCGACTGGCGGGTATACAAGTGGAGAATCCCACCTGAGTTTCGCCGCCGCAAGGTGTTGCAGAGGCCAGGTAAACGGGTCTGATGGGTTATCCGTTCACTGAACGGGTCTCTCGCGTGCGTCAAAGTTGCTTTGGCGTGCTCAGATCTTGCGTGGCCTCCGCTCTGTTCAGAGTTGGGGGCCATTCCCATTTCTGGGGTCCACCACGATTTATTTGAGGAGCTTCACATCAGCGAGCCGCGTATCAACGATCGAATCCGTGTTCCCGAGGTTCGACTCGTCGGACCATCAGGGGAACAGGTCGGTGTTGTCCGCCTTGAGGTTGCACTGAATCTTGCTCAGGAAGCAGACCTTGACCTCGTTGAGGTTGCACCGGACGCACGTCCACCAGTGTGCAAGCTCATGGATTACGGCAAGTTCAAGTACGAGTCCGATATGAAGGCTCGTGAGGCGCGTCGTAACCAGGCCAACACGGTTTTGAAGGAAATTCGTTTCCGCCTCAAAATCGATGACCATGACTACGAGACCAAGAAGGGTCACGTTGAGCGCTTCTTGAGCGCTGGTGACAAGGTCAAGGTCATGATCATGTTCCGTGGTCGCGAGCAGTCGCGTCCGGAAATGGGTGCGCGACTTCTGCAACGTCTTGCTGAAGATGTTTCGGAGCTCGGCTTCATTGAGAGTGCGCCTAAGCAAGATGGCCGCAACATGATCATGGTCGTCGGGCCTGTCAAGAAGAAGGCCGAGGCAAAGAGCGAGCAACGGCGTCGGCGTGAAGAGGGCGGCGTTAACAGTCGCGCTGAACGTCAGCGTCAGCGTCAAGCTGCTGCTGAGGAAAGCAAGAAGCCGGTAGCCGCTACTGAAGAGGTTCCCGCGGCGGAAGTAGTTGAGCCCGAGGCGCCAGCGGTAGCTGCTGATGCTGCACCGGTTACTCCCAAGCCGCGGCCAAAAGCAGCCGCAGCACCAAAGCCAGCCGCACAGGCAGCACCGAAGGCACCAGCCAAGCCGGCTGCCCCACGCAAAACTTCCGCGAAGCCTGCTCCTAAGAGCGAGTGACGCGCACTTAGTCGGGAACACCGACGCAGCTGTAGTCCAGTCGACTTCAGTCCGTAACACGTCGCCCTCCACCTGGATGGTGACCGAAAGCAAGGAGAAACGGCAGCCATGCCGAAGAACAAGACGCACTCCGGCGCTAAGAAGCGTTTCCGTATCACGGGTAGTGGCAAGGTTATGCGCGAGCAGGCGAACAAGCGTCACCTTCTCGAGCACAAGTCCTCGACTCGCACCCGCCGTCTGTCCGCTGACCAGGTTGTCGATGCGGCAAACGTCAAGAAGGTCAAGAAGCTTCTCGGCAAGTGACCTTACAGCTTGACGTTTGTCAGGCTTCATTCCCCATAAGTTTTAAGACACAAAGGAGCATCACGTGGCACGCGTGAAGCGGGCGGTAAATGCCCAAAAGAAGCGTCGTACGGTACTCGACCGTGCATCCGGTTACCGTGGTCAGCGTTCGCGCTTGTACCGCAAGGCGAAAGAGCAGATGCTTCACTCTTTCACCTACAACTACCGCGACCGCAAGAAGCGCAAGGGTGACTTCCGCAAGCTGTGGATTCAGCGCATCAACGCGGCAGCTCGCGCAGAAGGTATGACCTACAACCGCTTTATCCAGGGCCTTAAGGCTGCTGGTGTTGAGGTTGACCGTCGTATGCTTGCCGAGATCGCCGTTTCGGATGCAGAGACCTTCAAGGCTTTGGTTACGGTTGCAAAGGACGCACTGCCAGCAGACGTCAACGCACCAAAGGCTGCCTGATCTTAGTTTCAATCTACAGTTCCCGCGTTCCCCATCGGTGGGGTGCGCGGGAACTGTTGTTATAGGGGTGTGATGACGTGTCATACGTGAGCAATCCGCAAGGCGAGCGTGTTCGCAAGGTTGGTGCTCTCCAACAGCGACAGGCTAGAAGGAAGTACGGCCAGTTCTTAGTTGAGGGCCCGCAGGGCGTGCGAGAAGCAGTTCGCTTTACTCCGGATTTGGTGCGCGATGTTTATGTGCGCGAAGACCTGGTTTCGAACTTTGCTCAAATTCTCGAACTAGCTGAGCAAAACTCTCTCTATGTTCACGAATGCACCGCAGAGGTTCTCGCTGCGATGAGCCCGGATGCTCAAGGTATTCTCGCGGTTTGCTACACGCCAGATCTTTCACTCTCACGGTTTGAAGACAGTGACCTCTCAGCCATGCGTAACATCGCGATTCTGTGTGAGGTGAGGGATCCGGGCAACGCCGGAACTGTCATTCGCGCCGCCGACGCTGCGGGTGCGGATCTAGTGGTGTTTACCGATACTTCGGTTGAGGTGTTCAACCCAAAGGTCGTGCGTTCTACCGCTGGATCACTGTTTCACCTACCCGTAGTTATTGGCGCTTCGGCTACCGAGGCGGTGCAACGGTTCCGAAGCCTTGGTCTGCAGATCCTCGCTGCGGATGGCTACGGAAGCTTCGATCTTGATGACCTTCTTGATCAAACGGACCACGGTGAGCCGGCCGCGGAAATTGCGTTAGCCAAACCTACAGCTTGGCTTTTTGGAAATGAGGCTGCTGGACTGAGCCCTGACGAGAAGTCACTTGCTGATGGCGCAGTGCGCGTCCCAATTCGAGGGCGGGCGGAGTCTCTAAATCTGGCAACTGCAGCAACAGTGTGTCTGTATGCCACTTCTCGCGCGCAACGCGAGCGAACCAACTAGACCAACCGGTTGCTTGCGCATCGATGGTGCGCCATGCGAGGAGTGAGGATCCAAATTGTCTGATGTGCAGCTAGAGGCTGGTCTCAAAGTACGCCACCTCACAATGATGGGGCTGGGGTCTGCAATAGGCGCCGGACTCTTTGTAGGTTCGGGCAATTCTATAGCTGCTGCGGGCCCGGGTGTGCTTATTTCCTATGCGTTGGCCGGGATCGTTGTGGTTGTAGTCATGTCGTTGCTCGGGGAGATGGCCAGCGCGCAACCATCGTCGGGCGCCTTCTCCACCTATGCTGAGCGTGGTGTGGGCCGCTGGGCTGGGTTTGCAATCGGATGGACCTACTGGTTCATGCTGATTATGGTCCTCGGCGTGGAGATCCTCGCGGCTACAGAAATCATCGCGCACTGGACAGGCCTGCCACAGGGATTACTTGCGGTTTTGGTGATTGCCCTGTTCGCGGTGATCAACCTCTTTGGGGTTAAGCAGTTCGGTGAGCTGGAGTTTTGGTTCGCCGCGATCAAGATCCTTGCAATCATTTCGTTCCTTGTAATTGGTGTTTTGCTTGTTCTGGGTATCGTTCACGGCCCCAGTAGTGCCGGTGTTTCCCAACTTGTCGAGGGTGAAGGCGGGTTCTTTCCTCGTGGCGCATCCGGAGTCGCGGCCGGTCTACTCGCAGTGATGTTTGCGTTTGGCGGCATAGAAATCATCACTATAGCTGCAGCAGAATCTACGAATCCACATGAATCTATTCGCCGCTCAACGATCTCAATCATGTGGCGGATTCTGTTTTTCTATGTAGGCTCCGTACTTGTCATGCTCATGGTCCTGCCGTGGAATGATCCTGCCATTAAGGAAGGCGCGTTCGTGGCGGTGCTTGATAGCGCCCATATCCCAGGTGCGTCTGTGGTGATGCAAGTGGTGATCGTGATTGCGTTGCTTTCTGCATTTAATGCGCAAATCTATGCCACGAGCAGGATGGCATTTTCCCTCTCTGAGCGTGGTGATGGTAGCCGACTCCTGCTCAAGGTCTCGAGGCGTGGCGTGCCACACGTGGCCGTAACATGTTCGGTGATTTTCGCGTTGGTTGCAGTTGGTGCGAACGCGCTGGATGCGCAGGGGCGAATAATGGGAACGTTACTCGACGCAGTTGGCGCAACACTCTTGATTATTTGGGTGTTTATTGCGATATCGCAGATTCGCTTGCGTCCGGTTTTTGAACGCGAAGGCTCGTTGCGGATGCGTACTTGGGGGCACCCGTGGCTTGCGATTTTTGCCCTTGTTGCGATTGCCGCTTTTGCTGCGTTGATGCTTTTCGACGAAACCGGCCGTAGGAACCTCATCTTTGCGTGTGCTATTTTCGCCGGTATCGTCGCAGTCTTTTGGGTTCGCGTATGGCTGGCTCGTCGTGGCAGCAAGGCTGCTCAGCTCCCGTGAGCCGTTCACCACACAGGACGCTTGAGCGTACCAAATCCCAACTCGTCTAAAATGGTTATTTGGTCGTCCGACCAAGTCTGTGAAACGCCGGAAAGGCATGTATGTCAACGCCTGCACCTGAAGAAAATTCTGCTACTTTCTCGCCGCTCGATGAGCAGGCGATTGCTGGAGCGCTTGCGGCAGCACTCACGGCCATTAGTGCTGCGGGAACGCTCGAGGAACTCAAAGCGGTGCGTATCGCGCACGCCGGAGATAAGAGCGCCTTTGCCCTAGCAAACCGGGAAATCGGGAAACTTGACCCTGCGGATAAGGCACGGGCGGGTAAATTGCTTGGTCCTGCCCGCGGCCGTATCTCACAGGCGCTTGCGGCTCGCCAAGATCAACTAGAAGCCGAGCGAGATGAACTCGTTCTGGTCGAAGAATCCGTGGACGTTACGCTTCCCGTTCAGCGCCGCGGCGCAGGGGCGCGGCACCCGCTTCAATCGCTGCAAGATAAGGTGCAGGACTTTTTTGTGTCGATGGGCTGGGACATCGCAGAAGGTCCGGAGGTTGAAGCGGAGTGGTTCAACTTTGATGCATTGAACTTTGGTCCCGACCACCCTGCGCGCCAGATGCAGGACACGTTTTTTGTCCAGGGGATGCAGGGGCAGCGGGAGCCAGGACAATCTGGTCTCGTATTGCGCACCCACACTTCGCCGGTCCAAGCCCGTACGCTCCTTGAGCGCGAACTGCCGCTATACATTGCATGCCCTGGCAAGACCTTCCGAACCGACGAACTGGATGCAACGCACACTCCGGTGTTTCATCAGGTAGAGGGCCTCGCGGTAGATAAGGGCCTCACGATGGCAAACCTGCTGGGCACCTTGGACCACTTTGCCAAGGCCATGTTTGGCCCGGAAGCAAAAACGCGGATTAGGCCTTCCTACTTCCCATTCACGGAACCGTCAGCGGAAATGGATCTATGGTTCCCGCAGAAAAAGGGTGGTGCTGGATGGATCGAATGGGGCGGTTGCGGAATGGTGAACCCCAACGTCCTACGTGCCGCTGGGATCGATCCCGAAGAATACACGGGTTTTGCCTTTGGAATGGGCCTGGAGCGCACTCTCATGCTGCGTCACGGAATCACGGACATGCACGACATCATTGAGGGCGATGTTCGCTTCTCAACTCAATTCGGAATGGACATCTGATGCCAAACATTGCACTTCCTTGGCTCGCCGAGCACGTTGAGATTCCCGCTGATTTGACCGCCGCACAACTCGCTGCCGACCTCGTGAAGGTCGGCCTCGAGGAGGAGGCAATCCACTCGTCGGGAATTACCGGTCCACTGGTGGTGGGCCGTGTCCTATCCCTAGAGAAGGAACCTCAAAAAAACGGCAAGATTATCAACTGGTGCCAGGTAGATGTGGGACCCCACAATGTTCTCGATGACGCTGGCGAACCTACTATTGCACGTGGAATCATTTGCGGCGCCCCAAACTTTGAGGCGGGCGCTCTCGTTGTGGTGGCGCTTCCCGGTGCCGTCCTACCGGGACCATTCCCCATTGCGTCACGCAAGACTTATGGACACATTTCCGACGGCATGATTTGTTCACAGCGTGAACTGGGCTTGGGCGAAGACCACTCTGGGATCATCGTGCTGACTCGCTTTGGATTCGCCGAGGAAGACCTGACAGTCGGCCAAGACGCCTTGCCGCTTTTGGGCTTGGACGAGGACGTTTTGGAAATCAACGTCACGCCGGATCGCGGCTACTGCTTCTCTATGCGCGGAGTGGCTCGCGAATACTCGCACTCCACTGGCGCCCGCTTCACAGATCATGGCCTTAACGCGAACGTTCCTAGCGGAAATGACAAGGGCTTCCCTGTTGAGATTAAAGACGATGCCCCGGTACACGGCGTAATAGGTTGCGATCGTTTTGTAACGCGCATTGTGCGCGGAGTCGACCCGACCGCACCCACTCCGCGGTGGATGCGTAAGCGCCTAGAACAGGCTGGTATGCGCTCGATCTCACTCGCAGTGGACATCACGAACTACGTCATGCTTGATCTGGGACAGCCACTGCACGCCTACGATCTGGCCACCTTGAGCGCACCAATTGTAGTTCGGCGCGCAGTAGCTGGTGAGAAGCTCACCACATTGGACGCTGTGGAACGCACACTGAGCGAGCAGGACTTGCTGATTACGGATGGCGTGGATGGTTCACGTATCTTGGGACTCGCCGGCGTAATGGGCGGCGCAGAAACAGAAGTGACTGCCGAAACCACGGATATCCTCGTCGAGGCGGCACACTTTGAGCAGGTTTCGATCGCTCGAACCGCTCGACGCCACAAGCTGCCTTCGGAAGCCGCAAAACGCTTTGAGCGTGGGGTTGACCCGCAGTTGGCTTCGGTTGCCGCGCAACGCGTGGTTGAATTGCTCGTGGAATTCGGGTCCGGAGTGGCCGACGAGGCCGTTTTCGACCTCGACAACACGGTGCCAGCGCAGCCAATTAAGTTCTCGCTGCGTGACCCTGAACGCCTGTGTGGTGTGGTCTACACAGACGAGCAGGTGCTTGGCGCGCTCAGGGAAATTGGCTGTGTGGTTACTCCGGTTGAGAACTCGTTGATTGTTGACGTTGTCCCACCATCGTGGCGCCCTGACCTCACTGGCGCGGCTGAATTGGTTGAGGAAGTCGCGCGGCTAGTCGGCTATGACCAGATTCCTTCGGTCCTGCCTGTTGCGCCGGCGGGCAACGGACTGACTATCTCTCAGCGTGCGCGTCGATCTGCGTCGCGCGCCCTCGCCGAAAGCGGGATGGTCGAGGTCTTGACTTACCCGTTCGTTGGTGCGAACCAGTTAGATGACTTGCGCATTGCGCAGGATGATCCGCGTCGTGTGGCGCTAACTTTGCTAAATCCGTTGCAGGGAGACAAGCCGCAAATGCGGACGAACCTGCTGGTGACACTTTTGGATGCTGCACGCCGTAATGTGGCACGAGGAAACGTGGATCTTGCGTTGTTTG
>Ga0182744_1000146_pt1 | contig 80804 bp, 80 predicted proteins | sample eDN3rd30CKraftMG_FD_128525 | JGI IMG/M metagenome (GOLD analysis project Ga0182744, IMG submission 128525) | Enriched Miracle-Growth compost microbial communities from Emeryville, California, USA - eDNA 3rd pass 30_C Kraft MG (version 2) (version 2) ... | reverse complement strand
CCCAAGCGCGTCGCCCCGCACATCAGCGCGGCGCTCGGCAAGGGCATCGTCAGCGACGACATCATCGTCAAGGCCCTCGGCTCGCCGGCGACGAAATTCGAGGCCGATCCGCGCGCGATCACCGAGGCCACGAAGCTGATGCAGACCTATCAGGTCTCCATCGGGACGCTCGACAAGGATGTGCCGCTGGATGGCCTGTTCGATCCGTCCTACTATCTGAAAGCCACCGGGAAATAAGCGGGGCGGGATCGACCGCGTTACGTCAGGTCGCTAGATTGGATCGCGCTCTGATTTTGGATCAATATGGTCCGGAATCAGGGCGCGATCATTTTGTTGAGCTGCAGAGTGGGCCATAGATGAAGAATGCTGTTGTGCGGCGTCTGTTGCCGCTGATCGGCCTGCTGGCCTTTTTGGCGATATGGGAAGCAGTGCCGCGTCTGGGCCTGGCCCAGCGCACCTTGCTGCCGACGCCAAGCGACCTGCCCGAGGCTTTCCTGCGCGAACTGTCGAACGGCATCTGGATCACGGCGCTGGGCAACAGCCTGTTCCATTATGCCCTGGGATTGCTGGTCGGGGCAGGGTGCGGCGTCGGGCTTGGGATTCTTACCGGCATGTTCGGGGTTGCTGAAGGCCTGTTCGCCTGGGTCAGCCGCATATTGCGGCCCATGCCGGGACTGGCCTGGGTGCCGTTCGCGATTCTCTGGTTCGGCGTCAGCGAAGCGGGCGCCGTCTTCATCATCTCCATCGGCGTGTTCTGGATCGTCTATTTCGCCACCTTCGGCGCGATCCGCAGTGTCGATCGCGATCTCGTCGAGGTGGCGCAGGCGTTCGGTTTTTCGAGCGCGTGGGAACGCCTCACCAAGGTCATGCTGCCTGCGGCGACGCCTGGCATCCTGGTCGGCCTGCGCACGGCGCTGGGGCAGGCGTGGATGTCGGTGGTGGCGGCGGAACTGTTCGGCGTCAGCGGCCTCGGCAGCCGCATGATGCAGGCCTCGAGCCTGCTCGCGACCGACATCGTCGTCGTCTACATGCTGACCATGGCGGCGCTCTACGGGTTGATGGATGCGCTGTTCATGTTTTCGCAGGGCCGCCTGCTGCGGTGGAGGCCGTCATGAGCGAGGTGACGACGACAAGCACAGTGATCGACATACAGGGACTGAATCTGTCGTTCGATCAGGACGGCCGCAAAACGGATGTGCTGCGTGGCCTCAACCTGGCCGTCGGCCATGGCGAGTTCGTCGCCATCGTCGGCGCATCGGGTGTCGGCAAGTCGACCCTGCTGCGCGTGTTGATGGGACTGGTGGCGCCCTCGGCCGGCTCGGTCAGGGTCAACCCGGATCCTTCGGCGGAACGGCCGATGGCGCTAGTGTTTCAGGACTCCCGCCTGCTGCCGTGGCGCAGCGTCTGCTCCAATGTCGCCTTCGGCCTTGAGAAGGGCAGCATGACGCGCGCCGCGCGGCGGCAACGCGCCATGGAGGCATTGACCGTCGTCGGCCTGGCCGATCTTGCCGATCGCTGGCCGTGGCAGTTGTCGGGCGGCCAGCGCCAACGTGTCTCGCTGGCGCGTGCGCTTGCCGTGCGGCCGTCCATCCTGCTGATGGACGAACCCTTCTCCGCCCTGGACGTCTCGACGCGCGAAGGCCTGCAGGATGAGTTGATCCGCATCTGGCGCCAGACCAACCGGACAATTCTGTTCGTCACCCATGACATTGACGAGGCCGTCTATCTCGCCGACCGTGTGGTAGCACTCGGCGGCAAGCCGGGAGAGGTGCGCGCCATGCGTCATGTCGATGTGGACCGGCCGCGCAAGCGTGGTTCGGCGGCGCTGGACGATCTGGCCAGCGAAGTCAAAGCCGACATCTTCGGCGAGCAGGCGCGCTCCGGCGACAACTGGGTGATCTGATTTATCGGATGCGGCAGCGCGGCGGCGGGTGAAACATTTGATCCCAGGGTTTCCTGATTGAGAAAAGTCCCACCGCGTGCTACTGACAATTGCTTCTTTCTTAAAGGAACGGAGCAGAGACATGTCTAAACTGGCCCTTTGGTTGGCCTCCCGGCATCACGGTCTCAATACCTATCGCGGATTTCAGCAACAGATAAAGCAACAGGCGTCCGTGGATACGCAGCACCGGGCGCTGTATCAGCTTCTGTATGCCATGGCCGACAATTACATCGAGATGTTCGACGAGGAGCCATTGCCTGTCGATAAGGCTGAGATCGTATTTGCGAAGTTTTTGTCGCTGGTGCGCGCTGCGGAAGCCTCCATCACGCAGACACCGCAAGACCAGCTTAATGTGCTCAACGAAATCGCGGCTGCTGAGCTGACATGATCTGACTGCCGAACCTGCTCCGCCAAAAAGAGGGCGGCATCATGTGTCGTCAGCCACGATGCCGCCCGCGAGATGAAGACCGGCGCCGCCTGGACGGGGAGGAACGCCAGGTGAAACAGAGGCCTGCAGCCTCATCTCTACATTAAGTTGACAAATTTTATATACTAAGTAAATTTATAAATCCAAACCTGGAGATCGAGATGAGTGCTTCGGAGGCTTATGTGATCCAGACCGGTGGTGAGACTGCCGGAATCGTCGTTCGCGATCCGCAAAACCCCAGCTACCGTTTCTTTGCCTCCGCGCGACGGTTCTATCCCCTCGAAGGACGTCTGTTTTGTGAACCGTTCGAAGCCGAGCAAGCCGCGAAGGCACTTCGGCGCGAACAGCTTCCGCGTCGGCCGGCCGCGCGCCAAAACCCGCTGCGGCAGAGCGGAGCTGAGGCGCTGTGATGCGCGCGGGCGAACGTTTGCTGGATATCGCTTCCTGGGCTGTCTCCGCCATCATGCCGCGCGACTGGCTCGTCGAGCATCCGCATTCGAGGGCGGCACGATTGGAAAACGAGTTTTGGCTGGCCCAGTTCGATCCCTACCACGAATGGGGCGTGCGGGATCAACTTGATGCCGCAGAATTTCCTCCCTGGCCTACGCAGACTTCCAATGCAGCACCGCTTTCTCCGCACTCGATGTCAGCGCGAAGACGATCAGCGCAAACACGACCGATGTAATCACCGCCGCCCACAAGGTTTCGATTTCCCGCATGACGCCGGATTCCAGAATAAGCACACCGAGACCCGGCGAGCCGGTCACCCATTCCGACAGCATCGCGCCGAGCACAGCACTGGCCGAGGCCACTCTGAGGCCTGCAAACAGGAACGGCAATGAATAGGGCGCCTGGACATAGCGAATATGCTGCCAGCGCGACGCGCCATAGACATGCAGCAGTTCGAGCGCGTTCGGGTCCGCCCGCATCAGGCCCCGCATCATGTTCACCAGGATCGGGAAGAACGAGACGATGACGACGACCACGACGCTGGTGGCAATGCCGCGCCCGACAAACAGCATGATCAGCGGAGCGACCGCCGTCACCGGCGCTGAACGGAACAAGATCACCACCGGCATGGCCGCCTGCGAAACCGGCCTATAGGTCACAAACACAACTGCGAGGCTGATGGCGAGGAGCGCGCTCATCACCAGGCCGATGAAAGCAGACAGCAAGGTGAAGGCCGTATGATCGATCAGTGTCGCGCGGTTGCTGACAAACGCCGCCCCGACGGCGGCGGGTGTCGGCAGCAGATAGGGCGGAATCTTGTAGACGACGATCGCCATCTCCCACGCGCCGAGCAGGATGATCACCACCAGGAAGAGAACCGACAGGCGTTTCAGGAATGTGGGTGCGGCGCGCATATCGAGGCCGTCAACTGCTGGAATTGCTGGGGGCTTCCCAGTAGATCGTCAATCGTTCGATCAGTGCCCATATGGCATATCCGGCGCCCGACATGGCGCAGGCGACAAGCACCGTCAGCCAGACCATTTTGATATCGAAGTTGAACAGCGCGTTGAGCATCAGCACGCCGATGCCGTTCTCGGCGCCGGTCAGTTCGGCTGTCAGGGAGCCGAGCACCGCCAGCGGCGCAGCAAGCTTGAAGCCGGTGAACAGATACGGCAACGAACTCGGCAGGATGAGAAACCGGAACACCCGCCAGCGCGACGCCGAATAGACGTGGAACAGCTCCATGTGATTGGCTTCATACGAGCGAAACCCCTGCATCGCGCCCACCAGCAGAGGAAAGTAGCTGGCGAGGCCTGCGATGAGTGAACGTGTCAGCGGGCCGTTTCCAAGCCATAGTGCCAGCAGCGGCGTTGCGGCGATGAGTGGAATGCTGGAAAGGCCGACGCCGAGATTATAGATCGTCGGCCGCAACGCCGCGACAAACGCAGCGATGAAGGCGGCGCCGAGCGCAACCACAACGGCGACGGCGTAACCTCTGATCGCATTCATCGTGGTTTCGCCCAGCGCCAGACCGATGCCGCGCGGGTTGGCGAGCAGGGCGCCCCAGACTTGCGAAGGAGCCGGCACAGTGACGGGCAGATAGCCGGTGTGTTTCGCCAGCTCAAGCAGCAGCATCAAGACCGAAAGTCCTGCCAGCGGCAGGACCGTAGATGTCAACGCCGTGAGAAGCCAGCGGGGCACGCTATTGCACGACCGCTGGCGCGTCAGCTGTCAAGCCGACCGTTTCCTGTGCGTCGATTCCGTAGAGCCCCTCACGCACCCGATTGACCGTATCGAAGAAGAGTTGCGAACTCATCATCTGCAACGTCCGCGGTCGCGGCAACGGAACGTCGACCACCTGGGAAATCCTGCCCGGCCGTGGCGACATGACGAATACGCTGTCGGCCATGAAGACGGCTTCATCGATCGAATGGGTCACCAGCAAAGCTGTGGTAGAAGCTTCAGCCCATATCCGCAGCAGTTCGAGATTCATGCGTTGCCGCGTGATCTCGTCGAGCGCGCCGAACGGTTCGTCAAGCAGCAGAATGTCGGGCGCAAGCACCAATGCGCGGGCAATGGATACGCGCTGCTGCATGCCGCCGGAGAGTTGCGCCGGCAGGGCATCTTCAAACCCCTGCAGGCCGACCAGCTCGATCAACTCGTCCGGCGTGCGTTTGGCGACGCGCTTCGATCTTTTGCCGACGATGGCCAGCGGCAGCGCGACGTTTTCGCGCACGCTTCGCCACGGCAGCAGGGTCGCGGATTGAAAGACAAACCCGATCGCATGTTCAAGCCGTGCCGCCGAAGGCGGTTCGTTGCCGACGAGAATGCTGCCGGCGGAGGGCGCGATGATGTCGGCAACCATGCGCAGCAGCGTGGACTTGCCGCATCCGCTCGGGCCGATGATCGCGCCGAAGCCGCCTGCCGGCAGGCTCAGTGATGCGCGATCAAGCGCGATGACTTGTTGACCGCGGCTGTCGAACCATTTGCTGGCATCTTTGACCGTCAGATCTTTCGGCATGCGTTCAGCCAGAAGTTTTCACGCTGCAATCCTTATGCTGCTTGCGCCGCAATGGCATATTGCGGATCGCAAAGATCGGTCGCCTTCATGTCGCTCTTGATCAGGCCGGCCTTGCGATAGGTCTCGAGCAGGCTGTCGGCGAGGGCCATGTCGACGGACAGCAAGCCCTGGCGCTCGGCAATGCCGCCGGTGATGAACGGTCCGCTGGCCTGGATTTCAGCAAGTACGGCTTTGGGGTCGAGGCCGCTGACGCCATATTTCTCGACCATCAGTTTGGTCATCGCCTCGGGATTGTCGATCGTCCATTTCCATCCCTTTGCCGCTGCCCGCAGGAAGGCGACCGCGACCGGCTTGTTGGCCGCCAGAAAATCCTCGCGCGCATAGATGTTGCCGCTGGTCTCGGGCAGACCAAGATCATGCAGGCCAAGAATGATGATGGGATAACCCTGGATTTTGAGCATGACGCCCTGGTTGGTCTCATAGCCCACATAACCATCGGTCTGCTTGTTGATGAGGGCAGAGGGGTCGGGGCCTGCTGGAATCATGTTGACCGATTTCGGGTCGATGCCCTTGCTGGCAAACATATTGGCCAGCAGCGGCCGCACCGAAGCGGTGACGCTGATCGTTTTGCCGGGAAGGTCTTGAATTGCTCGTATCGGCTTGTCGGGCATGCTGAAAATGGCGAACGGATTGCGCTGAAACACGGTGCCGATGAGTTTGATCGGCATGCCTTTCTCGCGCGCCAGCACGATGCCGCCAAACGGTCGATCGCCGAATGCCGATTGGCCGGCCGCGACATTGGCGACCGGATCGATGTTCGGTCCGCCCGAATTGAACGTCATGTCGAGACCCGCATCGGCGTAATAGGCTTTTTCGATGCCGGCGAAATAGCCGCTGTATTGCCCGCTCTTGATCCAGGAAAGCTGGAAGCCGGCAGGCGTCGCCGCGCGAGCGCCGGAGATCGACATGAGGCCGGAGAAGGCCATCGTGGAACCGGCCGCCAACGTCAGCCCCTTCGATACGAAGGCTCGGCGGTTCAATGCTGAAGAGGATCGTTTCATAATCGCGGCTCCGTTGGTGCGTGGTATGGCAGGCTTCAGTTGTGCTCGCTCGGCCCCATGATGACGATGCCTTCGCTCGCCTCCACATGCCGAACGAAAATGTATTTGTCCTCGCGTCCGTCGCTGTGCTTACGTTTGATCTTCGGTTCGACGGATGGCGCCACTTTTGCCACGATCACGTAAGGCGAGTCGGCGGCCAAACCTTTGGTGCAATGCTCCTCGAAGGTATCCAGGTCCTCGACGAGATAGGCATGTTCGATGCCAGTTCCCCTTGCGACGGAAGCAAGATTGACCCGGCCGGCCGTATGGGTCGGTGGTCCGCCGATCGACTGGTAGCACTCGTTGTCCCAGACGACGACCAGCAGGTTCTTCGGCTGTTCGTTGGCCAAAGTCGCGAGGATTCCAAGATTGAACATCATGCCGCCGTCGGTATCGAGCGACACGACGCGCCGATGCGGCAGGCCGACCGCCAGACCGAATGCCTCCGGCGTCACGCATCCCAACTGCTGCTGAAACAGGCTGGCTGCACGCATGTGCGGCGCCGCATTGTACCATTCGTCGACACTGGCGCCGAGCGACAGGATAACGAGTTCATCCGCCAGCTTCGCGCCGAGGCGCTTCATGCATTCGAAGCGCTTCATCGGACGAGTCCTTCCGACAGAACGATCGCCGAATGCGTATAGGCGGCGTAGGACCATGAATAAGCATCGGTGATCGCGCGTGCGATGGCATCGTCTTCCTTGACGATGCGGTAGGGAATCCGCATCGCCTCCAGCAACGGCTCCATCGTCATGCCGTGCGGGATCGCCCACCAGTTGTTCTCGCCCAGATCGCCGCGATAGCTCATCAGCATGATGACGGGAATGCCGGCGCCCATGCCCATGCGCGCAAGCGGCTCGATGGAGGCTCTGAGCCCCGAATTTTCCATGATCAGCGCGGCGCGCTTGCCCGACAGAAACACGCCGCCGCAGATGGCCGCCCCTTCGCCTTCATTGGTGACGCGGATGGTGCGGATGTCGGGATCGCGATCGAGCGCCGGATAGAGTTCCTTGAACAGGGAATCGGGCAGATAGCAGACGACGCTGACGCCCGCGGCCTTCAGTCCGGCGATGACTTTCTTGACGGTGCTCTCGTGCATCAGCGCGTCAACTCGACGGTGGCCGTTTTGTAAAGGTTGACGCACTGGTCGTGCAGCACGTCCGTCACCACTGTCAGATCCCAGCCGACAAATTTGGCGAAGCTCTCGGCGGTATATTCGTTGTAGTTGAAGGCAAGCGTTCCGGCCTTCAGGATGTCGGTATTGCGTGCGCCCAGGACCAATGTCTTGATGCCGCTGTTGAGGATCGCGCCAAGGCACATCGGGCAGGGCTCGCAGGTTGCGTAGAAGGTGCATTCCGGGATCGAGCGCCGCCGTAGTTTCTGGGTCGCCAAACTGATGGCGCGCGTTTCCGAATGGGCGGTCGTGTCGCTGGTTGCAACCTTGATGCTGCGGGTTTGCACCACCACTTCGCCATTGCTGACCACCACAGCGCCGAACGGCTGTTCGCCCTGCGCGGCGCCGGCCTTTGCTTCTTCGATTGCGATGGCCATGAAGCGATCGTGATCAGAACTCATATCCCGTGGTCCTCCGATAAGCCGAGAACCAAATGCTAAGGGACACCGAATTGGAGCCGATAGCCGCAAAATTCGGATGATGATGTTGCTTCAGAGGCAACAACTTGGATGTTTAGCTGTCGTCCAGCTTTTCGATGGCGGCGCTGAGAAGTTTCGCCAGGCGGGCCGACGGCTCTGTCGGGAAATTGCGCCCTCGGGCGGCAAGGACCAACCGGCGCGGGCGCAACACCGGATCGCGCAGGGGCACGAAAACCAGTTCGCCGCGCGACAGTTCGTTCTCGACGCCGACGCGGGTTTGAAAGGCGATGCCCATCTGTCCGACGACGCATTTGGCCATCAGGTCGATGGAATTGGTGACGGCGCGGGGATCGAATTCGATGCGGCTCTCCTGCAGCGCGCCTTCGATGGATGCGCGCAGGGCGAGGCTGGCGTCGGACAGGAAAATCCGTTCGCCGGAAAAATCCCGCAGCCTGACCTCCTTGCGCTTCGCCAGCCGGTGCTCCGGCCAGAGTAGGGCACCCAGCGCCAGGTTGGCGCCGGCAAGCCGCAACGCGCCGGAGGGAACGCGGGCGTCAAACGCAATGCCGAACTCGGCTTCTCCATCGACCACAAGCCGCAGCGCTTCCTGCGAACCTGCGGTCCTCACTTCTACCGTGATATTGGGCATCTGCTGCCAGAACGCCGCCAGGATCGACGGCAGCAGGCCGCGCGCCACGCTCTCTACCGCGACGACACCGATCTTGCCGCGTCGCAGGCCGGTGAGGTCGTTGATGATGGCGCAACCCCGGTTCAGTTCGGCGGCGCTGCTGCGGGCATGATAGACGAGGGTCTCGCCGGCGCTCGTCAGCTTCAGCCGCTGGCGTACGCGCTCGAACAGCGGAATGCCGATCGTCTCTTCGAGCGAGCGGATGGTGCGGCTGATGGCGGACGGCGCGATATTCAGCGCCTGGGCGGCGGCACGGATAGAGCCGAGCTGAGCCACCATCTGAAAGTAATGCAGCCGCACCGCAATCAGGCCAAGCTTATTCGCGTCCATGCCACCGCACCCGCCTGATCATGAAGTCATTAGAGTGCGATGTTGCCGTGAAAGCAACATCTGCCCCAAATGATCGAGCCGTTGACGACGGCTCATCCGTAGCAGGAGATACGCGCGCGTGGCCAAAGCGGCACCAGAGACACGACGCGTTTCCTTGTCATGAGGCTTCTGGCGCCTGTCACTGCCCGCAATCAGGTCCGCCGATTGCTTTCCTTCGACTCAACCTTCAAGCCGGGGCGCCGATCGGACGCGGTAGGCTTCGATCGAGGCTTTTCGGATGTCTTTCTTGGCGCGTTCCGCCATGGCAGCGGAGGGATGCCGGTCGAGAGACCGCAAAGCTGCAAGTATCTCCTCGATCGGAACGATGTGGCCGCCCGGCGGTATCTGGCGGAGCGCTGGCCTGTCCTTGGCGGCTTGGGCGTCAGAGGCCCAGGACGCCAGAATCGCACGCTTCTCGGCTAACGTCAGATCGGGATCATCGGCGACCTCCCATGGGTCGGCGAAGGCCAGAGAAGGGATCAGCAAATCGTCCAGGCGGTGAGAATCGTCGTTTGGGAGCATGGCCCTATCCTCTTAAGCTCATGACCGGGATCACAATGCCGGCGGCGAGGATTTTGTTTTGCCGGTTCGGGATTTCAAGAGGTCCTGGTGCAATTTTTCCCACCGTCGGCCGGGCAACTACCGGGACGGCGGTTTGACGCCCCGCTTTGCCGCGGACATTTCCCTGACACTGCGTTTGAGCGCATCATTCAGGTCAATCGGCACGCCGTGCTTTTTCAAAAGATCGGCGAAGGCTTCGTCCGCCAGATCCTGCAAGGTCGCCATCCGGTTGCGCCCCAGTTGTACGAGCGCCACATAGGTTTCGTCGTCGAAGGAGATCAGCTTGCGCATCACAGCGTTCCCGATCCGCATCCGCTAGCCGGCTTTGCGGCCGGTCCCAGTCGATCTCGTTGTCGTCTTCGCAGCCGGCGTCTTCGGACGTTTGGCGTCCTTGGCCTCATCGCGCTTGCCGCTGCCGGCGATCGGCAGCAACAGCTCCCTCTGGCCGGGCGCGGTCTTGCGCGCCTTGGCCTTCTTGGCGGGGGCGGGCTTTGCGCCGGCTGGAGCCTTTGCGACGGCGGCGGATTTGGATGACGTCTGTCCAAGACTGCGTTGCAGCGCCTGCATCAGGTCGATGACATTGCTCGGCGCTGCCGAAGGCCGCGCCTTCGGCAGCGGCGCGCCGGCCTGCTTCTTCTTCAGCATTTCGACGATCGCTTCTTCGTAGCGGTCGCGGAACTGCGACGGATCGAACTCGGCTGTCTTGGAGGCGACGATATGCTGGGCGAGATCCAGCATTTCCTTCTTGATCTTGAGGTCGGGGATATCGTCGAAGAACTCGTCCGCGTTGCGGACCTCATATTCGTAGCGCAGCGTTTCGCCCAGAATGCCTTTGCCCCAGGGCTGCAGCATGACGACCCGCTCGCGCTTGGCGATCACCACCCGGCCGAGCGCCACCATATCCTTGACCCTCATGGCTTCGCGAATGACGGCGAACGCCTCCTGGCCGACCTTGTCATTGGGGACGATGTAATAGGGGCTGTCGAGATAGCGCTCGTCGATCTGGGAGCGGGGAACGAAACTGTCGACGTCGATCGTATGGCTGCTCTCGATGGCGATGGCGTCAAGCTCCTCGTCGTCGACCTGCAGGTAAGCGCCCTTGGCATATTCGTAGCCGCGACCCTTGTCTTCCGCGCTCACCGGCTTCTGGGTTTCCTCGTCGATGAGTTGCTGGCGCAGTCGGTTGCCGGTCTTCTTGTTGATCTGCCGGAACGCGACCCGCTCCCCCGAGGACGACGCCGAATACAGCGCGATGGGGCAGGAGACGAGCGAGAGCTGGAGGTGACCCTTCCAATAGGGGCGGGATGGCATCGGCACGCGGAACTCCTACGCAACACGAGAGCAAACGCGTCTTTCCAATCCTCGCGGGCGGAAAACGCCTGAACCGCAACCCGCCGATAATCGCGCAACGCCGGCCTTTCCGCAAGGTTTCGCCTTGCGAAAGGTTTAAATCAGCCGGCGTAGCGTTAACAAACGCCCGTGCGTTGCGTCCGGTATCGCAAGCGATGCTAGCTGGTGGGCTGCGAGATGTAACTCAGTGCGTCGCCCGCCCTGCCTGACGCGGTGGAGATGGCCACGTCGCCAAGCGACAGGATGCCGATCAGGCGCTTGTCATGATCGACCACGGGAAGCCGCCGGATCTGGATTTCGCCCATGTTGCGCGTCACGTCGTCGACCTCCTGATCGTCGAAACAATACTTGATGTCGGGTGTCATGATTGTCCGGATTTGCGTGTTCGGCGGCAGGCCTTCGGCAATGCCGCGCACCACGATGTCCCGGTCCGTAATCATACCGACGAGACGATCGTTTTCACCGACCGGGATGACGCCCGTATCGAGTTTCGCCATGTCCAGCGCAACTTCCTGAAGGGTCTGACGTGGGCTCGCGATGTGAACGTCGCGCGTCATGACTTCGCTGACTTTCATGTCTGTCTCCTGTTGTGAATTCGGCAGGTGATCTCCAAGTGACCTGCGAGGCAGGCAACCTGAAAAGGCAGGCGGTCCGCGATAAGACTGGCCTGAGACCGAATGAACGGGCTGCGTCCAAGCGGGTTCCAACGAAACACGACGAACCTCGTGCCCGGCGTCGAGCACGGAACGAGTCGGCCGGCGTCGAATTGACATGAGCACTTTGGAGGTCTGCTCATGTCTCTTATTCTGCTCATCATTCTGATCGTGATTTTGTTTGGCGGTGGTTATTACGGCCGTGGCGCCGGATGGCCGGCATGGGGTTATGGGGGCGTGCCAGGCGTCCTGATTCTGATCCTGATTGTGCTGTTGCTCACCGGCCGGGTCTGAACCTTTCCCGACAACGTAGCCGGGGCCGCGTCTGCGGCCCCGTAGCTTCATGTCTCAACCGCAGGAGGATAATTCTCCACGAAAGCTCGTTCTGCGAAGTATAGCCTTGCGAACTTATTCATATATCTGCGTAATTCTGCTTCCTGAAAGCAAGTATAGATGTTAATTTGGCATTGCGGGTATGGCGAGGCTGGGTGATGTTTTCAGTATTGGTTTGCGGGGGCCGTTATTTCGGCCGTGTTCCGAGTACTTGTCCTGCCGACCAGATCAATGCGCGCATCATCAGGGCATCGGAGGAGCAGCAGCAGTTGCAGTCGCTGCTCCGCGAAATTCACTCCAAGTCGAAGATTGACTTGCTCTTGCACCTCAATCGCCGCGGCGCTGAGCGCCTGGCTGCGCATTGGGCCAAAATCTCTGGTATCCCGGTCAAGGATATCGCCTCGGGCAACCGCAACCCTCCGGCTACAAAAAGTCTCGACGCCTGCCGCGCCTTACTGACTGCGGAGCGGATCAACCTCCTCCTGCAATATCCAAATGAAGAAGGAGAGAAGCTCGCGGCGGCGGCGGAAAGCCTCGGAATCGAGGTTCGCCATATCAATCAGGCCGGCCTGACGTCGGCAGTCCGTTAGAGGCGGCGCGCCCTGGCTCAAACGGTTCGGCTTGCCGCGTTTCGAGATGGGCGTGCAGAAGGATGTCCGCGCAGCGGTTGAGACGGGCCAGGAATTCGACGTCGTCGCCATCCGCGATCTGACGGTAGAACAGATCCAGCAGATGAAAGGCCAGGGTCGCGTCATAATCGAGTGGCGGAAGGCCTGCTGCCTCAAATGCAGACAGCAGCTTTTCCGATGCCGCCGCCAAATCCCGGCGGAAGGCGAGCTGATGCTCTTCCAGCTGCGGGTTCTGCAACAGTTGACCGCGGCACGTGGTTGTCCTGATCTCTTCTCGCATGCGCTGGCTCATCATCTAGGCTCACGGGGGCTACAAACGGAGCCTTGCGCCATCGCACCGTATCGCGCGGTACGTTTTCGCACCTCCCACGCCGGCCGATCGGGACTGCAGACGGGCCGTTGCCTAGGAAATTCCCTAACCGACTTCACCTAAAGGTGAATTCGGTTCTGATTGTCATGAATCTAACATGTGGCATAATACTTTCGCTGCTTCGACTTCGACGAAAGATCGAGTGGGTGGCGTGGAGGGCTATGCCTATGGCTGCCGATCCTCGGAAGGGAAATAAAGGCATATGGGCGACAGGCCCTGCCTGCGGACGATGCGGTCAATCGACAATTGTATTTTGCTATTCCGCCACGCCCGCCGCGCGGCGCCGACGAGTTCTCATTTGCGACCGTTGCCGGACCGACCAAGAGCGCAGGCGAACGCCGCAGCCGGTGGCGCGATCCCTGCACGAATAAGTCTCCTGCCGGACCGGAAAGCATTGAATCTTCGGGAACGAAGCGGTCGGCGCCAACGTTTGTTGGAGCCGGGCCAACCCAGGGCCTGGAAGCGCAGGAGTTGGCGATGCAGGATGATATCGACAAAACGGCCCCCTATAATTTCGCCGCCTCGGATCCTCGTCAGGCCATGCATTCCAAGGACGCGCGTCCGGACGCTCACAACAAGCAGGCCAAAGCGACGGGAACAGCGATCGTGCCGGTCGGCCCGGTCTTCGATGCCAGCTCGCAGGCTCCGCAATTGATCCGGCAGCACAAGCTCAGCACCATCCTGCTGGCAGGGCTGATGGGTCTTGCTATCGGAGCCGCGCTCGGGCGCTGACTGCGAATACGGACGGAACCAATCAAGGCTCCGGTCGTTGAAGGGCGGGTAGGCGCGCCCAGAGGTTGCTTGCGCCTGATGGCGGTGTCTATGCCCGGTCCATTATTGATCGTTCTGTCCTATCTCCATTCCGCCGCTTTGGTCGTCGCGCTCGGTGGAAGTGCCATGAGCTTCGGCATACTGGGTTTGCGGTTGATAGGCCTCAGCTAGCGATCTGCTTGCTCAAGGAGGATACCGATGCGATTTACGCCAATCTTCGGAATTCTGGGGCTGTTTGCAGTTGCCCTGGTTGCAGTAGGCGCAAGTTTGTCTCAGCCGCCGGAGTCGGGCGCCCAGATCGCGGTTTCCTCCGATCGCCGCGCCGAACTGGCCGGCGCAATCGAAAGCCAGGGCTACGCCTGTCCGGAAGCCAAGTCGGCTGTTTACGAGAAGTCGGATCAGTCGGAAGTATCCGTCGTAGTCGAGTGTGGCGCAAAAGGTGCGGCGGTCCCTGACGCCCAGTATCGTGTCACCATGCTGCCGGCGGGACCGACCAAGGTCGAGCGCAAATCCTGACGTCGAACGCTCAACCTCCGGTCTGCAACTTTAACGAGAACCCACCATCGGTTTCGGCACGGCGGCTTCAACCGGCGTGCCGATTGTCATCTAGCTCGGGAAAGCAATGGGTTAGCGCGGCAGACGGACTCAATCTGTTAACTGTAAGCGCACAGCGAAAGTCGTGGAATAACTCTGCGGGATCATGCGATTCCGGTGAGTATCGGAATCAACGACTGAACCTGCGCGAAGCTTGAAACGCCACCTGAAAGATGCGCATCGGCCCTGGAAATGGGCAGTGGAACGCGTCGCTCGCGCTCGCGTTAGTGCGACTTGGGCGTGCCTTTACAATGGCCGCGCAGCGCCCCGAATGCGTCGCATTCGGTTTGGAAGCTCGAACGTGCTGCCTGAGCGTTCATCCGCAACGTTTGTCTGCAGACGATCTGCAGACGCGCAGCAGGAGGATAGTAAGATGAGATACGTCTTGATCGGGACAACCATCGCCGGACTTGGCATCGCATGTCTGACGAGCGCCTCGGCGCAGACGATGAGCGTGGAAACGGAATGGCATGGCCCGGAATACCGAAGCGGCGTGTATGTCATCCCTGCGCCGGCACCCGTTTACCAGGCACCCGCATATGAGGTTCGACCGGCTCCGCGTGTCTATCAGCGGCGGACTTACGAATATAACCTCGGTTATGGTCCGCGGCCTCCCGCTGCAATTCCAGGCGGTACCATCGCAACCAGACTGGACCCGGTCTATCCAACCGATGCAGTGCCGGAATATCGCCCGCGTCAGGATCCCGCGTCCTACTGCATGTCACAGTACCAGACGTACGATCCGGTGAGCGGCACTTATCTCGGTTACGACGGACTGCGTTACCCCTGTCCCTGAAGATCGGGATTGGCCGACTGAAAGACGAGCCCGGCAGGCGCTTGCCGCGTCGGGTTCGGTCCAAATTACCTAGTTTTTGCACGGGGAAATTAGCGGATATTTCGCAAGCGGGACGGAACATCGCGTGCGGGATCGGCGTTTTCGATCCAGCAGGTGCGCCGGGTTGCGTAGGAGAGCTAAGCGCTCTCAATTGGAGGATCTAATGTTCAAGTTCGTCATGATCGGAACCGCCCTTGTCGGGCTTGGCATGGGGTCGGTAACCTCTGCTTCAGCGCAGGCTGCACGCCCCGACCCAGGCCTCGCGTCGCCAACAACCACGTCGGCCACGCAGGTTCAATACCGCCGCGGTTTGGGCGGAGGCGGCTTCGCGCGCCCTGGTTGGGGCGGTCGTGGTTGGGGTGGTCGTGGTTGGGGCGGCGGCTGGGGAGGTCGCGGCTATTACTACGGGCGCGGCTGGAACAACGGCTGGGGCTACGGCGCGGCAGGTCTCGGCTTGGGTCTTGCGACCGGCGCACTCATCGGCGGCGCGATCGCCTCGCAGCCCTATTACGGCTATGAATCCGCGCCGGCTTATGGCGGTGATGCAGTTTCCTACTGCATGTCGCGGTTCAAATCCTACGATCCGGGCAGCGGCACCTATCTGGGCTACGACGGCTACCGCCATCCCTGTCCGTAACGCCACTATCAAAACCTGACGAAGAGGCCCGGCCGTTGCGCCGGGCCTTTGCATTGCGGCCCGCCAACCGTCAAGATGACCGCAAGACAGGACAAACGGGCAGGGAGCACCGCATATGGCGGAAGTGTCATTCGGCAAGGAGATCGAGTTGCTGAAGCTCGGCCGCGGCGACACCTTCCATGGCGAAGGCATTCTGGCCGTCACCAAGGCGCTGCTGCAATCGGGTGTCACCTATGTCGGCGGCTATCAGGGCGCGCCGGTGTCACATCTGCTCGACGTCATGATCGAGGCAAAGGAGCTGATGGGCGAACTGGGCATCAACGTGCAATCCTGCACCAACGAGGCCTCGGCCGCCGCCATGCTCGGCGCTTCGATCATGTATCCGGTGCGCGGCGCGGTGACGTGGAAATCCATTGTCGGCACCAATGTCGCCGCCGATGCGCTCTCAAACCTGTCTTCGCCCGGCGTCATGGGCGGCGCGCTCATCGTCGTCGGCGAGGATTACGGCGAGGGTGCCAGCGTCATCCAGGAACGCACCCATGCGTTTGCCATGAAATCGACCATGTGGCTGATGGACCCACGCCCGAACCTCGCCACCATCGTGCGTATGGTCGAGAAAAGCTTTGAACTGTCGGAAGCTTCCAACGCGCCCGTCATTATGGAATTGCGCATCCGCGCCTGCCATGCGCGCGGCGCCTTCGAGGCCCGCGATAACGTCGCGCCGAAAATCTCCGCCCGCGACCTGCAGAAAATGCCGGCGGAGTTTCTCTATGACCGGCTGGCCCATCCGCCCGTCACCTACCGGCACGAGAAGCTGAAGTTCGATGTGCGCATGCCCGCCGCCCGCAAATTCATCGCCGATCACAAGCTCAACGAGTTTTTCGACGGCAAACACGATGACGTCGGCCTCATCATCCAGGGCGGGCTTTACAACGGCCTGATCCGCGCCTTGCAGGAGCTGGGCCTTGCCGACATCTACGGCCGCACCGACATTCCCATCCTCGCGTTGAATGTCGTCTATCCGCTGGTGCCCGACGAGATCGTGAAATTCGCCGCCGGCCGCAAGGCCGTCGTCGTTGTCGAGGAAGGCCAGCCCGAATATATCGAGCACGAGATCGGCGCCATCCTGCGCCGCGCCGATCTCAATACCGTGCTGCATGGCAAGGACATGTTCCCCCAGGCCGGCGAATACACGCTGGAGATTCTGGTCGCCGGTCTCCTGAAATTGCTCCCGCGATATCTGCCGGCGCTCGATCTGGGCCAAGGCAGCGCTTTCGTCGCCGAGATCGCTGCCCTTCGCGCGAAGGCGCAGTCTGCGCTCGCCGGTCCCTTGCCGCCACGGCCGCCGGGATTCTGCGTCGGCTGTCCCGAGCGCCCCGTCTTCGCGGCGCTGAAACTCGCTGAACAACAGGTCGGCAAGGTGCATGTGTCCGCCGATATCGGCTGTCACGCCTTTGCAACGTTCGAGCCGTTCTCCTTCGGCAATTCCATTCTCGGCTACGGCATGAGCCTGGCGTCGAGCGCCGGCGTCCAGGGCTTTTCGCAAAAGCGGCCGATCGCCATCATGGGGGACGGCGGCTTCTGGCATAACGGCCTGCTGTCCGGTGTCACCTCTTCGCTGCTCAATCACGGCGACCAGATCCTGGTCATCATGAAGAACGGCTACACCTCGGCGACGGGCACACAGGATGTGCTGTCGACACCGGGGCCGCAGGCGCAGGCTTCGGCTTCCGGCGCATCGAGCGTCAATACCGATCTGACCATCGAGAACACGCTCAAGGGCATGGGCGTGAAATGGCTGCGTACCGTCGACAATTACAGGGTCGGCGACATGCGCAAGACCATTGTCGAAGCGATGCGGACGCCGTTCGAGGGGCTGAAGGTCATCATCGCCGAAGGCGAATGCCAGCTCGAGCGCCAGCGCCGTTTGCGGCCGATCCGCGCCCGACTGCTGGGGCAGGGCAGAAGAGTCGTGCGCGAGCGCTTCGGCGTCGATGAAGACACCTGCACCGGCGATCATTCCTGCATCCGTCTTTCCGGTTGTCCGACCCTGACGGTGAAGCCATCGTCCGATCCGCTGAAGACCGATCCCGTCGCCCATGTCACCAACGGCTGCGTCGGCTGTGGCCTGTGCGGCGCCAATGCCCATGCGGCGACCTTGTGCCCGTCATTCTATCGCGCCGAGATCGTCACCAACCCGACCTGGTTCGACCGCGCGAAGTCGAATGTCCGCCGCGGCCTGACCAGAACAACTTAGGATGACTGCCTGACATGGCGCAGATGCAACCACGCACCATCCTCATCGCGGCGCTCGGCGGCGAAGGCGGCGGCGTGCTCGCCGAATGGATCGTCAATGCGGCGATCAAAGCCGGCCTGCCGGTGCAGGCGACCTCTGTCCCCGGCGTGGCGCAGCGCACCGGTGCGACGAGCTATTACATCGAGATGATGGACACGCCCGCGCCGCAAGACCTTCAGCCTGTCTTCGCCCTGGTGCCGGCGCCCGGCCGCGTTGATTTCCTCGTCTCCAGCGAATTGCTCGAGACGGGCCGTCTGCTCGAACGCGGCTTTTCTTCGCCGGACCGCACGGTGCTCATCTCCTCCACCAGCCGCGTCTATACGACCATGGAAAAGATGCAGGTGGGCGACGGCCGCTTCGACTCCGGCAGGATCGACACGCTGGCGAAAAGCATCGCCAGGCGCTATGTGCCGATCGATCTGGAACGCCTCGCGCTGGAAACTGGTACGATCATCAGCGCCACCATGTTCGGCGCGCTGGCCGGCGCCGGCGCCTTTCCCTTCCCGCGCGCCTTGTGTGAGGACGCGATCCGCGCCGGCGGACGCGGCGCCGAGGCGAGCCTGAAAGGCTTCGCGGCGGCATTCGTGGCGGTTGCGTCCGTGGACGAGACAAAACCTGCCGCCGAGCCCGCCGCGTCTCCGGCAGACCCCCTCGCAAAACCTCTCGGCGGCTTTGCCGGCCTGCCGCAGGGACTTCGCGATGTCGTCGTTCGCGGTCAGACCCATTGCAACGACTTCCAGGATGAGGCCTATGGCGAGCTCTATCTCGACCGTATCCGCACCCTGATCGCGGCAGCACCTTCGGCGGACGATCCGCGTGTTGCCCATGCGCTGGAAGAGGGCGCGCGCCGTCTGGCACTGTGGATGGCCTATGAAGACATCCCCAGGGTCGCTGACCTGAAGACGCGCAAGACCCGTTTCCAACGCATCCGCCGCGAGGCGGAGATGCGTGACGATCAGCTTCTTCACGTCGTCGAATATCTCAAGCCGGGCATCGAGGAAATCGCTGACATGTTGCCGTTTCGTATCGGCGATGTCGTCATGCGCCGCGCCGCCTCCGGCAAGACCACCTGGCCGCTCGGGATCGGCGTCAACATTTCGACCACAGGCGTGTTCGGTTTCTGGACCATGCGCGGGCTGGCGCAATTCGCCCGTGTCCGCCGCTCCTCCTTGCGCTTTGCGCAGGAGACACAGGCCATCGATCTCTGGCTGGCGGCGATGCGCAAGGCGCTGGCCTCTTCGCCCGCCTTTGCGGGCGCGCTCGCCGAGATGCCGCGCCTGCTGAAAGGCTATGGCGACACCCATCTGCGCGGGCGCACCAATTACGCCGCGATCTTCAGCGCGATCGTTGCGCCGGCGCTGGATGCCAGCCGGTTGGACGAGGCCGCAGGACCTTTGCGCAATGCTGTCGCGGCGGCGCTTGCCGACCCCGATGGCAAGGTGCTGGCGAACGCTCTGGCCTCGGCTGGCCCGGCATCGGACCCTCGCGGGCTCGCCGCCGAATAGCGCCCGTGACCGGGTTTATACCGGCAAGCGACCAGCTGAACTTGCCATTATTTAACTTGAATCGGCCTACAGATTGCTTGTTCATCCGGAACAGCGTCGAATCGTTGATATTTTTTGTCGGTTTTCTATTTGATTTGAGATGAGCAGAAGCGGACGTGTCGATGGACCAGCATGTTTTTCTGCGGTCGATGGCGGCGGTATTCACCCTTCTGGCGGTGAGTATTGCAGTCTGGCTGTATTTCTCCATGCCGCGCACCTTGCGCGTCGCCGTCGGGCCGGCCAATAGCGAGCAGGTCCGCTTCATGCACAATGTGGCGCGCGCCATGGCCGACACGCGCCAGCCCTTCCGCCTCGATCTGCGCATCAACAACGGCTCGGTCGACTCCAGCCAAGCACTCGATCGTCGCAAGGCCGATATCGCCATCCTACGCAGCGACGATCCGACCTCCACCGAGGCACGCTCGATCGCTATCCTGCAAAAGCGCTCGATCATCATCGTCTCGCGCAAGGACAGCAACATATCTTCGCTCGCCGATCTGCATGGACGCAGCGCTGCCGTCATCGCGGGAGACTCCGATTCCAACCTGCCGTTGATCGAACGCATCCTCGCCCATTACGAAATCGTGCCCGAGGATGCGGGCCTGCGCGAAATGCACCCGCCCGAGGTCGCCGCCGCCATGGGCGAGGGCAAGCTCGACGCCTTCATCCTCGTCATCGATCCCGCCGGGCGTTATCCTCGTCGTCTGCTCACCGACATCATGGAGCGCATGAAGATTCCGCTGGTCTTCAACGGCATGCCGGCCGCGGAGGCGCTGGCCTTCCGTTTCAAGGATCTGATCTCGACCGAAATTCCAGCCGGCGTCTTCGGCGGCACGCCGCCGCGGCCGGAAGCGGCGATCGACACGGTGGCCATCACTTACGAACTGGTCGCCACGGAGCGGCTGTCCGACAGCGATGCCACAGCGTTGACGAGGACTCTGCTCGAACTGCGGACACGCCTGCGGCGCGATCCGGACAATGCATTCGGCATCGAGACGCCGCCGGTGGACGTGCAGCGCCGCTTTCTTCCTCACGACGGCACGGTGGCGCTCGTCAATGACGAAGCCAAGACGTTCCTGGAGACCTATAGCGATCACATCTGGCTGGTGCTCTTCGCGCTGAGCCTGCTCGGCTCCTCGGTCACCGGTTTTCTGGGCTGGTCGTCCGGCCGCCCGCGCGCATCCGAGAAGGAGAGCTTCTCGACCCTGTTGCCCAAACTCACCGAGAAGCTCGCGACCGCGACCACACCCTCGGAAATCGATGCCGTGCAGCAGGAGTTTGACGAGCTGGTCCTGAAGATATGCGCGGAGAGCAATCAGGCCACGGAGGACGGCCAGGAGAAACCCGACCCGACCGCCTGGGTGACGCTTTTTGCCCGCCTCGTCGAAAGCCGCCGCGCGAGATTGCAGGCTGCGTGAGGCGTCCCGCACGGACGTTCTGAAAGCCCTGATTCGAAGGACGTGGGCGCTAGCCCGCTCTCAGCGCCAAGCCCTGAGTCACAAGCGCTGCAATCACACGTGACAGGCTTAAGCTTTTGGCATATTGAGAGCGCAAATCGTCTGCAAAATTCAAAAACCTCGACAAAAATCCCTGGGAGGAATCCTTTGTTTTCCAAGATCAATCATCTGGCGATCAGCACGGATTATTACGCCGTCAACGCCCGTTTCTATCAGGCCCTGTTCGGCATGAAGGCGTCGAACAGCCAGCGCCCGGCGCGCGCCGCACCGGTCGGTGACGGCCGCATCGGCCTCAACAACATTCCGCGTCGCGACGGCCGCCGCAGCGGCCTCGATCATTTCGGCTTCGAAGTCGAGAACATGGCGGTGACCTTGGAACGCATGCGCAAGTTCGACCCCGCGCTGCAGCACGTGGTGCGCCCCGCCGTGCGGCCGAATGCTGCGATCAGCGCTCATGATCCCGATTTCATCATCTTCGATCTGGCCGAACGCGATTCCGGCAAGGCGCAGGACATCTTCGCCGAGAACAACGGCGAACTGCCGCAGCGCTACATCAACCACATCACCCTGCGCGTGCGCGACATCGAGCGCAGCGCCGCCTTCTATTCCTCCGTCTTCGAACTGCAGCCGACCAACGAGGGCGATGAAGGCTCACGCCGCCTGTCCGATGGCAGAGTCACTATGGTGCTGTTGCCCTGGAGCATGGACAACTTCGTCGGTCACGATCCGCAGCCGCCGTCGCTCGAGCATTTCGGCTTCAAGGTCGAAAGTGTCGAGGCGATCAAGAAGGAAATGCTCGACATTATCGGCATCAATCCGCAGATGGCGACGATGCCGCTTGGCCTCGGCGAGGAGGGGGCGGCGCGGCTGTCGGTGTTCAAGCAATGCCCGATGGGCGAATTCCACCTCACCGATCTGGAAGGCGTCTACATCGACGTGAGCGAACACTGATGCGCGCGCACCTTGCCGCGCTGGCGTTCTGTCTTGCTGCCGGCGCAACGGCGAAGGCACAGACAGCCGGCGATTTCTACGCTGGCAAATCCGTCAACCTCATCATCAGCACCGGCGCCGGCGGCGGCGTGGACGCCAACGCGCGTCTTGTCGGCCGCTATCTTGGTGAGCATATTCCCGGCAAGCCGACGATCGTGCCGCGCAACATGCCCGGCGCCGGCCACATCCAGGCGACCAACTACCTGTACGGCCAGGCGCCGAAGGACGGTACCTACATCGCCGCCATCCTGCCGGCGTTCGTGCTGCATCAGATCATCGACGGCACCGGCGTTCAGTACAACACCAAGGACTTCCCCTGGCTTGGCGCCAGCGACGTCGACAATATGAATTTCTATGTGTGGAAGACGACGGGCGTAAAGACGGTCGACGATGCGAAAAAGACCGAAGTGCTGATGGGCGCAACCGGCGCGGGCTCCTACACGATCCTGTTTCCGACCCTGATGAACAATCTGCTCGGCACCAAGTTCAAGATCGTCACCGGCTACAAGAGCACCAACGAAATCCATCTTGCCATGCAGCGTGGTGAAGTGCAGGGCAGGGCCGGCAACCTGTTCGCCAGCCTGAAGTCCGGCAATGGCGAATGGCTGCGCGACGGCTCCATCAATCTGCTGGTGCAGATGGGCGCGAAGCGTGATCCCGAATTCGCCAATGTGCCGCTGCTGGACGAACTTGCGACCAATGATGAAGACCGCCGCATCCTGAAACTGTTCGAGGCCGAGGCGGCGCTTGGCAAACCCTTTTTGACGACGCCGGGCATTCCCGCCGATCGCCTCGCGGTCCTGCGCACGGCCTTCGAGGAAACCATGAAGGACCCCGGCCTGCTCAAGGATGCCAAGACCATGGGCATCGACGTGCGGCCGCTGAAATACGATGTTCTCAAGAAAATTGCCGACGAGATCATAGACACGCCGCCGGAATTGATTGCAAAAGCGAAGGCTGCAAAGGGCGGGAGTTAGACACGCTCGTCCTTCTCCGTTTGCAGGAGAAGGACGAGGGCCAGCCTATATGGATGCGAGCGCCCTGTTGAATGCAGCATCCACCTTCGGCCACAACGGCGCTGCGATGTTCTTGTACTTTTCGAATGCCTCTTGGGGGATCGGAGCGATGATCGCCTGGCGAAAGCTCGGGCGCTGCCTGCTGCGCGCATACCAGTCTGTCACGCGCGGATAGTGATCGCGCCACAGGCCGCAGCATTCCAGCATCTCCAGCCGAAAGAAGAATGACAGGAGCCCGGCGTCGGCAAGCGTGAATTGCTCCCCGGTCAGCCACGGACCATTGCCAAGAGACTTTTCCATATCCCGGAAATGTCGTGCGAAGCGTACGAGCGCCTCTTCCACAATCGATGAATCGAGGCCTTCCTCCATCATGCGGCGCCACTTTTCGCGCTTGGCGGGATCGGGCATTTTTGAATAGCGCGCCTCGCGTTCTGCCGGAGGCTTCTGCAGAAGGTCATGTCGGAAAATGATGCATGCCGTCATCGTGTTGATGGCGTCGTGGATCGAATCTTCCTTTTTGGTCCACAACCGCACGCGGGCATGCCCGTAAGGGTCGGCAGGCCGCAGAGGCCGCGCCGGAAAGGTCTCGTCGAGATATTCGTTGATGACAGTTGATTCCGTCACCACCACATCATCATGGACCAGTGTCGGCACGACTGCATTGGGATTGAGCTTGAGATAGGCCGGATCGAACTGGTCGCCCTTGTGCAGGTGCAGGAGCTTGCCCTCGAAGGCGAGTTCTTTCTCGCAAAGGACGAGTCGCACCTTGGCGGCGCAGACGGCCGTATCGCCGTGGTAAAGTGTCAGCATGTCAGCCTCCTCGTGTCGTCACGCCCGCGCAAACTTCCCGCGCCCGAAAATCCGATCCAGTTCCGCCGGGCTCGCCGTATCCCGCGATGACTCGATCTTGGCGATCTTCTCCAGCGCACGCTGCACCGGTTCGCGCTTCTCGATGCCCGTGAACCAGCGGCCGAGATTGGGGAACTTGTCCCAGGTCACGCCATGGGTCGCGTGCCCGCGGATCCACGGAAACGTCGCGATGTCGGCAATGGAATAATCGGCGCCGCCGAGATAGGCGGCCTGGCCGAGCCTCTGCTCCAGCACATCGTAGAGCCGCAGCATCTCCGTTTTGTAGCGCGATGCCGAATAGTCGTTGCCGCTCGGCGCGAAGCGGGCGAAATGCGTGTAATTGCCGAAGGCGGGTCCGATGTTGGCAATCTGGATCATCAGCCATTGAATGGCTTCGGAGCGTTCGCGCTTTCCCGCCGGCAGCAGGCGGCCGGTCTTCTCGGCGAGATAGAGCAGGATAGCGCCGGATTCGAACACTGTGAACGGCTTTCCGTCCGGACCGTCATGGTCGACGATGGCGGGGATCTTGGAATTCGGATTGATCTTGACGAAATCCGTCGAGAATTGATCGCCCTTCCACACGTCGACGAAATGCTCCTTATAGGGCAGGCCGAGTTCTTCCAGTGCGAGATAGACTTTCTGAACGTTGGGGCTCGTCAATGCGTAAAGATCAATCATCGTCGCTTACTCCGGGAAGATAGTTTGAATATCTTCAGCCCATGACGAAGTGTTTGCAAGTGCCAACAAACTCTAAGAAGCCCTCATCCTGAGGAGGCGCGTAGCGCCGTCTCGAAGGACGGGGGCGATACGCCGCAATGTTCCAACCGCCATGGCCGTCATGACGCTGTTGGAAAGGTCGCGGCTGACGCCCCCGTCCTTCGAGACGCGCCTTTCAGGCGCTCCTCAGGATGAGGGCTTCCGATAGTTTCAGATCACACACCAAGCCATGTGTGCCTGATTTCATCAGCCTTGCGCAGTTCCTCGCTGGTGCCGCTCCAGCGCACGCGGCCCTTGCCGAGCACCACGACATGATCGGCGACCGCCGTCGCCATGGCGAAATTCTGCTCGACCAGCAGCATCGTCATGCCGGCTTGTTTCAGTTTCATGATGATGTCGGCGATCTGGCGCACGATCAACGGCGCCAGGCCTTCGCTCGGCTCGTCGAGCAGCATGATGCGCGGATTGGCGACCAGCGCCCGCGCCATGGCCAGCATCTGCTGTTCGCCGCCGGACAGTTGCGTGCCGCCATTGTTGCGTCGCTGCGCCAGGTTGGGGAAATCCTCGTAGATGCGCTCCATCGTCCAGCCGTTCGAGGCATGGCCCTTGCGCGTGGCGATGGCGATATTCTCTTCCACCGAGAGGGACGGGAAGATGGCGCGCGTTTCCTGCACGAAGGCGATGCCGGCCCGCGCGATGCCGAAGGTCGGCATGCCGGCGAGGTCGCGGCCCTCGAAGGTGATGCGACCGCGGCGCGGCTGTACCATGCGCATGATGCTGCGCAGGGTCGTCGTCTTGCCGGCGCCGTTGCGGCCGAGCAGGGCCACCACTTTGCCGGCGGGCACGTCGAAGGAGACACCCTGGATGATGTGGCTGTCGCCCAGATAGGTATGGACGTCGTCGAGTTTGAGGAGAGCGTTGCTCATGACGCGCCTCCGGCGCCGAACGCGTCTTCGCCGAGATAACGCTCGCGCACGATGGTGGAGGCGCGGATTTCCGCTGGCGTTCCCTGTTCCAGCACGCGGCCGTAATCCAGCACGGCGATCCTGTCGGCGACGTCGAGAACGATGTCCATGTCGTGTTCGATGATGATGACGGTGAGCGTGCGCGGCAGGCTGGTGATGAGATCATGCATGCGCGCGGTCTCTTCCGGGCTCATGCCGGAGGTCGGCTCATCCAGAAGCAGGATTTTCGGGCGGCAGGCGAGCGCCAGCGCCACCTCCAACTGCCGCTGGCTGCCGTAGCTGAGATTGCGCACGGTCGTGTCGAGTGCATCCTGCAGGCCGACCTGCGCCGCCACTTCGTCGGCTTCCATATGCGCGCCGGTCAGCGAGCGCATCGGCCGCCAGAAGATCGGCGCGGAGCCGCCGCGCAAGGCGCAGGCCAGGGCCAGGTTCTCGCGCACCGTGAAATCGGCAAACAGATTGTTGCGCTGGAACGACCGCGCGATGCCGATGCGGGCGCGGCTGGTGGAGTCGAGGCTGGTAATATCGCGACCATCGAGCAGGATCGAGCCTGAATTGGGCCGCAGCTCGCCGGCCAAAAGGTTGAAGAACGTGGTTTTGCCGGCGCCGTTGGGGCCGATGATGGCCGAGCGTTCGCCTTGCTGAAAGGCGAGGTTGACGTTCTGTGTCACCTGCAGGGAGCCGAAGGACTTGTGCAGGCTGCGGGTCTCGAGTGCGATCATTGTTCGGCCTCCACGCTGGAGACGGGCGTGACGGCAGGCGCTTTGCGCTGTGACAGACGGCCGGTCATGTCGAGCAGCCAGCCGACGATACCGCGCGGCAGCGCCAGCGCGACGAAGGCGAAGATGGCGCCGAGGAATAGGTACCAGTGCCCGAAGGAAGACGACAGGACCTCCTTGAGAATGACGAGGATGGCCGCGCCCAGAGGCCCACCGACGAGCGTTCCCATGCCGCCGATGACCACCGCGATCAGCACGTCGCCGGAGACGAACCAACTGACGAGATCGGGCGAGATGAAGTTGGTGTGCTGGACCTTGAAGGCGCCGGCGAGGGCCGCGATCGCGCCCGACGCCGTGAAGGCCGCCAGCCGATAGGCGAACACCCTGCCGCCCAGCGCCGCCACACGGCTGGGGTTCTGCCGAATGGCGGCGAGCGTGCGCCCGAACGGCGAGGCCACCACCAGCTCCAGCAGCAGCCAGACGATGACGCAGAGCGCGATGCAGACCAGCGCGAAAATTTCCGGATTGTCGAGATCGAGGCCGATCGGCTTCAGGTCGAGACGCGGAATGCCGCCCATGCCGTCGGCGCCGTTGAACAGCTTGCTGCGGAAGCCCCAGGAATAGAACATTTCGGCGGCGGCCAACGTCACCATGATGAAGAAAGCGCCCGATGTGCGCACCGCCAGCAGGCCGACCAGGAAAGACATGACGATGCCGGCAAGCACGGCGCCGATGATCGCCACATAGGGCGGCCATCCCATCAGCACGGTCACGCCGCCGAACATATAGGCGCCGATGCCGAGCAGGCCGGCATGGCCGAAGGAGACGAGGCCGCAGGTCGCCAGCAGGTCGAGGCTGAGGGTGAAGATGCCGAGGATCGCCGCCTCGGCGATCAGTTCCTGCGCGAAGAAGCCGGAAAGCTGCTGCGCCAGCAAAGCCGCCACGATCAACACGACGCCGATCGCGCGGCGGACGAAAGTTCTGTTCGCCAACATCGACGCCATGGTCAACCCGACGTCGAGAAGCGGCGTGCGGGCAGCAGCCCGGTCGGCCGGAAGGTCAGCACCAGCGCCATGACGAGATAGATCATCATCATCGCGAATTGCGGCAGCAGGATCTTGCCGAACGTATCGGCGAAGCCGATCAGCAACGAGCCGAGGATGGCGCCCTTCAGGCTGCCGAGCCCGCCGACGACCACGACGATCAGCACCAGGATGATGATCGTCACGTCCATGCCCGGATAGACGCCGAAGATCGGCGCCGCCACCACGCCGCCGACGCCGGCCAGATAGGTGCCGATGGCGAACACGAGAGCGAACACCTTGCCGATGTCGATGCCGAGCGTTTCCGCCGTGGCGCGGTCGTCGACGCCGGCGCGCACCAGTGCGCCGAGCCGCGTGCGCTCCAGCGCGAAATAGAGCGCGATCATGACGACGAGGCCGAGCCCGATGAGGAACAGCCGGTAGGACGGATAGAGAATGCCGAACAGGTTGACAGCGCCGTTGAGCACTTCCGGCTGCGCCACGCCCTTCGGCAGGTCGCCATAGGCGATGCGCATCAGGTCCGTGCCCATGTAGATGATGCCGACGGTGAGCAGCACCTGCGCCAGATGGCCGGAACGTTCCACCCGTTTGAGCAGAAGAAAATACAGCAGCAGGCCGACGGCGGCGGCGACGAACGGCGCCAGCGCCAGCGCCGCCCAGAACGAGCCGCCCAGTTGCGTGATGGTGAAGGCGACATAGGCGGCGAACATATAGATCGTGCCATGGGCGAGATTGAGATAGTCCATCAGCCCGAAGACGACGGACAGGCCGATGGCGAGCAGAAAAAGCAGCATCGAGAACTGCAGCGAGTTCAAAATCTGTTCTGCGAAGAAATACGGATCGAGAAGCATGTCGCCGGGCGTTTCACTCTTGGCGTTTCACTTTGGATTGGCTCGTTGTTGCAGCCGGCAGAGCCGGATCTCGGCCCTGCCGTTGATTTCGCCTGACTTACTGCAACGGCGGCATTTTGCAAGCTGAAGCATCGGTACTCACGTTCGGGATCGTGTCCATCAGCTCGAAGATCACCGCATCGCCTTTCTTCACGGTCTTGGCGATATAGATGTTCTGGTCGACATTGTTGTTGGCGGGGTTCATCCGCGTCGGGCCACGCGGCCCGGTGAACGACACCTGCGAGATCGCCTTGGCGAGAGCAACCCTGTCTTCCACATGGCCATTGAGCTTCTTGGCGGCCTCGATGGCGAAGCGCATCGAGTCATAGCCCATCACCGCGAACTCCGAAGCGGATGCGTTGAACTTTTCGCGATAGGCTTTCTGGAAGGCGATATTCTCCGGGGTCTGCAGTTCCGGAATATAATTGAGCGACGAGATGACGCCTTCGGCGCTGTCGCCCTGGGCCTGCCGCAGCATGGCGGGCGTCGTCCCGAGCATGGAGATCAGCGGGATCTTTCCCTTCAGGCCGAAGGATTCATACTGTTTGGTGAACAGGATGGCTTCCGCGCCGTAATACAGGCCGAGGATGGCGTCCGGGTTGGCGGAGCGCGCCTGCGCCAGATAGGGGCCGAAGTCCTGCGTCTTGCCGAATGGCGAGTACACTTCGGCGATGACCTTGCCGCCGGCCTTCTCGAAGGTGCGCCGGAAGTTACCGGCGAATTCGCGCGGTGTCACGAAGTCGGCGCCGAGAACGAAGACTTTCTTGTAGCCCTTGCCGGCGACCCATGGCCCGAACGGCTCGGCAATCTGGGCGTTGGAATAGGAGGCGCGAAACACCCACGGCGAGCATTTCTCGCCGGTGAGCGCGTCGGCGGAGGCGAGCGACATGATCATCGGCACCTTCGCCGCCGCGACGACTGGCGCGACAGCAAGCGCAACCGCAGAAAGCTGGACACCGGCGATCATGTCGACCTTGTCGCTCTGGATCAGCTTACGCACTTTCTGCAGGCCGACGCTCGGGTTGGAACTGTCGTCCTCGACCAGGAGCTGAATCTGGCGGCCGTTCACCTGGGGCCCGAAATGCTCGATCGCCAGCCGCATTCCGTTCGTCATTTCAGTGCCTTGGGGAACGTCATTGCCGGTGGTCGCGAGAATGCCGCCGATCTTGATCGGGTCGGCCGCGAACACGGCGCTGTTCATCGATAAAACGGCAACGGCGGCGCCGGCGAGCAAGGCACGTCTCATGGGTTTCCTCCGATATTCTTTTTGACGGCATCTGCCGCGACGGCGGAGTTTGCCATGGCGTTTCCGGCGCAAGCAAGCGCCAGTTGGTCACACGCGATCATCCAACCCATTGAAGCATCTGCCGGCCCGCGGCCATTGACGAAGCGGCAAAAGCAGAGCAGCAATAACGGAAATTTGGAGATGAAACCGATGCCGATCGCACGCAAGGATGCCAAAAGCCACGCTCGAGAGACGATGCGCGGGATCTGGGCTGCCGCACTGACGCCGTTCAAGGACGATATGTCGGTCGACGAGAAGGGGTTTCGCGCCAACCTTCGCCATTGGATCGACGACCTCGGCATCGAGGGTGTGTTCGTCGCCGGCAAGCAGGGCGAGTTCTTCTCGCTGACGCTCGCCGAGCGCAAGCGCCAGTTCGAGATCGCGCTTGAGGAGACGCAAAGAAAACCTGGCGCCAAGGCCGGGACCATCATGTCCTGTTCCGATCAGAACATGGACACGGTGATCGAACTGGCGAAGCACGCCGAGGCGATCGGCGCGGAAAGCATCGTCGTGCACGCGCCCGTCCTGCATTTCCTCAAGGCCCAGGACGACACTCTTTATGAATATTACAAATACATCAGCGAGCAGGTGACCGTCGGCATCGCCATGTGGAGCCATCCCGATTCGGGCTACCTGATGAGCCCGGAGCTATGCGCCCGCATTGCCGAGCTTCCCAATATCGTCGCCATCAAATACAGCGTGCCGCGTGAGATGTATGCGCGCCTGACGCGGCTCGCCGGCGACAAGCTCATCGTCTCGACCTCGTCGGAAGACGAATGGTTCGACAACATGGTTGAACTCGGCTGGAAGCTCTACCTTTGCTCCGCGCCGCCCTATCTGCTGCAGACCAAATACGATCGCCGCATGCGCGAATATACCGACCTGGTGTTCGCCGGCGAGATCGACAAAGCCCGCAAGGTACGCGACAGCCTTGAGCCGGTTCGCGCGGCGATCCGCAACACATGCCCGCCCGAGAAGCCGCAGGCGCATTCCAAATACTGGCAGGACCTGCTCGGCCAGGTCGGCGGTCCGGTGCGTCGGCCGATGCTGCAGATGACCGATGCGGAAAAGCTCGCCACGCGCGAGGCCTTTCTGAAATGCGGCCTGCAGGTCACGGCCCCGGCGCACAAAGCCACCAGCGCAGCCTGAGGAAGCGGGGAAAGCCATGGTCACCGGACGTTTGCAGGCTTTCAACTTCCAGAAATGGATCGCCGAACATCAGCATCTTCTCAAGCCGCCGGTCGGCAACCGGCAGATCTGGGAGGACGCCAATATGATGGTGACCGTGGTCGGCGGCCCTAACCGCCGCACCGATTATCATGACGATCCGGTGGAAGAGTTCTTCTACCAGCTCAAGGGCGACATGATCCTCAAGGTCTTCGACGACGGCAAGTTCTACGACGTGCCGATCCGCGAGGGCGATGTGTTCCTGCTGCCGGCCCATGTGCGCCATTCCCCGCAGCGGCCGCAGGAAGGCTCGATCGGGCTCGTCGTCGAGAACAAGCGGCCCGAGGGTGAGAAGGATGCGTTCGAATGGTACTGCTTCGAGTGCGGCACCAAGGTCCACCGCGTCGAAGTGCTGCTCAAGAGTCTGGTCCGGGACTTGCCTCCGCTGTTCGAAGCCTTCTGGGCTGATGAGAAGGTGCGGACATGCCCGAACTGCGGCACCCTGCATCCGGGGCGGACGCCGCCGGACGGCTGGGTGAAATTTTAAGTTTCAAATATCTGCGATTGTCGCTTATGATGAGCGGGCGAATTCGCCTGGGAGGGATAATATGAGTTTTGCAAAAACCATTGCCGCGGCCGTTGTGGCCTCGTGCCTTGCCGCGCCCGCGATGGCGCAGGCGCCGGTGAAGATCGGTTTCGTCACTACGCTGTCCGGCCCCGGCGGCTACCTTGGCCAGGACGCGCGCGATGCGTTCCAGCTCGCCATCGATATGGGCGGCGGCAAGCTCGGCGGCACGCCGGTGCAGCTTCTCGTCGAGGACGATGCGCTGAAGCCCGGCCAGGGCAAGGAAATCACCGAACGCTTCATGAAGAACGAGAAGGTCAAGCTGTTCACCGGCGTCATCTTCTCCAACGTGCTCGCCACCGTCGCGTCTGAAGTCATCGACAATGACGGCATCTATGTCAGCCTGAACGCCGCGCCGTCGAACTTCGCCGGCAAGGAATGCAACCCGAACTACTACGTCGTCTCCTGGCAGAACGATACCCTGCACGAGAGCGCCGGGCAGAACGCCACCAATCTCGGCTTCAAGAAGGCCTTCGTGCTGGCCCCGAACTATCAGGCCGGCAAGGACGCCATCGCCGGCTTCAAGCGCTTCTTCAAGGGTGACGTGATCGGCGAAATCTACACGCGTCTCGACCAGACGGACTTCGCCGCCGAAATGGCACAGATCCGTGACGCCAAGCCCGATGTCGTGTTCCAGTTCCAGCCCGGCGGTCTCGGCATCGCCTTCGCCCGCCAGTATCAGCAGGCAGGTCTCCTCGCCACCATTCCCATGGTTGTCGCCGCACCTTCGCTCGACACCGTCATCATGAAGGCCATCGGTGATGCGGCACTCGGCATCAACGTGACGTCGCACTGGAACGCCGATCTCGACAATGCCGCCAACAAGCAGTTCGTCGCGGCATTCCAGAAGAAGTACAACCGCCTGCCGACGTCCTATGCCGCTCAAGGATATGACGCGGCGCTCGCCATCGGCGCGGCCCTGAAAGGTACCGGCGGCAAGGTCGATGATCTCAAGGCCTTTCGCACCGCCATGCTGAAAGCCGACTTCGCTTCCGTCCGCGGTTCTTTCAAGTTCGCCAACAATCAGCATCCGATCCAGGATTGGTATGCGCTTCGCGCCGAGAAGGGCGCCGATGGCCAGTTGGCGCTCGTCACCAAGGGCAAGGTGCTCACCAACCATTCGGATTTCTACGCCAAAGACTGCAAGATGTAAGCTTGCAGTCTGGGTTGAGTCGCTGGCGCAGGCATTGGGCGATGTTGAACAAAGACACGATATCGCACTGTCACGGCGATCTTGATGGAACGAACGCGGGAGCGCCGGCAAAGTCAGGAGCGTTGAAATGGCGCTCCTGATCGAGCAGAGCCTCAACGGCATCCAGCTCGGCTTCATGCTGTTTCTGCTGGCGGCTGGCCTGACCCTCATCTTCGGCATCATGGGCGTCATCAACCTGGCGCAGGGCTCGCTGTTCATGGTCGGCGCCTATGGCGCTGCCGTGGTCGCGGCGCAGACCGGCTCCTACATCCTGGCCGCCATCGCCGGCCTTGTCGCTGCCGCGGTCGTCGGCATGGCGATGGAATATCTGGTGATCCGCAAGCTGTACGCGCGCGATCATCTTGATCAGGTCCTGGCGACCATCGGTCTCTTTCTTTTCTTCAACGAGATGACGGTCATCCTGTTCGGCCGCCAGCCGCTGTTCGTCCAGATCCCGCCCTTGCTCGACGGCTCTGTGCATATCGTCGCCGGCGTCTATTATCCGCTCTACCGGCTCGTCATCATTGCGGTCGGCCTGCTGGCGGCCTTGGGCCTCTACATTCTCATCTCGCATACGCGCATCGGCATGCTGATCCGCGCCGGCGCCACGAATCGCGACATGGTGCGCGCGCTGGGGGTCGATATCCGTCTGCTCTACACCGTGGTCTTCGGGCTCGGCGCCATGCTCGCGGGCCTCGCCGGCATCATGACCGGGCCGATCAGCGCCGTGCAGGTCGGCATGGGCGAGCAGGTGTTGATCCTCACCTTCGTCGTCATCGTCATCGGTGGTGTCGGCTCGATCCGCGGCGCCTTCGTCGGCGCGCTGATCGTCGGCATCGTCGACACCCTGCTGCGCGCCTTCCTGCCGGCCTTGCTGCGTCACATGATGGCAAGCGGCTCGGAGGCGGATGCGCTGGCCAGCGGCATCTCCGCCATGGGCGTCTACCTGCTGATGGCCATCGTGCTTCTCGTGAAGCCCAAAGGGTTGTTGCCCGCCAATGGCTGAGCCGACATCCAATCCAAAGCAGGGAAAGCCAAAGAACGTGCGTTCGCGCTTGTTGCTCGCGCAATTGCTCGTCATCCTCGTCGTCCTGCCGTATCTCGCCAACCTCATCGGCCAGCCGGCGCTGACGTCGCTGGCGACGCGCATCATCATCCTCGCCATCGCGGCAGCGAGCCTCAATCTCATCATGGGCTACGCCGGCCTGGCGAGCTTCGGCCACGCCGCCTGGTACGGCGTCGGCGCCTATGTGGTCGGCATTCTCTATCGTCACTCCGTCACCGGCGATCCGCTGTTCGGCCTGCAGCTCGGCACCGACCAGCTATTGATCACACTGCCGGTTGCCATCATCATCGCCGGCCTGTTCTCTGCGGTGTTCGGCGCATTGGCGCTGCGCACCTCGGGCGTGCAGTTCATCATGATCACGCTCGCCTTCGCGCAGATGATCTTCATATTCTTCGTTGCGCTGAAAGCCTATGGCGGCGACGACGGTCTGATCATCCGCCGCCGTAACGCCGTGCCTTTCCTCGATACGCGTGACAGCCTGACGTTCTACTGGATCTGCCTCGCGGTCGCCGTCGTCTGGTACGCGGTTCTCTCGCGCATCGTGGCGTCGCGCTTCGGCCGCGTGCTCGAAGGCATTCGCCAGAGCGAGCGGCGCATGGCGGCCATGGGCGTGCGTACCTACAGCTACAAACTGGTCGCCTGCATCATCTCCGGCATGGGCGCGGGCCTCGCCGGCGCGCTGATGGCGAACCACATGCGCTTCGTCAGTCCGGACATGATGTACTGGAAGCAGTCCGGTGAGTTCATGTTCATGGTCATCCTCGGCGGTTCGGGCACCTTGCTCGGGCCGGCCTTCGGTGCGGCCGGGCTGATCGGGCTCGAAACCCTGCTCGCGGCCTGGACCGAGCATTGGCAGGTGATCCTCGGGCCGCTGCTTGTGCTCGCCATCCTGTTCACGCGCGGCGGCCTCTCCGGCCTCGTGCGCTTGATCCGCGGAGCGAACCGTGGCTGAACCACTGCTCCAGGTCGACAATCTGGTGAAGAATTTCGGCGGCGTGCGCGCCACCGATGATCTCACGCTCGATGTCCGCCCCGGCGAGGTTCATGCGCTGATCGGCCCCAATGGCGCCGGCAAGACATCTTTCATCTGCCAGCTCATGGGCGAGATCACGCCCGATGCCGGCGCCATGCGCTTTGCCGGCGCGTCGTTGAATGGTCTCGATACGCCGGCGCGTGTGCGGCTCGGCATCGCCCGCACGTTCCAGATCACTCAGTTGCTCGATGAAGACACCGCGCTGTCGAATGTGGCGCTGACCATTCAGGCGCGTCAGGGCCATTGCTTCCGCTTCTGGAAGAAGGCCGCGGACGATGCCAGCCTGTTGGGCCCGGCGCAGGCCTATCTCGCCGCCGCCGGCCTTGCAGAGCGCGCCACCGTGCCGGTGCGCGATCTCTCGCACGGCGAGCACAAGCAGCTCGAGCTCGCCATGGCGCTCGCCAGCGAACCGCGGCTGCTGCTGCTCGATGAACCGATGGCGGGCCTCGGCGCCTCCGAGAGCCGGCAGATGGTCGACAGCCTGAAAAGCCTCAAGGGCAAGACCGCCATCCTGCTCGTCGAGCATGACATGGACGCCGTCTTCGCGCTGGCCGATCGTATTTCCGTGCTGGTCTACGGCAAGGTCATCGCCACCGGCGCGCCGGCGGACATCCAGGCCAACCACCAAGTGCGCGTGGCCTATCTCGGCGAGGGCGACGCCTGATGCTCCAAGCGCCAATGCTCGATGTGCAAGGCCTCCAGGCGTCCTATGGCGCCAGCCGCGTTCTCTTCGACATTTCGCTGAAGGTCGGCGAGGGCGAATGCGTCTCTCTCATGGGTCGCAACGGCATGGGCAAAACGACAACGATCCGCACCATCATGGGCCTGCTGAAAGCGCAGGGCGGTTCGGTTGCCTTTGCCGGCGCCGACATCAAGGGCCTTGCGCCGGAAGCCATCGCGCGGCGCGGCATCGGGCTGGTGCCCGAAGGCCGGCAGATCTTTCCGACGCTCACCGTGCGTGAGAACCTAGTGGCGACCAGCGCCAACCGGCTCGGCGCGGCGCGGCCATGGACCCTGGAGCGTGTCTTCGCCCTGTTCCCGCGCTTGCACGAACGCCAGCAGCAATGGGCGCGCACCTTGTCGGGCGGCGAGCAGCAGATGCTGGCGGTCGGCCGTGCCCTGATGACCAACCCGCGGCTTGTCATTCTCGACGAGGCGACGGAAGGTCTCGCGCCGATGATCCGCGCCGAGATCTGGGGCTGTCTCGAAGCCTTGAAGAAAGAGGGACAGTCGATCCTCGTCGTCGACAAGAACGTCTCCGTGCTGCGGCGGCTGGCCGACCGGCATGTGGTGATCGAAAAGGGCAGGACGGTCTGGTCGGGCAGCGGCGCCGATCTCGATCGCGAAATCGAAAAGGTCCATGCTTATGTCGGCCTCTGACAAACGCATCGTAGACGTCAGCGCGGAGTCTTCACTGGCGTCACCGCCGGAAGCCCTGGCGCAGGCGCTTGAAGCCGTTCTTGGCAAGCTCGGCGCAGCAGGCGCAGCGCCGCCGCATCTCGTCTCGATGACATGGTCCGGGCCGGACCCTGCCGCCATCCATCCGTCCAATCGCGATATCGATCAAGAACGGCGCATGGTCTTCGCCGGCTTCCGGCCCCCGCTGTCGATCCGCAAGTCCAGTGACGCGCACATCCATGTCGAGGCGCGTGCCGCCGTGCCGCTGACACCGCCATCCGCCGATCCGGTCTATCGCAATTACGGTGTCATGGAACTCGGCCGGCAGATGAGCCCGCGCAATCAGGTGCCCGACATGGGCGCGCAGTTCCGTCAATGGACGGCCGACGGCGCAAAAGCGCGTGCGCGCCATCGCGGCCTCGACATCAGCTATGGCCCAAAGCGCGATCAACTGCTCGATCTTTACCGGCCGGATGGCGTCTCGCGCCTGCCTCTGTGGATATTCATCCATGGCGGTTATTGGCAGGCGTCGAACAAGGAGCAACACGCGCAGTTCTGCGACGGCATGCTGCGTGCGGGCTTCGCCGTCGCCAACATTGAATACGGTCTCGCGCCGGAAACGCCGCTTGAAGCGATCGTCGGCCAGATCCGCGAGGCGCTGAACTTCCTGGTGCGCGAGGCCGACAATCTCGACATCGACGCCGGCCAGATGCATGTCGCGGGTCATTCCGCCGGCGGCCATCTCGCTGCCATGTGCGCCTGCGACGAAGGCATGCCCCCGGTCCGCAGCGCTCATCTGCTCTCCGGCATTTTCGACCTGGAATCGCTGGTGCCGATTCCCTTCGGACCCATTCTCGGGCTCACCAGCAACGAGATCGCGCGCCGTCTCTCGCCGTGTCATCTCAAGCCGCGCCACAACGCGCGCATCGCGGTGGCCGTGGGCGCCGGCGAGAGCGACGAATTCAAGCGCCAGTCGGCAGAGCAGGCACGCCTGTGGGGAGCGCCGAAGTCCCTCGTGGTCGAAGGCGTGCATCACTTCAACCTGATCGACGGATTGAATGATGGGGTGTTGTTGCAGCAGCAGTTGGAGTTGGTGAGGGGATAACCCTCATCCGACCTCTGCTACGCAGAGGCCACCTTCTCCCGTAAACGGGAGAAGGTGGCCCTTGCGCAGCAAGGGTCGGATGAGGGTGGGATCAGACGTATTGCTTTAAATTATCCTTGGCGCGCGCTGAGCAGTGATCGCGCGCGCCAAGGCATTTGCCGGCAAAGAGCCCAGTCGGGCGGAATCATGAATTCCGCGCGACTTACGCCGAAGAAACAAGCCGGAGGCCAGGCGTAGCGGTCACAGGGGCATGCGCCGAAACTCCTTGCGGCAAATTTGGAAACAGATCTGTAGGCAAAGTCTTGACGTGCTGGATGATTTCCGACGTCATCATCACGTCGGCATATTTGGCATGCATGTCGCAGAGATTGATCGCATGGCTTGCCTGCGAGCGGTCGAAGCAGCCGTCTTCCGCAACCGCGACTCTGTAATTCTGGCTGAAGGCGTCGATCACTGTTGCGCGCACGCAGCCCGATGTGGTCGTGCCCGTCACGATGACGCTGTCAGCGCCGAGCAGGGTCAGATAGCTCGACAGGTTGGTGCCGAAAAAGCCCGACGGCTTCTGTTTGAGGACGACGATGTCCTGGGGCTGCGGCGCGATTTCGCTGACGATCTCGTTGCCATCGCGGGTTTGCGTCGGCTTCGGCAGGCCTTCCTGCATGCGGTTGTTCTTCCAGCTCCAGCTTCCCATGTCCCAGCCGTCGGACCGGGTGACGCCGGTCGTGTAGATCACCGGCAGCTTCTGCTCGCGGAAGGCCGCCGCCAGTTTCTTGATCTCGGCGATCGCGTCCCAGCTCTCGGAGCCGCAGGAATTGCTCCAGCGTTTGATCGACTCGAGGATCGGCTCATCCGGCTTGTCGCCGGCGAACGCCCAGCTCACGTCGATGACGAGCAGCGCGGGCCGCTTGCCGAACCCGCCCTTGGCGCCGAAGCCCGATGCCTTGAAGACTGCCTTGTCGCGTTCCGTCAGGTAGCGGTCCCAGATGCGTTCACCTGCTTTGCCATCATTCATGAGGTTCTCCTGTGCGTATCAGCGCGGAACCCTTCTCCCGTTTACGGGAGAAGGTGCCCCTCGCATCGCGAGGGGCGGATGAGGGCCGTCAGATTGTCTAAGCGTCAGAAATTCGCCGCCTTCGCCATCTGCGGCGCTTCGCCCTTCGGCAGGTCGAACAGGCCTTCCGGCAGCGTGTCGAGGAAGGACAGCACTTCCGCCGTCTTCACCACATCGGCGTATTTGGCATTCATGTCGCAAAGATTGATGGCGTGGCTCGCCTGCGAGCGATCGAAACAGCCTTCTTCCGCGATGGCGACGCGATAGTTCATCGAGAAGGCGTCGAGCACCGTGGCGCGAATGCAGCCCGACGTGGTCGTGCCGGTGACGATGACGCTGTCGGCGCCGAGCAGAGTGAGATAGCTCGCCAGGTTGGTGCCGAAAAAGCCGGAGGGCTTCTGCTTGTGGATGACGATGTCCTGCGGCGCGGGGGCGATCTCGTCGACGATCTGGTTGCCGTCGATATTGGTCACCGGTACTTTCGGCGCCTCGCCGTTGCGGCTGTTCTTCCAGCTCCACGAGCCGTTGTCCCAATTGTCGGCGCGGCGAATGCCGGTCGTGTAGATCACCGGCACACCCTTGTCGTGCGCCTTGTCGCAGAGGGACTTGATCGCGGCGACCGCCGGCCAGCTCTCTTCGCCGCAGGAATTGCGCCAGCGCTTGATCGATTCCAGGATCGGCTCCGGCTTATCGCCGCAGAACGCATAGTTGACGTCGATGACGAGCAGGGCCGGGCGCTTGCCGAAGCCGCCGCGCGCGCCATAGCCGGACGCGGCGAAAACGGCCTTGTCGCGCTCGGTGAGGAACTGGTTCCAGATCGGTTCTTCAGACATTTCGGTTCTCCTTGGTGCTGTGAGAGATGCAGATCTTCTCGGGATTTTCTGGAAATTCTGGCCCGCTTACTTGGCCGAGGCAAGCGTCGATTTGACGAACTGCATATCGATGATGTCGTCATAGGGAACCGGCTGCTTCAGGATGGTGGCGCCCAGAACGACAGCCTCGGCCGTGTCCCACGCCTTGGTCGAGATCATGCCGTCCTTGCTCCACACCTCGTCGGCGAAGGAGCGGGCGATCGTCGCCTTCAGGTCTTCGGCCGACATAGTCGGGAATTCCTTCTTGGCGACGGCCAGCGCCTCGTCGTGATGGGTATCCGTGTACTTGAGGCCCTTCACGACGCCGCGCACGAAACGCGCCACCACATCAGGCTCGTTCTTGATCGACGCCTGGCGGATGTTCAGTGTCGAATAGGCATACGGGCCGAGTTCCTTAGGGATATTGATGATCGGCTCACCCCAGATGCCTTCCTGCACGCCGCGCGTCAGGATTGGTTCGGTCGTCACGCCGATGTCGGCCGCGCCCGCCTTGATCGCCGCGAGAATGGCGCCGTTGGCCATTTCCTTCAGAACAACGTCGGACTTCGGGTTGAACTTCCACTGTGCCAGCAAATATTGGGTGATCGAATTGGGTGTGCCGCCGAAGAAGCCGGTTGCGATCGACTTGCCCTTGAAGAACGAGGCCATCGACTCGCCTTCCTTCGGCGCGAGGCCCTTTTTCGCGGTGAAATAGACGTTGCCGCGATCGACGACGTTGACGACGCCACGTAGCTCGCCGCCCTTCACCTTGGCGAAGGCATTGTGCTCCGGGCCGCCGATGAAGGCGAAGGCCTGTCCAGCCAGCACCGCATTGGTATGGCCGGCGCCGCTTTCGACCGTCAAGATCTTGACGTCGAGGTTTTCTTCCGTGAAGAAGCCTTTCTGGATGGCGACATAGAGCGGCAGATAGCCGGTGCCGTGCACTGGCTCGGCGACGACCAGGGTTTTCTTTTCCTGCGCTGTCGCGAGACCAGCGAAGCTCGCCAGCATTGCGGTCGCCAGGGCGATCATTCTCATTTTTGAAGACATGTCATTCTCCTTTGCGGGCACGCTGAGGCGCCTCGAAACCGATTAGTGGACGACGCCTTTGCGGAGGAATTTTTCGAGCCATGTCACGCCGATGTACATGACGATCGACAGGGCCGAGAGGACGATGACGGCGACCCAGACCAGCGCGATCTCATAGGTCGATCCGGCGTAAAGGATGGTGCGGCCGAGACCGTGCTGCGAGGAAACGAATTCGCCAACGATCGAGCCCGTCAGCGCCAGGCCGATGTTGACCCGCAGGATCGAGATGATCCACGGCACGCAGGAGGGGGCGACAAGCTTGGTGAAGATCTGCCAGCGGCTGGCGCCGAGCGAGTAGAAGAGCTTCTCCTGATCCTTGTCGACCGCCTGCACGCCCGAGTATGCGGTCAGCGTCGAGACGATCAGGGTCAGCGCCGTGGCGATGGCGACTTTCGAGGAGAGTCCCATGCCGAAGACGAGAATGATCAACGGCGCCAGCGCCAGCTTGGGGATGGATTCAAGGCAGATGATATAGGGCTGCATGATCAGCGCGTAATTGCGCGACCACCAGAACGACATGCCGAGCAGCGCGCCGACGCTGGTGCCGATGATGAAGCCGAGGATTGTCGAACGGAACGTGTAGGCGATGTCGGTAAAGGCATCACCTTGCGAGAAGAAGGTGATCATGGTCGACCAGATGGCGCTTGGCTTTGACCAGAAGAAGGGATCGACCAGTCCCGTATTGGCGGCGATTTCCCACAGCGCGACGAAGGCGACGAGGATTCCCGCCTGGGTCGCCGCGATGGCCCACATCGGCCACAGTCTCTGCACGGGCAGCCGCCGTGCAATGCGCTTGGGTGGAGGGGATTTGTTTGATGTCGTGTTGCCCATCGGCATGGCATTCGCGGGCAGTGTGGTGGTTCGACTGGTCATAATGGCGCTCATCTGTGAGAGATGGATCAGGCAGCGATAGGCGCGGGAGGCGTTTCCGGCACGGCGGCGCCGTGCAGCAGGTCGAGGCAGTATTTTTTCATCGCGACAAAGCGCGGCGTGCTGACGATGGAGCGATCGCGCGGGCGCGGCAGATCAACCGGCATCTTGTCGATGACGCGGCCGGGACGGCTCGCCATCACATAGACGTCGTCGGACAGGAAGATCGCTTCTTCCACATCGTGGGTGACGAAGATGACCGTGCGGCCGAAATCGCTGAACAGGGTCAGCAACCATTCCTGCATCTTCGCCTTCGTCTGCGCATCGAGCGCGCCGAACGGCTCGTCGAGCAGCACGACGTCCATGTCGACGAGCAGGGTGCGCAGCAAGGCCGCGCGCTGGCGCATGCCGCCCGACAGTTTCGAGGGGAACGAATGTTCGAAACCGGCGAGGCCATAGCGCTGCAGCATCGGCATGGCGCGGTCGCGCGCCTCGGCCGTCGGCGTGCCGCGGATCTCCATGCCGAGGATGACATTGTCGAGCACGGTGCGCCACGGCAGCAGCAGGTCCTTCTGCAGCATGTAGCCAACCTGGCCGATGAGACCGGTCGCGTCCTGGCCATCGATTAGGATGCGGCCTTCCGTCGGCGCCTGCAGTCCGGCGACGATGTTGAAGATGGTGCTCTTGCCGCAACCGGACGGGCCGATCAGCGAGATGAAACGTCCGGCGGGGACTTCGAGATTGACCGGCGCCAGCGCGACGAATTCCTGGCCGTTGGTGTCGAACACCATCGAGACATTCTCGATTGCGAGTTTGGGAATGGTCACATTGCTCTCCGCTGCATCCATTGGCGCGCACGCCTTGGAAAGACAGAGAGCATGTGCCGTGCCAGACCATCGGGACACGAAGAAACAAGGAGTTAGCCTGGAATGCCGCCGAATCGTCCGCACACGCGGGCCGCCTGAACTTTCAGCAAGTTCGAATTTTGTGCAGTTGCACAATAAATGCTTAGAATTCGAAGGAATATGAATATAAGCTATTGATATTATATCGTATAATAAGCTCGCTCGACGATATAAAATAGTGCATCGCACCATTTTCCGCATTCTCGCAAGCTGCCAGCCCTTTCAGGCCGGAGACTAGTTGGCGCGAATATTCAGTGGCTTTACGAGAGAGCCCCACCGGGCATATTCGGCCTTGTAATAGCGCACAAAGTCATCGCCGAATTTGTTGCCGACGATGAGTGCCAACGGCTCATAGCGCTTCTTCACACCGGGCGCTTGGATCGCCACCTTCAGATCCTCGGCCAGCCGTTTGACGATCGGAGCCGGCGTCTTGGAGCGGACAAAAAAGCCGTACCAAAGAGAAACCTCGATGTTGTAGCCGGATTCCTTGAAGGTCGGCACATCCGGAAGCATGTCGAGACGCGTGGCGGTGGTAACAGCCAATGCGCGCAGTTTGCCGCTTTCGATCTGAGATCTGACCAGTCCCACGTCGGGGACCATGACCGTCAATTCCCCGGCTTGTACGTCGCTCACCGCTGGCGCGGTTCCTTTGTAAGGAACGTGCGTAAACTGCACGCCTGCTTCTTTCCCGAGAAGGAACATGGTGATCGCATAAGACGAGCCAATCCCGGCAGATCCGAAGGTGACTTTGCCTGGATGATCCTTGGCATATCGAATGAGGCCAGCCAGATCTTTGACGGGTGTTTTTTCTGGATTGACCACCAAAACGAGCGGCATCGAGCCCGCCTCCGCGATTGGCGTCCAGGCCGTAAGAGAGTCGAACGGCATGTCGTCCATGACAAACGGGTTGATGGTCAGTGTGCCCATGGTCCCGAACCATAGGGTGTAGCCATCGGCCGGTTGTCCGAGCGCGGAATTGGCGGAGACCAGTCCACTCCCTCCCGAGCGGTTTTCGACCACAACCGCTTTTCCGAGGCGTGGAGTGAGCTCTTCAGCAATCAGGCGAGGCATCAAGTCGGAAGTGCTGCCTGGCGTCCCGGGTGTGATGATCGTCACCTGTTTGGTCGGATAATCCTGGGCGTACCCGTATCCTCCGGCGATCAAGCCGACGATGCCCGCAAACACAACTGTCTTCAACATTTTACCCTCCCTTAAAGTGCTGATGCAGTTACTCCCGCGATGCTCCAGGCCCTATGGCGCCGTTCACGACAGGCGCAGAGCGGCGCCTGTGATCGCGATCAGGCATTACGGTCACCGGCGGCGCGTAGAAAATGCAATGCATCAAGATGCTGCTGGCGAATGCTCGGCAGCTCGGAAGGGTTCAGGCGCCCAAATCCGCAATAAGCCGCCACGCCGAAGTCAGGGACGAATTTCTTCGCAATCTTGAGGCGCTCCCGGTAGCTATCCATGCTGTGGACGATGCCGAGGAAAATGCGGGCGCCCCGAGGTTCGAGCCCGCGCAGCGGTGCATAAAACGCTTCTTCCGATCGGGCCAAAAGCGGGATGTGCATCCAGGCGACCGGACGACCAGCCGCGCCGATGAAGGCATTCGCCATTCGCACCGCACCGGCGATGTCGTCTGGCTCAAACCGCGGCCAGCCGCCCAGGGTGCCGAAGCACATATGAAACCCGACCATCACATCATGCGGTATCCAGGACAGCAGGGCAGTGATCTGCGGCGTATTCCGGTCGATGGCGGTTGCCGCTGGCTGCCCGGCGATGGCGCCGTAAGCATCTTGCACTTCGCTCGCGCAATCGAGCTGGATTGCCAGGTCGTGATGCGGAATATGTTGGACGATCGTCTCCAGCTCGGCCCTGAGCGCCTGGATGTAGCCGGCCCGTACCTTCCCGACGTCTCCTTGATCGGGAAAAATTCGATAAGGCACCGCGCTGTTGACGGACGGCACTGACACCTGAAAACGCGTCGACGCGGGGTACAGACCTTCGGTGCGCAGCGCTTTGAATATGAAGTAGGAGTTTATGGCGTCACGGGCATAGCCGAGGCGCCATCCCCGGTCGCCAAACGCGACCGTATCGATTCCGTCGCGCACCCGGAACTGCCAGCTATCGCCGGCATCGCGAGGATTGAGGCGTTCAACGCCGTTGTCTTTCTTCGGCTGCCGCACCGTTTCCAGATCGGGATGATTGGCAAACACCGCGTAGTGAACGCGACTGATCCAATGGCTGCGCGGTCCAACCTCACCATCCGGCATCGCCATCAAGGCAGATCCCAACGCCGGGCCGAACTCCCGGAACACCTCTTCATTGGTGTCATAGGGAATGCTTCCGACCAGCAAAACATCCGCAGACATCATGTCCTCCCGCTTGCATCCAGATTTCACTTATAGTAAAAATATAATTCGTTTATAGTGAAATGAATCCAGACGGGTGTCAAACCCATGGCAAAAGCCGACGTTCGCGGCATCAGCTCCTTGGAAAATGGCCTCGCGGTATTGCGCCTGCTGCGGGAGGAGGCCGGGCCGATTTCCCTTGGGGGGCTATCGGCAAAAAGCGGAATGTCTCCGAGCAAATTGCACCGTTACTGCACCAGCCTTGTACGGGCTGGTTTTGCGGCCCAGGAGAGTCGCGGATCCTATCGATATACTGATGGCTCGAACGCTCGATCCGTGGCGAAGGCAATCGCCTTCAAAACCATCGTCGAGCGCCTTCCGGCGTTTGTGAAAGAGATCGGTCACACCGCCTTTGTCGCTGAGTGGCAGGAGCTGGGGCCTAAAATCCTGCATGTCGAAGAGGCGGACGAGCCCATATCCGTCAGACCTCGGCAGGCCGGCCATCTTGCTGCCTTCACCTCTTCGACGGGAAAGCTTTTCCTGTCCCGCTTGCCTGAAGGTATGATGATGGCCTTCATTGCCAAGGAGCTTAAACGCCTGCGGAGCCTGGGGCATTCTTCCCGTGCCGTTGCGGCGTTGCGGTCGGATTTCCTGGCCCGTCTTGACGGTCTTCAACGTTCGCCGCTGGCCTTCACGAACGGTGATCACATCAAGGGGATCAGTTCGATGACGGGGATGGTGGCCCCGGAGGGAGCCGCGCCACCATTCGCCGTCTCCGTCTTCGGAATTTCCGAGACATTCACGGCACAGCCGGAAAGCAAGGGCGCGAAAGCCCTGCTTCGTTTTGTCAACGAGACCGCTCAACTGATCGAAGCCCGGCTCAAGTCATCGGGGAACTGATCTCGAAGGGGGCGGGAGAGATTAGGCGAGACTGCGCCGGATGCGTGGATAAGTCTCGAGTGCGTTCTCCAGCAGCACCCGCCGTGCCCGGTCTCCCGCGAGCGGGCCGGGCAGGGCGTCGGTGCCGTCGAAATGCCAGTGCGGCCAGTCGGTCGAAAACACGAGCATGCCGTCGTCGCCGATCTGCTGGACGATATCTTCGAGCATCTCGATCTTCGGCGGCGCATCCACCGGCTGAACAGCGATGCGCACATGCTGGCGCATGATCTCTGCCGGCGGCTTCTTCACCCATGGCACTTCGGCACGCACGCCGCGCCACGTCTTGTTGGCCCGCCACATGAAGGCCGGCAGCCAGCTCCAGCCGGATTCGAGAAACACCACTTTGAGATCGGGAAACTTCGCGAACACGCCTTCGGCGACCAGGCTCAGAAGCTGGTTCTCGAATGCCGGCGCATTCGCCGCGTAATCCTCGATGAAATAGGACGGCCAACCGATCGAGGTTGGCGCAAAGCGAAAGCCGCTGCCCGCATGAACGGCGATCGGCAGGCCGAGGCGCTGCGCCACCTCGTAGATCGGCCAGTAGTGACGCCGCCCCAGCAATTTTTCTCCCATGGCGAACATCTGGATCGAGACGAAGCGCAGATCGTCGGCGCGCCGCTCGATTTCCTCGATCGCCATCTGCGGGTTTTCAACAGGAATGAGGATCGAGGCGCGCAGGCGCGGATCGCGGTCGAGCCATTCCTTCGCCATCCAGGAGTTCAACGCATTGCAAAAAGCCGCCGCCATGTCCTCGGCATGCAGCAACTGGCCGCCATGCAGATTGTTGCAGATGGCGATGCTTGTTCCGAAGGGATCGAGAAGCTGTGCTTGCATCTGCGTCACCTGCGCCGCCGGTGTGGTCGCCAGCATCCAGTCAGGCCGGCAATTGATCGGCGCGTTGGCGGGAAAGCTCGTCGGGTTGAGCTTCAGCCGGTCCATGCCGCGCAGGATCACCATCTCGCGCCAGTACGGATCGGAAAAATAGGGGAGGAGATCGCTGATGGCCGGCGCCGGCGGATGCACGTCGCAATCCACGGAGGGGTGCCCGAAGATGCTGTCGCGCAAAGGCGCCAGGGTCGCGGCTGGAGCGCTCAAGACTATCCTCCCAGAGTATTCGGCGGCAGGCGTGGGCAGCGGATGGCCACGAAGAAAGGCTTCGCGCACACCCTCAGACATCGTATACTGAGGGCCGAACGCGCTTGCAAACGCGCGCGGAGGACCTCTTATGAACGTCGTTGTCGACCAGCGCAAACTGCCATCGACGCGCCAGAAGCTCCGGTTTGTCGATTGCGACATCCATCCCTCGATGCGCTCGCCGGCCGATCTCAAGCCGTTTCTCGAAAAGCGCTGGTGGGATCACCTGACCCGCTACGGCAGTCACGCCCGCGAAATGTATTCAGACACCATAGGCTATCCGCGCATGACGCCTGCCATCGCGCGCAATGACGCCTGGCCGCCTAGCGGCGCGCCTCCCGGCGCCGACCTCGATTTTATGCGCCGCCAGCATCTCGATCATTACGATGTCGAGGCCGGTATTCTGATGCCGCTGTCGACGCGCGGTCCCGAGCAGCGCAACCTGGAGTTCGGCGCCGCCATGTGCACGGCGCTCAACGACTGGCAGAAGGCGACATGGCTCGACCCGGAGCCGCGTCTGCACGGCACCATTCTACTGCCCCATGAAGACGCACAGGCGGCGGTGCGCGAGATCGAGCATCGCGCCTCCGACCATCGTTTCGTCGGCGTGCAATTGTCGCCGCGGGCCACCGAGCCGATCGGCCGCAAGCGCTACTGGCCGATCTTCGAGGCAGCGCAGGCTGCAGACCTGCCGATCTCCATGCACCAGGGCGGCATCGGCGGCCATGCGGTCACGGGCTCGGGCTGGGTGTCGTATTATTTCGAGGAGCATCACACCAACGTCCAGACCCTGCAGTCGCTGGTGACGAGCATCGTGCTCGAAGGCGTGTTCGAGCGCTTTCCCGATCTGCGCTGGGTCATCATCGAGCCTGGTTTCGCCTGGGTGCCGCCGCTGGCCTGGCGTCTCGACAAACTGTTCGAGCGCATGCGCGACGAGGTTCCGCATCTGAAGATGAAGCCGTCGGACTATATCCGCCGCAACATCTGGTTCACCACCCAGCCCATCGACGAGCCGGAGCGGCCGGGCGATCTGGAAAAGATCATCGAATGGATCGGCCATGACCGGCTGATGTTCTCGACCGATTATCCGCACTGGGATTTCGACGATCCGGCCCATGCGCTCAATCTTAAAATTCCGGAGGCCCAGCGGCAGCGGATCCTGCGTGGCAACGCGATTGATTTCTACAAGCTGACGGTCTGAGCGTGCAGGAACGACACTAGAACGGGCGCATAAGCCCGTCTCAGAATGCAATGTAGGGGAGGGGCTTATGGAGCATGGTATCGACCGTCGCGCTTTGCTGAAGGCGGGTGTTGCAGCAAGCAGTGTATTAGCGCTTGGCGGCATCAAGGGTGTCTCGGCGCAGGCTGCTTGGGATGCAACAGTCGCTGCGGCGAAGCAGGAAGGCCGGCTTATCGTCTACAATGGCACAAATTTCGTTATCGTCCGCAAGATTGCCGCGAAATTCCAGGCCGAGACCGGCATTCAGACCGATGTGCTCGACGGACGCGCCACTGAAATCCGCGAACGCATCAGAGTCGAACAATCGACCGGCCGCACCATCGCCAGCGTCACCTATTCGGGCGCGACGACTCTCGCGACACAGAAGAGCGAAGGCGCCTTTCAGCCGATGGGCATCTTGCCCAACGCCGGCCGCATCGATCCGCAGTTCAAGCCGGACGAGACCATCATCCCGGTGACGGCGGGCAATTTCGCCGCCATCATCAACACCAATCTCGTCAAGGGCGACGACATCCCCAAGACCTGGGCCGATTTCACCCATCCGAAATGGAAGGATCGGATTCTCGCCGACGATCCGCGCGCGGCCGGCGCCGGCAATGTCTGGTTCGAGGCAACCTACAATGCGTTTGGGCGCAGCTTTCACGAGAAGATGGCGGCGCAGAACATCGTCATCAGCCGTCTCTTTCCCGAAAGCCAGCGCCGCCTCGCGCGCGGCGAATATGCCATCTATCTGCCCTTCAACGTCTCCGAGCTGAAAGGCCTGCAGGGCCTGCCGGTGCAATGCATCATCCCGGCCGAGGGCGTGCCTTATGTGCCCTTCTGCTACAGCCTGTTGAAGGATGCGCCGCAGCCCAATGCGGCGCGGCTCTTCGTCAATTACATGCTCGCCGAAGCAGCGCAGGTGGCGCAGGCCGAGGAAGGATTCAAACCGGCGGTGATGGGTCTGTCGGAGAAAATTCCGGCGGATCTGCGCCCCTATGTCGATGTCAAATTGCTGGGCACGACGACGCCTGGCCGGCAGAACGAGATGTTCGATCTGGCCAAGGCGATCTACGGATCAGCGTGAAAGACACCCTCATCCGACCCTTGCTGCGCAAGGGCCACCTTCTCCCGCCAGCGGGAGAAGGGCCGCAGATTCATCCTTCTCCCGTTTCTTTAACGGGAGAAGGTGGCCTCTGCGTAGCAGAGGTCGGATGAGGGTGTCTTGCTTTTCACGCCTCATTCAACCCAGGCCGCCCGGCTTCGACAACAAAAGACTTCACCGTCGAGATCGGCGCGCCGGCGGTGCTGATCTGATCGACGACGCGGAAGTCGGCCTGCCAGTGCTTCGCCGTCACGGTGTGGCGATGATAGCCGCGCTGGTCGCTGATGAATTTCATATGCGGATTGTTGGTGTGCAGGGCCTGCGCATTGCTCATCTTCGGCGAACCGTTGCCGCCCGAGGAGATCGACGTCGCCAGGAATTCGACACCGACACAGGCCGATGTCGGATCGCGCCAGTCCTGGTTGAGTTCCAGCGCCACGCCGCGATGCATGTCGCCGGTGAGAACGATGGGGTTCTTCACTTGCGCGTCGCGCCAGACGCCGATGATCCGATCACGCGCCGCATTGGCGCCATCCCATGAATCCAGGTTGACCACCGGCGCTTCGGACTCCGGCACCCACGGATAGGAGCGCCAGTCGAGATGGGCAAACAACACCTGCTGCGCCAGCACCTGCCAGGTTGCCGGGGCGGAACGATAGCCATCGGCCAGCCATTGCTCCTGCCGCAGGCCCATCATTGTGCGGCCTGCATCGTCGGTTGCGGCGCAACCGGGTTTGAAGCCGTCGCCGCAGGGTTGTTTCGAACGATATTGGCGTGTGTCCAGCACCGAGACATTGGCAAGATTGCCGATCTGAAACCGGCGATAGGCCGTGAGATCGGGGCCGCGCGGCATCAGGCTGCGGCGCACCGGCATATGCTCGTACCAGGCCTGGAACGCCGCCGCGCGGCGAAACAGGAAGGCATCCGCCGGCGTGTTCCTACCGGTCTCGGCCGCCCAGTTGTCGGCGACTTCATGGTCGTCGAAACTCGACAGGAACGGGCAGGAGGCCTGCGCCGCCTGCAGATCCGGATCGCTCTTGTAGAGCGCATAACGCCGCCGGTAATCGGTCACCGTGGTGCACATCGGAAAATCCCGTGGCATCAACCGTGCCAGCGCGCGGCCGTAGCGATCCATTGGTATGAAGCCGTATTCGTAGATGTAATCGCCGTAGTGGAAAACCATGTCGAGATTATCATCGGCGATGCCGCGCCATGCGGTGTAATAGCCGCCTTCCCAGGCCTGACAGCCGGCGGCGGCGAAACGCAGTTGCGTGGTTTCAGCACCGGCCATAGGCAGTGTCCGCGTCCGGCCGATCCGGCTTTCCCAATCGCCGAAGCGAAAGCGATAAAAATAATCTCGCGCCGGCGCGAGGCCCTCCACCTCGACGTGGACGGAGTGCCCGAGTTCGATCCGCGCGATCTCGCTGCCCGACCGGATGATCTGCTTCAGATCCGGATCGCTCGCGATCTCCCATGTCACAGTGATGGGAACCGACGGCATGCCACCGCGCGGCTCCAGCGGCTCCGGCGCCAGCCGGGTCCACAGCACGAAACCGTCCGCCGTGGGGTCGCCGGAGGCGACACCAAGCAAGAACGGGTTCTGCCTGAACTGGGCGCGCACGGGCGAGGAGGCGACAATCGGCAGGCCCAATGTCAGCAGCCCCGCACCGAGCGCGCCCTTGAGCAGTTTGCGCCGGTCGAACATCGGATAGGCGTTGGGTTCGAACATCGCGCGTCTTTCAATCTCTGGCGGCAACCAGGGCGAGATTTATCAGCCGTGTGAGACCGGAGCGTTACAGGGCAACAGCCGGGAATCCCTGATGATCCGGCCTTTGCCGAGCAGAGCGTTCTGCGCTACGCCATAGACTGTCTTGGCTCTGGCGATATGGATCGAACAATGGACACAGCGAAAGCGCGCGGCGATCTCACCGGCAGGATCGCCATCGTCACCGGCGGCAGCAGCGGCATAGGCGCGGCCACGGTGCGCGAACTGGCGGCCGCCGGCGCCACCGTCGTCATCGGTTACAACCGCGGCCAGGACCGCGCCGAGGCGCTGCGCGCCTCGCTCGGCGGCAACGAACACTGCATCCAGCAGATCCGCAACGAGGACGGCGCCAGCGTGCGCGCCCTGGCGGACATGGTCAGGGCGAAATTCGGCAAGGCCGATATTCTCGTCAATTCCGGCGGCTTCACCCGGCCTGTGCCGCACGGCGATCTGGAGACGCTGAGCGATGAATTGTTCGATTCTGTCCTGCTGTCGAACCTGCGCGGACCCTTTACTGTTATCCGCGCCATGACGCCGCTGCTGAAGGCGGGAGGCAGTTCCGTCATCGTCAACGTCTCGTCGATCTCGGCTTTCACGGCCTCGGGCAGCAGCATCGCCTATGTCGCCTCCAAGGCCGGGCTGGAGGCCATCAGCATGTCGCTGGCGCGGGTGCTGGGACCGGAAATCCGGGTCATGTGCGTGTCTCCCGGCGCCGTGGCGACGGATTTCGTCGAGGGCCGGGGCAGGGCCGACCTGGAGAAAATGGCGGCCGGCACCCCGCTGCGCCGGGTCACGGAGCCGGAGGACGTGGCGGCCGCCATCATGGCCTGCGTCACCCATCTGCCCATGACCACCGGAATCCGCATCGTCGTCGACGGCGGCCGGTTCCTGTAATTGCTCGTTTTCACGACATATTTCCGCGCCATAGTCGATCTTTGGCAAGGCCGATGGAGTTGGAAATTCCAGCCTTCAGAGGCTATAGAATTGGCATGTGCGCAATGCATCGGCGCTCGGTCGTCCGCTGCAGAAAAAATGCATGTTGAAGCAGAGTTTCTATAAGTAATCAGGAGGTTGGTCTTGTCCAACACACACGAAGAACTGACCAAGAGCGTGATGGGCTTCATTCGCTCCGAAATGCAGGACAAGACCGTCGAATTCACGATGGATACGCCTCTGGAAGGCGTGAAAATCGATTCGATCGATGTGATCCACGTTATTTTCAAGGTCGAGGAGGAATATGGCGCCACTGTCGACATGGCCCCCGACGCCAAATTCGCCACCGTCGGCGATTTCGTCAATGCGCTGATCGCCTTCATTCCGGCCGACAAGAAAGCCGACGCATGACGCCAAATTGGGTCGAGGTGACAGGTCGCGGGGTCGTCAGCAGCGCGGGATTAACGGTTCCGGAGTTCACCCAGACCATCCTGTCCGGCCAATGCCTGATCGGCGATATTTCCGATATCGCCGCCGATATCAGGTTCACCAAGGGCGCCGCCATCCGCAACTTCGATGCGGCTGCGCATTTTGACGAAAAGACCCTCGGCGTCCTCGACCGGTTCTCGCAGTTCGCGGCGGTCGCGGCGCGCGGCGCGCTGGCCGAGGCGGGCCTGCTGGAAGGCGGCTTGCTGGAAGCCGGCACCGATCGCGAGCGCATCGCCGTCATCGTCGGTACCGCCAACGGCGGCGGCGATATTCTCATGGAAGGTTATGGGCGGCTTTACAAGGAAGACCGCAAGCCGCGTCCGCTCACCATTCCCATGTCGATGGCAAGCGCGCCCGCCAGCCGTATCGCCAAGGAACTGGGCGCCCGTGGCCCGGTGTTCGGCGTCAGCAGCGCCTGCGCCTCGTCGAACCATGCGATCATCACCGGTATGATGCTCATTCGCGCGGGGCTCATCGACGTGGCGGTCGTCGGCGGCACGGATTCCTGTTTCTACGAATCCTATCTCAAGGTCTGGGATGTCCTGCGTGCTGTTTCGTCGGAGACCTGCCGGCCATTTTCCACCGGCCGCAAAGGGCTGATCATCGGCGAGGGCGCCGGCATTCTGGTTCTGGAACGTGCGGGACGCGCGGCGGCGCGCGGCGCCAAAGTCATCGCGCGTCTCGCCGGCGGCGGCATGTCGAGCGATGCTGGCGATCTGATCGCACCTGACAGCAGCGGCATGGCGCGTGCCATGCGCGCGGCACTCGTCGATGCCGGACTGGAGCCGGACGCCATTGGCTATATCAACGCGCACGGCACCGGCACGGTGGCGAACGACCGTGCTGAATCGAGCGCCATCAACGACGTCTTCGGCGGCAATCGCGACAAGATCTCGGTCTCGTCGACCAAGTCCATCATCGGACACGCCATGGGCGCCTCCGGCGCACTCGAGGCGGTCGCGACCCTCGCGGCGCTTGAAACCGGCATGATCCCGCCGACGGTGAATTTCATCAGCGCTGATCCCGATTGCGATGTCGACGCAACGCCGAATGAAGCGCGGAAACGCGCCGTCGATGTCGCCGTGTCCAACTCGTTTGCTTTCGGCGGCCTCAACGTATCGCTTGCCTTCGCGCGATCCGATCGGTGACGGGCACCGTGTCTCGACGCTCGACACCGGCGCATATTGCCATAACGGGCGCCGGCGCCGGAATCGGCGCGGCTTTGGCCCTGGCCTATGCGAGGTCCGGCGCCAGGTTGAGCCTTTCCGGCCGCAATCTGGAGCGGCTTGAGCAGACAGCCGGCCTGTGCCGCGCGCGCGGCGCAAAGGTCGATGTCGGCCAGTGCGATGTCACCGATGCGGCGGCGATGCAGGGCTGGATCGACAGGATCGAGGCGGAGCAGCCAATAGATATTCTGATCGCCAATGCCGGCATCGGCGGCTCCGGCACGTTGACCGACAACGTTGCTGAAGCGGGCGAGGTCGCCCGTGCTGTCGTGACGACCAATACGATCGGCGTCATCAACACGGTGACGCCCGTCCTGCCGCACTTCGTTGCGCGCAAGGCTGGCACAGTCGTCATCATCAGTTCCGTCGCGGGATTTCTGGGACTGCCGGATTCGCCGTCCTATTCCGCCTCCAAGGCCGCAGCCTCCGTCTATGGCGATGGTCTGCGCCGCCTGTTGCGGCCGCAAGGCATCCAGGTCACCGTCGTCAGCCCGGGCTATGTCGAGACGGCGATGAGCGCCTCCCTGCCGTTCCATCGCCCATTTTTGTGGAGCGCCGAAAAAGCCGCAAACGTCATTCAGAACGCCGTGGCGAATGGCCGTGGCGAATTGATTTTCCCGTGGCAGTTCCGCCTGGCGATCTCGCTCGCCCGCGTTCTGCCGACCGCGTTTGTCGACTTTCTATTGATGCGCTTTCGCGCCTGGGACGTTTTGTAATGACCACTGGAAATGCCGCGCTGCGCGTGGAAGCTATCGCCGACGCCAAAGGCCGCAAGGATTGGCTGCAGGTGCCCCATATGGTTTACGCTGGCGATCCCGCCTGGGTCGCGCCGCTGCACTTCGTCGAAAACCAGCGCATCACGCCGAAGACCAACCCGTTCTTCAGTTTCGCCGATGTGCAATTGTTCGTCGCCTATCGCGGCGATGAGCCGGTCGGTCGCATCTCCGCGCAGGTCAATCGCCGCTATCTCGAACTGTATAAGGATGCGACGGGGCATTTCGGCTTTTTCGATTGCATCGACGACGATGAGGCGACGGCAGCGCTGGTTGCCGCTGCAGGCGACTGGCTGAAGGCGCGCGGCATGGCGCGCATGGAAGGCCCGTTCAACTTCTCCATCAACCAGGAATGCGGCCTGCTTATCTCAGGCTTCGATACGCCGCCGGCGATCATGATGACCCATGCGCGGCCGTGGATGGGGCCGGCGCTGGAAAAAACCGGCTTGACGAAAAGCATGGACATGCATGCCTATCGCTTCAATCCCGCCAACATGCCGGATCGCCTGCAGCGCCTCGCCAAAATGGCGCAAAGCTCGGCCGACGTCAGCATACGCGAGATCGACACCAGCAAATTCCGCGAGGAAGTGCGGACCCTGATCGATATCTTCAACGACGCCTGGCGCGACAATTGGGGCTTCGTCTCGTTCAGCGACGCCGAGATCGAAGCCATGATCGGCGAGATGAAACTGTTCTTTCGCAGCAACTACGGCCGCTTCGTGCTCTACAAGGGCAAGCCCGCCGGCGTCATGGTGGCGCTGCCCAACATCAACGAGATTGCCGCCGATTTCGACGGCAAACTGCTGCCGTTCAACTGGGCCAAACTCGTCTGGTCGCTGTGGCGGGAAACGGCGCAGACGGCGCGTGTTCCGCTCATGGGCCTGCGCAAGGAATATCAGAGCAGTCCGCTCGCGGCTGGCATGTTGGCGCTGCTCGTGTCCGAATTCGTCGGCGAGTCGAAAGACTATCCGATGCAATGGATCGAGTTTTCCTGGGTTCTGGACGTCAACCGCCCTATGAAGGCGCTGGCCGAACTGGCGGCAGGCCCGCCCGTCAAAACCTTTCGTATTTACGGGAAGATCTTGGGCTGAGCCGGAATGGCGGCACGGGCGGCGCGCTTGCTGCGTGTCGGGCTGATGTCCGGGTCCACGTCCGCGCCCGGAAGCCGCACCACATTGCTGGCGGCGGCGACGGCCTGCGCCTGCAGATGCGCCTTGGATGAGAAATTCGCGCGCTGGTGCGACGGGTCCATGGTGGCGACAAGCGCGTCGAGCACGCCGTCGATTTCCGCCTTGGTATGCGACGCATTGAAAAAGAAGCGCAGCCGCGGCTTGTTCTTCGGCACGCCGAGCTGCACGATCGGCGGCACATAATAGCCGACGCGCAGCAAGGCCCGCGCGGCCAGCATCGCCTTTTCCGATGTGTCGAATATGATCGGAACAATGCCTTCGCTGATCGCATCGCCGATATTGAAGCCGAGCGCGCGTGCCCGTTCAGCGAAATAACGGCTGTTCTCGCGCAGCTTGGCGATGCGCCAGGTTTCCCGCGAAATGATATCGAGCGCCTCGCGCACCGATGCCGCGATCGAGGGCGTCAGGCCGACGCTGTAGACGAAGCCGGGCAGGGTGAAGCGCAGCCAATCGATGACGACCTGCCTGCCGCCGATGAAGCCGCCGCAACTGACGAACGCTTTCGACATGGTGCCGACGACCAGATCGACACTGCTCATGTCGAGGCCGAAATGCTCGGTGACGCCGCGGCCGGTCTTGCCGAGCACGCCGATGGAATGCGCCTCGTCGATCATCAGCCAGGCATTGTAGCGGTCGCGCAGTTCGATGAACTTCGGCAGGTCCGGCACGTCGCCGTCCATGCTGTAAAGACCTTCGATGACGACGAGCACGCGGCGAAAATGGCTGCGCTTTTCCTTCAGGATCTCCTCGAGCCGCGCCATGTCGTTGTGCGGAAATTCGACGATGGTCGCCCGCGACAGCCGGCTGCCCATGACGATGCTGTTGTGGGCCAGCTCGTCGACCAGGATCATGTCGCCCTTGGTGAGGAGGTGCCCGACGAGCGACAGGTTGGTGCCGTAGCCGCTGACCATGGCGATCGTGTCGTCGACGCCGATGAAGGCGGCGAGATCGTATTCGAGAGCACGATGGCAGGTGCGTTCGCCGCCGACAAGACGCGAGCCGCCGACGCCGACGCCGAATTCGGCTATGGCCGCCGTCGCGGCGTTGCGGATGCGCGGGTCATCCGCGAGACCGAGATAGTCGTAGTTTGCAAATGACACTAATGTGTCGCCACGCGACCGGAATTCCGACCGCAGCCGGTCGAGCGGAGCGAAATAGGGATGATCGTATCCGATGACCGAAAAGCCGGCCAGTTTCAACCGGCGGCGGGCGTATTCTTCCAAATCGGAATTCACCGAATCCATATGTTATCTCTACGAATCAAGACCTAGCTACACCAATAAGATCAACGACTAAGCGAGCAAATCGCTGAAGTATCGCACGTAAGGATCGACTAAAGCGCAAGTTTTCATATCCGTCTACTGCAGGACGGGATGGTAAAGAGCGTATTTCCGCTTTCCTTAGCATTACCCTACCAACAAAAAGGCCATTTTTGGGCTTTCGGTTGCTGTCCTAAGCTGGAATGTGCCGCATAGGCTTTAGCCTAGCGACATGAAATATAGTATGTTTTTAGCCTGGCTCAGAAGGCATATAACGCTTGCCTTGATGGGTTTTGTTGCCGCTTTAGACATCGATTGCCTACCTTTAGCCTCAATTGGCCAAGGTCAATTTTTCTATAAAGCCTGTACGATTATGTGATGCTGGCGCCGATCCATAGCTTGACTTTTATCAAGCACTTCCACAGCGCCAGGGCATCGCAGTCCCTTCATTTCGCGTCGACGAACCGGTTCGTAAACAAGGTTTCCGGTTCGCCGGGATCGCCGATCTTGTTGTCGCGCAGGGCATTGACGCCGCTTTTCCAAAGCCTGGGCACGTTGCGCAGCAGGTTTTCCTTGCCCTCGGACAGCCACAGGCGCTCGGCCGTCAATTTCTCGACGGCGACAACCGCGTCGATGTCGCGGATGCCAGGAATCTCGAAATCCTTGGATGCCCGCTCGTAGATCGGCTTCAGCGGCTGGGTCATGATTTCTTCCGCGGAGGCCCGCATGGCCTTCATGGCGCGCGTCAAGAGATCGGGTTTCGCTTCGGCGATCGTCTTTGTGGTCACATAGCATTGGCCCGGCATCGGCGCATATCTGTCGGTCGACCAGGCCAGCACGTCTTCTTTCATCCGCTCCAAAGCCGAGACGACCTGGATGGATGCGATGAAGCAATCGACGCGGCCCTGCTTCATGATCTGCACCGCGCCAGGGCTGTTGCCCGTGACCTCGCGCTTGACGTCGTCCGGCTTCAGGCCGCCGTGAGCCAGGATCAGATTCAGGAAAACGTCGGTTGTGCCGGCAACGGAAACGATGCCGACCGTTTTGCCTTTCAGGTCTTCCGCCTTCTCGATCGGTTTCGATTTCAGGCTGATCATGAAGAAGGTCGAGGCCTGATAAATGGTGGCGATCGAGATGAGCGGTACCTTGGTCGTCGCAACCGCCCGCATCACATCGATGCCCGACGCACGGATGAAGTCCACTTGCTGGGCGATCAACTGCTGGATCGGTTGCGCTGTGCCCTGGCCACCCAGAAGCTTGGCATCGATGTTCTGCCTGGCGAAATGTCCGCCGGAAACGGCGTTCATCAATTCGATGAAATCGGGGATGAAGCCAAATGGCGTCATGATGACGAGGGGCGTGCGTGCCTGCGCTCTGACGATGGCCGGAGCCCCGAGCAATGAGGCCGAGGCTATTGCCGCAGAACCCCGGATGAATGTGCGCCGATCTGTCATTTTATGCTCCCGTTCCAGCTCTGGATTTTAAAAGCGATGCATCTTGCCTCTATCGCGTTTTCCGATCCAGTGGATCGGAAAGGCGCGCCTAGTTTTTTAAAGAGCGCATTTTCTTCACGCGAACCAGTGTCCACTTCGCTCGAAAATGCGCTAAGCAATGGATGCGTCTATGGCTGCAGCGAACCCGTGATGAGGAATAAAGCATGAGTGTTGAATACGCGCCCAAGGGGATTGTCGGCGTGCTGACCCCGCAGGCAAACACGACCGTGGAGCCCGAATATGCAATCCTCACGCCGCCCGGCTATGCCTTCCTCAACGCCCGGCTGCTCAGCCCCCACAAGACGATCGAGGAGCGTCTCGTCGACTATTTCGCCAATGTCGAGAACTATACGCGCGAATTCGCCAACGCACCGATCGGCGCGCTTTGCGTGGCGACGACAGGCATGTCCTATCTCGTCGGCAAGGAAGCCGAAGACAAAAAGCTGGCGCAGATGTCGGCCGTGCTCGGCATCCCGGTCATGACAGCGGCGACGTCCGTCTGCATGGCGCTCGATGCGCTGAAAGCCAAGCGTATCGCGCTGATCTCGCCCTATGAGGGCAATCTCGATGCGCAGGCGGCGCCGTATTGGGAATCGCGTGGCTACACGGTCGTGGAAAAGGTCAGCGCGGCACAGCCGGGCGATAACTTCCATCCGATCTACAGCCTGCCGTCAGGCGCCGCTCAGGGCGCCCTCGACAAGATCACCGATCCATCGCTCGATGCGATCGTGATGCTGGGCACGGGCATGCCGACCTTCGGGCCGATCGCCCGCAAGCCATTCTTAGGCAAGACGCCGGTATTCTCCTGCATGTTCGCCCTGATCTGGGCCAACATCGTCGCCCTCGACAAGCGCGAGCCGACGGCAGACGATTTCCACAAATGGCTGAACGGCCGCTGGTGGCGCGACCGCATGGAACAGAAGTTCACTTAATCCCTTCTCCCGCAGGGCGGGAGAAGGTTAGCCCTGCAGCGCAGGCTTCGCCCAAGGCCGCGCGCCGGCATCAGCCGCGACAAACGCCTCGATATCCTTCGCGTAGGACCGCGTCATATCGACATCGTCCCAGCCGTTGAGTAACTGCTTCTTCCAGTCGGCGCGGATCTCGAAATCGAAGCTGCGATTGCCGGCGACGATCTTCTGATTGGCGAGATCGACGCGGATCGGCCGGCCGTCGATGACGCTTGCTTCCGCCAGCAGCTCTTCGATCTCGCTTTCCGAGAGACGCGCCGGCAGCAGGCCGTTCTTGATCGAGTTGGAGGCGAAGATATCGCCGAAGCTCGGCGCGATGACGCAGGTGATGCCCTGGTCGACGAGCACATAGACGGCCGCTTCGCGCGATGAGCCGCAGCCGAAATTCTTGCGGGCGATCATGATGCCGCAGTCGCGATAGCGCTGATTGTTGAGCGGGAAGTCGCCGCGCAGGTCGCCGTTCGCATCGCGACGCAGATCGTGCAGCAGGAACGAGCCATAGCCTTGCGAGCGCGGCGTCTGCATGAAGCGGGCAGGGATCAACTGGTCGGTATCGACATTCACCAGCCCAAGCGGGCAGGCAGGCGTTTCGAGCACGGTGAAGGGCTTCATGACTTTCTTCCCTCAAGCAGGGCGCGGGAATCGGTGAGATGGCCGGTGACGGCGGCTGCAGCAGCCATGGCGGGCGACATCAGATGGGTGCGGCTGCCTTTGCCCTGGCGGCCCTTGAAATTGCGGTTGGTGGTCGAGGCGCAGCGCTCGCCCTCGGGAACGATATCGCCGTTCATACCGACGCACATGGAGCAGCCGGCGCCGCCCCATTCGAGGCCGGCCTCGACAAAGATGCGATCAAGACCTTCTTCCTCCGCCTGCCGTTTGACCGTGGCCGACCCGGGCGAAACCAGGCCCGGCACTTTCGCATGCCGGCCGGCGAGCACCGCTGCGGCCGCGCGCAAATCCTCGATGCGGCTGTTGGTGCAGGAACCGATGAAGACGCGATCGACCTTCACATCGGTCAACGCCATGCCGGCGTGCAGCCCCATATAGTCGAGCGCCTCGCGCATCGCCTCGGCCTTGACTTCGATTTTTTCGTCGGCGGGATCAGGGACACGCGCGGTGATCGCGGCCGCATGTTCGGGGCTCGTGCCCCAGGTCACGGTCGGCGCGATCTCGGAGGCATCGAGCGCCAGCTCGCGGTCGAACTCGGCGTCAGCATCGCTCGGCAGCTTCCGCCAGTCGTTGATTGCCGCATCGAAGGCCTGGCCCTGCGGTGCGAACGGCCGTCCGCGAATCCATTCGAATGTCTTGTCGTCGGGCGCGACCATGCCGAGCCGGGAACCGGATTCGATCGACAGGTTGCACAAGGTCAAGCGGCCTTCGATGGAAAGCCCCGTCACCGCGCTGCCGGCATATTCGATGGCGTAGCCCTGCGCGAAGCCGGTGCCGATTTTCGCGATGATCGACAGCGCCATGTCCTTGGCCGACAGCCCGGGCGCAAGCGTGCCGTCGATGCGCAGGCGCAGCCGCTTCGGCCGCGACTGCCAGATGGTCTGCGTCATCAGCACATGGGCGACCTCGGACGCGCCGATGCCGAAGGCATAGGCGCCGAGCGCGCCATGGGTTGACGTGTGGCTGTCGCCGCAGACGATCAGCAGGCCGGGCAGGGTGAGGCCCTGTTCCGGCGCCACCACATGGGCGATGCCCTGGCGCGAATGGCCCTCGCCGAAGCAGGTGACGCCGTGCAGCGTCGTGTTCTCCTGCAATTGCCGGATCATGCGCCGCGTATCGGCCGGCTGCTGCAGCTCGGCACCGGCGCGCGTCGGCACATAGTGATCGGCCATGCCGAAGGTCAGGTCCGGCCGCGCCACCTTGACGCCGCGCGCCTTCAACTGGGCAAAGCCGTGGTGCGAGCCCTCGTGCACGAAATGGCGGTCCACCCAGAGCAGGCAATCGCCGTCCTCGCGCGTCACGATCGTGTGCGCGTCCCAGATTTTATCGATGATGGTTTGCGGCCCTTTGGCCTTCAGATTCTTGGTCATGCGGTGCCTTAGCATGAGGGATCGGCGGCGGCCATTGCGGCGCAAGGGGGCAGATACCCGGATTCGCGTCGCGACAGATGATCTTTCATATGGAATATAGGAGTTCAGGTTTGCAATTGCTGGAGCTGGACCCCCGCTGATGTCGCACGATTTTTCGGATTTATCGAAAACCGCCTTCCTTATCGTCGATCTGCAGAACGACTTTCTGGACCCCAAGGGGGCCTATGGCCGAGGCGGGGCGAGCATTCCGGAGATCGCCGCCCTGCCGGCGCGCCTGGCGCCCCTGGCGCGCAAGGTCCGCGCGCGCGGCGGCCTCATCGGCGCGACGCAGTTCACCCTGGTGCCGGGGCGTAACGGCGAGCCGATCATTTCGCCGCACCTGAAGGAATTGCGGCCGTTTCTCGCCAAGGGTGATTTCGCGCCCGGCGGCTGGGGCCACGCCCTGGTGGATGAATTGCAGCCGGCGGACATTCTCATCGAGAAGGTCGCCTATTCGGCCTTCTACATGACGCGGCTGGAGTGGGTGCTGCGCAAGCTGAATATCGAACGCCTGATCGTCGGCGGCATCGTCACCAATGGCGGCGTAGCCTCGACCGTGCGCGACGCGCATGTGCGCGATATTCCCGTCACGGTTCTGTCCGACGGCTGCGCCGCCTTCACGCCGGCCATCCACAATGTCTCGATCGAGGCACTGCGGCCGGTGGCGCAGGTCGCCACCGTGCAGGAGATGCTTGAGGCGGTGTCGGGTTAGAGCATTTTAAAAGCTCTAGCCGCGAAAGGCAGAGCCGCCGTCGACATCGAGCGTCGCGCCGCTGACATAGCCGCAGGCGGGTGACGCCAGGAACACGGCGGCGTTCGCCATTTCGGCGGGTTCCGCCAGACGGCCGAGAGGATTCTTGCCCAGCGTTTCCTGCCAGCGGCCCTCGTCGCCATAGGTTGTCTGCGCCCGGCGCTTGGCCAGCGTCACGGCGCGATCGGTCCTTGTGCTCGACGGGTTGATGCCGAAGACGCGCACGCCCCAGTCAACGGACTTTCCACCGATGGCGCCGGTGAAGGCCATCAGCGACGCATTGCCGGCGGCTCCGCAGGAATAGTCGTAACGCGGGCTGCGGCCGCCGCCGCCGATGATGTTGACGATGACGCCCGCCTGCTTGGCTTTCATGCGCTCGAGATAGATTTTCGTGAGGTGAATATAGCCCATGACCTTGAGCGCCCATGCCTCCTCCCAGGTTTCCATGGAAAGGTCGAGCAAGCCGCCGCCTGGGATCGCGCCGGCGTTGTTGACGAGAATGTCGACGTCTCCGACCTTGTCCGCCAGGCGCTTGCGGTCGTCCGCCTTGCCGAGATCGCCGGCGAAGCCTTCGATGCTCACCTGATATTTTTCAGCCAGCGCCCGCTGCGCCGCCTCGACCCGCTGTTCGTCGCGGCCGGTGATGATGACAGGGCAGCCTTCGGCGGCGAACGCCTCGGCGCAGGCATAGCCGATGCCCTTCGTGCTGCCGGTGATGAGAACTCTTTCGCCTTTAAAACCGAGATCCATGGTCTGCTCCTGAGAAGCGCTACTTCAGCGATGCTACACCCGCGGCGTGCTCATGTCCGCATCATAACCCGGCGCAACTGCGACCTGATGCTGCAGCATGATTTCCTTCCGCTCTTTCGCCGATTGCATCAGCGCCAGGCAGACTTCGAGCGTCGCCAGGCCCCAGCGGCCATTGTGCCAGAGCGGCTTGCCGTTGAAGACCGCATCATAGAGTTCTTCCAGTTCGGCGCGTCGCTGCACATGACCCATCTCGTGCTTCTTGACGACTTCCACATCGTGCTTGCCGTCGTCATCGTGGATGAACAGGCCGAAGGGCGATTGTCTCAGGTCGGCGCGGTCGAGACTGGCGATGGCCATGCCCATATCTTCGGGCCACCACGGATCATTGTCGCCGGAATAAAAGTAATCGCGCTCGCGCTGTCCGCCGATGCGGATCGATTGCTTCTCGGATGTTTCATCGCGCGAGCCCGCGCGCAAGGCGCGGCGAATGTCGCCGCGCTGCGTCGCCGTATAGACCTGCTTGTCGGTTCCCCACGGCACCAGCTCGGCGCCGAGGAAATAGCCGTAGCCGTTGTGGACGATCGTCGCGGGCAGTCCGTTCTCGAATTCGAGGAAGGCCGCGTAATAGCCGGGGATGCTGCGCTCCTTCATCCAGGCTCCGGTCTGCGCGCGCACGCTGCGCACCAGGCCGCCGCCGAGCAGGCGCACGGTATCGATCTGGTGCGGCCCCTGGCGGAACGGAATGCCGCCACCCTGGGCGATGTCGAGTTCATCGGCGGTGCGCGGCCGCAGCATCCAGTCCGAATAGGACCAGATGTTCAGCGCCCGCAGGTCGCCGTAGTGGCCCGAGGTGATGACTTTGCGCATGGCGCGGATCGGCAGGGTGAAGGCGCGGGTGTGCCCGGCGAGAAGATGGACGCCGTGCTGTTCCGCCGCCTCGACCATGGCGCGCGCCTGGTCGAGCGACACCGCCATGGGTTTCTCGACGACGATATGCTTGCCATGTCGCGCCGCCAGAATCGTATGCTCGGCATGGAAGCGATTGGGGCTCGACACCCAGACCGCATCCACATTGGCGTCGCGGCAGAGCTCTTCCGCGCTGAGATAGGTGCGGGCGTCGGGGAAGCGTTCCTTGAAACGTTCCAGAGTGGCGGGCACCACATCGGCGCCGGCAACAAGTTCGATGGTGTCCATGCCGTCCATGGCGCGCAGGATTTCAGCGCCGCCGACGCCGATCCCAATCATGCCGATTCTGAGTTTCTTCCCTGTCATTTCGCTCTCTTCGTTGGGCTCTGCGGCCTGCTTATGGCCGGATGTTAGCGAGCCGCGACGCACCGCGAAAGGCCGTTCTTCGTCGCGATCCGGTGCGCAACGCTTGAATGCGGCGACTTTCAAGTCTATCTTTCCGGAAGACGGTAAAGCCGCATGCCGACGGGCAAAAACAAGAACACCGGGAGTTGGAAATGGCTAGAGTTGTTATGGGTATCGGCATGTCGCACAGCCCATTGCTGGCCCTGCCGGGCGAGCGCTGGACCGAGCGCGGCCGCGACGATCGCGCCAATCCGGGCCTCAACACATTCGACGGACGCCTGGTCGATTACGACACCGTCAACAGCACGGTGAAGGATCGTTACGCCGACATCGCCATCGTCGATAATTTCGTCAAGCAGGAGGCGCAGGCGCAGCGCGCGCTCGACCGTCTCGCCGACGATTTCGCGAAGATCAAGCCGGATGTCTGTCTCATCGTCGGCGACGATCACTACGAACTGTTCAGCCCGGCCAACATGCCGGCCATCGCCATCTATCACGGCAAGGAAATCCTCACCCACGAGGCCGCCCGTCACGAGGACGGAAGCTGGCGCAACACCGTCGCCGCCATGTATGCGATGGATGCGGTCCACACCTTTCCTGCACAGGCCGAACTGGCCGAAAAGCTGATCGAGCAATTGATCGAGCGTGATTTCGACATCGGCTCGTCCGCGCGTGTCGACGATCCCAAGACGCTTGGCTTCGGCCATGCCTACGGCTTCGTCGCCGAGCGCATCTTCCGGGGCCGCGAAGTGCCCATCGTCCCGGTGATGCTAAACACCTATTTTCCGCCCAACGCACCGACGCCGCGTCGCTGCTACAACCTCGGCATGGCGATCAAGGAAAGCCTGGAGGCCATTCCGATGGACCTTCGCGTCGCGGTGGTCGGCTCCGGCGGTCTGTCGCATTTCATTGTCGAGGAAGAGTTCGACCGCCAGATTCTCAAAGCGCTCGAAACCCACGATGAGGACGTCTTGCGCACGCTGCCCGTCAATGCGCTGAAGAGCGGCTCGTCGGAAATCCGTTGCTGGATCACCGCCGGCGGCGCCTTCCGCGGGTTGAAACATCAATGGTCCGAATACATTCCGGCGCGCCGCACGCCGGCCGGCACCGGCATCGGCCTGGGCTTCGCCGCCTGGTATTGACGGAGCAACCGTGGCGGGGCGCGCACCGGCGGGCCGCGCCGACGGGACAATTCGGCCATACGCCCTATATACAGGGATAGGCCCGGCCGATCTGCCGCGACCGGCAGCGGCGCGGTATGATCTTTCCAACTGAGTCGATGGACAGGTTCCAACCCATGTCTTCGTCACGCAACGAAGCAGAAAACCGCGTGAAATGGCGCGATGGCCGTCTGATCGACGCCATCGCCGAAATCGCGGTTGGGGCAGGGGCCGTCATCATGCCTCACTACGGCGAGGGGCGCGCGGCGACCAAAAGCGACGGCAGCCCCGTGACCCTGGCCGATGGACAGGCGGAGGAATTCATCCACGAACGCCTGTCGAAGCTGCTGTCCGGCGTCCCCATCGTGGCCGAGGAAGCCTGCGCGGCCAAGCAGGTTCCCGACATCGCTGATATCTTCGTACTCGTCGATCCGCTCGACGGCACCAAGGAGTTTTTGAAGCGCAACGGCGAATTCACCGTCAATATCGCGCTGATCGAGAACCGCACGCCGGTCGCAGGCGTCATCTATGCGCCGTCGCTCGGCAAGCTGTGGCTCGCGGGACCGAAGGCGGAGGCCGCTGATATCGCATGCGGCGCTCGTATCGATACGGCGACAGGCCGCCGCGACATTCATACCCGCAAACGGCTCAAGGACGGCCTGATCGCCATGGCGAGCCGGTCGCACATGAATCCGGATACGGAGCGCACGCTCGAACGGTTCGATATCATCGCGCGCCATTACGTCGGCTCGTCGATAAAATTCTGCCACATCGCCGAGGGCCTGGCCGATATTTATGTGCGCCACGGAACCACGATGGAGTGGGACACGGCGGCGGGACACGCCGTGCTGGCCGCGGCCGGCGGCGCACTCAGCGGCGTCGACGGACAGCCATTTCTTTACGGCAAGCGCACGGATGATTTCTATAACAGCGGCTTCATTGCCGTTGGCGATCCGGCAATCCTGCAGCAGGGCGCAAGCAACCGTTGAAACAGCAGGGACGTGCTATGCCGCGAAAATCCGGTCAGCCTGCGGCAGACAGCGAAGCCTATGACCTTTCAGTCAACGTCGGCCATCTGCTCCGCCGCACGCAGCAGCGCGTGGCTGCGATCTACGCGGCCGAGATCGGACGTGATCTGTCATCGCGGCAGTTCTCGGTTCTTGTCGCGGTCTCGCAAAATCCCGGCCTGGCGCAGATCGATCTGGTGCAGATGATCGGCATCGACCGCAGCACGCTCAGCGCCCTCATCGAGCGGCTGGTGAAACGCGGCATGCTGACGCGCGAGCGCATCGCCACCGACCAGCGCGCGGATGCGCTGCTGATCACGCCGAAGGGCCTTGCCGCCGTCAGGAAGGGCATTCCCGGCGCCTATGAGGTACATCGTCAGGTGATGGAGCTGCTGCCGGCGGAGCTGCGGCCGCATTTCGTAGAGGCTTTGATGATCCTGGCTGACTGGCAGGACACCAGCGCCGCGCCGGACAAGAAAAAGCCGGCCCGGAAAACCGGACCGGCCCAGAAGCGCAGATAGATTGGTCTACCTGGTCTTCATGCCGACGAGCTTGGCGATCGCCGTCACCTGATCGATCTGCTTCTTGATCGAAGCCTCGAATTCCTTGGCGCCGCCGGGGTTGACCGCCTGTCCGGTCGAGACCAGCTTTTCGGAGATCGCCGGATCCTTGGTGACCTCGACCACATCAGCGCCGATGCGTTCGCGCAGTTCCAGCGACATGATCTTGGGGCCGAGCAGGCCGACGAGCCCTTCGACTTCCAGCGACGGCACGCCGGCCTCGGCGACGGTCGGCAGGTTCGGCACGCCGATGAAGCGGTCATGCCCGTTCACGGCCAGCGGGATCACGCCGCCGCCCAGCACGCCCGGCTGCAGGATGGCGTAGGAGGCCATCATCATCTGCAGGCGATTGACGGAAAGATCGGCCACGCCTTGCACGATGTCGCGATAGGGAACCTTGGTCACCGTAATGCCTTCGGCCTTGGCGAAGCCGTCGAAGACCAGTTCGGTAATGCCGGGAACCAGCGCCACGTTGAACTTGCCGGGCTCGGCCTTCATGCGCGCGACCATGTCCTTCAGGGTCTTGATGCCGGAGTCTTTCGACACGCCGACACCGAGGATGGTGTTGGAGACACGGGCGATCGGCAGCAGGTCGCGCGTGAACTCATACGGCAGCTTCTCGTACTGGAACGGATGCACCGTGAATGAGCCTGTCGAGGCGAACATCAGCACGTGATCGTCGTTGGCGCTCATGAAAGCGCTGATCGCGACGAGACCATCGCCGCCCGGGCGGTTTTCGATGACGACCGGCTTGCCCCATTTGTTCTGCAGGCGTTCGGCAACAAGCCGGGCGCCGATGTCCGCGCCGGCGCCGGCGCCGAACGGGATGATGAACTTGACCACGCGCGTGGGCCACGCGGGTACTTCGGCCATGGCCGGCGCCGATAGCCCGACCAGGAGGCCCATCACGCCGATGGCCCCTGCGAGTGCTCGTCGTGAAAGAGTGGTGATAGCGGACACTGGTTTTCCCCCTCGTTTGTTGGTTCGCTCTGGCCGGGATGTTTCACACCGGAGAACTGTTCGTCAATCGCGCCTATGGCGTCGGGCCAACCGAAAACAGGCCAAATGCCGCAGCGCAGCATCACGAAGGAAGAAGCGCCATGACACAAAAGTGACCGCTTGCTGTGGTCCAGATGATTTATAACCATTTCAATGTTTATCCCGGGGACCGTCTTGACTGTCCCGTTTGCCTGTCACAGGCTGCGACATCCCGTCGCGCAAGGCGTTTGGGTCGCGTTGCAGATCGAGCCCCGGCAAGTGGCCGTGGCGGCTGGAACGCAGAAAAATGAAGGGCGCGGCTCCCCGCCAAGCGCCTTGAAGGGGGAAGCGTGAAGCCCACCGATATTTCGGATCCCGCCTACTTCCACAAAGTCGTCGATTGCCAATGGGCCTGTCCCGCCCATACGCCGGTTCCCGAATACATCCGGCTGATCGCCGCCGGTCGCTATTCCGACGCCTATATGATCAACTGGAAATCGAATGTCTTCCCCGGCATTCTCGGTCGCACCTGCGACCGCCCCTGCGAGCCCGCCTGCCGGCGTGGCCGGGTGGAGGAGCAGCCGGTGGCGATCTGCCGCCTCAAGCGCGTCACCGCCGATTACAAGGATGACGTCACCCCGCTGATGCCGAAGCCGGCCGCGCGCAAGAACGGCAAGCGCATCGCCTGCATCGGGGCAGGGCCAGCCTCGCTGACGGTGGCACGCGATCTCGCGCCGCTCGGCTATGACGTCACGGTGTTCGATCAGGACCCCAAGGCCGGCGGGTTCATGCGCACGCAGATCCCGAAATTCCGCCTGCCGGAAACGGTGATCGATGAAGAAGTCGGCTATGTGCTCGATCTCGGCGTCACGTTCCGCCACAAGAAGATCGACAGTCTCAAGGCGATCATGGGCAAGGGCTATGACGCGGTCTTCGTCGGCACCGGTGCGCCGCGCGGCCGCGATCTCGATTGTCCTGGCCGCAAGGAGGCCGCAGCCAACATTCACATCGGCATTGACTGGCTGGCCAGCGTGTCGTTCGGCCATATCGACAAGATCGGCAGAAGGGTCATCGTGCTCGGCGGCGGCAACACGGCAATGGATTGCTGCCGCTCGTCGCGCCGTCTTGGCGGGCAGGACGTCAAGGTTATCGTCCGTTCCGGCTTCGACGAGATGAAGGCATCGCCGTGGGAGAAAGAGGACGCGATGCACGAGGGCATCCCGATCCTCAACTATCTCGTGCCGAAGGAGTTCACCCACGACAACGGCAAGCTCACCGGTGTCGTCTTCGAGAAGGTGAAGGCGGTTCGCGACGAGAAGGGCCGCCGCGATCTGGTGCCGACCGGTGAACCGGACGTATTGATCGAATGCGACGACGTGCTGATGGCCGTCGGCCAGGAGAATTCCTTCCCCTGGATCGAGAAGGACGTCGGCATCGAGTTCGACCGCTGGGGCATGCCCAAGATCGATCCGGTGACGTACGAATCCACCGCCAAAGGCGTCTTCTTCGGCGGCGATTCAGCCTTCGGCCCCAAGAACATCATCACCGCCGTGGCGCATGGCCATGAGGCGGCTGTCTCCATCGACATGATGCTCAACGGCCAGGACATCGTGCAGCGCCCATCGCCGCTGACCAATCTTGTCAGCCAGAAGATGGGCATCCACGAGTGGAGCTATGACAACGGCGTCGCGCTCGACCAGCGCTACAAGGTACCGCTGAAGGAAGCCGAGATCGCGCTGAAGGACATCCGCACCGAAGTCGAACTCGGCTTCGATGTGAAGCTCGCCTTCGCCGAAGCGCAGCGCTGCCTCAATTGCGATGCGCAGACGGTGTTCACCGACAAGCTCTGCATCGAATGCGACGCCTGCGTCGACATCTGCCCGATGGACTGCATCACCTTCACCGAGAATGGCGAAGAGGCGGATCTGCGCATGCGGCTCAATGCGCCCGCGCACGATACGGCGCAGGACCTTTATGTCTCGGGCGAACTCAAGACCAAGCGGATCATGGCGAAGGACGAAGACCTGTGCCTCCACTGTGGTCTGTGTGCCGAACGCTGTCCGACCGGCGCGTGGGACATGCAGAAATTCTATCTCGAAATGACTCATGCGGGGGCGGCATGCCGATCCAAAGCATAAACGATTTCGTCGTCAGGTTCGCCAACGTCAACGGGTCCGGTTCAGCCAGCGCCAACCAGCTCTTCGCCAGGTCCATCATGCGGATGGGCGTGCCGGTGACGCCGCGCAACATCTTTCCCTCCAACATCCAGGGCCTGCCGACCTGGTATGAGGTGCGGGTCAGCGAGGCGGGCCATCTCGGCGCGCGTGGCGGCACCGATCTTCTGGTGGCGATGAACCCGCAGACCTGGCAGGACGACGTCGCGGCCATCGAGCCCGGCGGCTACATCTTTTACGATTCATCGCGCTCGATCCCGAAATCGCAGTTCCGTGACGATATCACCATCCTCGGCGTGCCGCTGACGGAAATGTGCAACAAGCGCTACTCCGATCCGCGCCAGCGTCAGCTCTTCAAGAACATCATCTATGTCGGCGCACTGGCCGCTTTGCTCGATATCGACATCAAGGTCGTCGAACAGCTCATCGGCGAACAGTTCAAGGGCAAGGACAAGCTGATCGCGCCGAACCTCGAAGCGCTGCACATGGGCCGCGACTATGCCGTGCAGAATTTCGAGTGTCCGATCGGCCTGCGCGTGCGCCACGCCGACAATGTCGGCGATCGCATCTTCGTCGAAGGCAATACCGCGGCGGCGCTCGGCGCCATTTACGGTGGCGCCACCGTCTGCGCCTGGTATCCGATCACGCCGTCGACCTCTCTGGCGGAAGCTTTCATGGCGTATTGCCAGCGCCTGCGGGTTGACAAGGAGACTGGCCAGAACAAGTTCGCCATCGTCCAGGCGGAAGACGAACTCGCCTCCATCGGCATGGTCGTCGGCGCCGGCTGGAACGGCGCGCGCGCCTTCACGGCAACCTCCGGCCCCGGCATTTCGCTGATGCAGGAGTTTCTCGGCCTCGCCTATTTCGCCGAAATCCCGGCGGTCATCTTCGACGTGCAGCGTGGCGGGCCGTCAACCGGCATCCCGACGCGCACCCAGCAGTCGGACATCCTCTCCTGCGCCTATGCCTCGCACGGCGACACCAAGCATGTGCTGCTGTTTCCCGAAGATCCCCACGAGGCGTTCGAGTTCGGCGCCAGGGCTTTCGATCTGGCGGACCGGCTGCAGACGCCGATCTTCGTCATGCTCGATCTCGACATCGGCTCCAATCATCGCCTCTGCGCGCCGTTCGAATGGGACGAGAACCGCAAGCTCGATCGCGGCAAGGTGATGACGGCTGCCGAGCTGGAAGCCGGCAAGGAGTTCGGCCGCTATCTCGATGTCGATGGTGACGGCATTCCCTATCGCACCTATCCCGGCACTCATGCCAAGCGCGGCGCCTATTTCACCCGCGGCACCACGAAGGATCGCTACGCCCGTTATTCGGAAGAAGGCCCCGACTATGTGGACAACATGGAGCGGCTGGCGAAGAAGTTCGAAACCGCGAAAGGCCTTGTGCCGGGCCCGGTGCTGAAGAATGCATCGCGCAAGACCGATCTCGGCGTCATCTATTTCGGCTCCACCGCGCCGGCCATGCATGAGGCGGCCGAGATGCTCGCCGCCAAGGGCGTGCATCTCGATCTTCTGCGCGTGCGCGGCTTCCCGTTCGCGAGCGAAGTGACCGACTTCATCGCCGAGCACGAGCGCGTCTTCGTCGTCGAGCAGAACAAGGACGCGCAATTGCGCACCTTGCTCATGGTCGAATGCGGCATCGATCCGGCGCAACTCATGCCGATCCTCCATTACGACGGCAATCCGATCACGGCCCGCTTCGTCACCAAGGCAATCGGCGATGCCGTCAACCAGATCCAGGAAAGGGCGATCCCGTGACCTATCTGCCCAAGCCGAAATTCCATCACCCGGATATCGAGACCAACGAACTCGGGTTCACTCATCGCGATTACGAAGGACCGATCTCGACTCTCTGCGCCGGCTGCGGCCATGACTCGATCTCCGGCGCTATCATCAAGGCCTGTTTCGAGCTGAGCATCGAGCCGCACCGGGTCGCCAAACTCTCGGGCATCGGCTGCTCGTCGAAGACGCCGACCTATTTTCTCGGCCAGTCGCACGGCTTCAACACTGTGCACGGGCGCATGCCCTCGGTGCTGACCGGCGCCAATATGGCCAACCGCGATCTGCTCTATCTCGGCGTCTCCGGTGACGGCGACAGTGCCTCGATCGGCTTCGGCCAGTTCGCCCATGCCATCCGGCGCGGCGTCAACATGGTCTATATTGTCGAGAACAACGGCGTTTATGGCCTCACCAAGGGCCAGTTCTCGGCGACCTCCGACAAGGGTTCGAAGAGCAAGAAGGGCGTCGCCAACCGGGATACGCCGATCGACCTCGTCGCCATGGCGCTGCAGCTCGGCGCGACCTTCGTGGCGCGCTCGTTCTCCGGCGACAAAGGCCAGCTCGTGCCGCTGATCAAGGCCGCCATCGAGCACAAGGGCGCCGCCTTCATCGATTGCATCTCGCCCTGCGTTGCCTTCAACAACCACGAGGGCTCGACCAAGAGCTTCGACTATGTGCGCGCCCACAATGCGGCGCTCAACTCGCTCGATTTCATCACCGGCCGCGCACCGATCACCGCCGATTACGCGCCGGGTTCGGTCGAGGACGTGAAGCTGCACGACGGCACGACGATCAAGCTGCACAAGCTGGCGGAAGACCATGACGTGCGCGACAAGGGCGCGGCGATCAGCGCATTGCACCGCATCCAGGCGCGCGGCGAGATCGCGACGGGGCTGGTGTATCTCGATGGCGATCCGGATGATCTGCACGCCAATCTCAATACGATCGGCAAGCCGCTGAATGAGCTTAACGATGCCGATATTGTTCCTGGCGTTGCGGCGCTGGCGAAGATCAACGCGGCATTGAGATAGCGGCTGACGCCCTTGCCGGTATGAGCCACAGCCTTGGTGTCATTCCCGCCAAGCGAAGCGCAGAGCGGGAATCCAGGGGCAACCTGGTACACCTTGGCTTCTGGATTCCCGCTCACGCCTGGCGGCGCGTCGGGAATGACAGCACTGCGGCCGCGGCCACAAAAGCCTCGCCTAAAACCGCGCGTTGATCCACTTCGCCGCATAGTCGAACAAATTCTTCCGCGTGTTCGAATACTGCCCCTTCACTGTCTCGCAGGCAGCGCATGGCGCAAACGAATGCAGCGCCCCCTCGATCACCACATAATCCTTGTCGGTCGCCTTGGACGCATCGAACGTCGTCTCGTTGTCGCGAATGAAATTGGCTGCGCCCATGGCCGCATACATCTGTGGAACCGAGATGGATTGAACCGCGCAGACTGTAGAATTATTGGTCGAACAATGGTCGATCCCATCGAGCGAATTGGTTGATCGCACCGCATTGGCACTGAGGAATGAAACCACGCTGTAGACCTTCGCGCCGGTGTCGAAGCCGCGATTGGTCTCGCGCGAACGCGGTTCCGGCGCGGCCACGGAGGCCACGACCCTGGTCTCAATCGTCCCGTCATTGCGCAGCAGTTTCTCCGGCCGCGATGTGCTCATGATGCTGGCGATCTTGGGATCGAGCACGTGCAGCGAACCCGTGCCGCCGGGGCCGCCGACGGGGTTGCCGCCCATCGGCACGACCAGAATGTCATTGTCGGGATACATGTACTTGCCTTGCGCCATCTGCGCCTTGATGGTGAGCGCCTTGTCGATCAACCGGTTCATGCGTGCCGATTGGGCCGCGAAATAGCGCTTCTGGAAATCCTCCGAATAGGTCGACAGCCCATTCGGATTGTAGCCGTTCCTCGGATCGAACGGATCGAGTGAAGGATCGATCCTGGCGGTCGCTTCGTCGATAATGGAGCCATTGAAGCCGCGCAGCACCGTCATCGGATAGCCCGGATGCGCATCGGCGAATACGATGCCGTCCGCCTTCGGCAGGCCGGCCAGCTCGTCACCACATTTGGTCAGCCGCTGCGGCTCCTGGCAGAAGGCGACGCCGTTTTCCGCGACCGCCTGATAGAAGGCCATCGTCGGCGCACCGCCGCTATGTCCGAACAGAACGATTTTGGTGATGCCGGGCTGCTGTTTCAGGAATTCCACACCGGCTTTTACATCCAGCGCCGTCTGCTCCCACACCACGCGCACTTCATTGTTGTCGAAGCGCGAGTTCATGCACAGAACCATGAAGCCGCGCTTCGACAATTCGGTGCAGGCCGGATGCGAGAGATAGTTGACCGTGCGATGCATGACGATGATGCCGACATGCGGGGCAGGGCCCTGATCGGGCTTGTAGAGAACGCCCTTCGCCGGACCGAGCGGATAATAGACGGGATTGCTCTGCGCGAGCAGCGTCTGGGGGGATGCGATGAGAGCCAGAAGAGCGATGAAGATTGATCGCACGTTTCCTCCAATATTGTCGCGACGCGATTGATGCGCCGGTGATTGAGGCCAACGTGCTCTGTTTTGCAGTTGCATTCAAGGGAGGGACGCTGCCCACCCTCATCCGACCCTTGCTGCGCAAGGGCCACCTTCTCCCGCCAGCGGGAGAAGGGCCGCAAGCCTCACTCCGCCGCCTCAGTCCTCGGCTTCTTCTCGTCTTTCACCGCGGCCATCGGCCGCCGTTCGAGCACGTCCTTGAGGAACTTGCCCGTGTGCGAACGCGGGCTCTTCACGATCTCTTCCGGCGTGCCCACGGCGACGATCTCGCCGCCGCCGTCGCCGCCTTCGGGGCCAAGGTCGATCACCCAGTCGGCCGTTTTGATGACTTCGAGATTGTGCTCGATGACGACGACCGTATTGCCCTGGTCGACAAGCTCGTGCAGCACTTCCAGCAGCTTCTTCACGTCATGGAAATGCAGGCCGGTGGTGGGCTCATCGAGAATATAGAGCGTGCGGCCGGTCGAGCGGCGCGACAGTTCCTTCGACAGCTTGACGCGCTGCGCCTCGCCACCCGAGAGCGTCGTCGCCTGCTGGCCGACCTTGATGTAGTCGAGGCCGACGCGGGCGAGGGTCTCCATCTTTTCGCGGATCGTCGGCACGGCCTTGAAAATCTGCCGCGCTTCCTCCACCGTCATGTCGAGCACGTCGGCGATGCTTTTCTCGCGATATTTCACTTCCAGCGTTTCGCGGTCGTAGCGCTTGCCCTTGCAGACGTCGCAGGTGACGTAAACGTCCGGCAGGAAGTGCATCTCGATCTTGATGACGCCGTCGCCCTGGCAGGCTTCGCAGCGCCCGCCCTTGACGTTGAACGAGAAGCGGCCCGGCTGATAGCCACGCGCCTTGGCGTCGGGCAGGCCGGCGAACCATTCGCGGATCGGCGTGAAGGCGCCCGTATAGGTCGCCGGGTTCGAGCGCGGCGTGCGGCCGATGGGCGACTGGTCGATGTCGATCACCTTGTCGAGATGTTCGATGCCCTCGATGCGCTCATGCGGGGCAGGGTGCTCCAGCGCGCCGTTGAGCTTGCGCGCCACGGCCTTGTAGAGCGTATCGATGACCAAGGTCGACTTGCCGCCGCCCGAGACGCCGGTAATGCAGGTGAAGGTGCCGAGCGGAATTTCCGCATCGACATTCTTCAGGTTGTTGCCGCGCGCGCCGACGATCTTCAGCTTGCGTCCCGGCTGCGCCTTGCGCCGCGCGCGCGGCACCATTACCGCCTTGCGCCCGGTCAGGTAATCGCCGGTGAGAGAATTCGGATCGGCCAGAATATGCTCGGGCGTGCCCTCCGAGACGATCCTGCCGCCATGGATGCCGGCGCCGGGGCCCACATCGACCACGTAATCGGCGGTGAGGATGGCGTCTTCGTCGTGCTCGACCACGATGACCGTGTTGCCGAGATCGCGCAGCCGCCGCAAGGTGTCGAGCAGCCGGGCGTTGTCGCGCTGGTGCAGGCCGATGGACGGCTCGTCGAGCACATAGAGCACGCCGGTCAGGCCGGAGCCGATCTGCGAGGCGAGCCGGATGCGCTGGCTCTCGCCGCCCGAGAGCGTGCCCGAGCCGCGCGCCAGGGTCAGATAATCGAGGCCCACGTCGACGAGGAAGATCAGCCGCTCGCGGATTTCCTTGAGGATGCGTCCGGCGATTTCATTGCGCTTCTTGTCGAGATGCTGCGGCAGGTCCACCGCCCATTCGGCCGCCTTGCGCACCGACAATTGCGCGATCTCGCCGATATGCTTGCCGTCGATCTTCACCGCCAGCGCTTCCGGCTTGAGGCGGTTGCCTTCGCAGGCGGCGCAGGGCGTGTCGGCCATGTAGCGGCCGATTTCCTCGCGCGCCCATTCGCTTTCGGTTTCCAGATAGCGGCGCTCGAGATTGCGCACCACGCCCTCGAACGGCTTCTTCACCTGATAGGCGCGCAGGCCGTCGTCATAGGAAAACTTCACTTCCTCTTCGCCCGAGCCGAAGAGAATGACGTCACGTGCCTTCTTGGCTAAGTTCTCGAACGGCTCGTCGAGACGGAACTTGTAATGCTTGCCGAGCGCTTCCAGCGTCTGCAGATAATAGGGTGACGACGATTTCGCCCACGGTGCGATGGCGCCCTTGCGCAGGGTCTGCTTCGTGTCCGGCACCACAAGATCGGCATCGATCTTCTGCTCGAATCCGAGGCCGCTGCACACCGGGCAGGCGCCGAACGGATTGTTGAACGAGAACAGCCGCGGCTCGATCTCCGGAATCGTGAAGCCGGAGACGGGGCAGGCGAATTTCGACGAGAACATGATGCGCTTGGCCTCGCCCTTCGCATCCTTCTCGTCGGCATATTCGGCAACCGCAATGCCTTCAGCCAGCTCCAGCGCTGTTTCGAAAGATTCCGCCAGCCGCGCCGCGATGTCGGGGCGCACGACGATGCGATCTACGACGACGTCGATGTCATGCTTGAATTTCTTGTCGAGCGTCGGTGCATCGGCGATCTCGTAATAGACGCCGTTGACCTTGAGCCGCTGGAAACCGCGCTTCATGTAATCGGCGATCTCCTTACGGAACTCGCCTTTGCGGCCGCGCACCACAGGCGCCAGCAGATAGAGCCGTGACTTCTCCGGCAGCGCCAGCACGCGGTCCACCATCTGGCTCACGGTCTGGCTTTCGATCGGCAGGCCGGTCGCCGGCGAATAGGGAATGCCGACACGCGCCCACAGCAGGCGCATGTAATCGTGGATCTCGGTGACGGTGCCGACGGTCGAGCGCGGATTCTTCGATGTTGTCTTCTGCTCGATGGAAATGGCCGGCGACAGGCCGTCGATCTGGTCGACGTCCGGCTTCTGCATCATCTCCAGAAACTGCCGGGCATAGGCCGACAGCGATTCCACATAGCGGCGCTGCCCCTCGGCATAAATCGTGTCGAAAGCGAGCGACGACTTGCCCGAGCCCGACAGACCGGTGAAGACCACGAGCTTGTCGCGCGGGATCGTCAGGTCGACGTTCTTGAGGTTGTGCTCGCGCGCGCCGCGGATCGAGATGGTGCGTTGATCGGCCACGCGGCTTGGAAACGGCAGGGTGGCCGCCAGGGCAGATGTCTTTGCCGTCGTAGTCTGGGCGACCGAAGTCTTCGCTGTCGAAGTCTTGGCGGCGGCGCTCTTCTTCGCCGGCTTGACGGAGGCAGGCGGGTTTTGTGGCTTGCGGGGCACGGGTGATCCAGCAGTTGTTAGTCAGGTTTTCAGGCAGGTTTTGAGGGTTGCCCCTAACCTAGGGTGTGTCGGGCGGTTTCACCACCCGTGCGGCGAAAATCCACAGACTTGAACGGGCTTGCGGAACATCTGGCTTCCCTTAAGTTAGCTTGACACTGGGGCGGAAGAACGGACTGGCGTCGCCAGCAAACACGGAGCATGGCGATGACGGTCGAAGCGACGGCGGGCAGCCACAAACCCTGGTACAGCATCCTTTATGTTCAGGTGCTTGTCGCCATCGCGCTGGGGGTGCTGGTCGGCGTGCTCTGGCCCGGTCTGGCGCAGAACGAGTGGATCAAGGCGCTCGGCGACAACTTCGTCAAACTCATCAAAATGGTGATCGCGCCGATCATTTTCTGCACCGTCGTGTCCGGCATTTCCCATATCAGCGAGGCCAAGAAAGTCGGCCGCGTTGCCGTCAAAGCACTGTTTTATTTCGAAATCGTCTCGACTTTCGCGCTGGCGCTGGGCCTGCTCGTCGCCAACGTCCTGAAACCCGGCGCCGGCTTTTCCGGCAAGGCAGACGCCGCCGCTGTGGCGGGCTACGCCAAACAGGCCAGCGAGATGAAATCCGTCGATTTCGTCTCCCACATCATTCCCGACAGCGTGGTTGGCGCCTTTGCGGCCGGCGATATCCTCCAGGTCCTGCTGTTTGCCATTCTGTTCGGCTTCGCGCTGATGTTCCTGGGCGAACGCGGCCACACGGTGCGGGCGCTGATCGACGATGTCGCCCACGCGATGTTCGGCGTCATCGCCCTCATCGTCAAAGTCGCGCCGCTCGGCGCGTTCGGCGCCATGGCCTATACGGTCGGCCATTATGGGCCGCAGGTGCTCGGCAATCTCGCCGGCCTGATCGCGACCTTCTACCTGACGTCGCTGCTGTTCATTCTGCTTGTGCTGGGCACGATCGCGGCCATCGCCGGCTTCTCGATCCTGAAATTCATCCGCTACATCAAGGATGAATTGCTGATCGTGCTCGGCACCAGTTCGTCCGAAAGCGCTTTGCCGCAGTTGATGGAAAAGCTGGAACGGCTCGGCTGTTCGAAGCCCGTGGTCGGCCTGGTCGTGCCCACCGGCTATTCCTTCAATCTGGACGGCACCAATATCTATATGACCCTGGCGACCCTGTTCATCGCCCAGGCGCTGAATGTGCCACTGACCTTCGGCGACCAGATCACCATCATGATCGTCGCCATGCTCACCTCGAAGGGCGCCAGCGGCGTCACCGGGGCGGGCTTCATCACCCTGGCGGCGACCCTGGCCGCCGTGCGGCCGGAGCTGGTGCCGGGCATGGCCATCGTGCTGGGCATCGACAAGTTCATGAGCGAATGCCGCGCCCTCACCAACCTGGTCGGCAACGGCGTCGCCTGTGTGGTCGTCGCCTGGTGGGAAGGCGAGCTTGACCGCGACAAGCTGCAGGCCGGCCTCAACCGGGATCTCGACCCGAGGTCGGTCGAAACCGCCGTCACCACGGGCTGACGGTGCGGTTCGGGCGCGCGGGGGCAAGGGCAGAGGAATGGGACTGACAAAGTTCATGGGCGGGCGCAGCGCTTTTTCCACATGTCCAGCTTGATTCTCGAAAAGAACATATATAGAACATAAATGAGTTTGAGAAGTGGGCGCTTGTTGTGGACAAAGTCATGACGACGGGCGCGCCGGAGGCGGCCTCAGCGTAAGGTCCGTTCAACTTGCCGGCACGAGTCCGGTCTGCGTTTTTTGGAGACAATTATGGCTGGCAGCGTCAACAAGGTGATCCTGATCGGCAATCTGGGCCGCGATCCGGAAGTGCGCCGCACCGGCGCGGGCGATCCGATTGTGAGCTTTTCCGTTGCGACGACGGAGTCCTGGCGCGACAAGGCCTCGGGCGAGCGCAGGGACCGTACCGAATGGCACAATGTCGTGATCTTCAACGAGGCCCTCGGCAAGATCGCCGAGCAATATTGCAAGAAGGGCACGAAGATCTATCTCGAAGGCCAGTTGCAGACGCGTGAATACACCGACAAGGACGGCAACCAGCGCAAGGCGACGGAAGTCGTGCTGCAGCGTTTCCGCGGTGAACTGACCCTGCTCGACAGCCGTCGTGACAGCGAGGAACGCGGCATGTCATCTGGCGGCGGCGATTTCGGCCGCTCTTCGCCGATGGAGCCGCGCCGCGTGGCTTCGGGTGGCGGCGGACGCTCGCCGGCTCCGGCCCCGATCGACGACGATATCCCGTTCTAGCCTGAGCATTCTTTCATAAATTGGACGCGTCTTTCCCATTCAATCGAGGCGGAGAGCGCCGACGGGCTGCGGCGTATGTGACGGCTGGGCCATATGATCGTTGAAAAGAAAATATTTGAAATGCCGGCGCTGGAGACACTCTCCGGCGCCACGATCAAGCAGGTGCGTATCGGTTACGAGACCTATGGCACGCTCAACGCCGATCGTTCCAACGCCATCCTGATCTGCCATTTCTTTTCCGGCACTTCCCATGCGGCGGGCAGATATGCGCCGGAAGAAGTTCTGCCTGGCTACTGGGATTATCTGATCGGCCCGGGCCTGGCGATCGACACCGATCGCTATTTCGTCATCTCGTCCGACACGCTGACCAATCTCAACGCTTACGAGTCCACCGTCACGACCACCGGACCCGCGTCGATCGATCCCGACACCGGCAAGCCCTATGGCATGAGCTTCCCGCTGGTGACCATCGGCGACTTCGTCCGCGTGCAGAAAGCCCTCATCGATCATCTCGGCATCCGCAAGCTGCATGCGGTCATGGGCCCGTCCATGGGCGGCCTGCAGATCTATGAATGGGCGGCCAGCTATCCCGATATGATGGACCGCATCATTCCGGTCATCAGCGCGGCCAATGCCGGCGCCTGGCTGATCGCCTGGCTCGATGTCTGGGCGACACCAGTGCGCCTCGATCCGAACTGGCGCGGTGGAGACTACTACGGCCATCCGCCGCCGCTGGAGGGCCTGAAACAGTCCCTGAAGATCGTCACCTTGCAGGCCAACCACTGGCAATGGGCGAACCGCATCCACGGCGAGGCCTGGGCCGTGGAGGACGCCGATCCGCTGCAGACACTTGAGAACCGCTACCGCATCGAGGCGGTGCTTGAGGGCGCCGCCGCCCCGCGGGCGGCGCTGTCGGATGCCAATAACTTCCTCTACCTCATCAAGGCCAACCAGAGTTTTATTCCCGGCATGGGCGCCGGCGCGAAAACGGCGGCCGAGGGCCTGGCGCGGATCAAGGCGCGCACGCTCGTGCTGTACGCTCCGACCGATCAGGTTTTCGCCGCCGAATGGGTGCAGCAGACCGCGAGGATGATCGCCGATGCGGGGACGCCGGTCGAAACGGTTGAAATTGAAGGTGAATTCGGCCATCTGAACGGCGTCATGGCGCTGGCGCCGCTGGGGCCGCGGATCGCTGCCTTTCTGGCCCGCTAGACAGTGTTTCCCGGTTGTCGCAAATACGCCGACAGCAGCAAAATAAACCATTGAAAATAAAGGAATAAAATAGCGAAAAACCAGCCTGTAAAATTGGCTTTTGACGGTGAAATCGAGTAGTCTGCGCCATCCGATTCTCCAAGCTCGAATGGCGTAACCTTTGGCTGACCCGACCGACCCGAATAACCCCGATCAACCGGGCTCGGACATTCGTCCCGTCTCGATTACCGATGAAATGCAGCGCAGCTAT
>Ga0182744_1000145_pt1 | contig 80937 bp, 71 predicted proteins | sample eDN3rd30CKraftMG_FD_128525 | JGI IMG/M metagenome (GOLD analysis project Ga0182744, IMG submission 128525) | Enriched Miracle-Growth compost microbial communities from Emeryville, California, USA - eDNA 3rd pass 30_C Kraft MG (version 2) (version 2) ... | reverse complement strand
TTGCGATTAATCACGAAGATAATAAATTTTGAAAGCAATTCACAACCTGTTTATGCGATGGATAGGCTGATAAGGAGTTGCGATTAATCACGAAGATAATAAATTTTGAAAGCAATTCACAACTTGCAGCATTGCTTTTAAATTCATAATATCGTTGCGATTAATCACGAAGATAATAAATTTTGAAAGCAATTCACAACGCAGGAACATCGACAGACGCTTTACCGCAGGTTGCGATTAATCACGAAGATAATAAATTTTGAAAGCAATTCACAACTCAGGCATCAAGCTATCTATTTCGCAATAAGTTGCGATTAATCACGAAGATAATAAATTTTGAAAGCAATTCACAACACCAACCGGAGCAACGCATTTTTTTAGAAGGTTGCGATTAATCACGAAGATAATAAATTTTGAAAGCAATTCACAACTGTCATTATATGATAGTGGAGATTGCCGTTGTTGCGATTAATCACGAAGATAATAAATTTTGAAAGCAATTCACAACTAGCAGCATTGCTTTTAAATTCAGAATATCGTTGCGATTAATCACGAAGATAATAAATTTTGAAAGCAATTCACAACTCTGCATAAGCATTTTTAGTATGACTTGGAGTTGCGATTAATCACGAAGATAATAAATTTTGAAAGCAATTCACAACAGAGATATATAATCTCCCTGCAGAACCATCGTTGCGATTAATCACGAAGATAATAAATTTTGAAAGCAATTCACAACGATGTCAATGTAATCAATATTAAAGGAATCGTTGCGATTAATCACGAAGATAATAAATTTTGAAAGCAATTCACAACCAAGACCCAAATAACAATTAAAATGAGTGAGTTGCGATTAATCACGAAGATAATAAATTTTGAAAGCAATTCACAACTAGTGCGTACAATATCAAAACTTTGATGTTGTTGCGATTAATCACGAAGATAATAAATTTTGAAAGCAATTCACAACGGAAAGCAAAGAATAACGGATAAAGATTTAGTTGCGATTAATCACGAAGATAATAAATTTTGAAAGCAATTCACAACCGAAAAATTGAAACTACAATGAAATATGTAGTTGCGATTAATCACGAAGATAATAAATTTTGAAAGCAATTCACAACAACATTGTTTAAGTGCTTCAAACTGTGTTAGTTGCGATTAATCACGAAGATAATAAATTTTGAAAGCAATTCACAACCAAAACCCTAAAAACAATTAAAATGACAATGTTGCGATTAATCACGAAGATAATAAATTTTGAAAGCAATTCACAACCCTTCACCATCACATTGTAAGGTCCAATAGGTTGCGATTAATCACGAAGATAATAAATTTTGAAAGCAATTCACAACAGGGTTTTTATAGCAATCCGCTGAATACCTGTTGCGATTAATCACGAAGATAATAAATTTTGAAAGCAATTCACAACGGAGGCACGACGAGCTATGTATACCCTTGCGTTGCGATTAATCACGAAGATAATAAATTTTGAAAGCAATTCACAACTTTTGGATAATGCTGTTACGGATGTATTTTAGTTGCGATTAATCACGAAGATAATAAATTTTGAAAGCAATTCACAACTACCCTTTCATATTGTACAGGCTCGTTATGGTTGCGATTAATCACGAAGATAATAAATTTTGAAAGCAATTCACAACTGGCGATGCTTGGGTTTATGGCGATGCTAAGTTGCGATTAATCACGAAGATAATAAATTTTGAAAGCAATTCACAACAGTTCGATATTATCAGCCGTTCAAATGAATGTTGCGATTAATCACGAAGATAATAAATTTTGAAAGCAATTCACAACTCAGGATCACCATTTGAATCGCGAGTGATAGTTGCGATTAATCACGAAGATAATAAATTTTGAAAGCAATTCACAACCCGCCTGCTTCATAGGTTGCCGCTTGTGTGGTTGCGATTAATCACGAAGATAATAAATTTTGAAAGCAATTCACAACTGCCAATTTTTGCGAATGATTCAAATTCTAGTTGCGATTAATCACGAAGATAATAAATTTTGAAAGCAATTCACAACCATTTTTTCGTTTATCTATTAAGTGTTCGGGTTGCGATTAATCACGAAGATAATAAATTTTGAAAGCAATTCACAACGGAGATTCCAGCAACCATGTTCCGTGTAAAGTTGCGATTAATCACGAAGATAATAAATTTTGAAATAAGCGCAGGGAAAGCTGCTGTATTCGGCGAAGCCAAAGCAATTCACAACCGGAGGTAGATAAGCACATTTTTCCGTTCGTGCAGTTTGAAGTAGTAATGGATGGTAGAACCTCTGAGATATGCAGCCCATTACATAAATTGATTTTCGCAGTGGATGATCCAGTTCTGGCGTATTATTTTCCGCCGAATCATTTTAATTGCCGGACAACTGCCATTAAGTTGCGTAATGGAATTCCGAGTGAAAATTATAATCTTCCGGAAATCCCTGAAGCTTTCCGTAATAACGTAGGTGCAAATGGTGAGATTTTCACCAATCAAAATACCTACATTGCCAATACACCGAAAGAAGTATTTGCCTATTCCGAAAAGCACGCCGAAAGATGGTTTAAGTTTTACGAGCTGCAACGCAATAAAGAGTTTACGGATGTAGCATTCAATATGGATAATCTGGGCGTAAAAGCCACTCATACAGAGCATAATTTCAATAAGCAGACCGGGAAATTCGAGAAAGAAGTCCGGGATCTGTTTTTCGGAAATGGCGATGAGATTATTCTCGGCAATGAAAGCTCCAGAATCCCGGGCAAAAAACCAGATGGCACTTTGAACGGTGCGAGCTTCGATATCAGCTCCATTATCGGTGATGGAAAAAACACCATAAAAAGAGCGTTGAACCACAGCAGGGAAAAATCGGCAGATATTGCGATTTTATACTTTCCGGATAAAACCAATTTTTCTCCGGAAAGGCTGGCAACCGGAATTAGAATGTACAGAGGGCAAAGCAATTATGAGTTTAAGCAGATCATTTATATAGTGGATGGAGAAATCCGGTACTACAAATAAAAAAACCACTTACAAAAAGTGGTTTTAGCACAGTGAGCGGCTTAACCCGGTCTCTCTGTATTGCAAATATACAAAATTTTTTAAATATCTATTAAATTATGTTTAAATCCGCAGAAGAAGCAATGAGAAAATTGCAGGAAAATCTATCCGGCACACTTCGTGAGCTTCCTGCTGTAATTGGTGAAGCTGCCGTTAATTTCACGCTGGACAATTTTGATAGGCAAGCGTGGCTGGGAAACAATACCGAACCTTGGCAGAAACGTAAAAACCCCACCAAATGGGGAAAACGTGATGAAACCGACAGAATTATTTAGCCTGTCACGAATACCATTAATCCCAATTTACTGAACTACCAAAAAAAGGTGAAATCACCCTTAGAAATCCGTGATTTTACTGCTGTTTCTCCGATAAAGATGCTCTATCTTTAACAAAAAATTTTTAGTATAAAACTAAAAAACAACAAACGTAACCATGAAAATCATGATTATTCATTTTAAACTGAATGTCAGATTTTTTCAGAATATGCTGCTACAGGCAGCATATTCGCTTTTATAATGATCAGTATATTGTTATAAATAGGTTTTTAAAATCATAAAAATACCTGTACAATCAAAATAAAAAAGAGCTTTGTTTTTTATATTAATTCAGATAAAAATGTTAAAGTTTCCAAAATTTTTATATTTTCGTGTATCTTAAAAAAAATAATATGTCAAATCTTTGGAAGACAAAACCACTAGATCAGTTACTCTATGAAGCTGAAGAATCAGAAAAAGGACTCAAGAAAACACTTTCCGCAGGTGCTTTAATCGCGTTAGGAATAGGAGCCATCATCGGAGCCGGATTATTTTCAATCACCGGAATGGCATCTGCCAATCACGCCGGTCCGGGAATTATGATTTCGTTTATCATCGCTGCTATTGGCTGCGCATTTGCCGGATTATGTTACGCAGAATTTGCTTCGATGATTCCCGTTGCAGGAAGTGCTTATACCTATTCTTATGCAACAATGGGCGAATTTGTAGCCTGGATTATCGGTTGGGATCTCGTGCTGGAATATGCTGTAGGTGCTGCTACTGTTGCTTCGAGCTGGTCCGGATATTTGGGAAAACTTCTCAATAATTTCGGAATGTCATTCGATGAAAGGTTGATGATTACTCCTTTTGATGTTACTTCAGCCGGAGAATCAGGACTTATTAATCTTCCTGCTGTGTTTATTGTTGTAGTAATGTCTTTAATTTTGATAAAAGGTACCAGCGAATCTGCTTGGGTAAATAATTTGATCGTTATCCTAAAAGTTTCAATTGTTATTATCTTTATTGTTGTTGGCTTCAAATATGTAAAACCCGAAAACCTAACTCCGCTGATTCCTGCAAACACAGGCAATTTCGGCGAGTTTGGATGGAGCGGTGTAATTAGGGCAGCTGCAATTGTCTTCTTTGCCTATATTGGTTTCGATGCGGTTTCTACTGCAGCGCAGGAAACCAAAAATCCGAAAAAAGCAATGCCAATCGGAATTATGGGATCACTACTTATTTGTACCGTATTATACATCATTTTTGCTTATGTAATGGTAGGAGTAGTGCATTATACACAATTTACAGCAGGAGGTAGCGGCGATCATTTAGCGCCTGTTGCTATCGCTATCGAACATATGGGAAGTGTAGTGAACGGAACCGTGGTTCCTGCTTATCCTTGGTTGAATACCAGCATTATTATTGCAATTTTACTGGGATATGCTTCCGTAATTTTAGTAATGCTGATGGGGCAAAGCCGTGTTTTTTATTCAATGAGCCACGATGGTTTGCTTCCGAAAGTTTTTTCTGAAGTTCATTCCAGATTCCGAACACCTTTCAAATCCAATCTTTTCTTTATGCTTTTCGTGAGCCTTTTTGCGGCATTTGTTCCGGGAAGAGTAGTAGGAGAGATGACCAGTATCGGTACATTATTCGCATTTATTCTTGTATGTATCGGGGTTTTGGTAATGCGCAAATCTCAACCGAATGCACCAAGAGCTTTTAAAACACCACTTGTACCTTTAGTTCCGGTTTTGGGAGTTTTAGTATGTTTCGGGATGATGGCATTTTTACCTTTTGATACCTGGATCCGTCTGGTTGCATGGATGATGCTCGGATTGGATATTTATCTTTACAGAGGTATCAAAAATTCAATTCTCGGAAATGCAGACGGAAGAGGAAACGATAACAAAACCTATAGAATTACCGCTATTTCAGGATTTGTGCTTACTCTTATTCTTGCAGTTTTGGCATATCTTCACCATAATAATATAGAAGCAGACGATAAAGGATTGATATATTTCTCAATCGGAATGGTTATTTTCCACGTTATTTTCTATGGATATTATCTTTTGTCAAAAAAGAAATAACATTTTTAATATCAATAAACAATAAAAATTCCCGGCTTTTGTCCGGGAATTTTTTTACTTTGTCAAAGTTTTCAGCGGAATGATTGTACTTTGACAAAGTTTTTCAATAAATTTATGAGATGAAAAAATTTCTGTATTTAGCCCTTATTTTTTTCAGCATTTTCTTGTCCGCACAAAAAGTAACTTTTGAAACATTATTGAAAGACAATATCAGCATCCGCGCCATCCAGATTTGGGACGGAAAAGTGTGGTACACTGGAACAGATTCCAAATTCGGGTATGTAAATCTCAAAGATACTTTGGATAAAAAGCAAATTCGGCTTTATGGTCAGAATTTGCAATTTAGGACTTTGGCTCAGACTAAAACTCATTTTTTTGCAATTAATATTGAAAGTCCTGCCCGTTTTTTTGAAATAGAAAAGAAAACGCTGAATAAAAAAATTGTCTTTTCGGATACCCTGAAAACCGCTTTTTATGATGCACTTACTTTCATCAACAACGATTATGGGATTGCTTTCAGCGATCCAGCTGAAAATGGAAAATTAAATATTTCTTTAACAAAAAACGGCGGTAAAAACTGGACACACTGTTACGAATGTGAAAATTTGCCAAGATTGGAATCAGGAGAAGCGGCTTTTGCTGCCAGCAATACCAATATTTCCCATCATAAAAATACCATTTGGATTGCAACAGGAGGCACAAAAGCCAAGATCTACAAAAGTACGGACAAAGGTTGCGAATGGCAGGTTTATGAGACTCCTTTCGTGCAAGGAACCTCTTCACAAGGAATGTATTCTATAGATTTTTACGATAAAAATTTCGGAATTGCAGTAGGTGGAGATTATACCAAACAATCTGAAAACATCAACAACATCGCAACTACCAATGATGGCGGAAAAACCTGGCAAATACAAGCTTCCGGAAATAATGCCGGCTATATGACCTGTGTGAAATTTCGTCCAAAATCGAAAGGAAAAGACCTTATCGCAGTTGGCGACCAGCATATTTCATTTTCTTCTGATTATGGTAAAACATGGACAAAAATTTCGGATGAAAAAAATCTCTACACCTGCGAATGGATTGATGAAAATACAGTAGTTCTCGCCGGGAAAAACAGAATCGTGAAAATGAAACTCAATGAGTAAATCATTATTAAATTCAAAAAGAACCCTTCTGAGTTAAAACAACATTTAGAAATACCTATTGTGCATTTTAAATTTTGTCTTTCGAAAATTAGTAAAACGGCTTTGTTGTTTATTGTCAAATGATTTTTATGAGTGAATTTCCATAAATTTTAAATCGCTTCCGATTTGGAAAACTTTTGTTGTGGTGGTTTCTTTTCCGGTTCCCAAATCCATTTTGTATTCTCTAACGGTGATGGTGTTGTTTTTAATTACGGATGTAGTTTGCATTGCGCTTTCCGCCCATTCATCGTAATACACTTTTTTAGAATCTACTAAATTATTTTGCATATCGTAAGTTACCAACCAGGCAATAGCTTCCATTTCGGAAGTTCGGCTAATAAGAAGGATTCTGCCTTCTTTTCCGGTGTATATCTCTTTCAGCAGATAATAATTTACATCGGAATTATTGGAAGGATTGTTTTCGATACCCTGCAAATATTCGTCTATTTTGTTGATATGCCACTTTTCCACATCCGAACTGAAAAGCGGCTGATTGCTTACCATTCCTTTTTGTCCGAATTTTTCCATATCAAATTCCATATCGGGAAGCGGAATGGAGGCTTCGGCGGGAGATATGGAAATTTCAGGAGTCTGAACTTCCTGAACTTCCGGAGCTTTGTTTTCGTTTTTACACCCGATGAACAATGCGAAACCAAACATCAAAATGAAGTATAATTTCAGGGTTTGTTTTAGATTTTTCATAATGGCTTGTTTTTTTTTAAAATATTTTAGTCTAAGAGTCTATTTGTATTTATGTGGAAAAAATAATATTCGCTGTGGCGAAACAGGGGAAATTAATTTTGATAAATTTAAACATTTTAACACGGAATAAACAATTCTATGCTAATGATGTTTCCATTTTTGTCGAAACGGATAATCCATCCATTGTCCGATTCTTCACCATCGGAAATTGATATGGATTTTCCGCTGCCATCCTCTTCATCATTTATCCACCAGCTGTCGTTTTTGTACAGAATATTTTGCAGTTCGTTTAATGTTGTTTTTTCGGTAATTGTTCCTTTATCGGTTTGCAGTTTGAAGCCGCTGTTTTTTAAAATAAGTGTTTTGAAAGCCGCTTTTTTTTGGTCGCTCAATTCAAAGATCAGATTGGGATATCGCAGTTCGCGGTATTCGCCTTCGTCAAAATACGTTCCGCATTCTACCGTCGGATCGGGTTCGGTTATGGTTCCTTTTCCCAGAAGCTGCTGATATTGTTTGAGCGTTGCAGTCAGTGGAACAGAAACATTTTCGGGTGTCAGGATTTCGCTTGCCGATATGTATTCGCTTTCTGCGTTTTCCGTTTTGTGAAGAGCAGTAAACGTATTGACAAGCGATTGGTTTTTGTAAATAAATTCTACCGGAACTTCGTACGCATCATTATGATTGTTCAGAATCGCTCCTTTGATAATTCCGTTCTCAATTTTTTTGAATCCATAGAAAAGATCGGGCGAACCTGCATTGGCATCAAACTGATTTTGATACAGCCACTGATTATTTTTGTTGAGAAAAACAGCGTAATGTCTATCGTAATTATTTCCGCCGCCGCGTCCTTCCACTGAAAAAAATACCAAAGCATCGGTTGTTCCATCGTTGTCCAGATCGCCGGAAATTATTTTTGTTATATCATTCCAACTGAATATTTTTTCATTTTCCAAAGCCAGCTCTTTCAGGAATTTTTTGTTGGTTTTCAGCTTTTCAAAAGCCTGCATAATGGCAATGCTGTCTGTTGCAGAGTTTTCTGTAATTGACATATTTTCCGTGTTCTCTGTTGGTTGGTTTGCGGTTTCCGTTTTGTATTGTCCGCAGCTGATCATCAATAAAGCACTTACGATGATGATGTTGAAATAAAGTGTAATTGTTTTCATTGGTTTTATTTTTTTAGCAATCAAATCCTACCATTGCATCGCCAATTTTTTTCAATGGTTTCTCTTTGTCGTTTTTATCGGAAAGGAAAAAGTACAGATGACGGCTTTCGTAATCTTCGCTCAGATCCAGAATCATATCGGGCAAACCATCGCCGTTCAAATCTCCTGCCCAGATTATTTTAGGATTCACATCGTGCATTTCTTCCACTTCGGCAATGGAATAGCTTTTTGATTCATCCGAACTGAAAGACAGTTTGAAGTTTTTTGCACCCAAATAAATGTTGCCTTCCGAATCTTCGGGGAGCTTATCCGTTGAAAGGGCATTTCCTTCATCATCTGTTCCGAAAGCTGATAAGGAATAGTCTTTATTATTCATTTTAAAATTTACAGAATTTCCGGGAATCAGCGGCTTGTTTTCCAAAACGGTTTCAGGATTTTCGGACAATCCTTCAAATGCTGTGAAAAACAAAACCGCGTTTTTTTGTTTAGAGTCAATGATCATTATATCCACACCCGCACATTCATCAAAACCATAACTGATTTTTAAATTCGCTTTTCCAATCATCCAATTTTTGGTTTTCGGGTTTTTGTAGATTTCGTACCAATCTTTACCTTTCACGGTTACGGGATAGCCTTTATTTTCTTTGCGGTATTGCATTGGCAAAAGGATTTCCACATTTTCGGGGAAGGGTATTGTCTTTTCTGTGATATCGTTTACAGGCAATTGTGTGGTGTCTTTTATCGCAACAACTGTATCCGAAACATTGTCCGTATTTTTCGTTTCGTTCTGGCAGGAAATACAGATCAGCAAAGCAACCCGTATTCCGTTTCTGATTTTGATATTCATTGCTTTAAATTTTAGAATGATTTGATAAAAATAGAAGGATAATAAAGTTGGGCAATCCTATAAATAGTGGAGGAAAAAGATTACCAGCTTCCACCACCTCCACCTCCAAATCCACCACCCGATGAACCGCCGCCGGAAGAACTACTTCCCGACGGCGAGCTGACCATCGCAGATTGTGCGGAAGTGATACTATGCGAAAATGATTTTGAAAAAGCGTACATTCCCTTCATTCGTGTTCCGCTGCTGTGGTACCAGCTTGGCGGAGGAAGATCTAGTGCGGCAAACTTGCTTGCCCACTTATCCAGCAGTCCGAATGCCAAAGCATAGCTCATCGTTTTTTCAAAATATTTCGGGTCTTGTTCGATTAAGGTTTTTATGCGGTTCATTTCTGCTATTTTGATAAATTGCTTAAAGCCTTTCAGCTCAGAAAATAGTTCATTTCCTTTTTGGTTTTTCTTTTGCAGGAAAAAGCACATAAAGGCAATGAATACGCAAACCACCGTTGCCGAAACCGCCGCCATAATCCCGAAAGTGAAAAGAAAAATAAAACAAAGAATAACGCCCAATGCAATCGCAATGCCCATTGTTATTTTCATCACTTTATTGGATCGGGCTTCATAATATTTTTGCGCCGCCGCTTTCAGGTCTTTTCTGCAAAGATTCATCGAAACATAAAAGGTATTGGTCAAACTACTGATCAATACATTGTTTCCCCAAATATTGAATAGTGAACTAAACATCCGCTGCTCGTATTCAGGAATGGTAACGGGAGGCGTTTCCAATTTCGTCAGCTTCATATCCGTCTTACCAAATATTCCGCTTTTCGGTATTTCCTCGATCTCAATAAATCCCTGTGCTGCCCAATACGGAATCAGTGCGATTAAATCCGAAGCATCGTCTTTATCATCGATCAGATAACCTGCCATTGCCGGATCCATATTTTCCGGCGGATAATAGGAAGTAACGGAAATTGCTTTATCGTCTCTGCCGTATTTCAGCCATACGAGCCAGAATGCAAGCAGCAGAAAAGCTAAAATCCCGATCCAGCCGTATTTTTGCCAAAGCGGAGTAGTGATGAAATTTTCCTTGATGAGATGTCGTGGTAATTTTACTAAAACCGTTACATCCTGTCCGGGAGCGGAAAAGAAATACTGAGGACTTTTACCCGAAAAAATTTCATTGGAATATTGATATTTAAAATCATTGGACACAGCTGTGGTTCCTGTATTTCCGGCATAAACGAAACAGTTTTCGGGAGATAGTGCCGCATCTTCGGGTGCATGAATTTTAAAACTGATTTCCTGAAAAATTGCCTGCCATCCGTTGGGCTTGATATTCCAGTAAAATTGTACCACATCATTTTCAAACAGAAAAGCGTTGTAAACCCTGTATCTGATTTCGTAATGCTGCAATCCGGTTACTAATTTATCTTTATCACCAATTTTAATTTCAATTTTATCATCGAAACGCTGTTGCAGTTTTGAGGAAATTTCGAAGCGATTGCCCAGTACTTCAATATTGTCAATGATCAGATGACGTTTTTCTGTTTTTCCATCGGTATTTTGCACAGTATAATCCGTGAGGATTTCCCGGAAAATTCCGTGTTTTGGCTGCAAAAATTCTACATCATAATTTTCAACCACATCAAAATAACCCTCTGTATTCAGGTAAAAATCGGCAGCGAAATTCCTGACGGTAAAGCCCTGAGCGAAAGAAACAGCACTGAACGGCAGGAAAATTAGAAAGAGATACATTCGTTTCATCTCCGTTTATTTTGAAAAATCTACATTTATATTTTCCCTGTCGGCAGCAGCAGTCTCAAAGAAATCGAAATACTGATACTTAAACATCGTGGCAAATACAGTTCCCGGAAAGCTTTCGCCATAGGTGTTGTGTTCGCGAACGGTGCTGTTGTAATATCTTCGGCTGCGTTCGAGGTTTTCTTCAATCTCGTTCAGCTTTTGCTGCAAATCAAGGAAATTGCTATTGGCTTTCAAATCTGGATAGGATTCGCTTAAAGCAAAGAGTTTTCCCAATGTTTGTTGCAACTGGTTTTCAGCTTTTATCTGTGCGTTGATGTCGTTTTGTGATGCAGACATTGCTTTGTTTCTTGCCGCTATCACCTGATTAAAAGTTTCCTGTTCGTGTGTAGCGTAGCCCTTTACGGTATTCATTAAATTAGGAATAAGGTCGTGCCGTCTTTTTAATGCCACGTCAATATTGCTCCACGCATCTTTTACCTGATTGCGGTTTTTGGCAAAACGGTTGAAGATGCTGATAAGGGTGCTGACGAAAGCAAACCCGATAATAATGATAAATGCGATGAGGTACATATTTTAAAAAATTTATAGGCTAAATTTAGGTTGAAAAACAAAGTCCGTCAATCCCATAAATAAGGGAGGAAAATTCAACACCGCAATTAACACGCACTAAATAGACTTCTGATAATCATTTATTTTCAACACGACAGCCATAATTTATGAAAGCCTATTTAATTTTAAAACGATAGTTTCCCGTAATATACTGGTCGGCATTTTTGTTCCATACCTTGAAATCGGTTTGATATACTTCATAAACAGCGGAGGCAGCCGGTATTCCGTTTTTTAATGCAATTACCTGTGCGTCTTCTTCGGAAAGTCCATTGCTGCCGGCAAAAAGATCTTCTCCTTCCAGCGGTATGGGCCGATCGCCATCGTGCACCTGCTCTATGGCGCCTACCTGCACTTTTCCGTTTGCGGCTTTCCACCCGGATATTTTTAAAACTAATTTAAATCGTTCGTCCGGTTTAAGTGTGTTTTCGTTGGATACCATTTCTCCGCTTTCCAGCATCAGGAAAGCACTTTCTACTTTCACGCCGCCCGTTTCTTCCAGTTGAACCCCGTTGCGGATTTTTTGTTCGCTCTTGCTTACGGTTTCCAGATTATCGGCTTTCGGATTGCCCTTCTTGCTGCTAAATTCGCAGGCGGCAAGGCTCAATATTCCTAACAGGAATAAGGCTTTTGAAAAAATGTTTTTTGTGTTCATAATATTTATTTGATTTAATTTTTTTATAAAATTTTCTTTACTTCCATTAAAACTTTGGTGTAATGATGCCCGGTTTGTGCGGATTGAAAAACGCCTTGCAGCTTTATTTTTTTGTTTAAATAATTTTTAAAATCTATTTTTTTAGCTGTACTGTACACCTGAATTTCGGTAATGTTGGTAACATTTTTATCGGCAGTTTCATCGTTTTGCTGGTCAATATAACCGTAAACATTGACAGGAAAATCGGGCTTTAAAATATACACCCAAACTTTTTCGTCTTTTTCGGGTGTTTCGCCATAGTTTGGCACACCATAAAACATCTTTTTAGTGAGCGTTCCGCTGATAACGGAAATGGCAGGCTCATAATAATACACACCGGGCAGATGTTTCATTTCCTGAAAAGCGATTTTCCCAAATTCTTTGGCGGTCAAATGCGTTACATCTTTGGAAGGCTTTGCATTAAAACCGGAATAATGTTCTACATCAAAGCGGTGCAAGAACCAATTCTTTGGAGCAACATCATATTTAAAGGTAATGTAGCGTTGGTCGAAATCATTATCGTCCACAGGAACTTTTTGTTCAAAGGTAAAATAGCCGTTTTTGATAACCACTTTCAGGTTGTTGGCATTAAAGGTGTCATCAATATCAATCAGTTTATTGTTGTTTTGAGCGGTTTTATAAGTACCGTTGCTTTGCTGCATTAACAGCAAAATTCGACAACTGATTTCCGGACCAAAAATAACCAGTACCACATCTTTTTTCAATCCGTCTAAATTCAAATCGCCTTCGGCAAAAGCGGCTAACTGAAAGCCATCGGGAATATATTTTGCGAATTGTTTTTGGGCTTTGTAAACCGGCATATCCTTATTTTCTGCTGTTGCTTTTGTATTCGCTTTTTTCAGGATTAGATCTTCGGTAGCATCGGCAAAACTGATTGTTCCGGTTTGTGCAGCCGTTATTTTTTGTCTTTCTTTCAGGTTTTCTACGCCGTGGTTTTTTGTGGAAGCCGTGTATTCTTTAAACTCATATTGCCCGTCTTTTGTTTTTTCAAATTGGATGGAAATATCCGATAACGCACTTCCGCTTCCGACCGAATAATCTACCGACAAAATAGTTCCCGCCAAAGACGGATAGGTTCCGCCCGAAGTACCCAGCATATCTTTGCTCATCAACAAACTACTATTTTCTGCAATTTTGGTGAGCTTGCCTTTTTCGTTGTGCAACAAAACGAGGGTTTCAAAATCATTGTATTCATCCGAAACCAATTCCAATAAAATATCGCCGGAAGATTTTTTCAAGCCATCGCCGGAAGCATCCGTAAGTGTGTATCCTTTGGGAATGAAAGGTTGCAGTTGCTTTTCGCTGATTTGTGCATTGACATTGATAATGCAACAGCACAAAAGAAACAGAGATAAGATTATTGTTTTCATATTTTTTAAATTTTTATTTTGCCCGTTCGGGATTCCGGTCAAAGCAGATATTGGTACTGTCTTTCGGGTCGTATTTTACGGCTACATTTTGTCCGGGCTGAATTTTCGGAATGTCTATTAACTGTGCCATCTCTTTGAAGGTTACAGGCCAAGTTTTACCCTCTTCGGTAACGATATCCGCATCAATAATGACTTGATAATAAGTGACAGCACCGTAAGTAATTGTTTTGTTTCCCTGGTTCAATTGCTTGACTTGCGCAATGGCAGGAATACCGTCCTTAATGTCTTTATCCACCTCGCAAGAGCCGAGCAATGCGATTGCAAGTACCAGCATTAATGCCTTTGTTATTTTTTGTAGCGTTAATTTTATAGCCATAACATTTTAATTTTTAGTTCGGTCAGTTACCACGTTCGATTTATCATTAGGGTCATAAAAAACTTTGAATTTTACACCGGGTTGAAAAGTGCTGATTTGAGTAATGTTGATCATTTCTTTCATCGTTGCCTGCCAGGTTTCGCCTTGCGGATTGGTTACACTCACTTCAATAATCAGTTGATAATTCTGATTGACACCGCCCATAGAAATTTTCATATTCCCCTGATAACTGCGGATAACCGTTGCAGTTGCCGGAAGTCCGTTGGCGAGCGTTTTGGGTTGCAGGGCTTTTTTTGCCTGTTTTGTGGCAAAAAATACAATACCAAGAATAAAGACGATGAAAACAATTACGCCCACCCAGAATATTGGACCAAATTTTTGATTGACCAGGTCAAATGCTCCTGATCTCCAAAAGCTGTAAGCTGTTGGTATCAGCGGGATAGCAATTGCGAGTACGATAAGGAGGTAAATGTATTTTTTCTTCATTGTTTAGATTTTAAAGTTTAACATTAACTATATAAAACCGATAGAAAACACGGTTTTTTATCATCATCCCATATATTTTTTTACCGCAGCTTTTGCATCTCCAAAATCAACTCCTGTCAGCTCCGATAATCGGTCGGCAGCTGCATTTACATCGCCCCGCTGCACCAATTGTTGCAATTGCATATCAACTGCAAAAGGATCTGCTCCTTTTAATATGGCATCATTGGAAAGCCCGGGCATTTTTCCGATACCCAGATTACCGGCATATTTATAAATGGTTTCAATCCAAATTCTTAATCGCTTTACTTCGCATTGAAGTGCTTCAAACTCCTGTTTTTCCTGTTCGTTCATTACTATATGTAGTTCAATTTAAAAATTAATTTAGCAGCTTTTGTACTGCTGATTTTGCCTCCAACAGTCCAACACCCGTTAATTCCACATATCGTTTTGCCGCACCAATGACATCTCTATTGCGAATGAGTTCCTGCAGTTTTGCATCAACATCAATCGGGTCGGCTCCGGATAAAACTTCCGGGTTATCCAACGAAGGTTTACGAATGCCTAAGTGGGTATAACTGTAAATTCTGTCCACCAACATCGTTAGGCGTTTTACTTCATTTTCGAGTGCTGTGATACGAGCATCTGTGTTTTGATTTTCTTGTTCGTTCATACTATTATTTTTTTGTTGTGATACAATAGGGTGTGTTGGTTTTTCAAAGCTTGGATTTTCTGTGTCCTTTTTATTCCCCCAGTAAACTAATATGCTTAGAATTACTTTGACTGAATACAATAGCAATAAGCAAAAGACAATAATGTAGCATAACAAATTTGTTGTTTTATAAGCGCATAACCCAAATACTGCGATTAACAGCCACATTATATAATCGAACTTTTTAATTTTCATTAATTCCGTTTTGTGGTGGTTTATTTTTCATTTCGTAATGCCAGTCATCGTTTTCAAAAATGATGTCTTTATATTTATTTTCGGGATTGTATAAAACCTGTACTTCTGTTTTTCTACCAAAAGAATTCAAATGATTTACCGGAATGATTTTATCTTTGATTAACGTACGCCAGGTGCCGCCATCTGCGCCGTCTATCTGTACCTGAAAGGCGAACAAACGCCCGGCTTCTTTTCCGTTATCCAATACCTTCCCGAGCGGATGAATATTGACGATAACAGCGTGGGCACTCTGCCAATTGTTGGCGTCCAATCCTTGTTGCTTTTTCTGAATATCTGAAAGCTGCGATACTTGTTGGTTTTCTTTGATGCTTTGCAGAAAAACAGCTCGTATAATGAAGGATAAAAGCAAATAAATACCGAGCGTTATTAAAAATGCCATTTGCCATTTAAATTTGTTTTCCAGCAAATACCAGCAACTGCCGAAAACTAAAAGCAGTATCCAGAAGAAAATGTCTAAGCGGAAGATTTTTGGTTTACTCATCATTTCTATTCATAATGGTTATTTCACTTCATAATGCCAGGTTTCATTTTCGGAGTCTGGAATGATTTCCTGGGGATTTTTCGGATTATAAAGCACCATCATTTGCGTATATTTCCCGAAAGATTGCAAATGCGATTTCGGAAAATAGCAGTTACGGACAATACTCAATCCACCGAGCGGATTGATAAAATTTCCCATAAAAACCCCTGCGGGTTTTACTTCTATATCCAAAAGATAACCTTCCAAATTTCCATTTTTCAGTACTTCTACCGGTTCTCTCCAGCCGTGGATATAGACGAGGAACTTTTCCCAGCCTGCGGTATCTTTTTTGGGCTCATTCATATAATACGCATAGTCAATCTGACGAGTGCCACTCACGTTATTTCTTGTAGCGTTTTGCAGATTTTCGGTTTTATAAAGGTTGGTTGCTTTTTCGCTCATCTGTGATAGTGCATTTTTATCAAAACCAAATTTTTTGAATGCACTTCTTAATAGGAATTTCATTACAAATAACCCGATAAGGACAAAGGCTATGATACCGCCGATTACATATGGGATACTGTTTTCCATTTTTCTTAGACTTTAAAAATTAAACTTCATAATGCCACGGCTTTTGCTCCGGGTCGGGTATCACCTTGTCACTTAATTTTTTCGGGTTGTACCATATGATCAATCCGGTATATCTGCCGAAAGAATCCAAATGGGATTTGGGGATATAGTATCGTTCCATTACAAATTCCACATTGCGCATGGTGGCTGTGTTCAAAGCCCCATCGTATTTTACCGTCATATCCAGCAGGTAACCCACTACGGTTCCGTTGTTGGTTACTTCCACCGGATTGTAAAGCATCGTGATAAATGCTCTTGTCCGTTCCCAGCCGGTGGTATCTTTTTTCGGCATTGCCAAAACTTCTGAAAGTGTGATTTGTTGGGTCATTTTTCTATTTTTTAACCACGTAAACAGCATTAGCCCAGGAATAATCGGTACTCAGTGCGGTCATTTTTCCGTTTTTCCAGTATTTGGCTACATAATCTGCACTGCTGTTCTCTTCACCACCTGCCACATACACATCACTGCCCTGTACAAAAATGGAACTGGCAGAGGCACCATTTGTTCCGTTGGCGAGTGGAACGGCTGTTTTGTTTTTCCAGTATTTGGCATCATATTTTCCGCTGCTGTTTTTTTCATATCCAGCCGTATATACATCGCTGCCCTGTACAAAAATGGAATAGGCATAAGCACCATTTGTTCCGTCAGTGAGTGGAACCGCTGTATTGTTTTTCCAGTATTTGGCAACAGATTTTCCGCTGCTGTTGAATTCAATACCTGCCACATATACATCGCTGCCCTGTACAAAAATGGAATTGGCTTCCGTATATTTATCGCTGAGCTTAGTTGCTGTTCCGTTTTTCCAGTAGGTTGCATTTGCTATTCCGGCACTGGTGTATTCTATGCCTGCCACATATACATCGTTGCCTTGTACAAAAATGGATTTGGTATAAGCCTCTTTATCGCTGAGTTTAGTTGCTGTTCCGTTTTTCCAGTATTTGGCAACGGACTTTCCGCTGCCGGTGTATTCATATCCTGCTACATACACATCGCTGCCTTGTACGAAAATGGAATTGGCATAAGCATCATTTGTCTCATCGCTGAGTTTAAGTGTAACCGGTGTGCCGTTTTTCCAGTATTTGGCAACATAGTTTCCGTTGCCGGAGTATTCATATCCAGCTACATATACATCGCTGCCCTGTATAAAAATGGAATTGGCAGCAGCATCATTTGTTCCGTCGGTAAGGTGTGCCGCCTTATCGTTTTTCCATACGGTTGCAAAGTATTTTCCATCTATATATTCATATCCGGCTATATAGACATCGGTTTGTTCTGTTTTGGGATTGGGATCATCGTCCCGGTCTTTGGAACAGGAATTGAAAGTAAGCCCTGTTGCAAGGAGCATCATCATCGCTCCGAAAAACCTGTTTTTTACGTTTATTGTTTTCATTTTTTTTAATATTTAAAATTTTATCTGCTCGAATGTATTTTTGCTGCTTATTCCCGTACCTGTTCCGAGCTGTCCGCTTCCGTTGCTTCCGGTACTCCAAACCGAGCCGTCATTTTTTAGGATAAGGGTATGGTAATTTCCGACACTTATCTGCTTCACCTCTTCGGCTACTTTTACAAAAGTCCCCGAATTACTGTTGTTGCCATTGCCTAAATATCCGGAATCGTTCAGTCCTGCTGCCCAAACCGTTCCATCGGTTTTCAGGGCAATGCTGTGTCCGTATCCTGCTTCGGCTTGTTGGACACCGGATAAAATTTGTTTGGGATTGTGAACGGTGTAAGTGCTGTTATCGCCCAATTGTCCCGCTCCGTCAAAACCAACGCCCCAAAGCGTATGGTCATTTTTTACAAACAGCGAAAACTGGTTTCCTGTACCCATTTGTATCACATTGTCGGCAATTTTTACGGGCGTGCTTTTATCCTTGTCCGTTCCGTCGCCTAATTCATAAGAAGAATTTCTTCCGCAGCTCCAAAGTGTACCGTCGGTTTTTAGAATAAGCGTATGTGCGGTTGCCGCAGAAACGGCTTTCACATTGTCCATAATTTTTACGGGTGTATATTGGTATTCGGTATTTCCGTTGCCCAACTGTCCGAAAACATTATTGCCCATTGCCCACAAAGTATGGTCGCTTTTAATGAAGAAGCTGTAATTTTTTCCTGTTGCGATACCGATAATATTTTCGGCAATTTGATTAGGCACATTCAAGTCATTGGTATTTCCTGTTCCTAATTGTCCGTAATCATTGTTCCCGATAACCCAAAGTGTTTTATCGGTTTTCAGGATTAAAGTGTGGTATTCTCCCGATGCAACTGCGCTGATATTTTCCAAAGCTTTTACCGGAAGATATTGCGATGAAGCAGCAGGATATGCCAACTGGTTTTTGCTGTTGTTTCCGCAAGCATAAAGCTGATTGCTTTCGTTAATAAAAAACGAGGAAGCGAAAGAGGTGGCTATAGTCATAATTTTTGTTTTTGAAGTGGGTGAAGGTTCATCAGGATCGTCTTTTGACGAGCATCCCGAAGCAAGCAGGATGGCGAATAAACACATCATATAATATCGGATTTTCATATTGTTTCTGTTTGATTAAAGATTTTCAGAAATTTTTTAAATAGGACCGCACCCGGATAATGCAGATGCGGTCTTTATAGAAAATGGTTATTTGTTTTTGCAGATGACTTTCATCTCTGTTCTTCTGTTGAGCTGATGCTCGTCTTCGGTACATTTCACGCCGTTTCCGCATTTATTGAGCAGCTGTGTTTCTCCATAGCCTTTTGCGATGAGTCTGGATTTCGCAATTCCTTCGGAAATAATGTAATCCACTGCTGATTGCGCTCTGCGTTGTGAAAGTTTTTGGTTATACGCATCCGAACCTCTGGAATCGGTGTGCGAAGAGAGCTCCACCACTACGTCCGGATTATCTTTCATAAACTGGACAAGTCTGTTGAGCTCCGGTTTGGCATCTTCACGGATGAATGCTTTATCCAAATCGTACAAGATGTTTTTCAGAACAATGGCATCATTGCATTCCGCTTTGTCCATACAGATTTGCAGCTGGATGTACTGCGATTTGTTCCGGCTGTAATCTTTGGTATTCAGTGTAACGGTTTGCGACATATAATTCGCTTTTTTACCATAAATAGAGTAGGTGGTATTTTGCGCCGCACGGAAAGTAAATTCGCCGTTGCTGTCGGAAGAAACGGTTTCCGTATTTCCGGTGCTGCTGTTTTTGATAATAACGGAAGCATTGGCAATCGGTTGGGAATCTTTGCAGTTCACCACTTTTCCGGTTACGATAAAGCTTTCGTCATTCAGGAAGATGTCTTTTTTGATACCTCCGTTTTTCGCACAGTCTGCAAATTCTGAAGCGATAACGGTATTTCCTTCCAGATCTTTGCTCTGATAATTTCCGGAAACAGTATAATTCCCTTTTCCGACATTGGCGAAAACAATCGAGCCTGAAGAATCCGTAACGCCTTTTTGCGCTGTTGTTCCGCTTTCATCCATCAGCATTACCTGTGTATTCGGGATGATTTCCTTGGTGTATTTGTCTTTTGCAGTTACGGCAATGGCGCATTCCTGCATCTTCGGAACTTCCGGAATTACGGTTTTTTCTTTTTTATCAAATTTAAACACCAATCCTGCAAATACACCGAAAGACTGGAGCTTACCTTTGAAAGGTTCTTCTTTTAGATTGAAATATCCCTCGGAAACCATATTGTTTTCAGGAATAACCATATATCCGCCGGAAATTCCCAAAGTGTTATCTTTCAGATCTTCGGGCTTAAAGTGGTTCATATAATATCCGCCGATGCTGAACCCCACATTTTTGCTGAAAAAATAGTTGTACTGCAAAGAGGCTTTTGCGGCAAAAATATTCTGCACATCAAATCCTGCGTGGTAATTGAGCAGCAAAGGATTATCGGTTTGCAGGCTTTCGGATTTCCCGATGAGCTTTGTTTCTCCGCCTTTTACCGAAGACAATCCTGCTCTTAATTTAATCTCGAAATCGGATTTCGGATTGATGAGGAATCTGAAATCCGGACCGATTCCGTAGAACAAACGGGTGATTTTGTTTTCGGTAAGGGTAAATTGCGTAATCGGGTCTTCGTAGCGATCCCGATAACCGGAAGTTGGGAAAGTGCTTTCCGGCTTGTTTTGGATATAATCGAAATCACCGCCGATTCCGAACCAGCTCCAGTAATAATCCAAAGAAGTTCCGGCTTCCAGTCCGCCTTTATGATCGATGAAAGGCGTTTCGTAATCGTAGGACGGAAAATCGTATCCGCCTCTTACCGAAATACGGAATCCTGAATTGTCCTGAGAAACAGCAGCAGTTTCAGTCTGCGCTGCGAGCTGCCCGAAAAATGTCGAAAGAACGATCAGGCAGAATAATTGTAAGGTTTTCATAATGGTATTCATTAAAGATTTATTTTATGTTATTATTATTATTTTGATAGAGTTTGATTTTATTTTTCTACGAGAAAAATACCTTTGGCCCAGGATCTTTCGTTACTTGGAGTAAGAGTTTTCATTACACCGTTTACCCATAGTACAGCCCAGTTATTTCCATCTTTTCGAAGATATCCTGTAACGTAAGTGTTTGATTTTCCTACTGCTATGGAAGAGGTATGTGAATCTTCAGCATTGCCTTTATCCAGAATATTCAGGCTGCCGTTCTTCCAGTACCAAACTCTGTTGCTGGATAAATCTCCACTGGTTCCTGAGACATAACGATCTGATCCGTTGACGAATACAGAAGAAGCATAACCGCTGTTCGGATCCAGAACGGTGGGCTCTCCATCAACCCAAAGCATTCCTTTGATGTTTTCGAATCCGGCAACATATATTTTCCCTGATTTTACGGTGATGGATCTGGCATCACAAAGCCCTGAACTACTTTCTGCAAGCGTAAAGCTTTGTGCGGTGCTGAATGGAGCAGGCGGAACTCCGTCACCGAAATTTCCCGGTTTGTAGATCCAGTATTTTGCTTTCCGGATACTTCCTTCATATTCAAATCCTGCGATATATACCGTATTGTTTTCGACATATACGGAATTGAACCTTGATCCTTTCGGCGATTTCAGCGTTTCCGTATATCTTCCCATCCATAATTTAGCATATCCATAGTCGATGCCGTCATATCCTACGATGTAGGTTTTGTCTCCCTCCACGAAAATAGAGGTAGCATCGCCGTCATCGCCTTCGATGGAAAGCGGAGCAAAAGTTCCGTTTTTCCAATAGCAAGGTTTGTCGTGCATCAATGTTTCGTCCGATTTCATATTTCCTATTGCATAGACATTTCCACTGCTTACAAAAATGTCATTAGCAAATGAAGCACGAGGTCCTTCCTGCAATATTACGGGAACATCATTTTTCCAGTACGCTGCTTTTGTATAATAGCCGTTTCCTTTCATTCCACCTGCTATATATACATCTTCATTAGAATAAGGCGAGAATGGCTCAGGATCATCTTGGTCGCAGCTTGTCAGAAATGCGGTGAAAAATAATATCAGAAGCAGCTTTCCTATCATTTCAAATTTTAAAAGTTGGGTTTTCATTACTGATTATTTTAAATTTGATGTAAAAGTAAATACGCCGGGAAAGTAATGCAATCCCATAAATAGGGGAGGATGGTAGAATGGAGGAGTTGATTTTGGAGCATTTTTTTTCGTCATTGCGAGCGAAGCAATTCTTAACTAAAAAAATCGGAATTTTTTCAGCAGACTGCTTTGCACTCCACTCCTCTAATTGATGAATTTGGAACCTGAGACTTTGGATTTTAACCTTGCTCCCAATTTCCAACAAAAAAGCGACAACTCATTCATAGCTGTCGCCTTTCAAAATGAAAAACAGTCTTACTATTTTTTAATTATTTTTTCGGTTCGGGTTTCTCCGTCTTTGAATTTTATCTGTACCAGATAGGTTCCCGGAGCTAATGATGAGGTGTTAATCTGTTTTGAAACCACAACCATCGGAATCGCTGCTTTCTGTCCTGTCATATTGAAGATGTTCACGGATTCTATTTCTTTTTCGGATGAAATATGAAGCATATCTTTTACCGGGTTCGGGTAGAGTGAAACTTTGTTTTTTGAAATTTCATCCGTTCCCAAACTTCCACCTAATTTTACCAGCCAGGCTTTTCCGTTTTTCATTCCTGCAGCGATATATCCGCCGTCATTGGTAATATCGATTCCGTATCCGTAATCCGTTCCGGAAGTTCCGAGCGGTTTTTGCCATTGCATTTCGCCGTCCGCATCTAATTTTACCACCCACATATCAAATTCACCGCTTCCGTATGATTTTGTGGAGCCTACGAATACAAAGCCATTATCCGGAGTCTGCCTGATATTGCGGTTTCTTGTAATGGTATCGTCTGCCAAGAGACCGTACATTTTTGAGAATACCTCACCATAATAATTCAAGACAGGGACAAATACAAATTTTTTAACACCGATTTGTTTCCCCCATCCCGGAACAGGATACGAATAGATCATCGTGAAACCATTATTACTGAAGGTGAGGGAAGCATCACCGTAAACTTGTTCATACCAATCGCTCACCCAAGCATAATCCCCCGAATCATTGTATCTTATCAATTTGTATGCTCCTGAATCATAAGTGTCATAAAATACAGCTACATAACCATTTCCCAAGCCGTCTGAAATAGGAATTACCGAGGGAATTGTGCTGTTTCCGTTTGAATATGGCTTTTGATCCCAAATCTGGTTTCCTGAAGCATTTAATTTTCTAATCCAGCCATAATCTTTATTCTCATCATCTTTATGAGTTGTTCCTACAAAAATATAAGTTCCGTCCGGACTTTGGCGCACCGAATATATCTTTGAAGAATTATAACCATACAAATTGGAAACAATCCATTGCTTTGTACCTGCGGCAGAGAGCTTCAGCACAAAACCTTTCGTACCGCCATCCGGATCGCTTTGGTAATATCCTGCTGCAATGTATCCGCCATCGGAGGTCTGACTGATACTTGTTCCGGTATAAGGCCACGGTCCTATCAACGCATCGTATCGCCATTGTTCCTGTCCGTTGGCATTTGTTTTTACAATTAAGGCGTGTCCGTCATTATTTTTCCAACCAATCGCGATATTGCCACCATCCGAAGTATTTTCCACATCGTAAAACCGGCTTGTCGCTCCGATGTAATCCGATTTTTCCCAGGTAACATCGGGAGCCTGTGCTACTGTAATCTGTGTAGTGGACAATGTGAATACTGCACAGATTAATTTTAAAAAAGATAAATTTTTCATTGTTAAATATTTTTTAGTTGGTGTAAAATTAGATACGGCAGGAAAGCGGCGCAATCCCATAATTATGGGAGGAATTTCAGAGCCGTGAAGCGGCGAAATCAAAAGCATCGGGTGAAGCCCGATGAAGAAATTTGCGGAGCAAAATTCACCATTCACAATTGCAATCTGGAAGTTTAACAGTGCGAAGATTCACTATTGACTTGCACAGCAAAATTCACTATTCACCATTCCGAATCTTTGCACCCATTTGCATCCGCTGTACCAATTGCACCCATTTGCAAAAACCTAAAGCAGCCGTTCTCTCAGCGTTTTTCCAATCGCTTCCGATTGTGAATGCACACCTAATTTTTCGTAGATATTTTTAATATGTGTAGTTACCGTCCCGATGCTGATGCCTTCGTTGGCGGCAATCATTTTATAGCTGTTGCCATCGGTTAAGGATTGCAGAATATCTTTTTCCCTTGGTGTAAGGCGGTAATCTTTTTTCTGCGGATTGCTGATGTGCTGCAGAACCAGCCGCGCAACAGCCGGAGACATCGGCGCGCCGCCGTTCAGTGCTTCCTTAATGGCGGAACCTAATTTTGTGGTAAGATGCTGTTTCAGTACATAACCGGTTGCGCCTTTTGTGATGGCTTGTAAAATATGCTCGTTGTCATCAAAAATGGTAAGCATTACTACCGGAATTTCCGGATCTACGGAACGGATAATTTCCAGACCTTTCAGCCCATTCATTATAGGCATATCAATATCCATAAGTACGATATCGGGATCGAATTCATCGAGATGCTTCAGAACATCGGAGCAGTTCTCAAAAGCTGCCGCCAGTTCCAGCTCGTCTGAAAATGAGATCAGCGAGGAAAGGCTTGCCCGAAGCTCCGGATTATCTTCATATAGTAATACTTTTACAGCCATAATTCATGTCTTTAAGAAGCAAAGTTCCGCATTTTAGAGAGCGTTGTCCATACCGAATCTATGGGAGCGGCATTTTCAGGGAAATGAAAGTTCCTTTTCCCGATTTGGAATGTATGGCGAGATTTGCGTTGATTTCTTTGGCTCGTCTTTCCATACTGCTGATGCCATTTCCGCGTTTTATCTTTTCCAAATCGAATCCGCAGCCAAAATCTTTTATGTGTATGCAAAGCATTTGCGCTTTCTGCCGGATGTGGATGTCCACTCTTTCGGTTCCGCTGTATTTCCGGGAATTGTTGAGCGCTTCTTTGAAGATCATCAGCAAATCTTTTCTTTGCTGCGGATTGAGTTCTTTTTCGGGCTCATTGATATCCTCAAATAATTTAAAGGCGATTTCATTAGTGCTTAAAACATCTACCGCTAATTTCCGCATTTGTGTGATTAGTGCTTCCAACTTGTCAAAAGCCGGATTTACCGACCATACGATTTCCCGGATTCCGGAAGCTACTTTATCCGAAAGCTCATTGATCTGATGAATGGATTTTTTAAGGGTTTGGTTTTCACTACACTGGTTTTCAGCTATGCTGCTGATAATCTGGATGCTGGAAAGCGTGGAGCCGATATCGTCGTGCAGATCTCCGGCAATATTGTGTCGCATTGTTTCGAGCTCCACCAATCGTCTTTTTTCCTGAATGATTTTATTGCGGTTGAATAATAAATAAGCAATAATCAGCACAAACAAAACGGTTGCGATCGCAGCGTAGATTCCGAGCCGCTGCTTTTGGATCTTGTTTTCTTTCAGCTCTTTGTCTTTTTGCAGTAATTTTATGGCAGCTTCCTTTTTTTCGAGTTCGTATTGGCTTTCCCGGGTTTTAATCTTTTTTAAAACTTCGGGACCGTAGATATTCTCGTGAAGCCGGAAATATTCTTCCTGATAATCGAATGCCTTTTTGTATTCCCCTTTTTTGTAATAAAAATGAGCCAGATAATCAAGATTATCGAGCTGGGAGCTTACGTCATTTAATTCTCTGGACAGGCTCAGATTGTTTTCAATATTTTTGGTGGTGTTTTCCGGGATTTTATTTATCGGTGTTAATTCCAGTTTTTCGTTTTGTAACTTAATTAGCAGTTTGGTATTCTGCAATTTACTGGCGATAGCAATAGATTGGTCGTAGGATTTTACCGCTTGTGCTGTATCTTTCATCCCCGTATAAATCCTTCCCTGTAATTGATAATTATTGGCGAGCTCGTATCTTAGTTTCAATTTTTTATTCAGAGCGATAGATTTGCCTACATATTCCAATGCGGATTTGTAATTTTTCATCATTTGGTAATTCTCGCTCATCAGCAGATAGGTGCCGGCAATTCCCTGTTCATCCTTTAATTTTTGTTTCAGCTTAAGCGAAAGCTCAGCGTATTTTAGGGATTCCTTGTTTTGTTTCAGCTCTTTGTAGATGATTCCCAGATTGTTGTAGCAGAATGCTTTTCCAAATTCATTGTCTATTTCTTCAAAAATTTTTAATGCCTGGTAATGATAATCCGCCGCTGCCTCAAAATTTTTAAGTTGCATATAGGAATTCCCAAGATTGATGTAAGCACCTGCGATATTAGGTTTTTTGCCAATTAATAAATTATACTTAAGGGATTTTTTGCCGTCTTCAATGGCTTCTTTATACTTTTTACGTTGTTTGTTGATGAGCATTTTATTTTGGTAATAGCTTGCCCAACTCTTATTTTGATCGGCTTTTACAGCTTTTATTCTCGCCTTTTGCAGAAAATAATCGGCACTATCGGTTTCTCCGAGTTTGTTATAGAGATTGGCGATTTGGCTGTAAGCATTAGATGTATATAGGTTTTCGTTTGTATTTTCACCCAAATCAATGGCTTTTTTATAATATTTTTTGGCTTTGTCGGTAGAAGTTCTGGAGTAATTGAAACCAATGAACAAAAGCGTTCTTATTTTCTCGGGATTAGTGTCGAGAAGATTTTTTTCCAGATTAAAAAGGCTGTCCAAAACTTTTGTTTGGGCAGAAATCTTCATTGGCAGAAAAGCGAAAATCAGAAAAAACGATAAAAATTTAGCCATAGCAAACCGGTTTGTTCAAACATTTTCTCTTTGTGCTTCCCAAAATCATTAACCTGCATTACAAAGTTAATCCTTAAGGCAGAACCAAATGAGGAAAAAAGGGACAAAAATGCTTACATGTCTTTATATATAAGCTGATGCGGAACAGTTTTCAGGTAATCCTGCAATGTACAGCCTGCAAAATGCCTGAATTCCGAAACGAAATGCGACCCGTCATAATAACCGAAATCCAAAGCAAGTGATGAGGTTTTTCCTGAAAATGCGGCTTTGTCTATCGCTTCTTTTACGGCATTGAAACGGAAGATGCGTGTGTACAGCTTCGGGTGGATTCCCACATAATTGATGAAAGCGCGTTCCAGCGTTTTGCGTGATGTGCCGGTTTCTTCCTGGAGTGTTTTTATCCGGATCGCACCTTTTGAATGATGGATTAATGACAAAGCGTTCCGTACATTTTCGGCTCTGTAATGCAGGTGAACACAGGGATATTTCCTAATCAGGAATTTTTCGAGAATGGTAATCGTATTTTCAATGGACGATGCGGATCGCATTTCATCACAAAGCAGCTCTGCTTCATTTCCCCAGATATCATCCAGCGGAACAATGGAATCCGCAAAATGCTCCATATTGATTCCCGTGATTTTCGGAATGCCCAAAGGCTTGAATTTCACACCGATGATATCCACCGTTTTTTCGTCGGTAGTAATGACACGCGGACTTATGGGCTGCCCGAAAATATAGGCGGATTTTTTTAAGGTCTGGGTTTTATTATTATAGGTGTGATGTTCCGTCTGATTTTTGAGATTGAAAGCCATTCCTTCCAGAATCGGTGTAGCATAATGCTGCTGAACCGATTGCTCCAAATCGATTTTAGAATACCAATAATAATCTACAATATCGGCTAAAACAGCAACAGGATGGAAAACTCTGTAGATCATAATGCAATAATCTTGGCAGGATTCCCAAATATAACGAAAAAAAAATTCTGTCCGGATGAAATCGTATTTTGATTTTTAAAAGTATCATCTAAAAACTATTGTAGATTCTTTCCATTTGATTGCCTTTTCAATTTCAGTATTTATTCATCTGAAAATATTTTAGAATTAATCCCTTTTTTCATTCCCGAAACAGTCTTTTTAATATTTCAAAAAGCTGCGAAACCTAAGTGTTTCTTACGGAATAGTGGATGAAGCAAGATTATTTCATAAAAAATTGTTAATTCTTTGCTAAAATCATTATATTTGCGCACTAAAATTTAATGTTGTATTAAAATGCAAGGAAAAGGACTTATTACCATTATTGCAATTGTTCTGGGACTGATCTGTATCAACGAATTGCTGCCAACGTGGTATTCCAACAAGATCGAAAACCAGATTGAAGCCGCTAATGGAAATGCAAAAGAAATCAAGCGTTTAAAAGAAGATACGCTGAATCTCGGTTTTACAAAACTCTACTACTCAAGAGCCAAAGAAAAAGAAATGAAATTGGGTCTCGACCTGAAAGGAGGGATTAATGTTCTTTTGGAAATCAACCAAAGAGATTTGATCAACGATCTTACCAACTATTCCACCAATGCAATCCTTATTGATGCGCTGAATAATACGGATGCCGCAATGAAGAACGATAGCAGACCATATATTGATGTCTTCTTTGAACAGTTCGACAAAATCAACAAGGCAAAAGGGACCAATCTGAAACTTGCAGATCCTGAAATTTTCGGGAATACCAACCTTACAGAAGTAAAATACAACACTTCTGATGATCAGGTGAAAAAAATAGTAAGAAGGAAAATTGATGCCTCTATCGGAACTGCTTATGAAGTAATCAAAACCCGTATCGATAAAATGGGAGCTGTACAACCCAATGTACAGCGGGTTCCCGGAACAGCAAGAATTTCTGTGGAAATGCCGGGTATTAAAGATATCGACAGGGTGAAAAAAATGCTTCAGACTTCTGCAAAGCTCCAGTTTTGGGAAGTGCAGCAGGCTAATGAAACTTATCCTTACTTCGAGCAATTGCAGACATTGGTAAATACCAAAGCAGATTCTTTGGGAGTTCCGAAAAATACCAATATCATCAATATGCTTCAGATCAACAGTTTGAGAGCAAATGGTGTTGCGAACGTAAAACTTTCTGATACAGCAGTATTCAATAAAATATTAAATTCCAAAATTGCAACGGCGGCAAGACCTTCCAACCTGAAATTCACCCAATTTATGTGGGGATACAAGCCGGAAGCGAATGATGAAGATAATCTCGTTCTTTACGCAATCCGTGGAAACCTGAACCAAAAAGCACCTGTAGACGGAGCTGTTGAAAGTTCCAACATTGGTTATGATGAATTGGGAAGAGTAGTGGTGAATATGCAGATGGATTCTAAAGGAGCCAGAGAATGGAAAACTTTAACAGAGAAAAACGTTGGAAAACCCGTTGCCGTAACTCTGGATAACAGAGTATACACTGCACCAAATGTAGTAAATGCAATTCCAAACGGAAGAACCCAGATTTCCGGAAACTTCTCTATGGATGAAGCCCAAGATTTGGTAAATGTTCTGGGAGCCGGAAAACTTCCTGCAGGTGCAAAAGTAGTTCAGGCAGATGTTGTTGGTCCATCTTTGGGACAGCAATCCATTCATGATGGTTTATATTCCTTCCTTATCGCATTTGCTTTAATTATTATTTATATTATTTTCTATTACGGAGGCGCAGGTATTTATGCAGTAATCGCGATGATTATCAACCTGTTCTATATTTTCGGAATTATGGATTCGGGAGATTTCACGCTTACGCTTCCGGGTATTGCAGGTATTGTACTTTCCATGGCGATGGCAGTAGACACCAACGTAATTATTTATGAAAGAACGAAGGAAGAATTATTTGCCGGGAAAAATATTATGGAAGCCTACAAAGATGGTTTCAAACACGCTCTTTCCGCAATTATTGATGGTCACTTAACAACGATTATTACCGCAATAGTTCTCTATATTTTCGGAACAGGTCCTATCAAAGGATTTGCCGTAACATTAATTATCGGTATTTTGATGACTTTCTTTACCAACGTAGGTATTGCAAGGGTAATGATCTTCAACAGGCTGGAAAAAGGAAAACATCTTTCCGTATGGACCGCTCCTACTAAAAATCTTTTCAGAAATACCTGGATCGATTTTATCGGGAAAAGAAAATACGCCTATATATTCTCTCTTATCCTTACTGCAATTTGTTTGTTTTCAATATTTACTAATGGATTCAAATTCGGGGTTGATTTTGAAGGAGGAAGAAATTATGTAGTAAAATTCGATAAAGAAATAGATGCTACAAAAGCAGAACAATCTTTGGCGCCGCTTTTCCAGACAGAGGACGGGAAAAATAATACCGTAGATATTAAAACTTTTGGAAACAGCAACCAATTGAAAATCACAACCGATTATAAAATTGATGACGAATCTCTGGAAGCCGATCAGCAGATAGAATCCAAATTATTCCAAGGATTGAAGCCTTATCTTCCTGCAAGCTCTACACTACAGTCCTTCAAAGCTGCGGATAAAGACCATTACGGAATCGTTTCTTCCACCAAAGTGGGACCTTCCGTTGCAGATGATATCAAATCTCACGGAACTCTTGCCATCATTGCTGCACTTGCCGGAATCTTTATTTATATCCTTTTCCGTTTCTCCAAATGGCAATTTTCTTTAGGTGCGGTTGCGGCGCTTTTCCACGACGCGATTATTGTATTGGGAGCGTATTCACTATTCTATAAGTTTATGCCTTTCAATATGGAGATCAATCAGGATTTTGTCGCGGCAATTCTTACGGTTCTTGGTTATTCCATTAACGATACCGTAATTATCTTCGACAGGATCCGGGAATATCTTCGGGAGAAAAAAGCACTTACATTGGCAGGATTGTTTGATGATTCTATTTCCAGCACTTTGGGTAGAACATTCAACACCACATTTACTACACTACTTGTATTGTTGGCAATCTTTATCTTTGGTGGCGAAAATCTTAGAGGATTTATCTTTGCATTATTGCTGGGAATAGCGTTTGGAGCATATTCATCTATCTTCATCGCATCGGCAATTGCATACGATTTTCTTAAAGGAAAAACAGGAGAAAAACATGTTCATCTTCACGGGAAATCATCGTCAGATAAATCTCAGGAAGAACTGGCGGCAGCCAAGAAAAAGAAATAACCTTATAAAACGATGATATCATAAGGCCTTTCATTTTCTGAAAGGCTTTATTTTTTGTACTCTTTTTAAAATATTGATTTGTAGTAAATAATAAATCAAAATTTTCACCTACATTTGAACAAGTTTCCGTTTATAAAAAATATTTTTAACACCAACGGAATACTATTTTCACATAAAATTTGTTTAAAAACTAAATATTAATTTAAAATTAAAAAAATCGATGAAAAAACTTCTTATCGCAGCTTCTTCAGGATTATTGGTTTTAGCGGTATCCTGCAAAAAAGAACAGACCACTACTATTACAACCGATGGACAAGATACCGTATCGGTTGTAAGCACCGAAACTTCTGTTTTGGGAATTAATGAATCTGAAGCCAAAGCTAAAGTAGAACAAGCCAAAGCAGATTTGGATGCTGCTATGAAAAGCGGAGATAAAAAAGCTCAGGAAGCAGCACAAACAGCTTTAGATAATGCCAATAAAGCTTGGGAAGATGCCAAAGCTGCAACAAAAAATGCAACAGAAAAAGTAAAAGACGGAATGCAAAATGTCGCCGAAAAAACCGATGTTGCAGTTCAGGATGCAAAAAAAGATATGAAAGATGCTGCGTACAGCACGAGAAGCGCAGCTAAAAAAGCGGCACAAGATACAAAAGACGCTGCCAACAAAGCTGCGGCTGATGCAAAAGATGCTTATAACAACACATTAGAAAAAGCCAAAGCAAAATAAGATTAGAATTTTGTTTCGATAAAAAAATCCTGAAAACATTCGTTTTCAGGATTTTTAATTTAATTCCATATCCTTCATCCTTCATCCTTCTCCTCATCACTAATAACTTCCTTTTTCAATAAAATGTGCTGCAATTCTTTCCGTTAAAGCAACTACATTTGGTGTATTGGTGTATTTTGTAAATCTGCGAAGTCCGGAAAGCATCATTCTTTGTTCGTCGCCTTCCGCAAAAGAAACGATTCCTTCTTTAGCAGAAGTAATAATGTTTTCCACGGCTTTGTAAAGATTCAGCTGAGCCATTGCTGCTTCTACAGAATCCTGAGCAAAATGTTTTTCGGCTCTCAAAATTGCAGATTCTGCCATATAAATCTGGTTCAGAATTTCGGAAGCATTTAATAATAAATGTTGCTGCTTCTCAATTTCCATCATATATTTTTGAAGCGCAGCTCCGGAAACCATTAAGAAAACTTTCTTCAGATTGGCAATGATTGCTTTTTCTTCGCTCATAAATGCAGAATAATCCGGAACTTCAAAGGACGGAATTCCCATCAGTTCTTTGGAAATTGCCATTGCCGGAGAAAGAAGATCGATTTGTCCTTTCATCGCGCGTTTTATCAGCATTCCAACTGCTAAAAGTCTGTTGATTTCGTTGGTTCCTTCATATATTCTTCCGATTCGGGCATCTCTCCACGCTGCTTCCATTGGTGCATCCGCGGAAAATCCCATTCCGCCATAGATTTGTATGCCTTCATCCGCTGTTTTCTGGGTTAAATCCGAAACGAAAACTTTCAGGATTGAACATTCTACCGCAAATTCTTCCACGCCTTTCAGCTCGGCTTCCTGATGGTTCATTCCACCGGCTATTAATTCTTCAATTTTATCCTGAACATTTTTGGCTGCACGATAAGATCCGGCTTCGGAAACGAAAATTCCTGTTGCCATTTCTGCAATTTTTTTGCGGATGGCTCCAAAAGTGGAAATCGCAACCCCAAACTGTTTTCTTTCGTTGGAATATTGTATGGAATGATTGATGATTCTTCTCTGTCCGTCGAGGTTTGCAGCAGCAAGTTTTATTCTGCCAACATTCAGGGCATTTAAGGCGATTTTGAAGCCGTTGTTTCTTTCTCCCAACATATTTTCCACAGGAACTTTCATATCATTGAAAAAAACCTGTCTTGTAGAGGAAGCCCGAATCCCGAGTTTATGCTCTTCTTCACCTAAGGTTAAAGAGTTTGGATCTTCCAGTTCGCTTCTGTTAATGACGAAACCTGTGATGTTTTTGTCATCGTCAATTTTTGCAAAAAGCGTGAATGTATCTGCAAATCCTGCGTTAGAAATCCACATTTTCTGTCCGTTGATGATGTAATGTTTTCCGTCTTCTGAAAGTCTTGCTTTTGTTTTTCCGGAATTTGCATCGGAACCTGCATCTGGTTCTGTTAAGCAATAGGCTCCGAATTTTGTTCCTGCAGCCAGATCCGGGAGATATTTGTTTTTCAGTTCTTCAGAACCGTACAAAAGGGTCGGAAGCGTTCCTATTCCGGTATGTGCGCCATAAGCAGTTGCAAGGGAACCGTTTGCTCCGGAAGCAACATCGCAAGCCAGCATCGTTGTAACGAAACCCATCCCCAAACCGCCGTATTCTTCGGGAACGGCAACTCCCAAAACGCCCATTTCTCCAAGTTTACGCATACATTCTTCGGTAAGTGCGTAGTCTTTATTTTCGAAACGATCGTTGTGAGGAATTACTTCTCTGTCGATAAATTCGCGGATAGAATCGCGAAGCATTTTTTGTTCTTCGTTTAATTCTTCAAGTGAGAATATTTCATTTGCCGGGATTTCCTTGATAAGAAATTCGCCGCCGGTTAAATTTGCCATATTTTGTTTTTTAATTTTTGATTATGTTGCTGTATAGTTGTATTCATGTAAAATGTATTTATGTATTTTTTAAATGATACTAATCATGAATACATGAGTACATTTTTACAATAATTCATAAATCGCTGCTGCTCCTTGTCCGGTTCCTACGCACATCGTTACCATTCCGTATTTGTTGTTTCGTTTTTTCATTTCGTCGAACAGTTGAACGGCTAGTTTTGCTCCGGTACAGCCAAGTGGATGTCCAAGTGCGATGGCGCCTCCGTTCACATTCGTGATTTCCGGATTGATGCCCAATTCGTTGATTACTGCAACAGATTGTGAAGCGAATGCCTCGTTTAATTCAATTAATTCAATATCGTATAATTGAAGTCCGGCTTGTTTCAATGCTTTTGGAACTGCATAAACAGGACCCATTCCCATAATTCTCGGTTCTAAACCTGCTGCTGCATAAGAAACCAACCTTGCCTCAGGCTGAAGTCCCAATTCTTTTACCATTTCTTCACTCATCACGATTACGAAAGCAGCTCCATCACTCATTTGAGAAGAGTTTCCGGCAGTTACGCTTCCTCCTTGTGCAAAAACGGGTTTTAATTTTGCCAAACCTTCCATAGAGGTGTCTTTTCTTGGACCTTCATCCATAGCAAAATCAAATTTTTTGGATTGTAGCTTTTGGTTTTCATCCACAAAATTATATTCGACAGGAATGGGAACGATTTGATTGGAAAATTTTCCTTCCTGAATGGCTTTCAGTGCTTTTTGATGAGAATTGAACGCAAATTCGTCCTGCTGTTCACGTGAAATGTTATATTCTTTCGCCACCGCTTCTGCAGTATATCCCATTCCCCAATAATAATCGGGATTGGATTTAGCTAAAACCGGATCAGGAACGGGTTTGTAACCCCCCATAGGAATATAGCTCATACTTTCTGTTCCGCCTGCAATGATGCAGTCTGCCATTCCGGACTGGATTTTTGCTGTGGCAATTGCAATGGCTTCCGAACCTGATGCGCAATATCTGTTGATGGTAACACCCGGAACTTTATCTGTATTCAGTCCCATTAATGAAATTAAACGCGCCACATTTAAGCCTTGTTCTGCTTCGGGCATTGCGTTTCCGACTATCAAATCATCGATTCTGTTTTTATCCAGTTGCGGAACTTCTGCCATCAGTTTTTCAATGACTGTAGCTGCCAATTCGTCAGGGCGTGTAAATCGGAGTGAACCTTTTGGTGCTTTCCCAACAGCGGTTCTGTATCCTTTTATGATGTATGCTGTTTTCATCTTAGAAGTTAGAATTTAGAGGTTAGAAGTTAGACTACTAACCGTTAATTAAATTGGTTTTAAACTTGTAAATCATTTTCTGAATTTCAGTTAGATCGTTTAATAAAGGGGTGATTTTTTGATCTTCAATAAATTGTAATTCAACTAAAAGAAGTAATTGAGTTTCCAATTCGTATAAAGAGCCTGAAGCAATTCCTAAAAATTGATAAAATTCTTTTGAATTATTTCTACCAGCACCTTCAGCGATATTAGAAGGGATTGAAATGGCACATCTCCTCAATTGCGAGATAAGACCAAATTTTTCTTCAGAAGGCAATTCTTCGGTGATGAGATAAATCTCTTTTACCAAGGTCATTGATTTCTTCCAAATCATTAAATCTTGTAATCTGTGCGCTTTCATCTAAATTCTAATATCTAACTTCTAACTTCTAATTCCTCAACGGTTTTCCCGTTTGTAACATATGCTGGATTCTTTCAAGTGTTTTTCTTTCGCCGCAAAGTTGTAAGAAGGTTTCTCTTTCGAGATTCAATAGATATCTTTCGGAAACTGAGGTTGCTTCGGAAAGGTTTCCTCCTACCATTACATTGGCTAATTTATCGGCAATTTTCTTATCGTATTCAGAGATGTAATTTCCGGCTAACATTTGATCGGTTCCTACGTAGAACATACCTAAAGCATCTTTACCAAGAACCGTAACTTTTTGTTCGATAGGTTGTGTGTAACCTTGTTCAGCAAGCAGTACTGCTACTTTTTTGGCTTCGGCAATCTGACGTTTTTTATCGACAACCACAATATCTTTTCCGTGTTCCAGAATTCCCATATCATAAGCTTCATAAGCGGAAGTTGCTACTTTTGCCATTGCGATATTCATAAATGCATCGCGCAGTCTGTTGGTTTTAACATCGTCTTTTACAAAATCACGGCAGGTTCTCAAAACGAATTCTTTGGTTCCGCCACCACCAGGAATTACACCTACTCCAAGTTCTACCAAACCGATGTACGTTTCCGCAGCTGCAACTACTCTGTCAGCGTGAAGCGTCATTTCGCAACCGCCACCCAAAGTCATTCCGTGAGGAGCAACTACGACAGGAATTGAAGAATATCGAACTCTCATCATCGTATTTTGGAAATAGGCAATTGCCATATTCAAATCGTCCCAATCCTGTTCAACTGCCATCATCAGAATCATTGCGAGATTGGCTCCTACAGAAAAATTGGTTCCCTGATTTCCGATCACCAATCCGTTGTATTCTTTTTCGGCTAAATCAATCGCCCGGTTGAGTCCGTCTAAAACTTCTCCGCCAAGAGAATTCATTTTTGAGCGGATTTCGAAATTGATAATTCCCTCGCCCAAATCTTCGATTGCAGAACCGGAATTGCTCCAAAGTGTTTTATTTTTTCTGATATTATCAAGAATAATAAAGGCTTCCTGTCCCGGAATTTGGTTGTAGTTTCCTGTATTTTTATCATAGAAAATACTTTGACCTTCATCATTTACTTTATAGAATGCTTCATTTCTTTCAGCCAATTGTTTTGCCCAATCGGAAACTTCGTAGCCGGCTTCTTTCGCCAGCTCAATTCCTTTTTGTACACCAACTGCATCCCAAATTTCGAAAGGTCCGTTTTCCCAACCGAAACCTGCTTTCATTGCATCGTCGATTTTATAAATATCATCAGAAATTTCCGGAACTTTATGCGAAACATACGCAAACATTGCTCCCAGAGACAATCGGTAGAATTCTCCTGCTTTGTCTTTTCCGCTAATTAAAACTTTAAAACGGTCAATAGGTTTATCAATGGATTTCGTTAATTCTAACGTCGGGAAGTTTACTTTTCCTTGGGCTTCATATTCTAAGGTATCGAGGTTTAATCGTAGAATTTCGGATTTCCCGTCTTCACCTTTTATTTTTTTGAAGAAACCTTGCCCGGATTTGGAACCCAGGAAATTGTTCTTCATTAAAAAATCAATATAACCCGGCATTGCGAACTGATCTTTGAAATCCTCCTGTTCTGCACCGCTTTCACGAACTCCATTTGCAACGTGAACCAATGTATCCAGACCTACAACATCTGCAGTTCGGAAGGTAGCCGATTTTGGACGACCGATTACCGGACCTGTTAATTTATCAATATCCGAAATGTTTAATCCCAGTTTCTGAATGGTGTGGAAAATATTCATAATCCCGAAAACGCCAATTCTGTTGGCAATAAATGCGGGTGTATCTTTGGCTAAAACGGTGGTTTTTCCAAGGAATTTTGCGCCGTATTGCATATAAAAATCTACGATTTCCGGAAGTGTATCTTTGGTAGGAATGATTTCCAAAAGCGGCAGATAACGTACCGGATTGAAGAAATGTGTTCCTGCAAAATACTGTTTGAAATCTTCGCTTCTGCCTTCTGTAAGGAAATGTATCGGAATTCCGGATGTGTTGGAAGAAACCAATGTTCCCGGTTTGCGGAACTGTTCAATTTTTTCGTAAACCGATTTTTTGATGTCTAATTTTTCTACCACCACTTCAATAATCCAATCTGTATTTTTGATTTTCTGGATATCATCATCGAAGTTTCCTGTTTTTATTCGGTCTGCAAATTTCGGAGAATAGAGCAGTGCCGGACTTGCTTTCTGAAGTTTTGCGAGATTTTCAGTTGCAATTCTGTTTCTTACCACTTTATCATCTTTGGTCAAACCTTTTTTCTGTTCAGCTTCTGTAAGCTCGAAAGGAACAATGTCTAAAAGCAATACTTCCACACCAATGTTTGCAAAGTGTGCAGCAATACCGGAACCCATAATTCCTGAGCCGAGAACTGTAACGTGTTTGATACGTCGTTTCATTATTATTTTTATTTTTTTAATTCAATAATAGAATCTGAGTTTTTTTACTTAATTTTTTTATTCAGTTCCTGTGAAATTTTCATAATCTCCGCCATCACTTCCTTGAAGATTTCCAGTTTTTCTACAGGAATTTTTTCCATCACACTCTTATTGAAGTTTACTACAATATCTTTGGAAATGTTGCGGTAATTCTGTCCTTTTTCTGTAAGTTTTATAATAACTTCACGTTTATCAACCGTTGTTTTTTCTTTGTAGATATATCCGTTGTCTTCCAGAAGTTTTATAATTCTTGTTAAGGAAGTAGGCTCAATCGCCATTTTGGGACCAAGATTGGTGCTTCGTGTTCCTTCTTTTGGATCAATTTTCAAAAGGGTGAGTGCCTGAACTGCTGTAGAATCGTATTCTGAAGCCATTTCCGAATACATTTTCTGGACGGCTATCCAAGTCTGCTTTAAAATCAGATCAATATTTTCAATCTTTAATTTTTCGTAACTTTCCATATCGTAAAAATGACGGTGATGTCTTTTTCAAATATAAGAAATATTATGCATGCATAGTAATATCAAAATCGTTAAATTTTGTTAATCTTTGATAATCAGTATTTTAAAAAATATGATTAGCATAATACTATGGATGCATAATATTATTTAAAATGGATGAGAATATAGAATTAATGGAAGTTTTGAAGGATTTGATACATTTCCTCAAAACTATTGGCTTTTTGTTGAAAATCTGATGCCGAAATTACCCAAATATCATTATCAAATTCAAAATTGAATGCAGATAGATCCTTTTTGAAGTTTTTCTGAAGAAAAGAGTAAAGCATTTCTGCGTGAAATTTGGACGCTGAAATTTTTGGCGCAACAAAATTTCCATCAAGATGAAAAAGCTTTGGCTGAACCAGCTCAGAGTGTTGAAGTAGCACTTCTTCCGTAATTCCGGAATAAAGCTTTTCGTTTTTAATATACCATATTTTGTCTGAAAACTCTTTTGCCAACCGCCAATCGTGGGACGAAAACAAGATGAGTTTATTTTCTTCTATTGCCAGTTTTCTCAGTAGTTGTAGTATAGTTATTTTGTTTTTTTCGTCCAAATGTGTGGTTGGTTCATCTAAAATAATAAAAGGAGAATTTTGTGCAATTGCTCTTCCGATAAAAGCTTTTTGCAGATTTCCATCCGAGAGTTGTGAGAGCGGAATATCTTTGTATTGCTCAATCCCAAGGTCTTTAATTATTGAATTTACTTCGTTTTTATCATTGTCTGAAAGTTCGAAATAATAGGGATAATATAGATATTTTCCCAAAGAAACCAAATCGGTTGTAGTATAGTTTTCGGGAATTTTCGATTTGGAAAAAACAATGGCAATCTGCTCGGCAATTTCTTTTACGGAAAGTTTTTTGATGTTTTTTCCGTTCAATATTATTTCCCCTTCCAAAACCGGAATTTGGTGGAGAATGCTTTTAATCAAAGAGGTTTTTCCGACTCCGTTGTTTCCGATAAGCAGGCAGATTTCACCTAAATGCAAAGAAGTATGGATCTCTGAAATTAGTGGAAATTGATAGCCGATATTGGTATTTTTTAATTCTAAATACATATTCTAACTAAGCATTGTGGGATTTCATTTATAAATATTTTTTTACCTCTTTTTCATCATCATCACCAAAATCACCGGAATGCCGAACAGCGAAGTAATCACATTCAGAGGAAGTTGTGAGATTTCCGAAATGACGGAGAAAGTTTCCATAATCAAAATTCCCAAAATCATATTCAGGATCCATTGTTGCCAAAGTTTGGCAGGATTATATATCATTCTGCAAAAATGCGGAACTACAATCCCGATAAAAAGTACAGGTCCTAAAAATGCAGTAACAGAAGCCGAAAGCAAGGAAGAAGCGATGATGATCAAGTATTTCAGAGCATTTAGATTTACCCCGAAACTTTGCGCATAAGAAGATCCGAGCGAATTTCCGATTAATGGTTTTATAGATTTGAAGCTCAAAACCAACCCAATGAAAATAAATATCATTAAAATCATAATCTGATTGGAACTTACCATATTATTCGCACCGAAACTCCACAAAATATAATTTTTAAGACTTTGATTATCAGCATACAACTGAAGAATAGAAATTACAGCGCCTGCCAAAGCGGAAATCAAAAATCCGAAAATAATCAGAAAAGATTTATCCTGAAAACGTCTGGAAAATCCAATCAGCAAAAGCATCAGAATCAAACTTCCCACAATTGCAGAAAAGCTCAGGAAACTGTTCTGCAAAGATTCCGGGAGCAGCATATCCTGAGAAAAAAAGATGTAAAATGCCACCGCCAGACTTGCTGCAGAAGTGATTCCCAAAACCGAAGGTCCTGCAAGCGGATTCTGAAAATATTCCTGAAGAAGAAAACCGGAAGTAGGAATCGAAATTCCCGCCAAAAGCATTACCAAAATACGGTTAATACGAAGTTGCGCAATTTCCGAATGAGCAGAACCGGAAGAAAAAAAATCGCTGAAATTCAGTTTCAGGAATCCGGTATTCAGATTGATGACCACTGAAACAAGAATTCCAATGAAAAGAAAAAGACAGACGATTTTAAATTTTTTCTCCACAGATTTCACAAATTTTCACAGATTTGAAGAATGAAAATTATTTGAACAAGCTTATCATTTCATCCAGCGCTTGTTTATTCATTGTCCCACTTTTTTCCAATCCTATATCGCCTTTTTTCATCACTGTAAAAGGTATGGTTTCGCCGCGCCAAGTTTTGAAATTGGAATCGAAAAACTGGTTTCCGATCAGTTTTCCGTCCAGAAGAATGGTATGATCACGGATCCCGAATTCATCTACGAATTGGGGAACTTTCGTATCCCAAACTTCTTTATTATCAAGACTGATAAAAGTGAATTTTACCGGCTGGTTTTTCAGCTCATCCATTTTTTCCTTGAAGTGCGGAATTTCCCGAACGCAAGGTCCACACCAGGTTGCAAAAAAATTGGTAACATACAGGGTATCATTGGATTTAGCTTTCAAAAAACTACTAACCTGATCCGGCGATAATTGGTTTTGGGACATTGGAAGAGGTTCAGAACTTACTTCCGGTTCTATCACGGTTTCTGTTTCCTGAACAGGCATTTCTTTCGTATTTTCTTTTTTATTGCAAGCAGAAATCGTAGTGAGAATAATGATGCTCAGAATTAATTTTTTCATTTTTTCAATTTTATTTTTAATGATAAAATATCATCAGTTTAAACTTCATATAAATTATGACAAATAAATAATCTTACCCTTCGGAATATTTAATTTTTACTATTTTTGAATGATTAATCATTATGGAGAAGTCTTTATTCAAAGCAAAACAAACCGAATTTTATCTGCTAAAATTAGCGAAAAAACAGCAGCTTACCAAAAATACTTTCGCGCTGGAGCTGGAAGTTCCCGAGGAATTGAAACCTGCATTCCGCTTTCAGTCTGGGCAATATATTCCCGTAAAATATCAGCATAAAGGCGAAACTTTTATCAATGATTATTCCATCACATCTGCTCCTTTTGAAAACAAGCTTACTTTAGGAATTAAAATAAATTCTCCGGAAAGTTCTGTAAATGAAATTATTAAAAAAAAGATAGGCGATATTATTGAGGTTGGTTTACCAAAGGGAAGATTTACCATTTCTACAAAACCTCACGAATTCCGTACGATATTGGGATTTGCTTCAGGAATCGGGATTACGCCTATTCTCAGTCATTTTAAAAATATTCTGCATTCCGAACCGCGAACCCGCCTTTTTCTGTTTTACGGAAACAAAACATCAGAAGATATTGCTTACCGCGAAGAGTTGGATCAATTGGCTAAAATGTACGGAGACCGTTTGCAGATTTTTTATTTTCTGTCTCGGGAAAAACCTTCTGATCATTTGCTTTTCGGAAGAATCAACAGGCATAAACTCCATTTGATTATCAACCAGATTTTGCATTTGGATGACACCGATGAAGAATCTACCATTTGGGATTCTGTGGATGAAGTGCTGATTTGCGGAAAAGGAGAAATGATAAAAGAGCTTGCCAATGCGTGTTTCGAAAGCGGGATCCCGAAAAAGAATATTCATTTTGAACTTTTTGAAGAGTTTAATGATGATATTTATCCTCAGGAAAAAGAATTTCCATTGGTAGAAAATATTGAGGTAGATTTTGAAATATTTGAAAATCAGTATCATACAACATTGCAGGATAATAAATCACGACTTCTCCAGCAGCTTCTGGTTCAGAAATTTCCGGTTCCATATTCCTGTAAATCAGGAATTTGCGGAAGTTGCGAATGCAAATTGGAAGAAGGAGAGGTGGAACTTTTGGAAAACGAATATCTTACCGAAAAAGAAGTAGAAAAAGGGCATATTTTAGCCTGTATGTCTGTAATTTTAAGCAAAAAAATAAAAGTAAATTTCGATCTCATTTGAGAAAAATTTTAGACATATTGAAATCTTTTTTTGCCATTTTGGAAATGGGTGTTTTGCTGATGATCTTGGCAAACATTTGGGTTTTTGCGCTGACAAATGGGCGCACCTATAACCGGATTTCCAAAGTTCCGCCACGTGAAACCGCCCTTGTATTGGGAACTTCCCCGAAAATGAAATCCGGAGTCGTGAATCCCTATTTTGTAGCAAGGATGGAAGCAGCAGCGTTGCTGTATCATCACGGAAAAATAAAAAAAATTATTGTGAGCGGCGAGAAAAGCAAAGGTTATGACGAACCTGAAGCAATGAAGAATTATCTGGTTTATCAGGAAGGTATTCCCGAAGAAATTATAATTGAAGATCCAAAAGGATTTAAAACCCAAATGTCGATCAATAATTGTAAAAATATATACAAACAGAAAAATGTGATTATTGTTTCGCAAGGTTTTCATAATCTCCGAGCGTTATTTTATGCAAGAAATAATGATATGAATGCGCTTGGTTTTGATGCTCAGGATGTGTACAAAAATGAAAGCTATTACCGGAACCAATCCCGGGAATTTCTGGCAAGAGTAATGGCTGTTGTGTATTATATTCTCGGAATTGAAACAAAAGCATAGTATAAATTAAAACTTTAATAAGTATGATTTATAAAGTTGAAAATCAATAAATTAATAAATTTATATAAAAATAACTTTAATTATTTTTTTAATGAATATTTTAATTTTCTAAAAGATGGTAAAATAGTATCTTTGTAAAAAACAAAATCAATGCTCGTAATCGGAATTGCCGGTGGAACCGGAAGTGGAAAAACAACAGTCGTTAATAAAATTCTTCAGCAGTTAAATGCAGAAGGTGTAAATGTGCTTTCGCAGGATAATTATTATCACGACAATCAGCATCTTTCCCTTTCCGAAAGAGAAGTTCTCAATTACGACCATCCGAAATCCATTGATTTTGAGCTTCTTTTGAAACACGTAAAAGCGCTGAAAAGAGGAGAAAGCATTGAACAGCCTTTGTATAGCTTTGTCACGCATTCCAGAACGGGAGATTTCGTCCAGGTAGAACCTAAAAATGTACTTATCGTGGAAGGGATTTTGGTTCTTACAAATCCCGAACTTTTGAAGGAATACGATTTGAAAGTGTTTGTTCACGCCGATTCAGATGAAAGATTGATTCGTAGAATTCGCAGAGATACACAAGAAAGAGGAAGAGATCTGAGTGAAGTTTTGCATCGTTATCAAACGACTTTAAAGCCTATGCATCAGGAATTTATAGAGCCGTCTAAGAACGAAGCCGACCTTATTGTTCCTAATATGAAACAGAACAATGTGGCAATCGATTTTCTGACTACTGTTATCAATAATTCGCTAAAAAAAGTTCATTAAAATGGAACAAGATTTAATAAAAGAAATAAGACCCGCTTCCAAAACGTGGAAGTTTCTGAAAAAATACGTTCTCAACAAATACCTCATTACTGTTGTTTGTTTTTTGGTATGGATGATTTTTTTTGACAGCACTTCTTTCTTGGTAATCAAGGAGTTAAACCAAGAAGTGAACAAATATGAAAACCAGTTACAATACTATAAAACCGAGTACGAAAAGAACGATAGGTTCTATAAAAAGCTGATGAATGATAAGGAAGCAAAGGAAAAATTCGCTCGCGAAAATTATTTTATGAAAAAACCAAATGAGGAAATTTTCATTTTGGTAGCGGACAGCACCAAGATTAAAAAGCAAGAAAATAATAACTGATTGTGGGTATTCAAAAAAAAATTTAGATATATTATTACATCAAATAAAAAGATAATGTTCAGCAAAACTTCATTTCAAGATTGGGAAAATCTCGTAAAAAAACAGTTGAAAACTGATGATATTTACAGCATCCTCAATAAGGAAAATCTGGAAGGTTTATCGGTAAAACCATACTACAACTCAGTTTCTGTACCATTACGGAATTTGCCTAAAGTGGAAGAAAGCACCCAACTTGTTGCAAAATACCGCGAAAATCTTGAAGAAAATGTCTATGCTTTTTTGCTCGATCAGAACGTGGAAGATTTAGAAGATAAAGCATTGTTTATCAATAACAAAGATCTTGCAGAGCACATCAGTCCCGATGAAAGTGACCGCTATTTTTCTTTGATTGATATTTTTGATGAAAACAGCGGAACGATAAATGAGCAGCTTGGGAAAGAGCTTCTGGCAAAGGATTTTCGCAAAAATATCTGCATCAATATATCGCTTCACCAAAATGCAGGAGCTTCCATTGTTCAGCAATTGGGAATTGGTCTTTCAAAATCGAAAGATTTGGTGGAAATTTTTGGAAAAGAAATCATCAATAAATTGATTTTCAGGGTTTCCATTGGTCATCATTATTTTTTTGAAATATCAAAAATCCGTGCTTTAAAGCTCGTTTTTAATCAATTTTCAAAAGAGTATGGTTTTGATGAAATTCCCTACATTTTTGCAGAAACTTCTTTAAGAAACAAATCCAAAAACGATAAAGAAAACAATCTGATCCGTTCTACATTAGAGTTGGCTTCAGCGATGATTGGTGGTGCAGATGCAGTTTTCGCAAATGATTATATACTCGATGATCAAACGGAATTGTCAGAAGAAATCTCCTTCAAACAGCAAATAGTTCTGGCATACGAAAGCATTATTAATGTTTTTGAAGATGCTGCAAACGGAAGCTATTATGTGGAAGATCTAACCCGGCAAATTGCAGAAAAGTCCTGGAAATATTTTATTGAACTTGAAGAAAACGGTGGTTATCTGCAAAATATGAAATCAGGGAAAATAAGTAAAGATATTTATAATCATTCAGTTGCAGAACAAAAATGGGTAGAAGAAGGAAAAATAAAACTTATCGGGGTGAATCTTTATCCGAAACTGGAAAAGAAAAAAAATATTCACGAAATGTATTCCGAGAAAGAAATAAAACCGGTTCGATGGTCGGAAATGTTTGAATAAATGTCAGAAAGTTTTTAACTTAAACGAAAAATTGTTCTTCAACAAAGACATACAAAATTTCATCAATGCAAATCTGAAAGCCGATTTGCATTCTTTATTGTTGAAGAAATCACCGTTTCCCGAAACTTCGATGCAGGAAATTGTGCAGCAGATTAAAGGAAAATTTGTAGCAGAAAAGAAATTTCCGTTTTTGTTAAAAGAAGGAATTGTATTTCCACCGAACCTGAATCTGGAACAAACAAGTTCCGAAACTACTGCGAAATATAAAGCTGAATTGATTTCTGGGAAAAAATTTCTTGATCTGACCTGTGGTTTTGGGATAGATGCTTTTTTTCTTTCAGAAAATTCCGAAAAAATTATTTTAGTAGAGCAGAATTCCGGACTATTGGATATGGTTCAACATAATTGGACTATTTTGAACAGAAAAGCCATTTTTATTAACCAAAATCTCGAAGATTTTTTAAAAGAAAATTCTGAAAAATTTGATGTTGTTTTTTTGGATCCTGCACGTCGCGATGCACATAGAAACAAGGTTTTTCTTTTAGAAGATCTTTCTCCGAATATGCTTGAGATTCAGGATAAATTACTTGAAATATCGAATCAAATTCTCATTAAGCTTTCACCGCTTATTGATATTTCTTACCTTGCTTCGGTTCTGAAAAATACTCTTGAAATTCATATCGTTGCGGTAAAAAATGAAGTGAAGGAAGTTCTGGTTCTGATTGATTCCGGAAAACAGATTGAAGAAATTAAAATAAAATGCGTGAATCTGGAAACTTCCGAGCCTGATTTTGAATTTTATTTTGACGAAAACAGCCAATCGGTTTCAGAATATTCCCAACCGATGAAATTTCTTTATATTCCCAACAATACGGTGCTGAAAAGTGGTGCTTTCAATTTGGTTTCGGAGAGGTTTCAATTAAAAAAACTTCATCCGAACACTCATTTTTATACTTCGGAAAAGAGGATTCCTGATTTTCCGGGAAGAATGTTCTCTGTAAAAAAAGTGGAAGCAAAAGAGATCGGAAAAGCTGAAAAATACAATATTATTTCGAAGAATTATCCTTTAAAGCCTGAAGAAATCCGAAAAAAATATCATCTGAAAGATGGCGGTGAAAATTATCTGATTTTTACGACTTCAGTAAAAGGGAAGATAATTTTGGAAGGAACTAACGTCCAATAAAAAAGCAGGCAATTTTGCCTGCTCCTCTGTATAACCTTAAAAAATTATTTACCCAAATAAGATTTCAGAATCTTACTTCTGGTATTATGTTTCAGCCTTTTGATGGCTTTTTCTTTAATCTGGCGCACTCTTTCTCTTGTAAGGTCAAAAGTTTCACCAATTTCTTCCAAAGTCATTGGATGTTTACCGTTCAGTCCGAAATATAAGCGAACCAAATCTGCTTCTCTCGGTGTTAATGTCTGTAAAGCTCTTTCAATTTCGATTTGAAGAGATTCCAGCATCAGATCTTTATCAGGACTTGGAGATTCTCCTGAGCGCAAAACGTCATATAAGTTGGAATCTTCACCTTCTACAAGCGGAGCGTCCATTGAGAGGTGTCTTCCCGAATTTTTCATCGATTCCTTAATGTCATCTTCACTCATATCCAAAACTTCTGCTAGTTCTTCGGGAGAAGGCGGTCTTTCGTTTTCCTGCTCCAGATGTGCATACGCTTTGTTGATTTTGTTGATGGAACCAATTTTGTTCAAAGGCAAACGCACAATTCTGGATTGTTCTGCTAATGCTTGTAAGATAGATTGGCGAATCCACCAGACTGCATACGAAATGAATTTGAAACCTCTGGTTTCATCATATCTTTTCGCAGCTTTCATTAGTCCAAGGTTTCCTTCATTAATCAAATCCGGCAAAGAAAGTCCCTGATTTTGGTACTGTTTGGAAACGGAAACTACGAAACGAAGATTGGCTTTTATTAATTTTTCAAGGGCAACTCTGTCTCCTGCTCGGATTTTCTGCGCCAGTTCCACTTCTTCGTCTGCAGTAATCAGCTCCACTTTACCGATTTCCTGAAGGTATTTGTCTAATGATGCGGTTTCCCTGTTGGTAACCTGTTTTGTAATTTTTAGCTGTCTCATTTACAAAAATCACCCGGATTTATCGGGCTACGATTATATATACGATGAAAATTAGAAAAAGGTTACATCAATTTTACTTTTTTTAGAAATTTTAGTTTTTTATGAGAAAAACCCTTTTCGGAACTTAAACATTCAGATATCAGTTTATAATCCAAAAAGGGTTTAGCAGATGCTCAATTTTGTTAAGTGAAGTTAAATTGGCTTAAATTCCAAGCCTTCTGCTTCCAGAAGTTTTTCTGCAGCAGCTTTGTAGTGTCCGTTTACGAGCTTGTCGTGGATGGCTTCAAATGCTGCAAGAGTTTCGTTGATTTCAGCATCGGTATGAGAAGCAGTAGGAATTAATCTCAATAAAATCATTCCTTTCGGAATTACCGGATATACTACAACTGAAGTGAAGATTCCGAAATTTTCTCTCAAATCTTTTACCAAAAGGGTAGCTTCTACAGGGGAACCCTGCATCAAAACTGGAGTTACACACGTATTGGTATCTCCGAGATTGAAGCCTCTTTCTTTAAGTCCGTTCTGAAGTTTATTAACATTTTCCCAAAGTTTAGCTTTAATCTCTGGTCTTGTTCTCAGGAGTTCGAGTCTTTTTAAACCGCCGATTACCATTGGCATTGTTAATGATTTTGCAAAGATTTGTGACCGCATATTGAATTTCAGGAAGCGAACAATTTCTTTGTTTCCTGCGATAAATGCGCCAAAACCTGCCATTGATTTTGCAAAAGTGGAGAAATAAACATCAATTTCATCCTGACAGCCTTGTTCTTCTCCGGCTCCGGCTCCGGTTTTTCCCAGTGTTCCGAAACCATGTGCATCATCTACCAAAAGACGGAAGTTGTATTTCTTTTTGAGCTCGCAAATTTCTTTGAGTTTTCCCTGCTGTCCGCGCATTCCGAAAACACCTTCGGTGATTACGAGGATTCCGCCGCCGTTTTCTTCTGCTACTTTTGTGGCTCTTTCCAGATTTTTTTCCAGGCTTTGCATATCATTATGGCGATAGGTAAAACTTTTGCCAAAATGCATTCTTACACCATCTACAATACAAGCGTGGGAATCTACATCATATACAATTACGTCGTGTCTTGTGACCAAAGCTTCGATGGTAGAAAGCATTCCCTGATATCCGAAATTAAGAAGATAGGCGGATTCTTTTTGTACAAATTCTGCAAGTTGTTTTTCGAGCTCAAGGTGCTGATCGGTTTCTCCCGACATTGCTCTGGCTCCCATTGGATAAAACATTCCGTATTCTGCAGCGGCTTTTGCATCAGCTTCCAAAACTTCAGGATGATTGCAAAGTCCCAGATAATCATTGGCACTCCAGAAAATGACTTCTTTTCCCTGAAACTTCATTCTTGGACCAATTGGACCTTCGAGTCTTGGGAAAATAAAATAGCCTTCACCATAATCAGCAAATTGTCCTAATGGACCAGGATTCTGCTTAATTCTTTCAAATATATCTACCATTTTTTAAGGTTTAATTTTATAAAAATTTAATGAACAAATTTAATTAAAATATTAATCGAAAAAGCCTTTTGATAGTTTGCAAAAGGCTTGATATTTATTTGATGATTTCGGTTTTGAAAATCTCATCATAATTATGGAAACAATTGTTGATAAATCCTTGTTCTGCCATCCATTTATCACTGTACACTTTTGTAATGTAACGTGATCCGTGATCCGGAAAAATAACCACAATCACATCATTCTTATTAAACTGATGGGAGTTTGCATATTGTAACAAACCTTGTGTAACAGCACCTGTTGTATATCCTCCCATAATTGCTTCTTTCAAAGCGATTTCCCGGGTTCTGTATGCAGACATTTCATCGTTTACTCTTACAAATTCATCAATTTTATCAAATAACAGTGCTTCAGGAATCAGGTTTTTTCCCATTCCTTCAATCTGATATGGATGGATATCGAGTTTATTGATTTTCCCTGTTTCGTGAAAGGTTTTCAGGATGGAACCATCCGCATCTACACCAATTATCTTGATATCAGGATTTTTCTCTTTCAGGAATTTTGCAGAGCCGGACAGTGTTCCTCCGGTTCCGGTACACGCAAAAAGATGGGTAATTTTTCCTTCGGTTTGTTCCCAAATTTCAGGACCGGTTGTCTGATAATGCGCATCAATATTCAATTCATTGAAATATTGATTGATGTAAACAGAATTTGGGGTTTGTTTTGCTATTTTTTTTGCAACTTCATAGTAGCTTCGCGGATCATCAGCAGGTACATTTGCCGGACAAACGTAGACTGTTGCTCCCAACGCTTTCAGATAGGCTATTTTTTCAGGTTTTGTTTTATCGCTAACTGCCAGAATGCATTTGTAACCTTTTATAATACAAACCATTGCTAAAGAAAAACCGGTGTTTCCGGAAGTGGTTTCTACTATTACAGAATCTTTTTTCAGAAGACCTTTTTTTTCGGCATTTTCTATAATGTGAAGAGCGATTCTGTCTTTCGTGGAATGACCGGGATTGTATGATTCCAGTTTGGCATATACCGTAGCCGGAATTTCTTTGGTAACTGTGTTTAGTTTTACCATTGGTGTGTTCCCGATTAATCCAAGAATGTTATCGTAAACATTAGTCATCTTTTATTATTTTTTCTCTAAAAACCGATTGCAAAAATACGAAAAAAATAAATAGCAATCTTTTTTTTGCTTGCATATATGATATATAGCATACTTAATATCCAGAGAATTATTATAAAAAGCCTGCCAAAATAATAAAAGCCTGTTTAAATTTTACCGAAATTTTATTTATTGGGTTTTAATCTAACTTAGCTCAATTTTGATGCTCTTTTGAGCCCATTTTTTACTTTCTATTTTTGATTTAGCCCGCTAAGCCTGCAAACACGAAGCAAAAAATCCATCTCAAAATAGCTATAAAAATTTTTAGCAATAAAATATAAACAGGCTCTAAAATTATTAAAAATTATATTTTGGACTTTCCTATTTTTATTTTATTCATTAAGCATATATTCATTATAATGTCCCAGAAATTTAACCTTTACACCCAAAGATTCCAGCTCCAGAAGTGCGTTTCCGGAAAGTACAGGATGCCATTGGTTGGCAATGTTGATGAAGAAAAAATAATTTCCTAAACCGGTTTTCAATGTACGGCTTTCAATTTTTGAAAGGTTCATTTTTCGCCAGGCAAAAACAGAAAGAACCTGATGTAGTCCGCCCGCATAATCATTGGGAAGTGTAATGATAAGCGAAGTTTTTTCGGAGGTTTTATCAAAATCCAAATCCAGTGTCGTTCGTTTTTTAGAAATTACTATGAACTTGGTATGGTTCTGTTCAAAATCCTGAATATTTTCGTGAAGAATCTTCAGCTTATACAATTTCGCTGCATAATGATTGGCAATAGCTGCCCAGTTTTCCTGCGGATTTTCGGCAACCAGTTTTGCGGAAGCCGAAGTAGAACTGTAATCCTGAACCGCGACATTAGGAAAATTCTGATTTCTGAAATGGAAAGTCTGCGCTAAAGCTTGAGGATGCGACAGGATTTTTTCAAATTTTTGATTATCAGGGTGAATCATTAAATGATGAGCGATAGGCATCACCACTTCTGTTTCGATGTAGATATTTTCATATTGGTAAAGATAATCCAGCGTCATCGAAACCGTTCCTTCGATTGAGTTTTCTAGCGGAACTACAGCTTTATCAGCCTCTCCGTTTTTTACGGCATTGAAGCAGTCCAGAATGCTGGATTGCGGCAGAAAAGACTTGTTTTGAAAAATTTGTGAAGCGGCAAGTTGCGTGAAGCTGGCTTCAGGACCCAGAAATGCTATTTTCATTTCACAAAAATAGAAAAGCCGCTCCAATAGAACGGCATTATCAGATGTTATTTTTAAAAATTATTCAGATTTATAAATTTCTGACCGTTCAGAAATACCGTTATTATTAAACGCTTCGATTTGAAAATAATAGGCATCAGCACGGTCGGCACCGGTGAAAAAATATTCATTTTTGCCATAAACCATAATATTTCCGTAGAGCTTTTCAGGAGATTTTCCCCAATAAATAACATATCCGTCTGCATTAGTATTTTGTTTCCATTTGAACCAGATGCTTCTTCTTTCTCCATATTTCTTCGGGTCGGCACGAAGCGGAACAAAATTTTCAACTTTTCCCGGAACAGCTCCGCTTCCTTTTCCGAAAACTCGGAACCCGCTTAATGCAAATTTTCCGGTAGGCATTTTTAGGTTTTCCATTTTCAGGAATCTTGCTTTTGTAGGTTTTTGCAGTTCGATATAATCGTGCGGAACATCGGTTTGGTTTTTAGATTTATCGATCAGAACTTTCCAGTTTTTCCCGTCATTGGAAGCATAAATTCTGTATTGATGCATTTTCCCGAGCGTTTTTCCCATAAACTCAGCATCCTGATCCGCGTAATTGATTTGGATGGCGTTGATGGTCGAGATTTCACCCAAATCCGTTTGAAACCATTCACCCGAATTTCCTGTTTTTGCAGACCAATAGGTTTTGATATCTTCATCAACCGCAAAATTTGGCTGATAGCTGCCTAAAGTGGAGGAGGTTTGTACCGGTTTGTTATAATTGAGCAGCATCCATCCTGTAAATAATCCTTTTGTGAAATCTTTTTCTTTTGCAAATTCCGGAAGCAGAGTAGGATAGTCTCCGTAAGCAGTATTGCAGTACATTACATCATCTTTATCGAAACCGGAAGGCCAGATTCCTATTCTTCTTTCAAAATTATTTTTTACCGAAATAAAAATTGTGGAAACATGCCACCAATTCCCGAAATTATCCTGAAAAGTTGCGCCATGTCCTGCTCCTCTTGCAAAACCGCCGGGTTTGTATGAAAAAGGATTATGCTGCTGATATTCAAAACCTTCCAATGGATTTTTGGAAACATACACTCCATCGGAATATCCGCTGAATTCTGTTGCAGGTGCACCGTACTGAAGATAATATTTATCATTATGCTTCGTCATCCATGCACCTTCTACAAAGGGCTGCAGAAAAACATTGTCGTTATATTCCCCGAATCTTTCCCAGCCGTGATCTTCGGGTTTTAATTTTATAACAGGTTTTACGAAACCTTCGGATTGCAGGGTTTTCATTTTTACTTCCGTTCCCAATAACGGCCACTCATTACTGGAACCCCAATACAGATACAGTTTATTTTTGTCTTCATCGTAATGAAATGCAGGATCCCAAGCTCCAACTTTTAGAGTATCAACGGCGATTTTCCAATCGTCTTTTGTGGGATTTGTACTTTTCCAGATTGGGAAATCCTGTTCCCAAGTTGATCCAAAAACATATAGTGTGTCTTTCATTGCCCAAACTGCAGGAGCATTGAGATCGTGGGTATATTTGTTGTCGCGCAGGAATTTTCGGTGTACAAAATTCCATTTCAGCATATCATCACTATACCAATAGCCTTCCTGATTGGTGGAGAAAAGAAATAGTTTTTTCTGAAAATTTACAATCACAGGATCTGCTGTAGCACGGTGCTTTCCTTGTTTTGAAAATACTTCGAATGGTGTATATCCGTAATCGATATTGATAGGATTGCAGTAGGTTTTTTGCTGCGCCGTGAGTAACCCAAATAGGGAAAAAATACAGAACGAAAGAAAATATCGAAACGTCATATCCTAAATTTTATAGTAAATATAATAAATTCATAAAAAAACCGGAGACCTGCTCCGGTGAAAATGATAATTTGATAATTAAGAGAGTTTTTAAAAATGAACTTCAGAGTTGATTCCTTCGTGCGGAACACGTTTTCGGATGAGCGGACTTTCAAAAATCTCTGCTTTGGAATGCGCCCGGATGTAGCTGCGCACATCGGAATCGCCAATATTTTCGACATCATATATTTTTTCAGGACGGTAGAAATCGAGAATATTATGAACCATCTGAACTTCAAACAAGTCTTTTACAAAAACGTTTATCGCGAAAACATTTTCGCTGATATCATGCATTGAAAATAATTGAGGTGAAAAACCTGCAATTTCTAAGCTGTTGGAAATTTTATCTGCTTTTTGCGCATTTACAAACAAGCCGATAACACGAGTCGTTTTCATATCATATGTTTTTGATTATTAAATTTGTAATAATATTACGAAAATTATTTTAATTATACAAATAATAAGGTGAAAATTTTAATGAAATATAAAATATTATCCTTGTTTCTGTATCATATTTTCAATGAAAATACTTTGCAGAAAGGTTTTTCTGAAACGGTGTTCTGAAATAATAATTTTACAAAAAAGTCTCATAAAAAATGAGACTTGTAATCATTATCAATTTAATTTACGGAAGTTAGGCATCCGCTTCCCGTTCACAGGAATATAATTGTATGGGAAAGGAATAAGGTTTTAGATTTTTTCATCTTTAATTTCATCCACAATTCCAGGATTAAGCAGAGTAGTTGTATCTCCAAAATTACTGAAATCTCCTTCTGCTATTTTTCTGAGAATTCTGCGCATAATCTTTCCGGAACGTGTTTTAGGAAGATCGGAAACAAACTGTATTTTATCGAGTTTTGCAATCGGACCTATGGATTCCACAATCAGCTGGTTGATTTCCTTACGGAGGTTTTCTTTGTTGCGATCTTCACCTGCTTCTTTTAGAACTACAAATCCGTAAAGGGCGTTTCCTTTAATATCATGAGGATAACCAACAATTGCAGATTCCGCAACTGCCGGATGCAGGTTGATGCTGTCTTCAATAGGTGCGGTTCCCAGATTATGTCCCGAAACAATAATAACATCATCTACCCGTCCTGTAATTCTGTAATAGCCCACTTCATCTCGCAAAGCACCATCACCGGAAAAATATTTTCCCGGAAAAGCGGTGAAATAGGTTTCCTTGTAACGCTGATGGTCTCCCCAAATCGTTCTTGCAATTCCCGGCCATGGAAACCGTATGCACAAATTTCCGGTTACCTGATTTCCGGTAATTTCGTTGCGCTTGTCGTCCATTAATACGGGTTGTATGCCGGGAAGCGGCAATGTGGCATAAGTGGGTTTTGTAGGCGTAGCAAAAGGAATCGGAGAAATCATAATTCCTCCTGTTTCGGTTTGCCACCAGGTATCTACAATTGGGCATTTTTTCTTTCCTACATGATCATTATACCAATGCCAGGCTTCATCATTAATAGGTTCTCCTACAGATCCAATTATTCTTAAACTTGAAAGGTCGTGTTTTTCCACCCATTCATAGCTTTCTTTTGCCAATGAACGAATTGCAGTAGGAGCAGTGTAAAATAAGCTGACTTTATGTTTTTCGATTACTTCCCAAAAACGGTCGGGTTCGGGATAAGTGGGAACTCCTTCAAAAATGACAGTGGTTGCACCATTGCATAAAGGACCGTAAAGAATATAAGAATGTCCCGTAATCCATCCGATATCTGCAGTACACCAATACACATCATTTTCTTTGTAATTGAAAACATTATTAAAAGTATAAGCGGTAAAAACCATAAATCCGGCACAGGTATGCAGCATTCCTTTCGGTTTTCCAGTGGAACCGGAAGTGTAGAGGATAAACAGCGGATCTTCTGCATCCATAATTTTGGTAACAAAATCGGTTGAAGCGCCGGGATACAAATCATCCAGCCAAAAATCTCTTCCTTCTTTCATCTCTACCTGTGAATTGATTCTTTTTACGACTAAAATTTTCTCCAAATCGGGACATTTTTCAGCAGCTTCATCTATAATTCCTTTCAGGTCAATAGTTTTGCTTCCACGATAGCTTCCATCGGAAGTAACAATAATTTTGGCACCACAATCATTCACTCTCGATTCTACTGCAGAAGCAGAAAATCCGGCAAAAATCACGGAATGCACAGCACCCATTTTCGCACAGGCAAGCATCGTAATGGCAAGTTCGGGAATCATCGGAAGATATATACACACCCGATCTCCCTTTTCTACTCCTAAATCGGTGAGGATATTTGCCATTTTATTTACTCTTTCGTAAAGTTCCCGGTAAGAAATATGCTGTGCTTTTTCTTCGGGATTATTGGGTTCCCAGATAATCGCAGTTTTGTCGCCGCGCTCCGCAAGATGCCGATCTATACAATTTTTTGTAATATTCAGTTTGGCATTTTTGAACCATTTTATATCGGCTTTTTCCATATCGAAATCCACAACTTTTGTCCAGCGCTGGTACCAGACAAAATTTTCATCGGCGATTTTATCCCAGAATTTCTTAGGATTTTTGATGGATTTTTTGTACTGTTTGAAGTAATCGGGTAAATCTGAAATAGCGTAGTTTCTCATCAGTTTAATTTATCAGTAATGTTCGTTCTAACAAATTTAAATATAAATTTTGATTTTTTTGAAAATGCATTTTCTACAACAATATTTTTTAATAAAAATATCCTCTGATAACCTCTGGTCAAATCATATTTTAATGATTAAAAGTACAATAAAATAAAAACCTGAAAATAATTGCAGATCATTTTAAAAAAAAATTATATCTTTGCATTCTAATGAGAACAATATATTCATTAGAAGATTTTAATATACAAAACGGGGAAGCCGCTTATAAAAATATTTTTTGAAACGAAGTCATTTAGGCTTCGTTTTTTTTATGCTCAAATTTTAATATAATGCTTACAGTAAAGGAATTAACTACAGAAAATATTCATAAACTATTGAAAGACGCTTCCGATTTTTCCAACGGAAAAACTCTGAAAGCACAGCAGGAAATTTACGTTTCCAACCTATTTTTTGAAAACAGCACCAGAACAAAAACCAGCTTCGATGTTGCTGAACGCAAACTTGGACTGCAAGTAGTGCCTTTCGATGTTTCTACAAGTTCGGTAAACAAAGGGGAAAGCTTATATGATACCGTAAAAACTTTGGAATCAATCGGGATTAATCTGGTCGTAATCCGCCACAATCAGGATGAATATTATAACGAACTGAAAAATATTAAAATCCCGATTATCAACGGAGGCGACGGAAAAGGCAACCATCCTTCACAATGTTTGCTGGATTTAATGACCATTCATCAGGAATTTACATCTTTTGAAGGTTTGAAAATTGGCATCGTTGGTGATGTTAAGCACAGCCGTGTTGCGCATTCCAATGCAGAAGCACTGCGAAAATTGGGAGCAAAAGTATATTTTTCCGGTCCGGAACACTGGTTTGATGAAGGAACAATTATCAACGGAACTTTTCTTCCGATTGATGAATTGATCAAAGAAATGGATGTTCTGATGCTGCTGAGGATCCAGCACGAAAGGCACGGCGAAAAAATGTCGATTTCTTTGGAAAATTATCATAAAAATTATGGGCTTACCAAAGAGCGTGAAAAAACGATGAAACCAAACGCAATTATCATGCATCCTGCTCCCATAAACAGAGGCGTTGAAATTGCCGATGAATTGGTAGAATGCAAACGTTCCCGAATTTTCAAGCAAATGGAAAACGGCGTTTTCGCAAGAATGGCAATTTTGAAATATACTTTGGAAAAAGAAGGATTTGAGTTTTGTTAGAGTCAAGAATCAAGAGTCAAGAATTGATGAATTAATTAAAAGTCTGTTGAGCCCTGAAAGGGCGGATTATTAATAGCCACGGATGAAGTCTGTGGTAAAAGATAAAACAAATATTATGTGAGCCTCATGAAGGCGATCTTTTGAAAAGGAAATCTAAATAAAGAAAATGAAGAAAAAGTTAATATTAGAATCCGGCGAAGTCTTTCACGGAACAGGATTCGGAGCAGAACAGGAAACAGCAGGAGAAGTCGTTTTCAATACGGGAATGACGGGTTATCAGGAACTGATTTCCGACCCAAGTTATTGCGGACAAATCGTTTGTATGACCTATCCTTTGATCGGAAATTACGGCATCAACCGCGACGATTACGAAAGCATCGAACCCGCAATTAAAGGTTTGATTGTGAAAGAATTATGCGATTTGCCTTCCAATTTTCGTGCGCAAATGACATTGGAAGAATTGTTTAAAAAGAAAAACCTTTCAGGAATTTCCGGAATCGATACCAGAAAGGTCACCCGAATCCTCCGAAACAAAGGCGTTGCAAAAGGAAAAATCGTAAACGCTGATGCTGATGAAAAAGCCGTAATCGAAGAATTAAAATCAGCAAATTTTCCAACAAATCAGGTGCAGCAAGTTTCCACGAAAACGCCGTATGCAAGTCCGGGAAGAGGTTTCAAAGTGGTTTTGGTAGATTTCGGTTCCAAATTGGGAATCATCCGCGAATTGTCTCAAAGAAACTGTGACATCATCGTGGTTTCTCACGACACAACTGCAGAAGAAATCCTACTAATGGACCCGGACGGAATAATGCTTTCCAACGGTCCTGGCGATCCGGAAGACAATCCTCACGCCTTGGTAATGATTCAGAAATTGTTGGGAAAAGTTCCGATTTTCGGGATTTGTCTCGGTCATCAGCTGATCGGTTTGGCTTGCGGAGCCAAAACTTACAAGCTGAAATTCGGACACAGAGGAGGAAATCATCCGGTTTTGGATTTGGAGAAAAATAAAGTGGCCATCACCTCACAAAACCACGGTTATGCCATCGATCAGGAATCTTTGAAAAATACAGATTTAGTAGAAACTCACATTGCTCTGAATGACCGAACAAACGAAGGTGTAAAACACAAAATTCATCCTTGTTTCTCGGTTCAATATCACCCAGAAGCCAGTCCCGGTCCGGAAGATGCGAATTATCTTTTTGATAATTTCATCACTTTGATGGAAGATTTCAAAAAGTAAAATATTACAGAATCCGAAGGATTCAATATCAGTAGCCGTAGGTGAAACCTATGGAGAAATAGTAATACAATCTGAAAGAACCCGTAGGGTTCAATATTAATAAGTTTTATTTGATATTATAAATGGAATTCAAAATTCAAGAATATAGGACAAAATTGAAATCTAAGAATGCACTGATTAATTTTTTAGGTCAGTATATTTTAGTTCCTATCATTTTTGTAATTGCTATTGTAATTATTATTCCAATCTTTTTAATCATTAATTTATTTTCAAGGAAAAATAATGAGAATGAAAAAACTGAAAATGAATTTGAGATAGAATTTAAATCCAAAGAATTACTTATTGAGAAAAAGTTTTTGGACTATTATGTAAAAGACATTGAAGATTTAGAACTTGATGTTACACTAAATGACTACGTTTTTAAATTCAGAACTTTTCCAAGAATTGAAGAAATTGAAGAACTCTTTTTTGACATGAATTTTTTTGAAACAGAGATTGGTTTTTTCCTTATTTCAATTAACTCTATTCCTAATGGAATGACATTATGGTTTTTAGATAAGAATAAAATTGAATTTAAAAAAGTGAGAGATTTAGTTTCATCAGATTGGGATTTTAAAAAGGAAAATGGCAAAGTAATATTGTTTACGAAAACTGAAAAAGAAGAAATTAATTTAGAAATTCAAATATAGTTTTTGTCATAGAATCCGTCAAATTTCTGCAGAAATCTAAACTGTTGAGATTCCTACGGAATGACAAAGCAGCGTAAAAATAAAAATAAAATAAAAAATCTTCCGACTTCCGTCATTGGACTTCGGACAAAAAAGTAAAAATGAAAAGAACAGATATACAAACAATTTTAGTAATTGGCTCAGGTCCAATCATTATTGGTCAGGCTGCGGAATTTGATTATTCGGGAACACAAGCTTGTCTTTCGCTGAAGGAAGAAGGCTACAAAGTGATTTTGATTAATTCCAATCCTGCAACGATAATGACGGATGTGGAGATTGCCGATAAAGTTTATATTGAACCCATTTCTTTGGAATTCGTTTCCAGAATCATCCGCAAAGAGCGTCCGGATGCGCTTCTTCCAACTCTGGGCGGACAAACCGGACTCAATATGGCGGTGGAATTACAGAAATCCGGAATCTTAGAAGAATGCAAAGTAGAAGTTTTGGGAACCAAACTTTCTGCCATTAACCAAGCGGAAGACAGAGATTTGTTCCGTGAATTGATGCGGGAACTCAACGAACCGGTTCCGGAATCCGACATTGTAAACACGGTGGAAGGAGCGTTAAATTTAGCTGAGGAAATCGGTTATCCTGTAATTGTTCGTCCAGCTTTTACGATGGGCGGAACCGGCGGTGGAATCGCTTCCAATGAAAATGAGTTGAAAGAAATTGCCGAATTAGGATTAAAATATTCTCCCGTTACGCAATGTTTGATTGAAAAATCAATTGCAGGTTTCAAAGAGATTGAATACGAAGTAATGCGTGATTCCAACGACAATGCGATTGTGGTTTGTAATATGGAAAACATCGATCCAGTTGGAGTTCATACCGGAGATTCCATTGTGGTGGCGCCTTCGCAAACTTTGTCTGACCGGGAATATCAGCTTTTGAGAAACGCTTCGCTGAAAATTATCAGAGCTTTAGGAATCGAAGGAGGATGTAATGTTCAGTTGGCACTGGATCCGCATTCATTCAATTATTACATCATCGAAGTAAATCCAAGAGTTTCCCGTTCATCGGCTTTGGCTTCGAAAGCCACCGGTTATCCGATTGCAAAAATTGCCGCAAAAATTGCCGTTGGTTTAACATTGGACGAAATCAAAAACCCGGTAACAGGAACTTCTTACGCCTGTTTCGAGCCGGCTTTGGATTATGTGGTGACTAAGTTTCCTAGATTCCCTTTCGATAAATTTGAAACCGCAGACCGTAGATTGTCAACACAGATGAAAGCAACTGGAGAAGTAATGGCAATCGGAAGAAATTTTGAAGAATCTTTACAGAAAGCCATTCGCTCTTTGGAAACCGGAATCAGACATATCGGTCTTAAAACCAAACAAGCCGAAGCGTTAACCGACGAGGAAATTGAGCGTAGAATTAAAGTTTGTGATGACGAGAGATTGTTCATCATTGGTGATGCTTTGCGAAGAGGTTACGATTGGGAACAGATTGTAGAATGGAGCAAAATCGATAAATTCTTCATCTGGAAGATCAAAAAACTGATTGATTTCGAAGGAGCGTTGTTAGGGCTTAAAGCCCTAACAACGCTTGAACAAATTGAACTTGTCAAAGAAGCCAAAAAACTCGGTTTTTCCGATTTGAATATCGCACATTTGTGGGGAATTTCTCAGCGTGAAGTGTTCAATTTCAGAAAAGAAAACGGAATTATGCCGGTATATAAAATGGTAGACACTTGTGCTGCCGAATTTGAATCCGAAACACCATATTTCTACGGAACTTACGAAGAGGAAAACGAAAGCATCGTTTCCGAAAAAGAAAAAATCATCGTTTTAGGTTCAGGTCCAATCAGAATCGGACAAGGTGTGGAATTCGATTATGCAACGGTGCATTCGGTTTGGGCAATTCAGGAAATGGGCTATGAAGCGATTATTATCAACAACAATCCGGAAACCGTTTCTACGGATTTCTCCATTTCAGACAAACTCTATTTCGAACCTTTAACCGAAGAAGATGTGATGAACATCATCGAGCTGGAAAAACCCAAAGGCGTTGTCGTACAATTTGGCGGGCAAACTGCCATCAATTTAGCGGATAAATTGGCTTCTCACGGCGTTCAGATTTTGGGAACTTCGCTGGAAGATTTGGACCGGGCAGAAAACAGAAATTTATTCGAAAAAGCCCTTCAGGAACTTGGAGTTCCGCAGCCGAAAGGTAAAACTTCAGTTTCCAAAGATGAAGCGATTGTGATTGCCAACGAAATAGGCTATCCTGTTTTGGTGCGTCCAAGCTATGTTTTGGGAGGACGTGCAATGGAAATTGTGTACTCGGAATCCGAACTCGCTCATTATATGGAAAATGCGGTGGAAGCAAGTCCCGATCAACCGGTTTTGATCGATCGCTATCTAACGGGAAAAGAAGTGGAAGTGGATGCGATTTGCGATGGTGAAACCGTTGTAATTCCGGGAATTATGGAACATATTGAAAGAGCGGGAGTCCACTCTGGAGATTCGATTGCTGTTTATCCGCCGCAGAATGTTACCGAAAAACAAATTGAAACCATCACCGATTACACGATTCGGCTTGCAAAAGGCTTTAATATCAAAGGTTTAATGAATATTCAATATGTTTTGTACGAAGGTAATGTTTTTGTAATTGAAGTCAATCCGCGCTCATCGAGAACCGTTCCTTTCTTATCCAAAATCACTGATGTTCCGATGGCAAAACTCGCTACGAAAGCCATTCTTGGTGCGAAATTGAAAGATTTGGGTTACCAATCCGGTTTGGTTCCGAATAAGGAAGGCGTTTATGTAAAAGTTCCGGTGTTTAGTTTTTCAAAATTATCAAAAGTGGACATTTCTCTCGGTCCGGAAATGAAATCGACAGGCGAAGTGATGGGAAAAGATTTAACTTTAGAAAAAGCGCTGTACAAAGGATTGATCGGAGCAGGAAGAAAAGTGCCGACACACGGAGCCATTTTGTTCACCGTTTCCGACAAACATAAAGAAGAAGCGGCAGCTTTGGCAAAACGTTTTTCGCAAATCGGATTCCGGATCTGGGGAACCGAAGGAACGGCAAAATTCTTCGAAGAAAACGGAATTCCGACCAAAATCGGCTACAAAATAGGAGAGGAAGATGTTAATCTGATTGATTTAATCCAAAAAGGAAAAGTTCAATACGTTGTGAATACGACAACCAAAGGAAAACAAGCCGAAAGAGACGGTTTCCAAATCCGCAGAATGTCCGTGGAAAACGGCGTTCCTTGCTTAACTTCAATGGATACGGTAGAAGCAATTTTGAAAGTGATTGAAAGTATGACGTTTAAAATGGAAGCGATGTAAAGTTATAAAATACAAATCCCTGTAAGTTAATTACTTACAGGGATTTTTGCAGAGAGGAAGGGATTCGAACCCTCGATACAGTTACCCGTATACTACCTTTCCAGGGTAGCTCCTTCAACCACTCGGACACCTCTCTAATTAAGGTGTGCAAAAATACATTTTTCTTTGAAAATAACAAAGATTTTTATACTAAAAATTATTCTGTAGAAATCTCTCCCGAAATACTTTTTGAAAAATCTTCCGCAAAAGAAGCGGTATAATTTGGATTATCAATAAGATGCATTGCTTTTGTAATGGCGCTTTCCGCAGTGATGTCTCTTCCATTAATAGCTTCTATCTCATTAAAAATATTAGAATTTTCATACTTTCCGAAAGAGATGCTCCCTGAAATACATTGGCTGATCACCACGATTTCAGTTCCGTTATTCCGGAGGTTTTTGAGAGTTGCTTTTGTTTTTTCAGAATTAAAAATTGTTCCCGAACCAAAAACCTGAAGAATCAGCACTTTCACTTTCGGAAGTTCTTTAAAATGTTCCAAAGTCATCCCCGGAAAAATCCGCCAAAACAACACCTCTTGCGAAATATGCGTGTCCACTGAAAATTTTTCCTCTTTGGAGCGATACAGAAACTCTTTCTCCACATTAAGGTGAACGCCAGATTGTCCTATAACCGGATAATTCGGACTGATGTAGGCATCAAAAAACTCTGCGGAATATTTCAAAGTGCGGTTTCCGCGCAGCAATTTATATTCAAAATAAATCGCTACTTCCTGGATTACAGCTTCATCATTTTCGTATAAACTCGCATAATACAAACTTGTCAGAAGATTTTCTTTTGCATCCGTACGCAAATCTCCAATCGGAAGCTGAGAACCGGTCAGAATCACAGGTTTTTTTAATCCTTTCAGCATAAAACTAAGTGCTGATGCGGTATAAGACATCGTATCGGTTCCGTGCAAAATCAGGAAACCGTCAAAAAGATGATAATTTTTTCCAATATAATTGACGATTATCTGCCATTCTTTTGGTCCCATATCCGAAGAATCCACCGGTTTTGTAAACGGATGTACGGAAACTTCGCATTCCAGAAGGTTCATTTCCGGGATTTTATTAAAAATATGCTGAAAATCAAACGGAACCAAGCTTCCTGTTTCATAATTTTTTTCCATTCCGATGGTTCCACCAGTATAGATGAGGAGAACTTTTCTTTTCATAAGCGTAAAATTACGTTATTTTGTACTGATTTTAAAATAGAATGAAAAATCTGCAAACCGTTTTTGATTATCTCAAAAAATTTCTGACCGAAGAACGTCTTTCAAAAATTGAACATTTTGCCCCGGAAAGTTCCGATTTTATACTTCCTGTGATGGAAGATGTATATCAGTTCCGCAATGCTGCAGCTATTGTACGAAGTGTGGAAGCCTGTGGTTTTCATAAAATTGTGGCGCTTGAAAAGCAAAATATTTTCGAACCCAACTTAAAGGTAACAAAAGGTGCGGACAATTGGGTGGAAGTCGAAAAAATGAAATGGCATTTGAATTCCATTAAAGAAATTAAAAACAGAGGTTATAAAATTATTGCTGTTTCTCCGGAAAAAAATGCAACGCCGCTTCCTGATTTTCAATTTAAAGAACCAATTGCGCTGTGCTTCGGTACGGAATGGGAAGGCGTTACGGAAGAAATTCTGGATTTTGCGGATGAAACGCTGGCAATTCCGATGTATGGTTTTACGAAAAGCTTTAATGTTTCGGTTGCTGCGGCAATTTGTATGTACGAACTGAAACAGAAACTGATAAAATCAGGAATTGATTATCAGCTTTCCGAGGAAAAATTGTTACAATTGAAAATCCGTTGGGCAAAAAACTCGATTCCGAGTGGTGATAGGATTTTGGAGAAGTTTCTGAGAGAAAATTGTAAGGAAGTTGATTTTTAGAACTTGTTTAAATTTTAAATAAATTTTTAACAAGGCTAATTTCTTCACATCATTTTCTCATAATTCCAGGCTGCAACGAAGATTCCGGCAGTTTCGGTTCTTAATCTTTGATTTCCAAGCGAAACAGCTTTGATCCCATTTTGGGAAAGTAATGTTATTTCTTTTTCCGAAAAATCGCCTTCTGGACCAATCAGGAAAGTGATTGGGTTATTGATTGGTTCTTGGTTCTTGATTCTTGGTTCTTGATTCTTGGCAACATCCGATAAATGAATTCTTTGCAAATTCTCGTTACAATGCGCTACAAAGGTATTTTCGGAATTTATATTTTTAATAAAATCCGGAAGTTTTGTTAAATCATTGATTTTCGGAAAATGAAAACGGAGACTTTGTTTGGATGCTGCAATTGCCTGTTTTACAAAACGTTCGTAGTTGATGTTTTTCCGTTCTGATTTTTCGGTTTGCAGAAATGTAATTTCAGAAACGCCCATTTCCACCGCTTTTTCCAAGAAAAATTCAGTGCGGTCAATATTTTTGGTTGGCGCAATGGCAATGTGAAGCTGGTTTTTGAAATGGGGAAGATTTTCCTGAATTTCAGAATTTTCCAGGCTTACTTTTTTTCCTTCAAAAATTAATGTTCCTGTCGCAAGATTTCCTTTTCCGTCGGTTACAGAAATGGTTTCGCCTTCCCGCATTCGCAGCACTTTCACGATATGCTGCTGCTCATTGGAATCGATTATTATTTCCGGTAAAACCTGTCCAAAAAAAAGCTTCATTTTTCAGAATTTGGAAATTATTTTTTAATCAAAGAAAATATCTTTTTTCCAAGCGTTACGATTAAAACAACCGCAATTCCGAAGATAATTCCCAGTCCGAATTCAGTTACAACAGAAGGAATATTTTCCGGGACTATATGATGCAGATTGTCGATGTTATGAAGAAAAATCCCACCAGAAACCAAAAGCAAAGCGATGGTTCCTACGATTCCTAAAATCTTAATAACAATCGGCAAAAGTTTGATTAGTAACTGACCTAGCTTTGACAAAAATCCTTTGTTATTTGATTTTTTCATCAGGAAAAATCCGGCATCGTCCATTCTGACAATTAATGCAACAATTCCGTAAACACCGATTGTTGCAAGTATTGCTACAAATGTAACAGTCAGAATCTGGGTAATCAGCGGATGTTTTTGCTCCAGAACGGTTCCCAAAGTAATGATGACAATTTCTAAGGAAAGGATAAAATCGGTTTTGATAGCGGAATTTACTTTTGCGTTTTCAGATTTTTCGTCAGTTTCGGGTAAAGTACTTTCTTCAATCACTTCGTGTCCTTTTTTCTGGCGATGAAAAAGGAATTCGATAATTTTTTCTATGCCTTCATACGCAAGATACAAACCTCCGATAATCAGAAGGATTTTGATGGCAATGGGCAGAAAATAATTCAGCAAAAATACAATCGGTAGGATAATCAGCTTATTGATAAAAGATCCTTTGGTAATTTTCCACAAGACGGGCAATTCGCGCGAAGATAAAAATCCGGTTGCTTTTTCAGCATTTACAGCGAGATCGTCTCCCAGAATTCCTGCGGTTTTTTGGGTTGCGATTTTGCTGGTTACCGCTACATCATCCATTAATGCAGCGATGTCGTCCAGAATTGCGAAAATACCTGATGCCATAGTTTGTTTTTAGTGAGGCAAAAATAGGAAATTTGAACGAAGTGTAAGAAAGGATTTAGGATGAGGAATAAACTTTTTTTACATCATTCTTACATTTCATATCTTGCGGTTGCTGAAACAGAAAGATCTGTAAATTCGCCGCGTTCGTACTTCAGTTTGGCTACCATTGCAATCATTGCAGCATTATCAGTAGTGTATTCAAATTTTGGGATATAGATCTTCCATCCAAGTTTTTCAGCGTTTTCTTTCATTGCATTTCTCAATCCTGAGTTTGCGGAAACTCCTCCTGCAATAGCAACTTCGTTGATATCCAGTTCTTTTGCGGCTTTTTCCAGTTTGTTCATTAGAACTTCTACAATGGTTTTCTGTACAGAAGCGCACAAATCGTTTAGGTTTTCTTTAATAAAGTCAGGATTTTTCTGAATTTCTTTCTGGATAAAATAAAGCACAGAAGTTTTGATTCCACTGAAAGAATAATCATAATTCTCCAGTTTTGGTTTATTGAATTTGAAAACATCAGGATTTCCTTCTTTTGCCAATTTATCGATAATCGGACCGGCAGGATAATCCAAACCAAATATTTTCCCGATTTTATCGAAAGCTTCTCCAGCTGCATCATCAGTAGTTTTCCCGATAATTTCCATCTCAAAATAATCTTTAACCATGACAATCATGGTATGTCCGCCGCTTACAGTGAGACATAAAAAAGGAAATTTGGGAGGCACAGGATTTGCATCCTCGATGAAGTGCGCCAAAATATGAGCCTGAAGATGATTAACTTCGATTATCGGAATATTGAGGCTCATTGCAAGAGATTTAGCGAATGATGTTCCGACAAGCAAGGAACCTAAAAGTCCGGGACCTCGCGTAAAGCCTATCGCAGAAATATCATTTTGTAGTATATTTGCTTTCGAAATCGATTTTTCGATAACGGGTATAATATTGAGCTGATGTGCCCGTGATGCCAACTCAGGAACAACACCTCCGTATTCGATGTGAACGGTTTGGTTGGCAGCGATATTGGAAAGGATCTGGTTTCCTTGGATCACGGCTGCAGAAGTATCATCGCAGGAGGATTCAATACCCAGAATTATTGGCTCGTTCATAAGTATGGCAAATTTAGAGAATAATAACGAAAATAAAAATAAAAAATCGGTATCGGAGAATATTGAAAATTCCGTACAGAAAGGAGTTGAAAATGTTCAGAAAACCGTAAAAGAAGCTACAGAACTTGCGAGTGATGCCATTAATCATCCTGTGGAAACAGCAGGAGAATTTGTGGATCAGGCTGCAAAAGATGTGGTGAGTGTTAAATGGTGGGCAAAATTATTGCAGATTTTATTCTGGATCGTATTGTTTCTTATTATTTCCATCGCAGTCATCATCAATCTTCCGGTTACTAAAAACTGGGCTGCACAGAAAGCACTTTCTGCATTGAATGACGATATGAAATCCAAAATATCATTCGAAAAAGCAGAAGTCAATTATTTCGGGGATGTAACTTTGTATAATGTTGTAGGAAAAGATCAAAGAGAATTCCCATTCCTGAAGGCAAAAAAACTTTATGCCGATTCCAATTGGTTTTCGCTCATCAGTGATTCCAGAAATATTAAATTCCAATCCATCTCTCTCGATCATTTGGATCTGAAGGTGATTACCTACAAAGGTGACAGTATTTCCAACTTTATTCGTTTTATTGATCTCTTCGACAACGGAAAACCGTCCGTACACAAAACACCTTTTCAACTGAAATCCAGAATTTATATTAAAGATTCCAAAATAAGTATTGTAAACCAAAACTCCGGTGAAGCAGGAAAATGGATGAATGCCGAAAATGTAAATCTTACCGTTCCCGAGCTTCGGATAAAAGGACCGGAAATTTTCGCACAGATCAATAATCTCAGATTTACCACCGAAAGATGGGGCAAAAAGCATACGGTAGAAACCTTTACCACCGATTTGTCCCTAAATAAAAAATTTCTTTTTCTGAATGATTTGACTCTTCATACTGACCATACTTTATTGCAGGGCGATTTGAAGTTTAACCTCAATGAAGGAAAATGGGCAGAATTTGCCGACAAAGTGATTTGGGAAATGAATATGAAACAAGGAAGCCAGATCAGCGGTTATGATATCAGCTATTTCGTAACCAACTGGGACAATTACAAACCTTTCAATATATCAGGAAATATGGTTGGAGCGCTGAATAATTTTACCCTCGAAAATTTTCTTGTCCATAATCCTGAAGTGAATATCCGAACTGGAAATATGAAGGTGAAAAACATTCTGAAAGGCAACTTCCAAATTGAATCCAATACTGTTTCTACCGATTTTACATATCAGGAGCTAAAAGCAATGATGCCGGATTTTATTTCCTCAAAAATGAAAAACTTTGCGGATGATTTCGGAAGGCTGAAATATAATGGATCGGTAAGCGTAACACCACAGCAGGTTTTTGTTTCTTCCGGAGATCTGGTTACAGGAATAGGACAGGCAAAAATCCGTAATTTTTCGCTCACCGATTTCAGTACCGATGTGCCTAAATATTCAGGTTTTGCAGAGGTTTCCAACCTGAATACTTCTGTAATAACGAAGAACAAACAAGTAGGATTGATCAGTGGAAAATTCAATCTGAAAGGTCAAAGTTTTGATGTGAATACAATGCGGCTGGAAACCAAATCGGATATTTCAAAAATCGTAATTCTCGATAAAGAAATCAATAATGTCCATCTGGACGGATTTTTAGACCACAAAAAGTACAACGGAATCATCAATGTGAATGACGATCAGGCGAACGCCAATGTAAAAGGACTAATCGATTTCAGCAAACCAAGAATTTTTGCCGATGTAGATGCCGATGTTTCCTACCTTAACATCAATTACTTTACCGGACAGAAAGGCAGCCAGATTTTCAGCGGAAGAGTGGACGGGAAAATCACGATGTCCAATCTTAATGATATGAATTTGGATGCCAATTTGAGCAAGGTAAGCTTTGCCAATGGAAGCCAAAAATACAGAGTGGAAAAAGGAAGCATAAAAGCCTATTTCGAAAACGGAACACGTGTTATTTCCACCGAAATCCCGGGAATTGTTGAAGGAAAAATTTCAGGAAAATATAATCTCGGAGATTTGGCAGGAATGGTGCAGAACGGACTTGGAAAAGTGTTGGTAGGTCCGGCTCCGAAAAAATTATATCGCGGACAGGATTTTACGGCAGACTTCAAAGTGGAACAAGGATTAATGAGCTATTTTCTTCCCGAACTGCAACTTTCGAACGGTGCTTCTGTAAACGGTTCCTATAATGGAGATTCCAATAATCTGATCCTGAATGTGGAATCTTCCGGAATGAAATATATAATGACGAAGAAGAACGAAATAAGTGATGCAGATCAAGTTTTAGCAGCAGCAAATCCAGATTATAAACCAGATGCCCAAATTGCCAAAACCAAGGACAGCGCAATGATTGACAATCTTGTTATTCAGATTAATACAGAAAATATTAATGAACAGATTTTTGCGAAAATCGACCGGATTGAATATAACCAAAATATTCTGAAAGATATTACCTTAAGTGCAAGAAACGAGAACGGACAGTTGTTACACATTGCTACAAACTTCAAGCTCGGAAGTCCAGAAGATGAAACCAATGATAAGCTGAAAGAATATGCCATCAACATCAATCAAACAACCGATAAAGCCGGAGATTATGTTTTCCGTTTCGAACCGACACAGGTGAAACTGAACAATGTAGCGTGGAATGTGGATACCAGTACGGAGTTGGATCACTCCATCACCTATCGCAAAAAAACCGGAGATTTCCTGATTAAAAATTTAAGAATATATTCCGACGACAGCGAACTTTTTGTGAAAAATGCCACCTTTAAATCAGCGAACGATTTTCAGTTAGAAGCCGATGTGAAAAACTTTCAGATTTCAAAAATATTCGAAATGCAAACTGCCGGAAATATCAATGGAATTGAGGGATTGGCAAACGGTTCGGTGGTCATCAGGAAAGATAAAAATAACCTAGAACCTTTGGTGGATTTTACAGTAGACGGCATCAAAATGAACAATGAAGATATTGGAAATCTGGTTCTGAATGTTGAAAAAGGAAGTGAGACAAATATTTTCAATGTGGATGGGAAAATAGTTTCCGCAGGAATTATTGGAAACAACAATCTGCATGTAAAAGGAACAATCAATAACAACACCACTTCACCAACTTTGGATCTGAATGCGGAAATGAATGATTTCGATCTTTCCTTTACGCAACAATTTGTAACAGCGGTTTTCAGCAATATGCGCGGAAAAGCGACCGGTGATCTGAAAATTTCCGGAACAATGGACAATGTGGATTATAACGGAGATATCGATTTGAAAGGTTTTGGACTGAAGCTGAATTTTACGGGTGTAGATTATTCTTTCGATGATACTACGATTAATCTTTCAAAAGGATTGGCGCTGCTCAATAATATCGGGATAAAAGACGGACGAACAAATTCCGACGGCTCAATTTCAGGATATATCCGTTTTGAAACATTATCCTCGATGGAAGTCGCATTATTCCTTGAAGCCGATAATCTGATGGTTCTGAATACAACACAGAAAGATTTTGACCTTTTCTGGGGAAGAGTTTATGGACAAGGTTTGTTAACGGTTTCCGGTCCGGTTTCCGGTCTGAAAATAGAAACCGATCCTACGAAACCTTTCAAAGCGCTGAATAATTCCGTGTTTACTTTCAACAGTAATTCCACTTCCAGTGTAGATGAATTCAAGATGTTGCGTTTTCTGAAAGAAGATAATTCAGGAAAAATTTCGGTAGAAGAAAAAACCAGAAGCGGCGCAAATATGGATGTGGATCTTATTGCAAGTGTGGATAAAGGAACTACGGTAAATGTTTTGGTAGGCGATGATATAGGAGATATTACAGTGCGTGGAAATTCGGATGAACTTCATTTTAAAATGTCCAAAAGCGGAGTTATTACGATGAACGGAGACTATATTGTGGACAACGGGACTTTCATTTCCAAAGCCATTCTGCAAAGAACTTTCCAAATCACAAAAGGCAGCAGCATTCGGTGGGACGGCGATGCAATGAGCCCAGATCTGAATATTGATGCACGATATCTAAGAACCGTAACCAATGCAGGACAATATCTGAGTATGGGAAATCTGGGACCTGTAAATGTGGTTTTAAGCACAAAAATTACGCAGAAACTGAATGATCCTAAGATAGAATTAGGAATATCCGCACAAGATGTTTCAAGCCAAGTAAGAGAAGCACTTACAGAAAAAATGTCCAATGAAGATGAAAAAGTGATACAGTTCGGTTCTGTGTTGGTACTGAACAGTTTTAATGAAGGAAGCAGCGGTTTAGGTGGTGCTTTGGATATTGGAAAAACTTCTGAAAATTTAGGCTATAATATGCTTTTCAAGCAATTAGGTTCGGTTTTAAATACGATAAGCAACGAATTTCAAGTGGATCTGAATTATCTTGCGGCAAACGAATCTGCCAATACTGGTGGTCGTGCCAATGCAAGTGTAAGCTTTGCGCTTTCCCCGAGAGTTACAGTGAAAACAGGATTGGGAATCCCGATCTCCAAATCGGATAATGCTTCGGACGATTATCTTTCCGGAGAAGGAATTATAGAATACGACTGGTCGAAAAATAACGACGGAACCAGGATTTTCCGTGCCTATTCCAAACCTTCCAATATTGGGATGGGTCTCGGACAAGTTGGAAATCCGAGTGCAAACCAAAGTTATGGAGTAGGGGTCGCTTATAGCAAAAGTTTCAATACCATCTTTAAAAGAAGAAAGAAAAGAAAAAATAGAAACTTTAAGATTCCTGAAATAAAAGCGGATTCTATTAAAAAAGATACTTTAAAATAATAATAATGCACGATTATTTTTGAAACAGTTAAAAATTGTTAATTTTTCCAATCGTTTTTTAGTATTGTTAATTTTTTGTAAATTTGCAAAAAATTTAGAGGATTTTTAAATAATTTATAATTTAATATTCAAAACATACGATGAACTATCAATTGGATGAAATTGACAAAAAGATTCTGGATTTCTTAGTAGAAAACACCAGAATGCCTTTTACTGAAATTGCAAAACAAATGGACGTTTCTGCAGGTACAATCCACGTAAGAGTGAAAAAGATGGAAGATGCCGGGATTATTCTTGGATCTTCCCTGAACATCGATTACGGAAAACTGGATTACCATTTTACCGCTTTTATCGGGATTCTTCTTACAAAATCGAACAGAACACACGAAGTACTGAAAGAACTTCACACTATTCCAAATGTAATTGAAGCTTCTGTAATCTCCGGGAAATACAATATTTTCTGTAAAGTAAGAGCAAAAAATACTGAAGATGCAAAACGGATTATCTATCAGATTGATGATATCCAGGATGTAATGAGAACAGAAAGTATGATCTCTATGGAAGAATATCTTAGTGATAAAAACAGACTGATTAACGCTGTTTCCATCTAACAAAAGATAACCGCATATCACAAAAAAACTTTTGAAATTTTTTCAGAAGTTTTTTCATTTTTGGATTATTTTTAAATAATTTTGAAATTTATATTCCCACAATGCAAGAACAACATCCTGAAGCTACGTTCAAAAGAAGTCTTTCTCTGTATATCGTTTTGACCTTAATGCTGATTCCTTTTATTCTGAGTGTGAATACGGATCTTGCGCATTTTTCTCAGCATACCGATACCGGTGTTCCAAAAGAATTCCTATGGATTATTTTTACCGTAGATTTTCTGGTTCTCTTGTGTATGGTGCTGATTTATTTTTACAGAAAAGTAGGCGCTATACTATTACCGGTTGCGGTAATGATGCATTTTTTACTGCACGATTTTTATCTTTCCACAACCTTGTATGCCGATCTTTTCCTGCTTTTTGTGTATTGCGGAGCAGGATTGGCAGTCATTATTCCGAAATGGAAAATATTCAGATAATTTTCAATGAGATGACGAGAGGGATTTCCACTATTGTTTTCCTGATTATTTCCAATATATTTATGACATTGGCTTGGTACGGACATTTGAAAATGGAAGAACTGGGCTGGCTGAAAAAAGCCGGAATTTTTACCATTATCCTGATCAGTTGGGGTTTGGCGCTTTTCGAATATATTTTCCAGGTTCCGGCAAACCGAATGGGATTTTCCGGAAATGGCGGACCTTACAATCTTTTCCAACTGAAGGTAATTCAGGAAGTTATTACCCTAATAGTTTTTGTTATTTTTGCAGTAGTTGTTTTCAAAAACATAAAGCTCGGAATCAACCATTTATACGCAGCGATATGTTTGGTTCTGGCAGTATATTTTGTATTCAGGAAATAGAGGAAAAATAAAAAAGCCACTTTTTTAGGTGTAAAAGCGGCTTTGTTTTTTGATGTTTTCAGGAATTTATTTCAGATGAGATCTTAGCATCCAAGCGGTTGTTTCGTGCTGCTCCATCAGGGAAGTTAGATAATCGCTGGTTCCATAAGCTAATGGCACCTCATCTTCAATTTTTGAAATACTTTCCCTCAGATAAACGATAATTTCATCGTGGTCGGAAAGTAGGTCTTTCATAAAACTCAAGCTGTCATTTTTTACAGGTCTTTCTTCGGAAAGGTGGGAAAGTTTCAGATATTCTTTCATTGTAGCGGGAGCATAGTGTCCAATTTTCCGTATTCTTTCGGCAACTTCATCTACAATTGTTTCCAGTTCGGTATATAATTCTTCAAAATAAACGTGAACCGTATGGAAATCGGCACCTTCTACATTCCAGTGTGCATTTCTGGTTTTCAGATAAAGTAAAAACTCGTCTGCTAAAAGTGGTTCTAGGATTCCTGCAAGAATTTCTGTTTGTTTTGGGGTAAGTCCAATGTCTGCTTTTTTCATTTGTTACAAATTTTTTGGTTATTGATGAATAATTGATAGCAATTTGTAAGCCATTGATAAGGGTTTACTTCTTTTTATTTTCGAAAACTTTTTAATATAAAATTCTTGAATTTCTCATATTAAAATAGGACTAAAAAAAACCTTCCCAAGTTCTAAACTTGAAAAGGGTTCTTTTAATTTGGCTTCTTAATAGAAAATTATTTTTCTAAAATCCTTTTTACGGCTTCTTTTACTGCTGCAGCATCTATTTTGTATTTGTGCATCAGTTCTTCCGGTGTTGCCGATTCCCCGAAAGTATCGTTTACTGCAACGTATTGCTGTTTGGTTGGTCTTTTCCGGGAAAGCATTCCGGCAACGGATTCTCCCAATCCGCCAATATAATTATGCTCTTCTGCGGTTACAATTTTCCCGGTTTTTTCTACTGATTTCAGAATAATTTCTTCATCCAGAGGTTTTATCGTATGAATATTGATGACCTCGCAGGAAATACCTTCTTTTTCCAGTTCATCAGCTGCTACCAAAGATTCCCAAACCAAATGTCCGGTTGCTACAATTGTTACATCGGTTCCTTCCTGCAAAAGAATTCCTTTTCCGATTTCGAAAGGCATATCTTCAGGAATAAAAACAGGAACTACAGGTCTCCCGAAACGAAGATAAACAGGACCTTTGAAATCGGCAATTGCCAAAGTAGCTGCTTTGGTTTGGTTATAATCGCAGGTATTAATCACTGTCATTCCCGGAAGCATTTTCATCATTCCGATATCTTCCAGAACCTGATGTGTGGCGCCATCTTCACCCAAAGTTATTCCTGCGTGCGAAGCACATATTTTTACATTTTTTTCTGAATAGGCAATCGACTGGCGAATCTGGTCGTAAACCCGCGATGTGGAAAAGTTTGCAAAAGTTCCGGTAAACGGTATTTTCCCGTTGATGGTAAGTCCGGCTGCAATTCCCATCATATTGGCTTCTGCAATCCCGACTTGGAAAAATCTTTCCGGGGCTTTTTCTATAAATTTTTCCATTTTCAAAGAACCGATAAGGTCGGCGCAAAGTGCCACTACATTTGGGTTTTTATCTGCGAGTTCTGCAAGTCCTGCTCCGAAACCGCTTCTTGTATCTTTTTTATCTAAAACCTGATATTTCATTTTTTTTACTAATTATTAATTAAAAGACTACTTATTATTCATTACCAATTTCTCGATAATTAATAATCCGAAGCAGCTTCCAGCTGAAGCTGCTGCAATGCTTTTTCCAACTGTTCTGCATTTGGTGCTTTTCCGTGCCAAGCGTGGGTTCCCATCATATAATCCACACCGAATCCCATTTCCGTATGAAGCATAATTACTACAGGTTTTCCGTTTCCGGTTTCTGCTTTTGCTCTTTCGAGGATAGAGATTACCGTTTCCATATCGTTTCCATTTTTCTCTTCTAAAACTTTCCATCCGAATGCTTCCAGCTTGGCATGTAGATCTCCGAGATTCAATACATCATCAGTATCTCCATCAATCTGTCTTCCGTTGTAATCTATGGTTGCAATAAGATTGTCCACTTTTTTTGCTGAAGCAAACATCAAAGCTTCCCAGATCTGACCTTCCTGCAATTCACCATCTCCGTGAAGAGAAAAGACCAGGTTATGGTCTCCGTCCAGCTTTTTCCCGAGTGCGGCTCCGATTGCTACGGATAATCCTTGTCCCAAAGATCCTGAAGCTACCCGCACTCCCGGAAGTCCGTCATGCGTTGTTGGATGTCCTTGCAATCTGGAATTCAGTTTTCTGAAGGTTGCAAGTTCGGAAACCGGAAAGAAACCGAAACGCGCCAAAGTGGAGTAGAATACTGGTGAAATATGTCCGTTGGACAGGAAGAAAAGATCTTCGTTTTTGCCTTCCATCGTAAATGGTAGTTTGTAGTTCATTACTTTTCCGTACAGTGCGGTAAAAAATTCGGTGCAACCAAGGCTTCCACCGGGATGTCCGGAATTTACGGCATTTACCATTCTTAAAATGTCTCTCCGGATTTGCGTTGCGAGATGTTTCAGCTCTTCAATACTTTTACTCATTTATTTTTTAGATTTATTTGGATACAAATTTACAATTTTTTAATGGTTTTGGAATATACCTGTTTCTGTATAAACATAAAGGGATGGAATGAAAGTTTTTCAAGATTCTCTTTAGGGATTTAAGCTAAAACATTGAAAAATTTGCCTATATGCACAGCAGGTTGGATTCTATTTTTTTTTAATCAGCCATAATCCAAAAAAAGTAAGCAATCCGTTGATAATAAGTAATTCCAGACCGATTTTAAAATCTCCGAAAATGGTTTCCTGATATTTGTCAATCAGAAAAGAAATGACGGGAGCTGCAATGCAGACATAAGGAACGAGGTGATCTTTTACCTGATATTTCGTGAAAATCCCAAAAGCAAATAATCCGAGAAGCGGTCCGTAGGTGAAGCCTGCTAACTTCAGGATCAACCCGATCATCGAATTGTCATTAATAATTTTGAAGATGATCACCATAATGAGGAATGAAAGCGCAACAATCAGGTGAACATTTTTTCTGAATTTTTCTTTCTTTTTATCGGTCCAGTTTTTATCTTTCAGTCCGAAAACATCAATGCAAAGTGAAGAGGTAAGAGCGGTCATTGCTCCATCTGCGCTTGGAAACAAAGCAGAAATCAGTGCAACAATAAAAATGATGGAAATAAATGGCGGCATATGATTCAGTGCGATATCCGGAAACAGCTGATCTCCCGAGCTTGTAACGTGTTCCTGCATTCCGTAAAGATGCAGCAATCCGCCCATATAAAGGAAAAGTGCAATTACCCCTAAAAGAATAAATCCCAGCGTTACCATATTTTTCTGGGAATCTTTCAACCGTGTTACAGAAAGGCTTTTCTGCATCATTTCCTGATCAATTCCTGTCATTGTAATAGTAATGAATGCACCTGCAAGAATTTGTTTGATGAAATAATTAGGTTCATTTACATCCAAGCCGAAAACTTTTGTAAAACCTTTTTCATTCATCGCTGTAAAACTCTCACCGATATTCAGCCCTAAATGGTTCAGCATATAAAATGTACAGATAATCAGTCCCAAAAGCATACAGCTGGTTTGCAAAGTATCAGTCCATACAATGGTTTTCACGCCGCCTTCATACGTATAAAGGATGATCATTGCCAGAATTATCAAAGTGGTTACAATAAACGGAACGCCCAAACTGTCCAAAATGGTCATTTGTAAAATATTCACTACCAGATACAAACGCGCTGTTGCACCTACCAATCTGGAAACGATGAAAATCCACGCTCCTGATTTATAAGAAAGTTGCCCCATTCTTTGCTGAAGATAGCCGTAAATGGAAGTCAGCTTCAAACGGTAATAAAGCGGCAGAAGAATATAAGCAATAATAATGTAACCGATAAGATATCCGATGGTAATTTGCAGATATCCGAAATTATCTTTTCCCACAAAACCGGGAACCGAAACAAATGTAACACCCGAAAGCGAAGTTCCAATCATTCCGAATGCAACCAGCATCCAGTTGCTTTTACGGTTTCCGATAAAGAAACTGTCGTTGTCGCTGTTTTTTCCTGTACGATATGCTACCCAAAGTAAAAGTCCGAAATAAGCGATAATGATACACAGCAACAATATTGGTGACATATTTTTTTGTTTTTTAAATTTTCACAAATATAGTTTTTTTGTAAGAAGTCTGGAAGTCCGGAAGTCGGGAAGTCGGGAAGAAAGATTTTCAGACACTTTCCCATAAAGTGTGTAAGTTAAAAAGTTAGGCTTGTTTTGGTGGTATTTCATAAACTGTGTAAGTTGAAAAGTTATTCTGAAAAATTTTGAACCCCCTAAAGCTCAAAAAATTTTTAGGAAACCTAACGAAGTGGTTCGGCGGAGCCAAATAACTTTTTACTATTTTTAAACCTTATACAACCCGTTGTGCATTTAGGAATTAAAAAAGGAAAAAGATTGTCCATTTGATTAAAAAACCGTATATTTAATTGACTACCAATCGTTTATATATATGAACAATCTCATTTAAAACTACGAAATTATTTTAAAAGAATTGACAACAACCTGCAAACATACATTGAAAAAATCAGAGAAACTTTGAGTAGCAAGTTTTCAGATTTCACCGATGTCTTCATTGTGGATTCAACACCCATTGAAATCTGTAAAATAAGCAGAGCCAATCGTTCCGCAATCTGCTCCACGCAAGAAATAAAACCCGCATTTGGATATTGCGCTGCACAGAAGTCAAGATATTTTGGCTATAAACTTCATGCCGTTTGTGACAAAAACGGAATTTTTCATTCTTACGATTTTACTCCGGCAAATGTCCATGATGTAAATTATCTTAATGATGTTAAACACGATTTTGAAAACTGTTTATTAATCGGCGATAGAGGATATATAAGTAAAGAATTTCAAGTAGATTTATTTAATTATTCGAACATTCAATTATCAGTTCCTATGAGGAAAAATCAACATGATTTTGTAGTATTTTCTAAAACAAAATCTAGAATCAGAAAAAGAATTGAAACTGCAATTTCTCAACTCAACGGACAGTTTTTAATACACATCAATTTAGCCAAAAACTTTCAAGGTTTAGCTACAAGAATTGCTTCTAAAATAACTTCTTTTACAATGATTCAGTATCTGAATTTTTTCGTTTTCAAAAGAAGTTTAAATAAAATTAAAATTAATTTATCCTAAATGCACAACAGGTTACAAAAAGTTCAATTCGGGATTTAACCCCGCATTTTGCCAATATGTTAGGCGATGTTTTTTTCTTTGTCTTTTCGTATTCTATTTATTCGCTTTACTTCACTTGATTTTTCACTCATTTCGTTCTCAATGTCATAATCATCTTGAAGTCCATGCCAAAATTTTGCAGAGTTACCAAAATATGCACTTAATCTTACAGCTGTATCTGCCGAAATTCTACGGTTTCCTTTGATAATTTCGGAAACTCTTGTCTGCGGAATTTCTAAATCTTTTGATAACCTATACTGTGAAATTTCAAGAGGAATTAAAATTCTTCTAATAAAATTTCTCCAGGTGTTATATTTCTTAATTTTTCCATTTAAAAATAATTCTCCATTGATTGTTAATTCTGACGCAATAGAATTGCTTTAAATCACCTTTCAACTTTTCAAGTCGATTTGCTGGCGGAATTCTTAAGTCAGTTACATCAATTGAGTTATTTAACATTCTTAACTTTCGTCTTGCAACTTCCTGAATTTCTCTTGGAAGTTTTTTGGAAACAATTCCGTTCCATATTTTTTCGGTCTCTTTATTTCCAAAATTTACAATTATACTTTTGACGTTACTAATGTCAAAGATAAGTAAAATATTCCAAACTTTGATTTTAATACAGAATTTTTGTAAAATATCGCCTAACAGAAAAAGTATTGGCGAAGTGCGGGCTAAATTGGACGAAAAGCTCAATTTCGACAACATGGAGCCGATGCTTTTTTCAGATTGTTAAATTACAAAAAAAATACAATATGAAAAGCAAGTTGCGACTAAATGCAACAAATAGTTCTATTAAATATTCAACCCCGCCTTTTGCAAATACAATGTTAGCTGTAGTAATATTATTTTTTTAAATCTGTCATTTTAGAATATACTTCATTATCAATTTCATACAATTCAAAAGAAGTTTTTCCATCATTCCAAGTTGCTTTATTATTAGATATTTCAGGAATTCCCAGAATTTTTTGGTAATCTTCAATTTCAGTTTTTAAATTAGTTTTATTTCCATAATTAAAAATAATTTCATTTATTTTCCCATTGGAATTTGAAACTATTTCAATTGATTTCGCTCCGGCAAAGACATTTTCTTTTAGAAATAATTTATCATTTTTTATTTCAGTTAAAGAATTAATTTTTTGAATGTTATCTCCTAATTCAAATTTTCCATAAGTATATAAATCTACATAACGAAAAATTGGTTTAGAATTTAAATTTTTAGAAGTTCCACAAGAAATTACAATTAAAAAAAAGAGATAAAATAATTTGATATTCATTTTACTAACGAGTTTTTTGGGATTATTACAGCTAACGGAAAAAGTATTTGCGAAGGGCGGGCTAAATTGGACGAAAAGTTCAATTTCGACCGAACGAAGCAAATTGCTTTTTCAGATTGTTAAATTACAAAAAAATACAATATGAAAAGCAAGTTGCGACTAAATGCATCGGGTTTTTCTATTATGAATTCAATTCCGCCTTTTGCAAATACTATGTTATGCGACGTTTTTTTTATTTTCGTTTTCTTAAAAATAAATAACTAATTACTACAAGAAAGACAATTCCAAAAATTAATAACAAAGTTTTTTTATAGTCAATAACGTTTCTTTCTATTTTCCATTCAGTAAATGGTTTTTCTTTTTGATTTGTTTTTGACTCTTTAATTTTTTCTAGCCTAGATATTTCTTTAATTCTTTGTTGAATTATATTTCCAGAAAAGCCATATTCGATTGCTTGTTTATAATTGTCATCGGCATCGTAAAAACGTTTTTCAATAAACGCAATATTTCCTAAGTCAAAATATAATTGAGCAACGATTTTATTCTTTGGTTCTATAAAAGTTACTCTTTCATTAACTTGATAATAAATTGCATCATAAAGTTTTCCTAATTCACTTTTGTTTTTGTCAGTTTTTGGAATTAAATCTTCTCCAAAATTTGTATTGATTAATAAATTTGAATTAATATTTTTTTCACCATTAACTTTTGCTTCTAATATTTTTACGTGAATCCATTCAGAATTATGGTGAGATTTCGGATCAAGTTCCACGGATTTTTTAATCCATTTTAAAGCATTTATATTATCGCCTTTTAGTTCATAAGCTGTTCCAATATTTGAAGCAGTTGAATAACGATTTGGATTAGATTTTTCTATATTCAAATAAAGTTCAATCGCTTTATCATATTTTTCTAAAAGAATATAAATTAATCCTTTATCAGAAAGATAATCAATGTCTTTTGTTTTGTTATAAATACTGTCAATTCTTTTCAGCGTCTCGTTTAGCGCATCCTTACTAAAATGTCTATGTCCATAAGGAACTCTGCTATCAGAATCTTCATAAATAAAAGTTCCATCTTTTAATGTTTTTGTTTCTCCATTTAGGCAAGCAAAAATTTTAATTGAGAAAAAAAGAATTAGGAAAAAACTTAAAATTTTCTTCATTTGACGAGAGTTTGGATAAAATGTCGCATAACGGAAAAAGTATTGGCGAAGTGCGGGCTAAAACGCTGAAAATGTTCAACTTAGACTACAAAAAGCAAAAATTTTTTTCCTTTTGCTAAAATACAAAAAATAGTAAAAGAAAAAAGTTTT